>Ga0179591_1171800_pt1 | contig 20195 bp, 21 predicted proteins | sample CZOMad2_1_08_16f_FD_182891 | JGI IMG/M metagenome (GOLD analysis project Ga0179591, IMG submission 182891) | Vadose zone soil fungal communities from Angelo Coast Range Reserve, California, USA - CZOMad2_1_08_16fungal (PacBio error correction) | ecosystem: Environmental > Terrestrial > Soil >... | reverse complement strand
TCGTATCCAATCCCGACAATTTCTTCGTCGGTACTCCCTCAATTCGCTCCGACCAAAGACCCTTCCCTTAACCGAGGCGCTGCCACGCGAATTGCGGTTCCGGTTCTTTGATTCATTCCCCCGTCCTTTTTTTTCCTTGTCTGATGGATCAGGTTGTCACCAAACATAGACTACCCTTTTTAAAGGCAGTCAGAGACACAACATAAACCGGTCGTACGGCCTACCCCATACCGCCTCCCAAGAACCTTTCGGGGGCTATTCTCTTACCCCCAGTTCGTCGGCTCTGGTTTGTGGAGTGTGTGCGCCCCTTCTCTAACCTTCCTCTTTCCCATTTCCACTCCCCCCTTGACTTTTTTTAGCTGTGGTATTCAAAAAAGGTTTTTTTTTTTCTCACTTCCCCCAGCTTTCAGTGTGCCTCGGATTCTTTAGTGGAGTATGTGGGGCGTCCGTGCTCTTTCGGGCTATTTTTTCGACTTTCCCTTTTCCTCAGGCCCTAGCCCAAAAAGAGGACGCTCCCCAAGGCCGGTTTTCCGATCCCGCTCGCCCCTCTGTTTCATGTTGATCTTTTCACGATGACAGGTATCTCGGCGAGATCGATTCTAAGCCCCCTGTACACGTCTTTTTTTCTCCCAGCTTTTATACTTTCGTTTTCTTCTCTAACCCTTGCCCCTTCTTGGATCTTGTTAGCGCTTGTAGTTTTCCCGTTATTCTTTTCCTCTCCTTACCTAGTCTTTCCTTTCTAGAGTATCACTCCCACAGAATCTGTTTCCAAGTGATATCCCCTCCCTTTCAACGGTTCTTAGGGGGACGCATCCGGTAGCAGATCGAGTGCTCTCCCTACCTCCGTTCCCTCGCCAGAATTCTAACCGCCTGTTGGCTCTTTAGCTGTTTGCAGTGATATTGTGAAAGAGATTGCCTGATCCGCTGCCCTTTTTTTCCCCGGTGTGTTTTTTCCCCTTCTTCGTCCCCATGAATTCTCACCATCTTAGAATCTTTTATCGGCCTCCATCATTGAAACCACCTTCCCTTAGTTTTCCAGGGGGCCTTTTTGGTGGCCTAATCGACGCGGTCCCTTAGGGTTCAGGCGTCACGTTATTTTCCTCCGAACTTTCCGACCCTTCTCCCCCCTCCCCCCGTTTCTCCCTTCATCTTTTTTGGTGTTTTCTTCCCTTGCCAGACGGAGGGGGACCCAAAATCTCGAGTATTCGGCGCTTCCTTTTTTTAGAAGTTTCATCTTTTCTTTGATCCTTAGGCCCTATCATCTCCAGCGATCGCGTTCACTTTCGTTTCCCTCCTCCAATTTTTAACAAAGCTATCTGTTGGTATTTGTACCCCCCCTGGCGATTTTTGATTTGTTTGCGCACTTTCCTAATTCCCTGCCACGTTTGGGTGATCAAAACCGTTTTGTTTTAACCTATCTTTTCCTTCTTTTTCTTTCGCCTTAAAACGATGTCTTCATAAGCTGGTCTCCCGCGTCACCTTTAACGCCCCCCTCTTTCTTTCGGATTTTCCCCGTCGGTGGTTTCCCTGAGCCTTTTTTCCTTCCTTTGTCGGTGCTAAGTCCCCCATAAACCTCCGCGCCCGTCCTTTTGTCGATAACCACACTTCCCAATTATTGCTAGGGACGGTCAGCTCTTCCCAAGTTCATCTAGGGTGTTCTTTTGCAGTTGTGTTCATGTCTAAAAATGTCCCCGATCATTTTCCCTTCAATCCACCGCCGCGGCGATGTTTACATGGTTTTTCTTCATGGCTTCTCGATGCCCACAACATCTACTCTCCATTGCCGACTGCCATAACAAAACTTTCAATGGGTTTTCCCTATTATCCCCTTTAGTGATGCCATGCCCCCCCCTTTGTATTTGACCACCCCCCCCCCTTTCGACACTGAAGTCTCCTCTGGCAAGTATTCCCACAATAAATGATCACGTTTGACAGAGACGATCCGAACGTATAATCGTTCCTCAAACCTCTTCCTCTCAGCAGTTTGTTTCTTCGTACTAGTTCTTTCTCCTCGTTCTTTTCGTCTGGTCGCCTATGCTTCATTCGTGGACCTTCCTTCCTCCGTTTTTTTTTTTTTCGCCAACGATGGTTTTCTCACCAATTCTGCCGCATCGTCATTCCCTCCCCTGAACCTTTTCTCTTCCCTTGGCAAGACTCTGGAGGACTTTGTGGATCGCATTCCTCTTCGTTCCTCGTGGCTTTTCTTGATTCAAATGGATTTCCTCGTGCCCGGTGTAGCCATGACCACCCTTTTTCCCACCAATCACTCCCAAGGACCCTCTCGATCATTGACTCTTTGACTTCCCCCTAAACGTTCCTTTTGATCGACCCCGTTAGGGCGTATCGCTCTAAACTCGCCCACCGACAAAGTGTTGACTATTTCCCACCCAATTGCCCAGGTTCCCTCTGTCCCGCCCGCCCCTCCTGATTACATGCTGTCTCTTATTATTCCCATTTTTTGTGTTAGATGAGCATTCTTCGACATAGATTTGCACAGAGACGGGTTCATGCACCCCAACGTTTCCACACCTTCTGTGCTCTTTTTCGAACCATGCGCCCCCCCCCAATCTTACAACAACGCCTTCCCCCAACTGAACCTCCCCTCTCGTTCAAAGAGCTGTTCTGGCACCTCCATAGGTCACCGTCATCTCGCGCTTATTCCTCATTCAACCAATCCCTCCCTTTACTTCTTTCTTTCCCTCGCCCTCCCCACCATTTCGATAGATTTTTTTCCACCTTTGTGTTGTTCTCTCCCCTCTCAACCCAAAAACCCACACCCTATCATCCCCCACCCTTCGTAACCTTTCACTTCTGACTGGCTTCTTCGAGGCATTAGATTCTTTTCTCCCCTCGCCGTGCGCGGCTGCAAACAGACCGCCCAGTCGATTAGGCCAGCAGAAGAATTGGAATAAGAGCTTATTCCTCCTTGTTGAGTTTCTGCTCACCACTGTGATCGGTACGACGTAATGGACTTCCCCCCCCCCTTCCGTGTTTCCCAATACCGCGCAGCCATTTTCATATCTCCCCGCTTCCCCTCTCTGTACCATTCGATCACTGTAGCCAGTCTGACGGTTTTACTCGGATTCGCCATTCTTCCTTCTCTCGCCCACTCGCTCGCGCCCGCTGGTAACTCTTCCTTTTCCTGTCCCTGGTAAAATGTTCTTGTTTTTACTCTCTCTTTCGCCGCCGCCGAACTTTTTTTTTCCTCCCTTTCTTAATGCCGCAAGATCAGTACGATCACTCTTTCGTTGTTACCGTTAGCCCCAACGAATGTCCATAAATTTTTCGTTTTGTGCTTTGAGAGTCCTGACTCCCGCTCTTTCTTGGACGCAGGTCATCGTCTGATCCCAACATCACCCACCTCTACTATCCTATTTCCCGGTCCAGCAGTAACTGAGCGAAATCTTGGTGTTCATTCCATCATCACGTTAGCCTCTCCCCCCCCCCCAATAGCTTTTCACGAGAAGGGACGAAAAAGAGCTAAATCTACTGGAGCCGACGCCCATCCCCCCACACCCCCCAGAAAGTCCCCCCCCACCGGGCTCCCAACAAATCCAACCAACGGTACTTTCCCCCAAACAATAAGTGTGGCAAACCCCCCACCACACCCATACCCACTGCCCCCACACACCAAAAACATCCAGCCCAACCCCCCAGACAAACCCAACCTCCCCCACCCTTACACCCCCCCCCCCCCCCACGTTGAGTTGCCTTCCCCGTTTTGACCTACAGAACTTCTTCCCCAGCTTACGCGTTTAACCTTTTTGTGAATAGCCGATGAGCAGGGTTTTCAAGCAACCCCTTTCCTCAACTGCAGGATTTCGATGCTTCCTTCGTTCTTTTATTTACGGGGATTTCCTGGAAGTCCCTTTTTTCTGATGGTCATTTCGGACCATTTGAGTGAGTCACGTTTTGCCCGTTTCTCCCCTACACCCTTCCTTTGGACGTTTCAGGTCCACCCCCTTGGCTACGTCAGCCGCAATTCAGCAGTTATTCTCCGTTTCTTTTGATCTGGTTTCGTGTAATTCTTCCGGTATTGAGTCCGAGCGTCTTCCCCCTTTCTCATCCTCGGTTTCGAACATGTCGGCTCCATCCTTTCTTTCTCGTCCATCGCCCGACCCTCCCCTTCTACCACGACTTCGACCGCGTTTCCCTAGTGTGTTGAGACACTCGAGCCAGAAGATTGAATTTCGTTGTTTCCCTCTTTAATTTTTTTTCTCCCTATTGACTTCCCTTTCTTTTTGAATTTCATCTGTAGACTATATGTCAACCCAGCTTCCTCGGGCATCCGCGTTTGACACGAACGTGTGATTTCCCTTCGTCTGTTACCCTTCGTTACTCTTCCCCCGTTTTTTCTATGTCACACGCGGCCAGTTTTGCCCTGTCTGCCCTTTGGCTTTGGCCTCCTTGCGGATGATTTTGGATAAAGCCTCGCGGTTCTTTATTCCCTCCCCCCAGGCGACCTGGAAATTTGTTATTTTCCCTCAAAAACCCCGTCAGCTCCACACTCTTTTTACCTCTCCCCCTCCAAGGACCCTCCCCCGTCCCTTCTTTTCCTTCATCCTCTTTTTCCTACGTTAGTAAGACTATCTGAAAGTTTTTCCCTTTTTCGCCCACCACTTTTCTATAGCCTGTCCTGTTGTCTTTTCTAGTAGATCTCCGCGGCTAGGCCTTGTCTCTCTTTTTAGAAAACCCCCCCTCTGCACGCGTTAAATGCGCGGTTTTCGCGCGACTCTTGCCAATCCTTCTTGTGCCCCTCCCCCAGAGACTCCTGACTCGCAGCTCGATCTCTCTCTCAGCTTGAGGCACTCCCCTGAGAGTTTCTTCTGACCTAGCAGGCCGTCTGTTACTTCCTTTCCGCCGGTTTTCTCTTTCCTCCCTTGAGACCCCCCCCCCCTATAGACCCGACATTTGTCTGTTTTCTCGCCCCTTTTTTCTCCCTCTTTTTTTCTTTTACCGGACACCGGCCAAGAACCTTTTTGAGCCGTTTCCTCGTTTGTTGCCCGATCGGATCTCTTTGCATGCCCTATTTTCTCCTCGAATTCAATGATGCGGGAATATTATCTCTTCCTACGTTGTGTTTCTTATTTCCTCTATGCCACGCATCCCTCCATGATGGCATACCCAAATGGCCGCTGCCGTCCCCCCGATCTCCCTAGCTCGCAACGCAAAGTAATCAGCCCCTTTCTTTTTTTCTTCTCCTTTTTCCCTCCTCCACTCGCGGGCCACTTTTCTAGCCCCTCCCAGGTGTTCTTCGCATAAAGGTGGGAACACCACTTCCACCTTTGCGTTTCCCCAGGCGTCCCTCTCTCTAAGAAGAATTCTCAGTGGTTTTCCCAACTCTTTATGACGACGAAGACGAACTCTGGTCTTCCCCCCAATAGTTATCATTTCCCTTTTAACCAGCGTATTCCCCTATAGCTCACTCCATTTAGATTCTCTTTTTTTTTGTCCCGCCCTCTAGTTCTTACGTCGACTCGGACCCTTTTACCCTTTTTATTTTCTCGACCTGGTGTTTCTCAGGAAACTAGTCCCATCATGTAAGAGCTTTTTTTACCAACGGACCGCCTTCCCGCTATTTTAATGGATTTCCGTGAGTGGGCTTCTTCTTGTCAACTAGTCTTTATGGTCATGGCTGATTTTTCTTTATGTTTCTCCCACCCCCCCTATGTCCTCATTTCAGGCTTTTTTGCTTCTCCCCCCCGAACTATGGAATGTAATCGATTCATTTGGCCTCTTGGCCCCTTGAACTTACTCCTTGTTCTTTTGGCCCCAAGCTTTTGCCTGAAAAACTGTCCTCCCTGTGCCAATCTAAACCTTTTTTTGATAAGTGAGTTAAGCCCCATGAATTTGGCGCGCTAGCCAAGGTATTGTCCTCTATTTCCGTTCGCTTTTTTTTCTCTCTTCTTTCCCTTCATAAGAATAACGTGTTTTAGACACTCTCTTTCCTCAATTCCAGAGCTTTCGGTCAATTCGATCGCTTTTTCCCCTGCCGTGAATAGTCCCAAGTATCCCGGTTTTCTATCGCTTCGTTGCTCTTGGGTATTCGTGGTCGAGGGTCGCCTTTTCTCTTTAATGGTATGACAGTTCGTACCCCCCTCTGATTAAATCCGCACCTTCTTCTCTCTAGCCTAACTTTTTCTCACCTCCCCCTCAGACCCACGATCCCCTTTTTTTCCACGCTTGCTCTCCCCGCGGAATTGCGGCTGCTTTTTGCGGCTTTTGTTTCCGAACACTTTTTCCTTTGGAACGAGTCCTTTTTTTGGATGTGAGAATGTCCCCATATCTTTCCCCATTACAATGGGACGAACGGCGAGATTACACCCCCAACCCGTAGGCATTTCCTTGGCTAGTGGCACTAAAACTACCTTTCAAACGACAGATTACGGCTCGTCTTTTAAAATGCGTTTCTTTTTTTTTTTGGTGGTGTTTTTTTTTGCGTAGTTATTGAGTAACCAGTTTCATATTTCGGCTATTAACCCCACCTGGACAAAGAGGCAATCCGCTTGTTTTGTTTATTCCACGTTCCCCCCTCAGTTGTATTTCTTTATTTTTTTTAGGGTCTGTGTTCTTCCATTCGCCTCATGTCAGTTGTCCTTGCCTGAGTGCAAAGACTATTGTAGAGAGAACCACCCCAGATTTTTCCCTCCGGACTGCGTTCCTCTTGTATCACGTTTTTCTCGATGGTGAATTTTTTTGATATTCACTTACCTTGCTTATAGACCTCTCTCTCTTTTTCCTCTGTAGTACCTCTCCGATGAACGAGTAATCTTGTTTCTCTTGTTGTTTTTTAGTTGCTTCCCGCCTGCCCCTTTATGGTATTAGTCGCTCCTGAAAGTTCTCACAGCAGTTTGCCGCTATATTCTTCCTTCTCCTTCCTCCCCAGTGATTCGACAAGGGTTTGCCGCGACCTCCTTAGTAGTGGACGTTTCCGACGAGTGTCGAGTTTTTCCCCTTTTCTCCGCTTCCCTCATGATCACCCCCGCCCGTCAGGAGCTGGAGGGCCGCCTTTTCTCTTGTGACGCCTTTTGAATCTTTTATATTATTCCCTTGTCTGTTTGTTTTTCCACACTGAGGGCAGAAGACGGTCCCCCCTCTTTTCATTCCGGTGATACCGAGCCCCACCATAATTCGGGAAATTTAGAGTTCATTTCGGCTTTTTTTCACATCTCCTTTCCCCCTTTTTGTATTTTTTCCGGACGCGCACGAGCCCTACTGAGGGTCTCCCTTGATTCCTACGAAGCAATACCCAGACGGTGCAAGTGTCCGCCTTTCTGTTCGAGCTTCTCTTCCCCGTTTCTCCCTTTTTTTTTCAACCCCCTTTGTGTTTTGTTTGGCCACAATGGTTGCGCTTTTATTCCGAAGGAAATGATTTTCCCTGAGGGATTGAAGGCGGAACTTGAGCCACCTTGATGGGTTCCAGTTATCACGTCTAACATTCAAACCTTCTCTCTTTCTAATGGCGATGTTTTCATTTGTTGGTGCTGAATTTTGGCACGCAGCATCGCACGTTTTTTGATCCCCTTGAGTCTCTTTTCCCACTCTTTCGAAAGCTCGATTAACAATATTGTTTCACCTCCTTTTTATCATCGACTCATTTCAGTCTTCTTGAGGTCCAGAGGGCAACTAATGGTTTTTTTTTTTCCCAGGTTCTTTAAAGTCTTAGGTGCCTCCTGTTTCTCCCCCTTAGCTCCAAGGGTACGTTTCGATCAACACGTCCACCCACTTCTTTCTCTCCCTTTAACTATTTGATTTCCTGACAGTTCCCTTCTCGGGCTTCCGTTTGATTTTCAGGGTGTCTCTTTTGCAAGTGAGGCCATTTTTTCTACACCGACCCGGCGCTTCCCTCTCGGTTGCTCACTCGGCTCTTCTTCCAAAAAAGTCTCATCCTTTGCGCAAGGCATAAAAAATAATTCCATAAGGGAGCGTTGAGACCGTCTTTCTGTTTGAGACCCCTTTTTTCCTTCCTTTATCGTGGCCTTAATCTCCACCTCCTTCAAGGCGACTTAACTACTTCTTTAATGTGCTCAATAACGATCCTCCTTTCCCTCGATACGTGTTGTGTAGAGATCTCTTTTCACGATTACCTAGGGATTCGTTCTTTTGTCTTTTCTTGGAAGACTTCGCGATACCGGGTCGTTCGAAAACGATGGTTCCCCCCCCCCCCTGCTTTCCTTCGAAGCTGCCTTACCGGCATTATTTTTAGCAGGGCGGCCCATGTTGATGAGACTTTTTTGCCGCATCTTTCACCTGCGTCCCTTCTTTGTTTTTTTTCTGTCAAATCTCCCTTGCCCCCGGTTCGCCCAGCCACCCCTCCCCCCAAGTTCGCCTCGCTTAAAACGCATTGAATCAGCTGACCGGGCCATCTAAATCATTGTGCCGTTTGCCTCCACCCGTATCCGTGCGATTTATGGCGTTACATTCTCCCCCCGAATCCTTGTTTTAAAATCATCTGTTTTTCAAAACCCCCGGTACATTCGCCAAACCGTGCCTTCTTTCCGCAATTCTGCTTAAATCTGTGCCGAGCAACCCGCTTATGAAGACTTTCGGTTATTTTTCCGTCCATTTTCTCCCTACTTGTGCAACCCCCCCCCCCCCCCCCCAACGTTTTCTAAACCCCCACTTTGAGCCATTTCTCCTTCCATCCCCACCAATCTCCCAAAAGCGCCCTTAAAGTTGTTCCCCCCCTAAGATGTTAACTTCGTGCTGAACCCGATGTCACCGTTTCCGTCGCGCTTTTCCCCCGTACCATCCCTCGAAATATTATTCGTCCTGCCTTCCTTCCGACCACTTGATCGATAGATTTTTTAAAACAGTCTGGGGACATCCCGATCGAACTCCTTTTTGCGTCCCTGAACGGCCTTTTCCTTCTTTCGGCCCTCGACCTTGCGTCAATCATCTTTTCGGCGAGGCATTGACCCTAACATGAAAGCACCCTCTTCTTCCAAATAAAGGGCATACCTACCTCTATTTCCGCCCCTTTTTTTATAGTGGCTCCGACCACCTTACTCCCTATTGTTTAGAATTCATTGGCCTCTTCCCAATTTCCCCCCCTCGCGCAGAACCCCTCATGATTAAAGTGTCCCCTTTGTACATTTCACTTTTTTTTCCCCCCCTGTTAATGCCGTGTCGTTTTTTAGGTTCCTATTGACCTCGCATTTCGGCCTACACAGACGCGTTACTTTACCTGACGCTTTCCCTTGAACTGTCCCCCCTGTTATTTTGATCGTTCCACTCTCCCCCGCTCGAAGATTTCCTGCCTTTTCCAAACTTTCCTAATGTCATCATCCCCTGACTCCTCCTCCACCTAATGGCCGTGTTCACGTTTTCCTCCCTTCAACACCTTTTCTAACATGATGGGATGACCCTCGTCATCGTGACGTTCGCTGACCGAGTTTAATCCCGCTCTCTCCGGGCTTTCCTTCTGTCAGTTCTTTCCCATCAAAGAGATCGAGAGATTTTTCCCGGTTCCATGTCTCCATATTTTTGTGGAGAGCGCCAATCGTCTTCCCATTACCTTTTCCTATTTCGTCTCCTTTGGACGCCCCACTTCTCTCCCCCCCTTTCTCGCCTCACGTCCCCTCACCCCTTGGATTTGAATTCCCGTTTTCACTCCTCTTCTTATTCCTTTTTCCTGTTGACACAGCCCGATGTCTTCTTGGCACCTTCTTTCAACACACACCCCTTCCAACCACCGGTTTCCCGCTGACCCTCGGCGCTTCTGTTGCTGTTTGGCCAGTTTCCACCCACTTCCCGGTATTTTGGTTTCGGAAGTTCTCATTGATAGCGTATTTTTTGTGCCAAGTCCTAAGCACCCCACAAATTCAGCCGCTCTTGTCCTTGTAACCCCATCTTTTAGCCTTACGTCCAGAAATACGCGTTAGCGCGATGTCTTCCTTCTGTATTTTTCGGCTCGGCCCTTTATTAGGATGAGTCTTTCACAAATTTTTTGCTTTTTAACCCTGCTTTTTCGAACTTGAGTCCATTCAGCGGTTAGCTTCAGCGGCTTTCCTTGTCCTGCCCCCCATCAAAACCTCCCCCCCCCCCCCCCCCCCCCCCCCCCTCAGCCCCCTTTGTTTTAGGTTCCGGTGAGAGAAACTGACGCGCATTTTCAATCTCCCCCCTGACGTACGCCTGACCTTTGTCGTTAGCGATGGACTCCTCCACCCCCTACGTTTGCGTTGAGACTGACACGTCCCGACCGTTCCCACGGCACCTTCATTCCTCGCATATACCGAACTATTTTTCGCAGTTTCTTTTTCCACACGGTAGGCCCAACCATTTCTTTCCATTGCACTTTGTATGAACAATAGGACCGGTTGACGGAAGGTTTGGGCAGGTTGCCTCCCTTGCGGGATTGTCCTCTTCAAAGCTTTTCAAATCCTTTTTATCCAACGGAGTGCCCTGGAAGGTTTCCATTTTTCAATTAAACTTAAACGAAGTCTCCCTGAACCTCCCTATTTAATCTCGATCCCTAAGACGTCCCTTTAGTCAATGCAGGTCGCGTTCCCGTCTCCGTTTAAATCCTCCTCGGCCTTGATTCGACTTCCTTCCTTCGAAACCGTCTAGGTTGGGTTGCTTTTCGATTCCGCCACTGTGCTTTTCTTGATGGCTGATACTACTTGCCCCCCCCCCCCCAATTGACGTGGTTAACTGAGAGTTCTTTCAGTTTTCCCTTTCACACTTAATCCCCCTGAGCTAGTACCGCGCGATTGCGGATCTTTTCTCATTCTGTGGTTCTCTTACCCTGCGTTCTCTTTGCCGAATGTTCAGGTCCTGAGCGGTATGCGACCGCCCTCTTTGCATCCTTTTCTTAGACACGACCTTTGATTGTGTTCTATTGAAAAAGGGTTGAGCTGATTGACGTCCTTCCCTTCCAGCCCCCGCCTCCTTTTTTTTCCCTCTACCCTCCTTTCGGGAGCCTCTTCTCCCCCTTTCCCCTGCGTTCCAGTTAGCATTGCAAGGAGTGCGGTTAATATCTCTCTCCTCCTCCTTTTTTTTTTTATTCCTTATCTCGGACCCTTTCCTCTGAGGTACTCCCAAGGTCGAAAAGTCTCTCTCTCGCGAAACTGAGAATGCAGAACTTCCCCTTCGGGGCCCTTTTTTAACCGTTTTTCCGAAAGCAGAAACCCGTGTCCCCCTTTTCTCAACCTCAACTTCTTGTCTATCGAACAAGGAGGCAAAAATAGACTACCGCTACGTCCTTTTCACCCTCGGCCTGATGCCCGGCTTTCCTAACGAAGTGGTATTCTCTAAACACACTGTTTTTAGTTTAGAGAGCCTTCTCCTGTTTCGATCTCGTTTTGATCAAGTCCTTGCAACAGCGTATTTAAAAGACGGCATTCCGCTCTAACTCACTGTTTTTTTTTTCCTAGCTCGGACTTCCTCTAGCTACCTCGCTCTTTCTCTCCCGCCAACCTGAATTTTTCTTCCTCCCTTTTTTTGGCCAGACTTAAACCTGCTAATGTCCGAGTGTCTTCCACTCCCAGATGCTCCCATTCCCCGGGTACTTGGTTTTTTTGGAGTGGTTCTTTCGCCCTTCTTGCTTGTCTGCGGCTTTTGTTGTAATGGCAGATTATGGACCCCTCTTTCCGGTCGCCTTTCCCTCCTCACCTTACACGTCTCCTTACCGCCTTTTACCCCTTTTTACAAATCCTAGTCACTCGCAAGTTAGACCGTTCCCCCCCTTTCCTCCCGTCCGATTTTTAAAACACAGTGTTCCTCCCCTGAAACACGTTCGTGACATCCTTCTTCCGTACTTTCAGCTATTACCCCCCTGATCTTTGTTGGCTGTTAGCTTTTTCCTTTCCGCCCCGTCGAGCAAAGCAGTTCACACGAAAAAAATGCCGTCCCGTCATTCCATTCATTCGTCTATCCCGCCCCCGTCAATGCGTGTGTCGAGGTATTTTGTATAAGGGGTATCCTTGGTGAGATCTTTCTCTCCCCCGATCCCCTGGAATCTTAGCTTATTTTCTCCCCTCTCTGATTTTAACTCGACAATTTGATCGCTTCGCGTACCCTCAACCTTCCTTAATTCCCGCGCCCCTGCCAAGATACCTTAAAAACAAAAAACCACCGGACGTCTAAACGTTTTAATTTTTGCGGTCGCCTTCCCTTCTTGTTCCTCCCCCATTTCATGGACCGTAAATTTTTTTCTTCCTTCTCATTGCCCCCCAAATCGCTACTCAAAGGTGCGGTGCGTCCCCCTTGGGACTTTCCCTGAACTCGCAGTAATTTCTAAGCTTCGAGTCCTTCTCGGAACCTGCCGTTTTTTACGATGTTTGTTGTGCGAAGCTTCTCCCTCCCGTTCCCGCCGTTCGCGTCCACCCTTTCCCCCTCGTGCAAGCTGTTTTCCCTTTCTTTCGTCCAAATTTGAATTCAATACCCCCAGATTCGGTTTTCTGGTTCTGTTTTTTTTTTTATTTTGGCTTCCCCGTGCATTGTTTCTTCTTTCTGGCAGGGACGACCTAGTTTACGAACCTTTTTACTCGTCTGGGACTTTGATCCCCCCTTCTCCGATAGATGTGGTCTTTTGGATTTCACGCTGAAAGGATTTCTCGTTTCTGCTTCTTCAATATGTTCGCCAACATATACGTAGGTTTCCATTCCGCGTTCTGCCCCTTGCTTGTCTAGCTTTAACAAGGACTTGGGATCTGTACTGCTCTGGAGCTGAAGCCCTTACTCCCAGTTTTGCCTGGCATCAATCTTCTATTTTTCTAGTACCCGAATCACAGAAGCCTAGCATTTTTTTCTCATAAACGGGCCGGGTTAAGCTCTTTTCGCACCATTCCGATTTGCCTAGACCTTCCCTCGACTCAAAGCTGACCGGACTATAAACCGACCGTCAGGTATTTGTGGTCAGGCTCTCTTTGCCTCTTCTTTCTTTCCTTTGTCATGGTTTGTATTGTCCCCCGAGGCCCTTCAAGACTGCGTACAAAGATTCGGAATTTATCGGAATCCTCACCACCCCTAATCCATCTTCGCCTTTTCTTCTTTTATTCTTTCTTCGTCAGTAATTCCCGCTTGTCCTTATATTGGTCCTTTCTGCTCTCTCGACGCCCCCTGTAAAGCCGCCAGTCAAGCCGGTTTGTTCCTCTTTTTATGCCCCCTTAGTTTGCTGATTTTCCTCCGACGGGGTTACCAAACTTCTCTCCATTCGGGCTCCGCGTTTTCCTGATTAATGAATTAGTCGGAGGGATTTATGTTTGATTTTCCTCGCGTTCCCCGACCCTCAATAGCGTTCATAAACTTCCCGATTCCCCTTCTTATCGGGGCTTTTTCTTTAAGGCGACCTTTTTGAGATGGTGTGCGGTCTGTAGGGCGCTTTTCAACCGTTGGCACATTCAGTCTTTGGCAACTCTTCCTCTCTCCAACTTTTTTTTCTATTTTATATAAGAGACCTCCTGTAAAGCAAGTCTGCTTTCTGATTCCCCCTTCCATTTTCCTTAGCATATTTCTTTTTTTTCTCAGTTTCTCTCCCCTTACAGAGCCGGACCTCTTGTTCACCCCTTTTCCACCCAATTATTGCTATGGATTTCGCTTTGACTCGACTTCCTTGATTCTTACTTTTGTCTTATAACCCCCTTTTGACAGAGTACCCAAATTTTTCACATCAATTCCTCGTGTACGCGGTTCTTCCGCGTATTGATTGCGATGCAAACAAAGTCTCCTCTCCCCTTGGTCCTCCTGTTCCCATTCTCCGTCCCTTTAGAGACATCTCTCTTTAGCGCTATTCAAAATGTGAGACACAAACCTTAGTTGGACCCTAACTCCTTAGCCAAGTAAGATACCCGAATGATCAAGGCGAACGAGACGAAAATTTATAATCGTGCCCATAACGCCTCTCACACCATCTTGATTTATACTCCTTTTTCTTTTTATCCCCTATTATACAGGTCTAGTTCTCCCTCCCTTACATTTTTCTTTTCTTTCTTTTTCTCTTTGGTCGTATGTGTTGTTTATATCTACCCTTTCTTCGTTGACCCACGCCTTTTTTCAACCTTCCCCCTGTGCTAAGCTCTTTTTCTCCCCACTTCGCCGCTCCTTTTTATATTTTTTCCTTTTCCCTTGAGATGGTGGTTCCTCGCTCATCCGCTTTGTACGTCCCGTTCCCTTCCCCCTTTTTCTTGATTGTAACTTCCTCTGCCCCCGTTGTCTCCTCAACTTTCCACATCCTCAAAGGCAAATTTTCCATCTTGCCCCCTTTGACGCCATTTGCCATAATGGTGCCGTGTTGCTACCACGTCACTTCCGGCGCTTCTTTCCCACTCCTCCCCTTCATCCTTGAAAATTGTCTTTCAACCCACCGGCCACATAGGTGACCCTTCGTGCCAGCAATTTGTTACCTGCTTTTTATCTGAGACCCCCCTCTTTGATAAATCGTCTTGAGCATATTCGCAACTCTGCATCTCATTTCATTAAAAGTTTCTTCCCCCCCCCCAGTTTCCATTAGTCCCGAAAACTTCAGCACCAAAACCAATCTCACACCCCCTCCTACCTACAACTACCAGATAGATTTTTCCCTCTTTTTTCTGAACTCTTTGTCCCGTTCAGCGAGCGATTGTTTCTTCTCACTAAAGACCCGCCCCTAATTATAGTCAGGCCTACCAGCCTTCGCCTCATTTTTAGATTCCCTCTTCGCAAGTTCCCTCCTCCCCTTCCTTTTCAGGCAACTCTTCCTTGGACCAGGCTGACTGGCGGCTTTCTAGTCCTCGTTTTATCCTTTTTCCCTCTTCTTGCCCTACCCTAATCGTTCCGCAGTCGATTAGGCCCCAGCCTGAAGCAGCCTTCGACGTCATTTCTCCGTTTTTCGTTCTTCTATCAAAAAAAACAAACACAAATCCCTCATTTTGTCGCCGTCCGGGTCCGTCCTAGTGTGGACCCCCAATACACACCTTTCTCGCCTTCGCCCTTCGTACAAGCTATGTCACTCTCTTTTCATTAAAATAAAGCTCCTGCATGGCGGTTATTTGTCGTTCTTTTTTTTTGATTCTCTCTCGCCCTCTCATCTTCGACCAGCTGCTTCCCCTTTTTTCCGTTAGTTTTTTCATTCCCCACTCTTCTGGGCTAGTAATAATTCCTCCAGTCCTCGACTCCTCATTCCTCTTCCCCCTCCCGGTCACTAAAGGTCTTCACGAGACCCAGCGAAAAAGATACCATCTTTACATGTTCCCTATGTTTGCTCCCCAACGACATTTCTCCCTGTTTTTCCTTCCTTTTTCATCGGGATCATTGGATGACAGTCTGAATCCCATATCCTCGTTCTCTACCGATTTTTTTTTTCTTTTTGATTTTACCCCCTACAAACAGCGATCTAGCCTTTGGTCCAATCCCCGTGCCCATTGAGCGGCAATTTGTTGTTTTCCGCGTGCCCCATCTCTTCCCACCTAGAATCGATACATTGCTTCTTTTGACTCCCTCTCCCTATAAGTCATAGCAACTCCTTGACCACCGAAGAATTGATTTGCATTCCCTTTTTACTCCCGAAATCTTTAAAACCAGCTATTTTTTCCCTTTTAACTTTGGAAATAGCCCCTTCTCAGGGTTCGCATTCCGCCTTCTGCCCCCCCAGTCTCTCCCCCCTGCATGTTGATCCCAGAGAAGAATAGTCTTTTCTTCGGTTACCTTCCTCGTCATAAGCTTTTCTATCTTAAGTGCTCCCATTTGAGTAGCGATTTTTGTGGGACACCGTCTCCTCCATCCCAACTCCGTTCCCCTTAGGACCTGGTTAGGCCACATCTTTCCCCCTCCTCTGCCCCCATACTTTTTCTCTGAAGCCCGTGTAATTTATTGCTTTTATGAGTTCACTGATTCCTTATTGAGTAAGAGCTCTCACCCCTTGTCGGCTTACCTTTTGGTTCGCCTTTCTTCTTAATTCTCGTCGTCGCTCATCCTTTTCCCGGGGGGGGTAGCCCGCCTTCGACCGCAGCCTTGACGTGTGGTTCTAGTCCCTTGAGCTTAGTTTTCTTCCTGACGTTGTCCTTTTGTCTTTAGCTTTGCTCGCAGTCTTTGCTTATCCAGGAAGATCTCGTCCCGCCTCCTTGCTTTCCCGCTTTCCCCTCCGTAGCTTCGCTCCATGCGTTGTCCCTCCTTCTTTCCCCACGGTGTAGTCTTTTACAGCGGACTGGTTTCCTCTCCCCCCCTCCCTGGTTTCCCTCCCTGTGTCTCCCTAGAGCTGCCGACCCTCGTCCCCCCCCGGTCTCCCTCATTCCTCAGACCGGTTTGCTTCTTTCGCTCCCCCAAAAGAAGCGCGGCCACGCCCCATTTTGGTGGACACGGTGTCTTCGCATTTGCCAGAGCCTGTTATCATTGGCCCGCGACTCTTCTTCTTTTTCCCTGTTTTCCCTGTCCTCGTTGTGTTTTTTTTTTTTCGCGCCACCCCCTTTCCCGACCAACTCAGCCCCCGCAACGCCCTTGCCCAGCATCCGATTTGCACCCCCCCTTTCTTTACCTCCCATTTACTCACTCCCTGACCAGCCTTAACGTCTTAAGCCCCGGTAATCTCTGAGCGAATCTTATCCGTTCTTGCTGGTCTTCTTACCTTTTCTCAAACTTTATCCTCCCTTGCATTGTTCGGATCGAGATCTCTTCCCGGAAGGCTCTCTAGTATGACCTTCCCCCCCCCTTTTCAAGTCAATTCTTGCTTTTCTCTTTCAATCCTATTTTCACGGCAATCATCCCCCCAGAGATTCCGCGAAAGAGCCTAATATTATCCCTTTCGTTTTTTTCCCTCTGGCCCCCCCCCTGACCAGAGACGTTCTTCTGCATTAATCGGCAGCCTTGTTTTTCCGTTTTTCGGCTAGGTTGGGCCCATCCCCCTCTGACTCCTAAAACGACTTTGTCGGTGGCTATGAAAACCAAGGTTGCTTTGTGGCGTTGCTTCGTGCCTCCCTGCAGAATCCGGACCGACTTTTCTGCACATGCGTTGCTGGTGCCCCTCCTGCGCTCTTCCCGTTTCCTTCCCTCTTGCATAGATGCGTTCCTTATCTCTCTTACTCAGAGTTGGTTGTTGTTTCGCGATCATATGACCCGCCTTTTCCATGCTCTGACTCCCCCGTGTACCATCGTATCTCTCGCATCACCGTCCCGTCAGCCCCCTTCCTTTCCGGGGATTTCTTGGGTGTCGTTCCCCTCTCTTTCTTCCCCCCTTGTTTTCAGCGACCCCCCCTCCCCTGGTTTTAGTGTATCTTCCTAAAGTTCTCCACCAATCTCGCTCCGGACGGTACACAAAGGCGCCTGATGATGCCCTGCCCTAACTTGCATCCTTTTTTGAGTTCCCTTCCCCCAAAACGTTCTCTTCTGAATTTTGATGCTCGTTCCCTGTCGGTTCTCGATCTCTGGGGTTCTTAATGTTGCCCGCTGTTCAAAGTTTATTCACCCCCTTTCCCTCCGCTCATTTAACATGTGTTTTTTTGCGTCCTCTCCCCTCTTCCCCTTTCCCGTCCGATCTCCTCAGTATCCTGCACAGCAAACCGTGAGGTGGTCTTCTCCTCTTGTCGCCGGAAAGAAAGACGTTACCGCATTGTCCCGCGTCTGTTTTACTACCTGAGACCCTAATCGGTCATCCCTCTGTTCACCCCCGTGCTGTCAGGGAGTTTGAGTTTCTGCCGTTTCAAATCGAGGGCATTTCCTTATTTTTTTCTTTACCATGTTTGCCAGCAATTATGCCAGCCTTCCAAGGGTACCTTCGCACCCCCTTCCCCAGATCCCTTTCCCCATGAGCTTATTTTGGCATCAGGGTCCAAAGCTCCAAATCCTCCCCCTTTCTTTCCCCGGCCAAAGGACTCATTCCACCCCACGTCAAAACGGTCCGCTCATCTACCCCCCCTTTTTCCCTTTTTCTTCATAAGTTCCGAACCTCATTTCTCTACGGTCCACGTTCTGTTCCCAGATATTGAATAGTCCTTGTTGGTTCTTGCAGATCGCCTTCCTTCCCTTCAGAGCACATCGCTAACGGAAAACCTTCTCGCATTCAATATGAAAGCTCCGCTCGCGTGAGATCCCCTTCCCCTGGTTCCACCGCATGTGAATGTTCTTTTTCCCGGGGTGTTCTCTTTTTTTTTCCCGAGCTGTCCCCTTCCTCTTTCCCCCGTTTTCCACGCTTTATTTTTTCTTACGCACGTGAACCCCTTCTTCAAGCCTTTTCCCCCTTTTAGGCGCTCTCCGGCACCCCCATCCCCCCCCTTTAATTTAATAGACTACCCGCTAAACTCCCCCTCGTTTCTTTGCTCACCGCTTAATGCGGTGAAGGTGCTCTTTTTTGTGTTTCCCGGCCCGGGTTGAACGGAAATTTTTTTCCTTCCCGGATCTCTTTGTTACCCCAAAAATCAATACTATTTTTCTAACTTCCTCATAGACCAATCCGTTGGTCAGTGCATTGCCGGGAAATCCCCAAGCATTAAACCTCCCTATTCGTTTTGCTTTTTTTTTTTTTCTGCAGTTTTGCGGCTTCCCCTTGGATTTGTGGGGTGAGCAGTGTCTTTCGAATCTCGGCGATTTCCCCCTTTGGGAAACCTCCTGAAATTCGCGGGTTTTAACTATTCTTTTTTCACACCTTTGCACTTCCCCCCCCCCCCTCAAAAGGATTTAGTTTTAAGTGGTGCTACAGTTTTATTTTAGTGCTTTTGTTTCCTTATCCCTTCCACTTTGTCGTTCCTGAGGACTTTTATGGGACCTCCTCTTTTGGCCCAAAAAATGCCCGCTCACAATGCCGGGGGCTTATCCCTTCCCCTCTATCTTTTTGTTTCCCTCTCCACTCTCGACCGGCGAGATCCTCTTTCTTCTGTCCTCCGTCTCTCTCGATGACTCTTTCCTAAAAATATAGTTTATGCAGGTCTTTTTGGATGGCTACTCACTCCCCCTTGTTTTCATATGGACTGGCTTCGCGTGAAGAGTTGTCAATGTTTTGCACGCTGTCGTGTCGTCCCCCCCTCCCCTTCTCTCCTCACCATTTCTCTTTGACCATTCCCCTAGAAATAACGGGCCTCGTCCAGGTCGCGTCGAGTTACCCCTCTCCCCTTTTGAACTTCCTTCCGGTACGAAAGAGAAAGAAATTTAACCCTTTTCCCTTCTTTAGTATGGCGCATTTTTCTATATGAACAGAGTATTGTTTCTTAAGTTATGGAACCTTTTCTTCTCCCTTGTTTTTTCTTCCCCCTTATTCTGTTTAATTTCCCTCTTTATCCAATTTTCGGCATACCGAGCGACCCCCCCCTTCCGGTAGCTCCGTCTTCCATGGGATTCTTAGGGCTGGATAATCTCCTTTCCGTTTCCGGCTATGCTCCCTCTCCCTCTCTTCGGCGACTTCTCGAAGACTAGACCTCCTCTTGACCCCCCCTTTTCAGTGACGCCTTTGTCTCACCTTCTGAGCTTCCTTTGACTTGCACCAGTCCGACCCTGTTTTTCATTTCCTTTTCTGCTCCCCGTTCGGCATTCCGGAAGATTTTATTTTTTTTTTTTCGTTCTTCCTTTCTTAGCAATCGCGCCCTCTCTGGTGTATAGTTGTCCCTCCCCTCACCCTCTTTTCACCAACCGTTTCTTTCTTGGTATTTTTCTTTAAGGGCTATTTTTTTTCTCTTGTTTTTTTACTCCTAATGGCGAAATCGGGTGTTTCACCGTTTTCCCCTTTCATTGTGTCCCCCCTCCCCCCTTTCTAGACTACGCTTAACACGAGTTTCATACGCGTCTCCTCTTTTTATAATCTTCAGCCAGTATCTTACCGGCCCGAGGGAACCCCTGGGCGGGTTTGAAAAGAGATATTCCCCCCCTTCCCTGTTTCTCTTATCTTCAAATTCCTTGCCTTCTTAGTGTCGATCAACAAGGCCCCCCCCCTCTTTTTTTGACAGGTTCAGTAGGTCTCGCCAGGTAAGCTAGGGCTTCCTGGTGAGGCTTTCCATTTGTTGTCATGGCTCTTCCCCTGGGCCATTTTTTCCCCCAACCCCCAGAAACCGGCGTTCCTTGTAAGGGTGATAAAGCGGAGATTGTTTCCCCCCCCCCCCCTCTTGCCCCCCCTTTCACATTTCTCCCCCCCCCCTTTACTCTTCAAAAACTAATGCCGTAAATCTCTTTCCTCCCTCCTGAGAAACCTGTTCCTTCCATTTTGATCACAACCATCGTTGCGAACCCCTCAACCCGGTTACGGCGGCCGTCCCACCCTTATCATCCCTCTCCGATTAGTAAATCTGCTACCCCCCCCC
>Ga0179591_1358456_pt1 | contig 20200 bp, 25 predicted proteins | sample CZOMad2_1_08_16f_FD_182891 | JGI IMG/M metagenome (GOLD analysis project Ga0179591, IMG submission 182891) | Vadose zone soil fungal communities from Angelo Coast Range Reserve, California, USA - CZOMad2_1_08_16fungal (PacBio error correction) | ecosystem: Environmental > Terrestrial > Soil >... | reverse complement strand
AACCAGTACTACACGACCTTGATACGATTACAGCAATAATACCCTCGAACTGACCCAGAAGGAGAATGAAGCAGCCCCCATGCCCTCTCTTCTTCATTTCTGATGATTCCAGTTCATCTTTTTCCTCTGGTTTCTGTTAGGTTGGACGCCAGAGGTACCCCCCTGTATCCTACCCGCCCCCCCCTTCCTCTGACGGGGGGTGCCTAACCTCTTTCCGCCGTACTCTTGTCTTTTTCTCTTCCCTTTGCCCAGCGGCCTGGTTCCTCCCTCCAAACTCTGGTCTCTCTTGTTGATGGGAGGGTTTTAACCTTCTTTCCCCTCCCTCTTATTTTACGCCACCCGGGGTGGAATACTGTTTCCTTCTCCCGTTGTATTTCCCCACGAGAGTGGCCCCCCCCTGCTGCCTGTTCATAATCCCGATTTGATTCGCCCCCCACTCACTGGAGCTTGTTAGTTTTTTGTCTTTCTGGATGGATAATTTTTTCCTCCCAGATGAGATCCCTCCCCTTCTTTTCTTTTTTCTTTTTCTTCCTTCTTTGTAATTGGGGTCGTTCTTGGCCTTTTCTGTGCTGCTTGTCGACAGCGGCGTATGCTCATTCGGATGCTGCTTGCCTTTTTTGGGTCTGTGGTCTGAAGAAGCCCGGTTACCGCCTGCTGCCTTCTTGTCCCTTTGATTTTTTAACTTGGTCACCACTTTTTTCCCTTTTCTGGTGGATACGGGGGAGAGTATTTTTCGGAAATTCTTTGGTATAATTTTCGAGTGCGTATTTTTTGGGTTCCTCGCTTTTTGTTTAGAACCTAGATCGGAGATGTTTACTTTTCCGCTCCCTTTTGTTTTTCCCCTTCTTTTTTTGCTGCTGGGGATCAGCGGGAAGGGGTAACTTGTTGTCTTTTGCTTTCTTGTCCGCCCCTGCGGACACAAAAGTTTGTCCTCTCCTTCCGTCCTCTTTCCCCGCGTTGTTTTGGACGATTGTTGACTTGTTTGTTGCTTTACTTTTGAGTGCTTTCTCCCTTTTGAAATGGTATTTCGAACAGGTCCCCTCTTTTTCTGAGGTCTCTTGGTTTGTGACTTTTCATAATTTCCTCCCTTTTTTGCTGGTTATATCCGTGAGGAGATGTCCCCCAAAGCTGCTTCTTTTTCCATCCCCCCCGCTTTTTTTGTGATACCATAGGAATATGATAGGTCTTCTTGAGACATATTTATTCAATATTTCCTTACATTATTTTAGGCGCAATGAGGATACCCCTTCCTTCTTTTGGCTCTGTTGGTAGTTTTTTTCTTTTTTAACACCCCCCTCTCCCCCCCCCTAGTTTTTTTTTTCCTTACTCCGGAGGTCAATCTCCACTTTTTCCTTTTTTCGCGTGATGCCCCCACTTTTTTTGGTTTTTTCCCGAGCCGGGTACCTTTGCGTTCCTTCAAATTCCCCCTGTATCTTTCCCCTTTATTTGACAGATGGGGCTTTTATTATTTTCTGTCTGCATTTCTGGGTTCCTGTCTCCCCTCGGCCCTTTTCCCTCCGGTTTCACCACTATTTAATGGGTTGGCCTAAGTGCCGGTCCCCGATGTTCAGGGCAGAGTTTTGCTTTGCATGTAGAAGGCCTCAATGAAGAAAGTTTCCTTTCTCCCCAGGGCGGAGTCCTTCTGGCGTTGAAACCGAAATTGATGTTTGAAGTTTTTTTTTGAGGATTAGTCAGCAATGGAGTTTGAATGCTCAGTCCCCCCCCTTCCTGGTCACAAACCCCTCCTCTAAATAACCCCCTTTCAATTCACACCAAAATCATCCTGTTTTGTGGAAGTGTGAAGTTTTATTTTTCCCCTCAGTACAGACCCCTTGGCTACTGGAGCCTCTCTCATCAGTTCTTCCCATTTTCGTGTCGAAGAATTTCGATGGTCTTTTGGTTGTCTGATCGGTTTAGAGTCGCGAGGGAAGAGATCGTTTTACGATTTTGGGTCCATTGACCAAAGTTCGTTTCAGGTGCCTGACCGCATGGCGGCTTGTCAGTACGATTCCCTGTTTTGCCGGGTTTCGCGTGCCGTGTAATTTTCCGAAGGAGCGTAACTTCCTTTTTTTAAATGCGACCCGTGTTAACTATTTGTAACGACTTGTCGGCGACTACTCGCGCGTACCCTTCGCTCCCCGGGGATTTTCTCAGCTTTGTATATGCCAGCGTGAGGGAGGAGGCGTCCTGATTTTGGTTTTGGGCCTCTGCCAACTTTTGTGGCTGTCCTCTCCCCCCCCTTGAGTTGGGCACACGGCGCTGGAAAGTCAACCAAGGTCGCCTGCGCCCTCCCTTCTTTTTAGCCCTTTTAGTTAAGGGCGACCCTCTCTGATGTACTGTGGGCGGTGCGGCCGTATGCGTATTTTTTCGTAGCATATGTTTTTTTGTATTTAGGTGGTCTCTTCATTTCCCCATCTTCGCTCCTTAGAGGAGTTATTCGTGTGGGCCTTTTCCCTTTCAGTTCCTTCATGGCGTTCTTCCCTTATGCTCTTTCTGCCTTTTGGCCGCCTTTCTTTTAGTATCGCACGGTTTCTACGCCTCACTTGCCTCTTGGCGGCTTCCTTCCATGGGTGATAGGACAAACTTTTTTTTTTTTCCCCCTGCGCGGCCCTTTTTTTTGGCGCAATTGATCAATTTGCGGGCTGACGTGGGCCCCTGTCCTCTTTTCCCCAGTTCGGTTCTGCTTTTTTTTTTTCGTTGCTGCTTATTCCTTTCAACTTTGTCTCTTGGCCTCCCTCTTGCGACGGCTGACCTCTTGGTTCTCCGACACTTTTGGAAAGGTGTGTCCTAATCTTCTCCCTTTGGTGTTGTGCGCTCTCTTTCTGGCACATGGCACTGATAGGTAATATTCACGCCCCTTCTCTACTGGCGAAGCCGTCATTTTTCCTGATTGCGCCGCTCCCTTTTAATGAACTAAAAAGACCGGTTTTTCACTTTTTCCTTCTTCGTATTACCTGCTTCTCCCTCCTCCTGGGGCGTGCCCCACGGGAAACGTACCGCCCTCTTATTAACTCCCATGATCAAACAAACACTCTCCGTCCGCCTTCCCCCTAGCCTCTCTCCGTCCCGTTCCTCTCCCTGTGGACCTCTTGTCCAATACCCCCTCCGTGCAAGTAAGAAAAGTCAGCTTCCTCCTTCCCCTCAAATCCCATGGCTAACGCCCTCACTCTCCCATTGATGACCATGGAACTTCGGAGGCGCAACCCGTTCAGCCGACCTTTTTTTTCCCGGTTTGCGCCGTATGTTACGCCCAAATCCCCCCCACATACGCACCCCTCACCCTCTCAGGCTCAAAATAGATCATCTGGCGTTACCGCGCCGCCACCCATCTCCTCCTAATGAATGACCCGGCCGTCCGTGATTTTTACCTTTCTGGGCAAAGTAGACCCTACTTTTTTATATTGCCGCTTGTGGCCCACCTCTTTTTCCCCCGCGATTACAGGGCTTTGTCCGAGACCCCCCCAGCGCAGCCCTCTCCAGGTTCCTCTGATGAGTCCTTCTAGATCCCTTCGCGACTGCCGTCCTCGCTCCATCCTTAGAAGAACCTGTTTTTCCCTGCTGACTCAATTTCGCTCCCCGCAAACTCCCCCCCCTCCTCCTGCTTGGATATTCCGCGTTCCTTTCCAAAACCCCGTGCTTCCCCTGGAGATGGAATGTAGAACCTCCCTCCCCTTGGACCTGACGGGAGCTGATTCTGTTTAGTTTTCTTAAAGGGGCCTGAAAAAGACGTCTTCCTTTCATCTTCCGTCCATCCTGACGAAGAAACGCTCCCCCCCCCCTCCACTCACCTTGCGCGGCCCCCAGAACCTGGCAGCCTTCTGAACCGCGCGTGACATCGAATGTAGTTCCAGGAGTTCCCTTTAGCCCCACCTAAAAAAACCCCTATGATTTTTTTTTCCTTTCCTTTAAATTTGCCGGCGGATTGTTTCCCCGGTTTTTGGCTTCTTCGGAAAAACCTTCCCTCCCCCCCCCACCAGCCCTCACATTAACCAGAGGTTTCCCTCCACCCATCATGTTCCATGGTCTATTTTCCTCCCCCTGCCATTCCTTCAGGATTGTATCCCCCTTTTTCCTGTCCCCATTTAATTATCTCAGAGTCACCCTGCTCCCTTACGTCCCCGCCCCCCTGAGGCACTGCCGAGGTATTAGGGGCCGCCAGGCCAATTTCAACGCTCTCCCAAGCTCCCCGTGCCTTCTTTAGTTTTCATTCGTGCAATTTCCCGCACCATCGGCGGTAAGAGCAACCTCCTTTGGCCTCTCGGACACCTTCCTTTTTCGTCTCACTTCCCCCTTCCTTCAAATTTCCACCAAAATCTCTCCGCCAAATAACACACCGCTTCCCGCAGAGGAGGATAGCATGGCAGTTCTAATTACCATCCACACCCCGCCCTAACTTTCTCCTCAACCGTGTAATGATGACTTGTAGCCCCCATCCGCCCCATCAAGATTCCTGGATCCCCCAAGTTTTAAAATTCCCGCTCAACCCGCTGACGTTTCTTCCTTCCAACTCAACTTAACCCAATCATCAGAACCTGCTTTCCCCCCTGTGTGACACCCCAGATTAACCTTTTCTCGCTCCCGTAAAACCACATTCCCAAAATTCGTCCCTTCCCCAAATCCTTGGATCTCAGAGAACACCCCCCCCCCCCCATTTTTCCCTCTTGCTCACATTTTTTCCCCTCCAGCTCAACATTCTTCCCCCTTTCCCCGTTACTTTCCCTCAAACACTTCGACTCCGTTTGTCAGCCACCCTCGAGTACTCATATTTTCCCCCGACCTCGTGCTCCCCCACCCCTAAGAGGGGTTAACCCCATACAGCGCGTTGCATACTCAGAGAAAACCACCCTTTTTCCCTGCATCTTGTGCATCGCCTCAGCCCCACAGAAATTTCCCCCAAAGTCCAGATCCCCCCCCTGCTTTTGATCCAATTTAGCCCTCTAATCTCATGGCACCGCTTCTTCCACCCAAAAGTCCCTTTCCTCCTTTTCATTCCCCCCCCCCTCCCTCCCTTTCGCCCACGAAGCCCCATTTCCCCCCCCCCCTCACTCCCCCGTTTCAAACCCGTTAATAACCATAGCGCCTCGTTTTTTCTGCGTCAGCGTATGAATCTGAGATTGAGCCACGGCGCCCCTCACACCGTCCCTGTGCTTTTGCAGCAAGGAATGTTTATTCTCCCCGTTTCCCTCCTTTTCATCTCGTTTATACCATGAATCACTCTCGGGCCCACCTTACATGATTCCCAGTGTTCGTTTACGAAACAGGTTTCTGGTGCCCCCTGACAGCTCCCTCCCCCCACACCGATTTCGACATCATTTTCCCCTTCTCTTGCCCGCCCTTTTTATTCCGAAATCTCAATCCCCCTTCTCCTGCGGGGCCACCCAATGGGATGTAAACCCCTTTCTCTTGGGTCTTGGTGGTAGGAATACCCGTTGTCGAACAATAGATAAACTCCCGCTGCACACCCCCCCCTGATTCCCTCAGGCACCTAATTACCTCCCTCCAATCGCGCTTTGCTCGGCAATTTCCTCCCATTTTTGTTAGTAAATATTGTACCGTCTTCTTCCCCTTCCTTTTATTTTTCTTTAGCTTTTTTTCCCTTCTCCCTCTTTTTTTTGTTTGATACTCCTTCACCCCCCTTTAGTACGAGACTTCCCCTTTCCCTTTTTTCTCCTTCGGGACCGAATGGCTCCGGTCCCCCCTCATTTCTTTATGGAAGATCTTCTTCGGTGTTTACTCTGGGTTGCTTTTTTCCCTTTTGGTTCTTTACACCCAACTGTTAAACCACAGCCCCAAGAAGCCTCTTCTGTTTCTTTTGGTTCAAAGCCCCTGCTTTTTTCCCGCCCATTTTTTCTCTCTAGTTTTTCTGCTGTTACCGGTACCGCTCCCCTTTTTCTTTTCTCTCGTTTTTCCTGTGCCTCAGGGATGCTCCCCCTTTTGCAACTCCCTTTATGGATGTAGTTCGAGGACCCTGGTTCTAAACTTGGTCGCTTGGAACAAATGACTTTGAAGATTTTCCCCCTCCTTGGGCATGATGACTGCGCCCCCCCCGCACGATCCCTTTTCCTTTTCTTCCCTGTTGGTTGACTGGCTGGCGCGGCGATTAATCCTTTCTCTCTTTATGGTGATTAAGTCCTTTAGATTGCCGGGTCGTCTTTGGCGTCTTTTATTGATTCCCGCGGAGATCTTCGACCATTCTGCTGCTGGCTGTATCGGGTTTCTACTCGGTTTTTCAGGGGTTGCTTTTGATTTTTTTTGCCCAAGCCGGGGGATATGCCCTTTCATCTTTTTGATCGTTTCTTGTGTTTCCTTATGTGTCCAAATTTGTGCTCGAGTATTTTCCTTTTATGTTTCCCCCTCTTATGTGGGGGATCACGCTGCTTGATTGGATTTTATTTTCCGCCAGCTTCCGGTTTCGCATTCTTTACGTTTTCGCGGGCGCGCGGAAGTTGGAAGAATTTTTTGCTTTTGCCCCCCCCCCGCACGTGAACAACCGTTTGTTTCATTGCCCCTTTCTCCCCTCTTTTTTTTTGTGGTGAAACGCTTTTCTGAGCGGGGTCTTCGTTTTAGTTCCCTGGGTTCATTTTGGCAGATGCTACGTTTTCTTTCTGGATGTCGTTGCCTTGTTGTTAAATTAGGACCCGCCCTTGCTTTTTTTCCTCCTCAGGAGATTTGAACGCGTGGGAGCCTCCCCCCTCCTCTTCCTGTCTTTGCGTGTGGGCTCCCCCCCGGAATCTGGATGTTGGCGGAGTTGTGAAATTCTTTTCTTGTCTCTTTATTAGGATTTCGGACTGTCCAATGACGATTCTTCCTCTGCGGGGCCGATGTTCGGTTCTCCTTTTTTTTTTCCTCTTCCCTCAGCCAGGGTGACGTTGCGTTTCTTGCCACTCCCGTTCCTCTTCCTTTCCTTTGCCCGTGCTTTCTTGCAGACTCCTTTTTGCGCTGCAGTTTTTCTTCCACCCGATGTTCTTTCCTGCGGCAGTTGCAATTGATGGCTGGCAGTGACGGATGACACCTTCCTGCACATTTAAGGTAGTCTGTTACTCTTTTCCTGGGTGCGGGACTAGGTTGGAAGTTTACGATGTGCCCTGGATAATTGTGGTCCTGGAGACCGGTTTGCGACCGGCCCTCCATTTGAAAGGAAGCTAATGCTAATGTCCCTCTAAAGGTGGCTCTTATGGGTCTTTTCTTCCAAGATTTTCTGGTTGCAGAGGATTGGTCCTTGGTGGGGCGTATTCGGACTGGCGTTTTTCGGCCTACGCAAAAACGACGTGGCACCACCAGTGCCCACCTTTCCCACACCTTACTTACCCCACCCCCCAACTCACGTTTTTTTTGCCTTTGAATGATACTGTGCCGATTTTCCCCCCGGGCCTTGTAACATTGGTGCTGACTGGTAGCTGAGCGTTCATAAGGTTTTTTTCCGGAAGTTTTCTAGGTTTTTTGCGTTGCTGGTTTTTTTCTGCGCTGTTCTCTGAGCCCCGTTTTTCGTGACCTTTTCCGCACATCCCCAGGGTAAGGTCTTTGCTGTCCTTTTGCAGGAGGGTTTTTCCTTCAATCCAGATTCAGTTGTGCCTCCGGTTTCGCGTTTTGAAGTTTCTCTTTTCCCTTTTAAGCAGGTTTCTTCCCCCGAAATCGTCCCTCTTCGACTCTGGAGAGAAGGGGCTATTCGCTTCTTTATTCGACACCTCCCGGGTATAGAACGCCCGCTCTGCGTATCTTTATCTTTGTCCCTGGATGAGGGCGGAGATCATTTTTTGTTTTTTTTGGCGTTCCCTCCTTGGTGTGTTTGAATGTCCCTGCGCCAATGACCTTGGGAAACCGGCGTCTTCAATCTGACCAATCCTTATCCGTCCGCCCATCGGATGAATTTTTTTCCCCCTTTCTTCGGTTCTGCTCTCCCTTGGTGAGATGTTTGTCTGAGACGCCTCCAGGTTGAGGTATATTTGTGCTTGCTTCCTATGTTGCTGCGGTAGGTGTCGCGATTCCTTGAACATCCGTAGAACTTTCTATTCCTCGTTCTTTTTGCTTTGGACCTTTCCTAACTGATGACTGGTCGTTTAGCATTTTTTTCTGGCTTCCGCTTCAGAGAATGGCCTCCGCGGTATTTCGTATCACTATTAAAAGTTCTGTCTGACGGCATCGTCTTTCTGGAAATTGAATATCCTGTAGGCACCCCCCCCAAAGCTCGAAGGCTCGTCTTTGGTCTTAGTTAGCATGGCATGATTTCAGATTCGGGCATAGCAGTGGGTCCACTGTGTACCCATTGTTACGGACTCCCGGATAAATGCTCAAGTGTAGTTTCTGGGTGAGCTTCATGCCAATGTTTCCCTTTCTTCCATTCTGAAAAATTAGAAGGATTATTTTCGTTTAGCGTCCTATTTTTAGTGATGATTTACAATCTCCCCCTTGCCGTTTTTTTTCCCCCATAATATCCTACCACTACTACGTGTTTTGCAGTTTTCTCTTTCCCCCTTCTTGCTGGAATCCCTCCCTATCTGCAACCAGATGTCTCCAGCATGGGTCCTATGTTTGCCATGTTTCACGAACTGAACACTTCTAAAGTATTATTATTTTCTTTTCCTCCTATCTCCGCATGGGTTTTTTTGCTGCCAGGCAACGTCCGCCAGACGTGACCATGTTCTTTTACCCCTGTAGACTCCACCACTCCCCGGCTGCCGCCCGTTGAATACCCAGGATCCTTCCAGTCCTACCCCAATGGGTTCCCCCTGTTCCTTTTTCGAAAACAGTGGCATGTCCTCCACTCACGTCCCTTCGGCCATCACCCTGCATCTACGCCGGAATAAATACATAAAGCCCAGAATTCCCTTTCATACAGAGCCCATTTTACCATCCTGACCTCCGAGCTTCCCTCGAAAAAATTCGCGGATGTCCTCAATTAGCAGCCACCCTCAACCCAATTGCGTAAAACCGAATATGGGTTGCCGCTCCCCCTCCTTTCCGAATTGTTTTACTAGCCTCCTTCAACTTCTGATGAGGCAGGTTTTACTTTTTCTTCTTCTCCCCACATCCATGGCGCGCACTCTCCCACAATGTTTGGTGCCCTCAACCCCCAAACCTTTCCTCATTGCAGGTCCTCCCGGGGAGTCCGGCAGAGCCGCCCCCTTATCTTCGTCATCCTTTCGCCGACCCCTTCGACCCTCGTTATAAGGATTAGATCCCCGCAACTTTTCCCCATTTCCCCATCCGCTGGCGACTTCCTGAGGCACTCTAAACCCCCCCGGCCCCGTTTTGCATTACTGACCTTATCCCCCCCTAGCTAACTTTCTCCTTCTTTCTTTTCTTTTTCACCCAAGGTGAATTTTCCCCAAAGAGGATTGGCCCCAGAGTCCCTCTTCCCTACTCTCCCCCCCCCCATCTACCATTCCCTTCTGTAACCCCCTCCTTTTCAAGCTTTCTTTTTTTGTAAGCTCAGTTTCCCCGTCCAGGTACACAATTTCGGATAGAATTACACTGCCACCCCCACCCTTGATTTGACTATTTTCTGATTTTGAATTTTCGTCGTGGTTTTGTGTAAAGGTCTTGGCTTTTCCTTTCAAAAGCCCCGCCCAGCCTATCCAACCCCCCTGCACCCCCCAGTAAGCAAGTCTTTTGCAGACCCATAGCTCCGTTTGTCTCATTTCAATTTCGTCTTTCCTTCTTCCCTTCGCCCCCCCAGCTATTGAATGAAAAGTATTCACTGCCAAGTCCCCCCCTTCCCAAGCTGACCCATATCCTAAAGACAACCCTGTCTTTAACTTCCCGTGGTCTGGTCCCCCTCCCCCCTTCCAATCTTTATGCCTGAATACGAAACTTCTTTAAATGAAGCCCCTTTTTCTGCCATTCTCACCCTACGGTTCCCCTCAGGTAATAGTATTGCAAAAGGTCCTTTCCTAAGGTCCCCCGTCACCCTGGCTTCTTGGAAACTTTCCCAAATCCCCCCCACATCCCCCCAACCATCGTCCGAGCCTAATCTTAGGAATCGCAGGCATGCCCTCCCTCTTTTCAACCACATCTTATCCCCAACAATTCTAATCCTCCCCCCCACTTTCGCATATCCGATTTGTAGCCAACCAATACGCAACATTAAACCCTCTTTCCTGTACCGAACCCACGCTTTCCAATATCCGTATTTCCGCCCTCCCCTTCGTTTACCTAATTTGCCACCGGCAACCCCCCCATATACACGTCCCCCCTCTTACACTTTTTTGTCCCCCCTTTTCGAGCCGCCAAGTCAATCCCCCTTCTGAACCGCCTCTTTTCTCCCCCCCCCCCCCCTTTTCTGACGAGAACCTTCCCTCGCCACCCCACTTTCTTTCCCGCCGGAGACAAAGGTTTTTTTCCGACGCCGCAGAAAACCAATCCCTTTTCCCTTTTTCCCCGCTTCCTCAGCACCCCTTCACTTTTCCGATTGCGCCCCCCGCTGGGCTTCCCCCCAGCGCACAATAGGTTCCCCCCCCACAATACAGGGCACCCCTTCCCGCTCTTCCTTTACTTTTAGCAACCAAGCCCGTCCTTTCTTCCGTTCTTCCTCCCGCCCTTCTCCACGCAAGTCAAATTGGTCCGTCTGATCCCAGGTCCTTTTTTCCCAACATCAAAAGCCCACGCCATCCCCTTTCCCCGCTTTTCCACCGACCACTTTAGAAGCGCTTCAATTTTCGCCTTCCCCCCCCTCCTCCCTGTCTAACGAGCAAAACATCCGACGCCCCTTCTCCTTTCCCACTGCTACCAACAATTGCGCCGCGGGTCTGATCCGATGAGCTTTTTCCCCCCCCTCCCCTGCAGTCCGTCTCCCCCAGTCTTTCATCATGTTCGACTGAATTGTTATATTCTCTCAGGGTCAATCTATCCTTTTTTTCGACTTCAACGTGTTTTCAGGAATTCCCCGACCCGTGTGATTGACCTGAAAATGGAGTGATGTATTTGCGGTCCCCAACACAACTCTGAAAGTGGCGGCGACGCCTTTTTTCCTCCCTGCCCCTCCCTCGACCCTTACTGAGGAGAGCTTTCTCCCTTCACCCCGCTCTCTCTCCTGGGCGGGTTGGTTTTTTACTTGTCCCCCAGAAACTCGATTCTCGACCCCACCCCCGAAAGAGTCAAGAATCCTCAAAATCATTGCTCCCTCTCCCCTCCCCTTGAATGATTCTCCGGGACCCTAATTTCCCTCTTCGTTGTCGCTGATATCCGGGTTTCTTCTATCCCCTTGTTGAGTCTCTCCCTTCTACCGAACTTCTCTCTTCTTTTTCCCATTTACCAAGTCTTGAAGCGAAAAAGCTTTTCAATTTGCCGCGTCCCTCCTCTCTTGAGTTCTTTTTGGTCATCTGAGTTGAAGCCCGGCGGGGGACTCTGTGTTGGCGGTTGTTTGGAAGCGAGGTTATACTGTTTTTCCCCCGCTCGCTGACTTCGGTTTTTCCCAGCCTTGGGGTACCGTCCCTTCCCCCAATACGGGTATTATCTTTTCTTTTCTTCTCAGTCTTTTCTCTTCCGCAAAACTGGATCTTTTGGATGGGATCCGGTGTGTGTCTACGTGCACCTCCCTTTATAACATTCCGTCTCCCCTTGATCATGGTAGAAAAGAGAGGCCCCCCATTTCTCTTTTTTTCTCCTCTAAAATCCCTCATGTATGCTGCAGCTTCCCCTTTTCCGCGTTGTCAGGTTTCTTCGGCGCCGATGCGCGGCATCAGAAGCTGTTTCGTCATATATTGTTTCTTTACGGATGCTTGGGCTGGCGGGGCTGGGTTTTTTTTTGTCAAGCGGAGGATGCTCCCCTCCTTGCTCTGTTTTACGGCTTTGTGTAGTTTTTTTTCTTCCCCGTTCTTCAAGAGGTTTTTTTGATCCCCCCGAAGTGATCTGTCCCCTTTTTCCTCTGTTGAGGGGCTTCTGCGTCCTCCCCCGGAATTTCTGCTTCACCTTGTCCCCAGTAGGAGTATTCCTTTCTGGCCTTTATTGTGGGAGACCAGATTGTTCGTGTGTCTCTATTCCTCCTTGTGGAGGCCCAAGTTGATGTTTGATGATGGGCGTTCACTTTTCACCGCCCTGTGATGGTCCCACCACCATTTGTCGCCCGCCGGGAAATGTGGTCCGCGACTTCGGCCTCTCAAAACCGAATTGTGCTGGGTATGAGGTTGGGAGTTTCCGGGGCCTTGGTCTCCTTTTTCTGCAAAGTTTTTTTGTAACTCTTCTTTTCTGCTACCGTGTTACGCTTTTTGATGTCTTTTACCTTTCGTTGACCTTCAGGCGGAGCGTTATCGTTCCTTCTTTTCTTTTGCCTTTGGTCGTATGTTGATGTCTTATTTTTTTGTGGAATTTTCCTCTGTCCTGAAGTGGGCGGGGATCATTAGGAGTCTTTTCTTTAGGTCTCGGCCGTGCCAATTAAGACCTCTTCTGAGCTTTTGACGTGTTATTCGCGAGAATTTTTGGTCCTTCTTCACCAAGCAAGGGTTGACTGTCTTTTTTTAAAAGGAAAGTGACTATCTTCCCTTTTCAATGTGTAGCCCCTCCTGCCTGGTGATTTGGCATATCTCCTATGGAGCGGTGCGTGAATTTCTACCCCCCCCAATTTTTTTCGGTTCCGGCCGTCCCTTCTCCTTTCTGTTTTTTCAGGAGCGAAACATTTACTCTTTCCTTTCCGTGATTTTTTAATTGAAGTCTACTCCCCATTGGGGTCCTAGCGTTCTTTTTTTCGGCCATTTCTGATGTGAATAAGACTCAGGAGGCTTCCGCTTGGAGTTAGTAGAACCTTTCTGTTGCCTCTAGGGTTCCTGAGGGGTGACTTTTTTTCGGTTACACCAATCTTGTTTCCTTTTGGCGCTCCCCCGACCCTTTTTAAAAAAAACGACGCCGGGTGCGTCTCCCATTAAAAACCTACAATCCCCACCCTCCTCCGGTTTCTCGTGGCAGTGTTATCCTGTTTTTTCCGGTCCCTTACACTTTTTCAGCCCCTCGCTTCCATCAGGGCTTCGTGTGGACGCGATTTCCTTTTTCTATTTCTTTTGGGAGATAGAGTTTAGGCCGCGATGTTCCGGACGTCTTGTGCGTATTTTTGCAGGAACTCTTGATACCGTCCTTCTTTCTCACTAGCGGTAATGTTTTCGTCACTTTCCTCTCGCAGTTTCGTCCCGGGTTTCCCTTTCGGTCATTGCCGCTTCTATTAGTTGCGGATCGCCCTCCGTAGTTTCTAACTCATGTCGGTGACGGGTTCTGCAGCGTAGGCTTCGAACTGTGCTTTCTTCCTCGCTGGCCCGGCCTAGGACTGGCGAGTGCGTTCCCTTTTGTGTTTGCGGACCTTCGGTTTTGCGCTCATTCATTGTTCCACACCGGTTTGCCATGACCACCCTTCATCTCCTTTCCGCAGCCTTTTTTCGCACTTCAGGTCCGTGCGGCTCAAGACGGTGTCTCGGGCTCTTCACGCCTCTTTCCTTGAGAAATTATGGTTCGAGGTAGTAGGGGTCTCTATTTTTTCTGAAATCCTCGCGCACTTTTAGCGACTTCTTCGTGGTCTTCGGGAGTCAGTTCATTAATGGGCTCGTCGTTCTCCTGGTCTTGATACGGTGGAGCTGAAGTTTCTTGCCCGCGGAGTTTAAACGCTTACCCTGTTGAGAGCGGCAGATTCTTCTTTTAGCTGTTTCGTTGCTTCCCAAAACGGCTTTCCGGCGGGGTTTGTAGGCCAGTTCTTAACTCGATTGCCCTTGTTCCATTGGTTCAGATTTTTCCACCCTTCCTTCTGAAATCATTCCCTATAAGCTCCCAAGTGTCGGTGTCTTGTGAGCTTCAGGTATGTTTGATTTTAAATCATGCCCCACACTTGAGTCTCTACCTTCTTTAGCGCCGATCATCGTGATGATTCCAGAGATTTCCCTCCTTGTGCCACCTCCTTTTCTCTATGTTTCCTCCTCAGTTGTTGGTGGCTTAGATATGGGTCAACCCCGGCCCTTGTGGCCAGAATAACGCCCTTCTCTTCCCGGACCCCTTATGGGACTCCCCGTGCATTTTGTATGATTACATGGTTCCACTTTTCCCCTCCAGCACATCCGAAAAGGCGTATTCTCTCTCTCCGCTCCTGTCAGCTACCCCCTTAAAAACCCCTGGTTTTTCCAAGGAAACTATAACCCCTCCCCTTTTCGATCCGACAAAAACCCCCGCAGAGAAGAGATACTTTTTCCTCTCCCCCCCCCCAGCTCCTTTCCCCATGCCGAAATCAGCTCTTCAGCCTGTGGCGCCGGTCCACTCCACGCCCCCTGCTGCTGGCCAAGGTTTACGAAAAATGACCGCGCTTCCCCCTTTCATCCTGGTAACGACTGCCCGAGACAGAGTGAATTTCGTTCTCACATCGACTCCTCTCCCACTTGGAAAAAGTTTCGGAGATGTAAGGTCAAATCGCTCCCCCCCTCCTGACATCTCAACAACCTCTCATCCTTTAAAAATTATCCCGAATTCTGCGTGCCCCAGCGACCTCAAATCCTGCCCTTTGACCTTGAGAGAACTTTAAGCGACGTGCAGAATTTCTCTGCTTCCAGGCGACTGATTTCCCCAGCTCCCTTTTGCAATGCTGACCTACTCCCCCTTATGTCCGAAACCCCCCCCCAACTGCGCCGTCCCCTGCCCGTCCAGTTTGGCTCAGCGATGCCCCCCGCCTTTTCCTCCTTTTTTATCTCCCCAGACAAGTAGTTTCATTCTTCCCTTCTTCCTTCCTTTCCCCCCCCGCTCCCTTGTAAAATTATCGGCCTGCGCAATAGTTTGCACCTCCCAACCGGCCCCCGGCTATTCCTCTACGTCATAAAAGATTTTCCGGCGCTCCCTTTTTCCTATCTCTTTATTCTAATCTGCAACCCTCTGCGGCAATCGGCCCTCTCTCATCCCCTCCCACCTCTCCCCCACCCCTCCCCAATTCATCTTTTCCTCTGGAAGCCTGATGTTCAAGCGCAGGGATTCACCCCTCCTTTGTAAGTCTGACTTCGTACAGTCCTCCACACTACCACACCCGTGATTTTTTTTTCCTTAAGGAGCATGCGGAGGGTTTTTCTTCCCTGTCATGTTGCAGGCCCCTTTTCCACTCCCTCTTTTTCATCCTCCCTCACCCACTCCCAACCCTCCCTGGCCCTCTCGCAATGTTCCTTTGCGACAAACTCCCATCAGCTCCTCCGCCCCCTTTTCTTCCAATGACCCGTTTCCTCTAGTCAAACGTCCCCTGCCCCAAAGTCTGACCGTCATTGCTCCAGCGTACAGCAGCTGAAATTTCCTCCTCCCCCATGGTCTCCGAGTATATGTGCCCCTCCCTTTTTCAACTTCGTCCTACCTGTTCCTGACATCGCTCCAGGTAATTGTTCCTCCAATTCCCGGCCTCCCTCCAGAGCCCCCTTCTTTTCCTCCACTTTCCCCCTGGCTTCTGAAACGGCTAACTTTCTCCAACCCCGCTCCTCCATAACCAAAACGATCTCTCCCCAGATGGAGGAATACGTCTTTTGCCATTTGACACCTTACCATACCGTCCATCCTTTCCTCCGCCCCCTTCTGAGTATTCTCGACACCACCCGAACCATCCCCCTCCCGCTGGAATCTTCCAGCCCCGTTAATTTCTTAAGAAGACCTTTTTCTCATGAATGGCCCCCCCGGTTTTTCCCCCAAATCCCGCAAACTGTCGGTGTGCCCTATCCATTAAAAACTTGCCTAGCCAGCATGTACGCCCCCTTTTATTGCCCTCGAACAATTCTTCCCCCCACAAAACCCTTGCCTCCTCCTTTCCCGCCACAAACGTGTCCCTCCTGGGGACAAACGCTTCTCGCCGCGCACCCCCCCTTTTTCCCCGTCACGCTCGAGACTCCCCCTTCAATCTTGCCGCAACGTCTGTAACCTCACCCACCGACTGCCGGATCCACCTACGCTTGTCCCCCCCCTACCCCCCCTCCCCTCCTTCATAAGCTGTATCACCCCCCAATTTCCCGTTCTTCTGAAGCGACCGCCGTCAACAAGCAATTAAAGGTCCAGATTCCCTGTCCCTTTTTGCCCCCCTCAAAAGAATCGCGGTACCCCTCTTTCAACTCCAACTCGTCCTACTTTTTTCTGTAGCCATTCTACTTTAGAAGCACTCAAGCCCCGACGCCCCTTCCCTTTTTTCAAATACTCCCCACAATCAAAGTTTTTTCCTCATCTTAAATCGCTGATGAGCACATCCTGCGCCCCCCACCTGATAACCGGCCGCTCCTCCCTCCGCCCCTTCCTTTTTCTCTCTTTGACAAAGAGGTTCTGTTGATACCATGAATCCCCCTTGGTTCTGGACACTTCTGATTCACCGTGTTCGGGCCAAGGGAGGTGCACAGTATCGTCACCTCAGTTCTCCACTTCCACAATCCGTTTTTCCCGGCCGACCGTCCATTTTCAGCGAAAAGAATAGATCTACCCTTTCTTTGTCGGTCCCCATGTTAGGCGAATCCAGCACCTCGGCTCCTTTTGGCGGGGCTTGCCAGTTTTGGTCCTGACTCGGCCACCCCTCTGACTCCCCTCACTCATCTTCTATCAGCATGCCTTTTGCTCGGCCCCATTTTTTTTCCCTTCTTTTAGATTATCTTATTCGTCCGTTCTTCCTTGGTTCCTTTGCTTCTCTTTTCCCTTTCCCCCTTTTTTGGTTCGAGATAACAGAATAAGCCCGGTCTCTTCGTTCGACAAGAATCGGCCTATTGAAGCGAAAAATGCGTTTAATGCGCCAATCAGTCTATTGCGGATATGTGACTCTTGATTGACTCTTTTGACTCTGGGTGGGCTCTTGTTGTGAATTCGATTTTCACACCACTGAGCCCCATCCTGCCCCGTTCCTTGGTTACATCCCCCCTGCTGGGACAGCCCTCCCCTACTGGTAGATCTTTCGGACTGAAGTGCGGGCGATCGCCGCCACTTTTTTCTCCGGTGTTAGGATCCCGGTTTTCACCCCCCTTTTCTTTTCCCACACGTTGAGCGGTAGTTCGAACCTTTCTTATTGTCGCCCCGGAGATCGTGCCATTTTTTTTTTCCGTAAGATCACCCGAATGCGATTGCTGCGACAAAGCCGTTCGTGTCAGGGTTTCTTTCCTTCCTTGATCCATCGGAGATTCAGCGCTGCCGCGGCGATATTTTCTTTTGATTACCTTCTTTTGCTATTCCGGGGTCGTATCTTTTTTGGCTTGTGTGCGTGTCGTCTCCCGGGGACTGCGACTTACCGTTGCTGCTTTGTTCCGTCCCGCGGTGACCGCGATGAAGGTTGGGGCTTTTATGTTCAAAAGCCCTTTTTATTTCTTGTTTTTTACCAATTTGAATTGTTTGGCTGGCTCGCCCAGCAGGAACTCTGCAAATTGGATTATGCCGCGCCCCCTTTAGGGGTTCAGTGTTTTGGGGTCACTCTTCGCTTTCTGTGAGTGTATTAGATTCCTCGGGTGGCGTTTTCACCCGGATTCTACCCTTGTTTGCTTTGCGGTATTTGCCAAAGAATTTTTTCTCGGGAATCAACCACCTGTTCGCCCCTCGGTACCCCCCCCTGTTGTTCGCGTGATTTGAGCGGCGATCCCGCTTTGTTGGTGGAGACTTGGCGGTTCATGGTTTTTTTACCTCTGGCAATTTCGATTTCCTGTCTCAAACGGGGGTGACCTTTCTTTTCTTGATGGGGAATTTCCGTTTCCCTTTCACTGCCTCCCCTTGCGCATTAAGTAGCTACATTTGAAAGAGTTTTGGCCGTCCCTCCGTCCCATTTTGGCTCTTTTTTTGTGCCCCTCTGAATATGAGAAGGGCGTAGGAGTCCCCTATTTAGTTCAATTCATTTCCTTATTCGGCCGTGCATACGATTCCCCCCCCTTTCTTCTCGCTTTGTCACTTCTGTAGGAGTTTTTTTACAAATTATCTTTAGGGGGGGGTTTTTGTTTGGGGGTGGGGGTGTGGGGGGGTTTTTTTTGGGGTGGTTTTTTTTTTTTGTTTTGGGTGTTAGTTGTGTGTTTTTTGTTTGGGGGGTGGTTGTTGGGGTGGGTTGTTTTTTGTTTTTGGTGGGTTTGTGTTTGGTGGGGGGGGTTTTGTGGGTGTTTTGGTGTTTTTTCCCAAGAAGCCGGTTGCCGTTTTTTCGGAGGACCAAGTTCAAGGTGGATTATTACCCTTTGCCGTGAACTTTTCTTTCCTTGAAGTGCTGGTGGAATTTATTCTGGCCGATGTTTTTTCCTGGTGACCCTTCTTTCAGATTTCCTTTGGCGGCCCTTGGCCGGTCCCTGACGAATTTTTTCCTGGGACTTTTCCTTTGGACGTCCCCTCTTGAAAGCTGTTAGATTTTTGCAGGCCTAGAGGGGCCCCCTTTGAGCATGCCATGAAGTTGAATGCTGGGCCCCCTTGCTCCTGCTGCTGGTCTTTCGGCAACTACTGCTTTTGAATCTCTGGGAGCGGTTTTTATTAGTATTGCCTGGACTCTGTGAGTTAGTCGCCAAAGCCCGTGCCACCCCTCCCCCAATTCAAAATCCTTCAGCCCCCCCCCCCAAACCCATCCCCTTTTTGTTTGTGCAGTGTTTCTTGCTCCCTTCACGACTTAATTGGTAAACTGGAGACTTTAGCCTTCGCTTTCCTTCGGCCTTCTTGGACGGCGACGGACTTTTCGATGGTTTGTATCTTTAGGCTTTCCGATGTCCCTTAGATGAGGCCGCCATGCAAGGACTGAAGAAATTGGTAGAGGTCGACCGAGCCCCGGTACTTTTCGGCGGGTCCATCTAGTCGTCCCTGGGCAGGGGTTAGAGTGCGCTGAATTCCTCTGCTTAGATTAGCTTGGCCAGGTGAGTCAGCCGGCAACCGTTAGTCCCCAGGTCAAAGACCCTTTTCTGCGGTCTATTTAGTAGGTCTTGAGAAAGGGTGTTGCCCAGTGCCTCCCCCTTAGGTCATTGCCGATTTTGTTTCCGACAGCACGTTTTGGAGAAGTCTTATCGGGCCCCCCCACGTCCTTTTTGGAACAGACTCCCCCGTCCGTTTCCCAAGCCCGGGCTAGCCCCTTTCGCTCCTGTTCGTGGGATTGTTGGCCTGCGGTCCCCCTAGAGACTTTATTTGTACGCTTAGTATCTTTTTTCTGCGGTAGGGGGACTAGCGTGTCCCATCTCGCGCCCGTTCTCTCCTTTCCCCTTCCTGGGCATCGTGCGCCTTTCCTTTCACTTTCTTCTGCTTTAGGGTATTGATTCTCCTGTCGCTGCATTTTTACAGAGAGGAGTTTTCTTTGAGACCTTTCACGGTTTAGTCCGAGATCGTAGATGGCGTTTTCCCCCCTCTTATTACACCAAAACGGATCTTTGACGGCGAGGTTTTCGGCTGCATGCATGTACTCTTGAGTTTCCTTGTTCCCCTTAGTTAAAATGCTTTGATAGCGACCTCCAACCGCCTAGGACTGTGTTGGTTGAGAATTTTCCGTGCGCCGGCATCCCTTCATGCCCGAGACGGCTTCGCATGATGTCTATCTCCTCTCTTTCCTTGAATTTCCCATGCCCCTTCCGTTTGGAAAATACTTTCACTTTTTCTTCCTGGTTGATTAGATTCCCTTGCCCCCCCCTTCTGCCCTCCTGGAAAGTAGACTTCCTGGCCATGCTAAACTCGGCGATCTTCTCTTTGTTCTCATGCCTCACCTTTTTTTCACGAATGAGCTCCCCTCCCCTGAAAAGTTCTCTGTTATTTTCTGATACCCGCAGATCTCTCCTAGCATGGTTTCAGCCCACGTGCCCACCACGATATCCCTGCCCCCTTCTCTTCCGACCACCTCCAACCACCTTCCCCCATAACATAACCTCCCTCCATCCCACACCCCAATCATCCACAAAAACTCTTATCCCACCCACGACACCCCAACCTTCCACACCCCCCCACCCCCCCCCTTCAAAACACCAAACTCATTCCCCCTCCAAATAATACCAAATCAACTCACACACCACCACCTATCAAACAAAAAATACACCATAACCCCAACCACACCCAACAAAACCACAAAAAAAACAAAACCACACCAAAAGACGGCCCTTAGAGCCGCGCAAAACTCACATGTCTCGGCCCCGCCCGTACGCCTTCTCTCGAACCTTTGGAACGCGTTCCCCCCAGCTGGCAAAGCCAACAGCGCCGTACTTCCTATCCATGTCCTCCGAGTGTTGTCACTTTGGCGCCGGAAAGGCGCCCAGAGTAACGACGCTTTTCTTTCCAACTTCGTAGGATTCACCCCATTCCCGAGTCACAC
>Ga0179591_1358013_pt1 | contig 20200 bp, 19 predicted proteins | sample CZOMad2_1_08_16f_FD_182891 | JGI IMG/M metagenome (GOLD analysis project Ga0179591, IMG submission 182891) | Vadose zone soil fungal communities from Angelo Coast Range Reserve, California, USA - CZOMad2_1_08_16fungal (PacBio error correction) | ecosystem: Environmental > Terrestrial > Soil >... | reverse complement strand
CTCTTGGTCCCCCTCATGAGGACGAATGCAGTTAACCTGGAGGTGGAACCCTACAGGCCCCATTTCTGAACCCGTAGCCTTTCTTCCTAAAGCGTTCCTGTTCAAAGCGACTTTCCAGCGGGATTTTTCCCCGAGTTTGAAAGGATGTTCCCTTTTGGGGGACCCCGGGCTTGTTCAGCTATCAGTAACCGGTTTCTTAGGAACTTTTGTTTACCCAGCACCTATGCGGCTAAGGTCCACGGGTTCACCCCCTTTCCCACGTGAAGTCTTCCGTCTTTTTTGGAATCTAGTCGGGCGAGTCCTTGGAATAGGGGTGGACCTCGCACTTCCCTTTGAGATGCTCCTGGCCACGATTAAAATACTTTTTAGAATCCCCCTTCTTTCAGGAGAATTACTTCCTTGGATAGCTCGGGACAAGCCTACGTGATCCCTGATCACCCACTTTTAATCTTTCGTTAGTGAAGATTCCCACGTTCTACTCAACACTTCTTTCAGACAAAAAAGGCCTTCCCTCGTACGGTCACTCTGCTCCTGTATTTCTTGACAGTCCTTCGTCTCTCAAGGCTTCGTCCAGTTTCTCCCTCTGGCCTTTTTTAAAGAAGGAATGGAAAGGTGTATCCCTTTCGGCGCCCCTCCCCGACTTTCCCTTGGTGATAAGGATCTGAACGGCGGTTAATCGAAATATTTTACTGACGGCAAAACTTCCGCCCTTAGACCCTCGGAATTGTGGTCTTACCTTCTTGGAGCAATCGATTTTTTCTCCGTATTGGGAAGACCCACCCCCGTGCCGATTTCCGTTGAATGGGGCTTCTCTTCTCTCTTACTGTGAGCCCTCCCCCCTATGACACCTCAGAGTATACGTTGTCTGCCGTGATAAGTATTGCCTCTTCGTTGGGTTCTACTGGGACTGAGGTGATTTCTTCCACATCCTGTGCTCAGCCAACGTTTCGTACCGATGACTCTTGTCTTCTGTCTTCTAACCCTCAGCTCCCTCCGGCAGGATAGAGAGATTTTGTCTCTTCATTTTTCAGATTCCCCTAGTTGTCGTTTGTCGCTAGACCCGAGTGCCCTTATCCTCTCACCTCACTGTCGGATGACGAACAGGGAAGATCCTTCCCCACTTAAAGCGGACCCCCATTACCATGTTGTACCCTTCCGATGCTTTTTTCAACTTTTGGCTCCCCCCTATTTAACGCTCCCCCTGAGGAAAGCCCGACCCTTAGGAGAGGATAGATCTGCCCTTTTCCTCCTTCCACATCCCCCTCCTGATTTGTTAACGCTCTCCCCGGGGGCTAGACTTGAGTCCGTCAGTCAAGTATGATAATCTGTCCCAAGGACTCTTTGCGGCTTGTCCCCCGGTCACCCCCTGTTGACTCTTTTACTTCATACGGTCCCCCCCGGATATGGAATGTTGGTTCCCCGTCGGTGGAGGACAATCATCTGTTTGGGCCAAAGGCCGTGGCCAGACAGAAACCCAGCTCTTCTGGTTTCAAAGGTACCTCCTGCTCTCTGTCAGCGATGCCTGGGCGCTACCTATTTGTAATGCCCCCCGTTTGATCTTACCTCCAACAGATCAACAATTCATGTTATGTTTTTCCCTTATTGGACCCCGCGATTTTTAAGTGTGTTCGCAGGCTACCCCTATTTCCAACCTCCGTTGTTTGTAAACGGTCCTATCAACAGGGCCGGCAAAGACGGGTTTTCCCGTATCCCTTTACGGCCGCTCCCTAAGGCTTCCTCTTCGGGAACAGTTCACTTCGCCCCGTTTGAAATCTGACGTGCGGGTGGTGCCCCGTCCAACGGAAGTTACCTAGTTATCGAGCCTTTTCATGCCTGTCCTTTTTTCTGCAGACTTACCCCCCCTCTGAGGCTCCTCCAAGCCCTGGCACGGTTAGGGCCCGGTCTTGCTTCAATCCCCTCGGAAAAGCTTCTATTTTCCGGGCTCCCTCTACCTTTTCGGCCCCTACCCTGGAGTTCCTAGTAACCGAAGGTGGTACCACTTGACTGTCCCTAAAGGGGGCGACGACCCAGCCCCCTTCTTTCCGTCTTTCCAGGCGCTCCCCGTTTTTCAAGCTTAGCCAGTTTTTCGATTCGCCTCCGTTCGGAAGGGCGGGCAACGAGTTTATAATGTAAACGATCGCCTGCTCTTTCCTCCCTCCGATATCTAGACTTTTAACCCCATACCCCTCCTCGAGTATGAGCTCTCCTTCGTTCCTATTCTGCCCCTCTCGTTTTAAGGGCTGCCTCCCAGTTGGCCGGCCCAGAACCGCCTGTCGCTTGGAGTCCTTCCCCTGGAACAGATCTTCATCCAGGCCAACTCTTCCCTCTGCCCACCTTCCTTGAGCCCGGTTTGTGTACCACCTTTCTTCTCATTTAACTCGAAGCCCCATAGGTCCCACGCTAGGGAGATCGACCCTCTCTTTCATAGGTCTGACTTTCCCTTTCGCGCTGGACAACAGGTTTATGTCCTGCGTCTTGAGGACCCAGCGGCGAACTGCTTGTCGCTTTCTGATACCCCCCTTTAGCGGTCCTCCCGAAATAGGTTCCGGAAAGGAAAACACATGGCGTCCACTGGCAGAGTACAAGGGCAGGACCGTCCCCAGTTTTACCATCTCGGCCGGCGCGCCCGCCATTTTCCTCTCGTTGCCACCCCAGGTTAGGACAGGTTGTCCTTTTCCCTGGACGAACCCTCCCCCCCCTTCCCTTCCACGTAATATACTTTTCTTACCGCCAACACGTCACATCGTCCTGTGGGGTTTAGCGGCGATCCCCTACCATAGGAAAACTTCCCCCAACCCCCCCCAACCCAAACACAAACCCCCCCAAAACCAACCCCACCCACCCCAACCACCCAAACCACCCCCCCCCCCCAGAAACCACCACCCCCACCAAAACCCCCTGCCAGTCAGGGTCGATAGTTGCGGGAAACGCAACCATGTCTTGTTTGGATGAACACCAGGAGCTGCCCGCTCCTCCGAAGCCGAGTTTCCTTGGCTTTCCACAGCCGGAAAGAAGGCTTTTTCTTTCTTCGCCCGCCCCCCCCCGTTTGCCCTCTCCCCTTAGAGTCTTTTCCTGACCCCCCAGGCAGGAACCCAGTCCATATCCTCTTTCTGCGTAAGTGATTCCCATAAGTTGAACGAGCAACCTCGAGTACTTTACAAAAAGTGACCCAGTCGTGGATTTCTTTGCTGCCCCGTTCGCGTCGCAACAAGACGACATCCTTATTCTTTGAGCTTAGCCCGTCAAAGTAGTGCATCCTCCCGGGACTTCCCTGCCTCGCCTGTCCTCTTTTTTTCCAAGATTTCGTCGCTCCCAAATGGGGACAGACCATTCGTCCACGTGTTAATGGTCAGCTTCCCGTTTGCGTACTGCATTTCAACTCCCTGCCCTTATGCCAATCGATGTGTAGCGCGAGGAATAAGGGGTAACGCCCTTTTTTCGAGCTACTACGACAGAAGTACCCCCTGTCGCGCCCATCGAGAAGGCGATAATGCTCCCGGCTTCCTTCTCTGGGGCCTCTTTGATCTCACAGAAGTCCGTGACTCTAGACAAGTTTCGGGTACACTTCGACTCTACCTCCTTAACCCCCTAGTACCTATCCCCCTTCCCGGACAAACCCCAACACCAAACCTCTAATAAATTACATGATCGAGTTATTCTTTCCCACTACCTCTCCTTCCCCTTAACTGGTCTGGTCCTTTCGGCACGCTGTAAAGGTCAGGCTTTCCCCCCCCTCGCCCCGCAGCCATTTGGTTCCCTCCTTCCTTCGCAGAGTTCCCCTCCGCTCGTTCTTCCGGCACGAGTCGCCTCCCCCGCCCTTTCGTTTTTTGAGGTCCTTCGCCTTGATAACCCGGTCCAAGGAAGTCCCTAACGGCCCACAAATAGAAAACTACGTGCCGCTTCTGTCCTCTTGCCGAGCTTTTCTGAACTCCCCCCACCCCCCACCCAAACCCCCCCCCTCCCCACACACAACCCCCCCCCCCCACCCCCCCCCCACCACCCCCCACACCCCCCCCCCCCCCCCCCCCAAACCACCCACCCCCACACTCCCCCCCCCCCCCCAACAACCCCCCCCCCCCCCCCCCCCCCCCCCACCCCCCCCCCCCCCCCCCCCCCCCACACCCCACCCCCCCCCCCCCCCACCAACCCCACCCCCCCCCCCCCCCCCCCCCCCACCACCCCCCCCCCCCAACACCACCCCACCCCCCCCCACCCCCCAACACCCCCCACACCCCCCACCCCCCCCCACCCCCCCCCCCCCCCCCCCCCCCCCCCCCCCCCCCCCCCCCCCCCCCCACCAGCCCCCCCCCCCCCCCCCCCCCCCCCCCCCCCCCCCCCCCCCCCCCCCCCCCCCCCATTCCCCAGGCCCTTGTCATCTTCCCCCTTAAAGAAAGGAGACGGTGACCCGTACCTGCTGTGCCGGTTTTTTTTTTTGCAACTTCCCGTTGAGTACTACTATCAACGTCGTTCCTGCGTGTTCCTTTTTGATCCGGAAGTTTTCACTTCCGACCCCCCTCATCCACCCCTTGTCGGAGGCGCCGCTGATTGACTTTGTTCCTAGGGTCAGCTGGAAAGCGACTTCTCAGCAGGAATGGTATTTTGTCGCGATGCCTAGCCGGAGCTTTGCCCCCCCGTCAAACTCTCTCCTAACTTTTCAGGACTTTTTTGACTGACCCTGCCAGGAGTGTTCACTTTCCATTCAAGATTCCGGCTTGGAGGGAAACCCACGTACCCCCGGTATCCTCCCTTGACGTCTCTTGCCAGAAATCCTTAAATTTTCCCAGCTGCCCGTACCTTTCTGACCCTCCCCCCGGGAGTAAATAGTCCAAGCTACTGCGCCCCCCCCAACACACCCCCCACCAACAACCTTCGGAGAAGTTTTTTCCGTCATTTCCAGTTCCCCTGTATGGCCAGCCTCGCCCGTCGGACATCCCTCTTTTCCTTAATTTTTTGAATCTAGTTATCTAGCCGGGGCGATTGATGGAATTTCCTGAGGGGACGAAATGGTGGCCATGCACCACAGTTGTACTCATTCCTTAAGGACGGAACTCCTCGCGGTTAGAACCTTAGGGTCCCTCCTGTTCTTAGTTTGCCCCTTTCTTCCCTAATACGGACCTTTAGAAATGGTTTCCGCTTCCTGGTTCCCCAGATCCGCGTTCCACCAGGTGGTGTGCCCATCCTCTTCCTGAGCCCTACTCCTCTCCCAAACCACGTTCGCTCTTAATTTTTTCATAGTCAGCTCTATGAGGTTGTCTTTCCTTGGGCGGACATGCCCGACCTGCGTCATGCGTCGCGCCCGCTGACAATACTTCCATCCGCCCCCTTCTCCGGATCCCCTTCTGTTCAAGTTTTTCCCCAGAGATAAGTTTCTCCTCCCCAGGCTCCCCTGATAGTGTCTTTTCGGGTTCCCCCGGTGCCTCCACTCTCACCACCACATTCAAGAGATTGTCTCCCCGTCCTTCGGCAGGTATTCTAGCCCCCTTTCGTGAGCTACGTTTTTTACATGGGTCCGGGCGCTAATATGAGACCGCCGCACGTGAGTGGCTTCGCATTCTAGGAAGGTTGCAAGGCTTGCCTCCCCTCAACGGAACCCAGGTTGGGGACACCTTGCCCTTCAAAAAGGAAAGGTGACTTTTTTATCGTGTCCCTTCATCTTTTTTCTCGCTGGGTTAGACCTCTTTCAGACCCATTCAACTCGTTTCCCCGCCCCGGTTAACGTCCTGTTTCTCCTTTCGGACTTCCCTATAGCAGTTCCCCTATCTGCAGTCTTGGCGAGTTTGTTTTTTTTTGTCCCTCTCCGATGGCCTGTTTGTCCCCCCCCGGAGGTAGCGTCCTCCACTTCTCCTCCCCCTCACCCTGGAGAGATCTTCTTTCGGTGCGATCTGCCCCACTTCCAAGAGCAGCCCTCTTCCCATGACTTATTCTCCCGCTTCATCGCGTTGTACTCATCAGGGCGGTTGCGCTACCCTTCGTGTAACTCCCCGGAGAATTTCAATGTTTTTCCCTCTCCACGGTTGATTTTTCTAGACTTTCCCTGGATTTTTCGCAGTAAACCATTTGACCTTTGACCCCCCTTTGCCTTTGGCTGTCCCCTTTTGCTTCCCGGCAATGGTCTGGATCATCCTCCGATTAAAGAAGTCTTCGGTCTTTTTCTCTTCCCCCCAGTTTTCCTTTGAAGCTCGGCCCAGCCAGCCATGAGTACTTGTTCACGTACTACGCGCCTGGAATCCTTACCCATTCGGCTTTATCAACCACTTGTTACCCAGGTATTGGTTTTGTAAAAGTAAGTCTTGTCCCTTAACGGATAGGTACCACCTTATTTTTTTCCCTGGATACTGCTCCCTGGAGTTCTGGATCCTCCTTATTTTTTGGTAGGGGTAGTACACGCTCCCGATTTCTGGTGGAGGTACCTCCCGACAGCAAATGCCTTTTTTGTTTCCGCAACCTTCCGTCGGTCGTTTGGAAATGTTCCCGCGCTACCTTTTTTTTCATTTGAAAACTCTTGGTCCCTACGTAATTTCCGGCCATGTTATGGTAGCGCCTGATGGGATGGTGAGATTTCCTCTCCCCATTTTGACCCGGAAACGTCTGCTGAGTCACTACGGATCCACGCCCGGTTTCGATGGTTTTTTAACCTTTCCCCCTGACTTCCCCCGCAGAACGGTGAAATTTTGCGGTCCCCTGAGAATAATTCCCGATTTCATAATTGCACCTTGACAATGGCGGCCCCAGCCCCGGTCGAGAAATTTCTTTCCTTGCCATGGTCTGGTCCACCGCACACAGGTAACGATCTTTTCCTTTGAGCCCTTGCGTGATAGAACAAAGCTACGGCCCGCTTTACCTCCCCTCCTTTGCGGTCTGAAGAGACCCTGTTAGGTCCATACGAGAGTTTATGTCCCCTCTCCCTTTGAGGATCAGTGGGGGCTAATGCCTGAGTTATGGATAGCTAGCCTCGGACAAGGTTAGTCAATAACCTTGTGAATCCAGAGTTTTCCTTACCTTTTGACGACCCCTGCGGCCTGCCGGGTTTTAGTTTTTCTGAGATTTCGTCCTGAAGTAGGAGTTTTTCCCTTCCGGACGTTATGGAAGAAAAGAGATTGCAAAGTTCTTTCCTGTCCATCCCGGCAAGGTCCTACTGAAGAAGATATGAGATCTCTTTTAAATAAGTTTTCTTTGGAGCGAATTTCTCTTTTTGGTCTTCCTCCCTTATCTTGGGGGACTTCTGACTTTTCCAAGGTATCCTTTGTGTTTTAGTTTTTTTTTGCGGTTGGTGTTTTTTTGTTTTTTGGGGTTTTTTTTTTTTTTGTTTTTTTTTTTTTTTTTTTTTTTTTTTTTTTTTTTTTTTTTTTTCTGTCCAGAACGTGTTTTTCCACTTCGTTCCGCTTTCAAAAGAAGCCCCTGGTTTTTTTTTTTTTGCAAATAGGGCCTTTCTTAGACCCCCTGGAAGGATGCACGTTATTGACCCCCCACAATTCATAGCTCCGAGCGAGCTGCACTTTCCCATTTAGTTTGGTCACCTCCCTTTTGCTCGCGGAGCACTAAGATTCTCCCTCTTTCCTTTCTGACGGATCACTTTCCTTTTTCCCAACCGGCAAGTGGATCGTCGCGTACGGTGTCGTATCCAGGAAGGCCCCCCCCCTGTGTCTCGGATAAACGCTGTCTCCATATGAGAGAATTTTAACTTCTTGTCTTCCCTTCTTACCATTTCCCTTAAACTGGACCTGGTGCAGTCTTACTTGACTTATGCGCTAAGGATTATGTCGCGGAAGAGCTGCTGCCATATCCCGGGTGAAGGGCCGGCCTTGATTGAAACTGGTACCTTTTCTCCCAAAATCGGACCGCGACCTTTATCACGGAATATGTCCCCCCCGGCTGCCAAAAGTCCCCGTTTTCTTTCGTAGTGCGCTCCACCTACAGAACTTAAAAGAAGTTTTTCGTTTTCCCTTCCCCCTGTTTCCACCAGGCGAGTTTTGAATTACCCCCAAGTCCTCGCGGAAACTTTCTTTCATCCAGACCGCCTTTTATTCCGTTTCAGTGGCACAGCCGTTTCAAAGAACGAGCATTCTTTATGCTGACCCCCTGGTCAAACCCTCCAGGGCTGAGTTAAGAAACCTCCCATAATTAACAAGCCCTCCGAGTAATTTTTTTTAGCCGTCCGTTAAATAAGAGGGACCCCTCTCCCCCCTCTATGGCCCCAGGAACCCCGAGCACGTGACGTCTTTTTCTTCTTCTCGCATGTCGTCGACCCCCCAAGTACCTATTCGGGCCTTTTTGAGCCTCTTGAGACGTCGTGAAGGAAGCGTACCTTTTCCTTCCTCGTGCATGATTCCGGACGAGGTCCGTTAAGAAAAGGGGCCCATCTCCGGACACGTGTTCGTTTCCTTTTCTTTTTCCCAGGGTGGGTATTTAAAACTTGCCCTTGCTTCATCCCTGCCTCTTGACTTGGAGCCGCATGTTTGTACCCTGTTTGAAGTCACCGAGCGACAGAGGAGTCAAACGCTACTTGCTCCCCCTAGAGAAGGAGCTCCGTCCTTCGGATTCACTTTCGTGCATTAGATACGCCCCGCTTAAAGGCTGATCTCTCCCAGCGGGTACCCGACGGTCCCGACCACCTACCTTCACCCCCCCCCCCGGCCCTCCCGAGATCACCCCTAGAACCGCTCACTTCCGTGAAATGATTATTTTCTTCATTACGACCACCGCGACCTCTTCCCCTTGCTCACGCCTTTTACCGTTTCCGGCCCATACCACCCATCTCTCATAAGCAGAGTTATTTCGTCCGTAGTCTTCGTTCCTTTTCCTCGGTCAAGGTTTCAACATCTTTCCCCCCTGCTCCCGACGTCATTCTGGGAGTCTAGAGCTAATTTCCTCAAGGACCAGAACACTCCCTGCCCTTCCTTCAGAGGCTTTTCTCAGCGCCGCGCCGAGGGCCACACGTTAAAAAGTCCTGGAGCCCTCCTTTTTCATTCGGACAGTCTCAGTTGCTACACTTGAATGGCTTGTTTTTGTGAGTTTTCCACCGGTTAATCGTCCCTCACTCTCATTTTTCAAAGGTTATTGTGACCCTTCTCTGAGGCGTTCCTTTATTTCTTCCCTCCAGAACCCCAGAAGGTAATGACTCCGTGTCTTAGGGCTGAGGGTCAGAGTGTCCGTTTTCCGTCATCTTACACGTCGTACAGTGTTCCTTCCATGGATTTAACTTCCTTTTGCGGAAAAACCCCGGATGTAACTTGCGGTGCCCGTTAAATGCTGGATTTCCTTTTCCAGCACTCTTCTTTGAGTCCCCCTGAAGCTTCCGTGACCCGGCCTCAGTTCGGTCTTCCATAACCCCGGCTGCGGCTTTTTCATGACTTTAGGGTAAACCTGCTGTATATCCTTGCAGCGGACTTCCAAACTACTTTTCTTTCCTTGCAGTCCTTTCCATATAAGAAACAGATTCTCTCCTTTTTCAATAAATTTTTTGTTTTTTTCTTCTCTTCTCAGGGGGGATGGCATCCATCCTGCAGCCTTCACACAACTCGTACGAAGACAGTCCCTACGCCCCTTTTCCCCCTATGAAGAAGAGCTTTTAGCACCGGGGTTTCCCATCTCAACCCTGAATTTTTGCGGCCCGAGGACCAGTCTTCTACCTTTTTCGTGCCGCGGATTTACCCCTCTCCTTCCACATTCTTTTTTTGGCTGCCAAGACCCGCTTAGCGCAGGTAAAGGACTACCCTCCACTTCGCGATTAAGAGTTGAGTCCTCTCTTATTTTCCCTGTCTGGGAGGAATCGACTGTTTAATGATATAAGTAAGTAGTTTCCTTTTTCCATCTGAAAAATGAAAATCCTTCTCAGGACTCCCCCCCTTCCTTACCTTGAGTGAAGGTAGCAGCGACAATCCCGGTCCTTCTCCTTCTTCACCCATTGGACCCTCTCATTTCTCCCTTGAACGCACCCTGAGGTGACCAAAGATCCCCTAGCAACCCTTCTTCCTTTTTGAGCGGGGTGTCGCAACTCATGCTTGCCTTGTATGATGCCTTTTTCTCCCTTAACTATTCCTGGTTCACCCTCCCGGCGCTTTAAGATGAAAGCAGGCCTAGTAGTGGATTCTCCTTTTTTCCACTTCTCCAGTATGGGGATTCTTCCAGGACTTCGGAGGGCTCCTCCCGCGTTACCACCTTTCCATTCCCTGGCCCGCGGCCTTTCCTTCGACTGTTTTCGGCGACATGATTTGAATCGCTTTTTAGAAGATGGCTTCCCGTTTTCCTTTTTTTTTTTTCCGATTGTAGTTGAAAAATGTTTCCGGTTCCTCCTGCTCTTTCTTTTCTCCTTTCCTGACTTTCTCCGGTACCAGAGTTGAGTCCCGCGGGTATAGCCGATCCTGGCGTGGGTGCCCGGTTGTTCCCTTTAATTTAAAAGACCCGTTCGGACCCCCCTCCTTGACGGTATGATCTGAAAGAATCCATCCCCTCATTTCCCTTATCGCTTGGAGATCATAGTGTATCGTCTATGAGAGAACCCGATTTTCCAGGTTTCCCTTTCGACTCTTCCAGTAGTAAGTTTTTGGAAATGTGGCGCTGGTCAGTTGACAGACTCATTCCACCCTTAGGTGGGCCCAACGTCAGGTCTATCTTGAGGTGTGGGCGGATTCGAATAGGGATAATGCCAGATGCTAGCTTCTTCCGACGTTGCGAGTCTCTTTAGTTCAGTCCCCCCGCCAGACTGTTCTGTCCCTCCTTGTTTCACTACCCTTGGTTTAGGGTCAAAGGATCTTTTCCTTTTGTAAGTACTCGTTGCGGAACTGGTCTCCTTTTTCCCCTTCTTATGTGTGTAATGATCCGGTTGTCTCTCGTGCGGCATGACGGTTTTCTTCTTGTAGGGGCAACCTCAGATTAATGTTGCGCCACCTGGTGTCGGAAAATAACCCTACTCTTCGTTCCTTTTATCCTCTGACCCCCCCTATGCGGCTTGTCAGGGGCCCTTTCAAACTTCCTTTGGGTCTTCATTACTAGCCTGAGTTTTTGGCCTCCTCCCCCGCCCTCCTTTGGCTTCTGAGTTTCTGTTGAATGGTCGATCATTTACTCTCCCCTTAATATTTTAGTTGGGCCGGCCTTTTGATCCATGTCGCCGGGGCCGGGTTTGTTTTTTTCAACCCGAGCAAAAAAAGAATGGCTGTACTCCGGCAGTTTTTTGGCCTCCTCCCTTTCCTGACTCTTTCCGCCGTTTAAGGATGCATCCCTTTTTTCGAAACGGATGGGCTTTTTTGGAGCCGAGTAAAGAGGGCCGTCCTTTCATCCCTCTTATCTTAACGAACACCCCCCCCCGGGCGGTAAGAGATAATACCGTTCCTTATCAAGTCCTGACTTTTTTTTTTCCCTTCGTTGGGTGGACTAAAGATTATCTTCTGGATCTGCTCCCTGCAAGACAGGAGTGGTCACCCACTTTATTTCCTGAGCGTCGACGACATCAGGGTGCATCTTCGTTAGCTCGAACTTTTACGCGGTGCGAATTCTGAGGTTTCCCTGTGAACTGGACGTGTCCGGAGAGCCTCTGGACGGTTCTGGCCGACCGGATCGATTTTCTTCCTTCTTCACCCCATCCTTCGCTCCTCTCCTTTTTTGTTTTCGAGCTCTAGAGGCAGGTGCTGCCTGAAAATCCCTGGTTCCTTTCTTTCCTAGTTGCAATATTTCTTCCAGACAGCAAGGACAATCTGTTACTCTGGTTCAAAGCAGACCGCCTGGCTCAGCATTTCCCCCTTCTTAATCGTTTTCCTTAGTACGGGTTGCAGTCCTTTGATGAAAACGGTCCCACCCCTTTTTGTAAGACTCTGCCTTTTTTTTCCCCCTGTATTTCCCACGCCGCGAGCCTGATCTCTCCAGTCCAGATCACCTGATCATACCGCCCCCTCTAGGAACAGACCAAAGGGCTTCCCCCTTCTACTCTCATTTCTTTTTCCGGCCAGGTGTCCGAGGCTATTCCTTCTGTATCTGACATATTTTGTCCCCGTCCAGGACAAAAAAGTCGTCCCCCTGTCCCTCTCCCTCCCGGTCAGTGAAAGGCCCTCTCGTTGATGTATCGGAAGAATTTCATCCAGGTGACACCCTTCTCGTTGCAATTCTCGTGCACGGTGAACTTGAACCACGGTCCCCCTCCTCCCGGTCCTGGTCCCACGTCACTAATTTGTATATTCATTCTCCTTTTCCCCCCTCCCAGAACCAGCCCTTGCTCGTTGGAAAGATAACGTTCCTCACAACACAAGGTAGCCCCTTCCCCCCCCCATTTCCCATTTTAAGCCCTTGCACAGAAGTGGGTGGACTTTTTACCAGCCCTTCCCCCGCCGATGTGTTCTGTGATTTTTTTGACCAAGTTGGCCACAAATCAGCTAGTAAGAAACACCCCAAGGTCCCCCCCCTTCCCACATAACTTCTCTGCCGGAGTCATTTGTCCCTCTTTCTCCGTCTCCCCCCCCGTTTCCGCCAACGAGTACACCTCCCCCCCTTCTTCCTTGTCGCCTTTTCGTTAAGGGAACCAAGCCATTTCTGTAGAGATTCGGTTTTAGCCGCAGAACAACTTGTTCGATCGGCCTCCTACCTGATTTCCGGTCCGCACACTGGTTTCTCCCTACCCTTCTTCATTTGTCCCGCCTTCAAAAGGGGGGCCCCTTTAATGTACCCTCCCCTTCTCATTCCAGGTCTATGAATGCCGTGACTTGCTACGGGGATCTCGCCCTCTTTTAGTTCTTACATAGGAGTCACCCCTCTCTCGAAAGAACCTTTTTCTCCCTATCAGATTCTGCTTCTTCAGTGGACCATTAAGCACAAGCCTTTGTTTCCTTTCCTCCCGGGACGCCCCCAAACCCTTTGAAAACGAGACCCACGGAAACCCCTTGAACGAGAACCTTAGCCCTTTCACCCCCTCCTACCGGCCTTACCGATTATTCACCCCTACCCGAGCACTAGGAAAGTTTTTTTTTTTTTCGGCAATCCGAATTTAATGGGCCTCCACCATAGGAGACCCTGGTCCCATAGGTCCAAGCAATTGGTCGGGGACGCGGTTTTCTTCCCCCCTCGTTCGATGTGTTTAGTTGAGAAAGGAGCCACCATTCACCTGGGTTTCTCCCTTTCCAAGTCACGGACACCCCTTTAGATTCAAGGACCCCTTTCCTCCCCACTTTCATCTGCCCAGGAAGGCAGGGCCTTCCTCCCCACTGCCTCTCTCATGGGGTATACTTTTCTTTTTTGAGTCCCTTTTTCTTGGAATTTCCCCCCTAAGAGAGTGGCCCTTTTTTTCCTGCGATCGGATAGATGGTTTCCGCGCCTTGACAAAACAACATGCTCCCCCTGACCCCAGTCCTTGGCCTGCTGAGGATTTCTTCTTTCCCCGGTGTGTACAGCTAATTGTTCAGTAAAAGGTCAGTGCCTTTCATAGCCCCCCCCCCCCCCCCACACACCCCCCCTTTTCGAAGAATTTACCGCAAGAGATAATTTTGATTTTTAAGGGGTGCCGTTCCTTTCCTGAACCTCCAGAGTGGATGTTACCGGCCGCCCAAAAAGCTGTGCCTTTTTTTTTTTGGGAAAGGCCGTAACCGAAAAGTTAGAAGAAGTAACGTTCCCTACTTGGCCAGCCCAAGATTTCCCCCGCGCTGGACCGTCCCAGTGTAGGCGAAAGATGTCTTGTCATGGCGTAAGGCGAGGCCGAAATCCTTTTTTCTTCCCTTGAAGTTTTTGATTGCATCTCCGCCAGTTCTTCTATACCCCTTTTATACCCGTTGGTTTTTTTTCGTCTCTTCCGTCACGCGGTCGGCGGAATGATTGAGGAACTCTTAATTTTTCCCAATGGAAAAATCTCATACCTGACTCCTTAAGTCCCCCTGCCTCATGCCCTGCCGGAACGTCGTCCATGCCAAGAAAGTTCTTCGTCTCTGGGCTTCTTCCCCCCGTTCTCCTGGTTTCTGGTACCTCTTGCGGGTTAACGCATAACCTTCCCCAATAGGGTGTTGTCCCAAGGACCCACTTCCCCCCCTCTGTCTTCGCAGGTAAATGTAGCACCCCCTTCCCCTACAAGTGATCATCTGATAATGATTCTGGATTTCTCAAGGGAATCGGGCAGTACCCAGTGTAATGAGGATGCCGTCCCTTATAGTCCTTAAAATAGATCCCTCAAGTTTTCGCAGCTTAGGACGGGGCTGGAGCAATCTTTCCCAGCTCCTAGATCCTTTTACAGTCTCCCTGGACTTTCTTTTTCTTTAGTTTACCTATTCCGTGTAAAATGTCACTCAAAAGCATCCAGGAGAACACATGTTCCTCCCCTCTTCTTTGTTCTTCCTGAGGGAAGTGATGACGAATTCCGCCCGACTTTGTAAGGTTTTCCGACCTTGACTTCATTTTGCTCCACGTAGTGGCAAGGGTTATCCCCCTTCCTTCCTCTCCAGTTTTAGTTACCCAGGAATAACATCAATTCCCCCCGGCTGGTCGACCTCTTTTTCCACCTTGAAAGGCCCAGAACTTCCGAAGTCGTTTTCCTTCTACCGATATGAGCCGCTGGTTTTTTTTCTCCTCTTGACTGAAACGTCAATCGTACCGTCGTTTGCCTGGTATTTTTCTTTTGGATCTGGTTTTTCATCCTAAATAGAAATTTAATTTAGGAGATATGGGTAAGGGTTCCTTTTTCTCCCCTATCCCCTTGGTTGCCGTGGTTAGTTTCGTCGTCATTTCGCCCTCAACATGTGACTTTAGATCCTTGCCTTATTGCGGATAGTTTATCGCCACGAACCCCCCCCCCCAGAAGAAGATCCTCTTTCTAGATTGAGAATACATTCTTCTTTTTCTTTACTGGATCCCTTTTATTTACTAGTTTGCCTTCAGCCCCCGGTCTCATCATTTTCACGGGATGACGCATTTAATTTTATTCAGTCATCCTTCCCCCCTTTTTCAGGGAAAATGTTGAATTCTGGGGGCTCCGGACCCTAAAGAGTCCTTAGTACCGCTTATTACACTTTTCTTCCCCTTCCTCTCCTTCAACCGCTCGTTAAGTCAAGTCCTTATGGTTGTTTCAACGTTCCTCAGCACAAGGGTTTCGTTATTCTTCCCTTTATTCCAGGCACTTTTTTGTACAGTAATTGTTGTCAAGGAAAATTATTATGTGTACCTTCCTATCCCCCATTGCGCCTATATTCTTTTTGGCATTTATGAGGTTGAAACCTCGATAATTCTTGTTTCCCTTTTATGTACTACACCCTTTTATCTTCCTCTGTTCCCGCAAACCTCCCCCCCCCTTCGTTTCCCGTTCCTTTCCCCCGATCCCTTTTGGTCATGTCCCCCTATGTTTACATTGTGGCCTATCCATACTTCGAAGATTATGTCTTGGGATGCCTTTCTCTATTTCCACGGACGAGGTGTGCTTTGAATGCCGTTACTCCCTTGTCGCTGTGAAGATTTTGTTGTCCGTCCCCCTGGCCGGCAAGAAGGTTTCCCTTCATTGGACCCATCCCTGATCAGGACCTGATTTGTCATCCGTTCCCCAGTTGAATTTTTTGAAAACTGGAAAGTTCTGGCACTGTTGTCACTGTTGAAAGGAAATACCTCTCTAGTACCCTTTCCTGCTGACTCCCACGGGAAGTTTCTCCCTGATCCCCCCTCATGTCTCTCTCCTTAGACTTCCAGGTTATGTTTCCATTTCTCGTTCGTTTCAGCTTGGAAAGAGGATCAGATGGCAGTGGATACCTCCCCTCCCTATCCTTGCGTTTCCTTCGATAAGAAGATCCTCAAGTTCCCTTTTTGTTAGACTTTTCCGGATCCCAACCCCGGGGTGTTGCGCATGGGCGCGGTGATTCACGTCTTCTTTTTTCAGGGTACTGCCCCTTCCCCGTAGGGAAACCCCCTTTGTTCTGATCCCCCTCCAGTGAAGCAAGTCCCCGCCCTCCCTAATAAGTTTTGTTTCTGAGCGTTTTGTCCGTCCTTCCCTATCGGGGGGACAGGATGCAGATTCCCATCTGTTCTTCCCCCAGACGTTTCTCAAAACCCATGGACCGTCCTTCCCCGCGAAAGAGGAGAAGAAAGTCTTCAGAGGGTCTCCTCCCGGTCTTGCCAAAGTCTTTTTTTGTCCCAATATAGTAGGGACGCGATCCCTTTTCTTTTCCCTCCCTAGTTTCTAGCGATCTCCTTGCTGCGGGAAAGAAAGTGCGCGTTGACTCCTTGGCAGGGTCTGCAGTTTTACGCTTTCCGCGTTTTAATTGTTCTCAGTCTTGCTCATAAGCAGACCTTCCTTTCTTCGTGCCAGCCACCTTTTACGATTACACAGGGTTCCGCCGCCTCCCTGCTTAAAGCCTTTTGAATGGATACCCTGTGTCAACCCCTTGCCTTGGGTCGGGTACCAGGGACACCCCCCCCTTTCCCCCCTCCCGTGCCTGGATAATTATTTTTTGTATTTCCCCTTCCCCCTTCACTAAGGGTCATCTTCTCCTCTTCTCCCTACGACCTAACAAGCTCTCTTTGGCGTCGGCCAAGTTTCCCCCTTCCCCCCGCGTTGGGAACCCTTTCTCTGGACAGGGCCCCCTTAGTCCCTAATCTCGGTGTTTACAACCGGTTCACTTCCTTGCGTATGTGTCCCCCCCCTCCCCCCCCCCGTTTGTCCGATCTAGGTGTTGACAGCAGGACCCCCCCCCCCGTTCCTGCCCTTGCCCATTCACCCCTAAGAAGGGGGACCCCCTTTTCCCCTTCCCGAGTATGGACCACAGGAAACCCCTATCCTACGTTCGTTTTTCGTCTGCGTCCTCGTTCCAGTGAACACTTTTTTGACCCCCTTTTTCGGTTGCCGAGCTTACGGGCCTCTTTGAAACTCGTGACTCCCTCTTGCGGAATGATACGGTCGGTCTGCACAATTGGACCCGCTTTTTCACTATGGTCGGACTTTCTGCGGTTCTCTTCAATCCTCTTCCCCTTCTTCCCCCCCCCCCTTCTAACGAGTCCTGTGCTGGTGAGCTTTACTTTCTCTAACTAAACGCGTTCAGTCCTCCTCCCTCCAGAGGAACCCCCCTTCTTGGCTCCCCCTTTTCTCGTCCTGCAGGTTCGATGACCTTACATGGCGTTATTGATATCCTCCCCCTCCCTTTCCAGGAGTGATATACGTTTTTTCCCTTGTGGACGCGTTTCTTCCCCTCTCTTCCCCCAGTCAAACTTCCCACCCACGCTGCCATCTTCCCCATGCTTTTCCGGTCTTCTAAGGACAGGCTATTATTTCTACTTTCTCCCCCTCCCCACGCGAACGGCGGCACACATCCTTCCCCCTATTTTCCTTTTCCCCCCTCGACCCCCCACACCACACACCTATTTCCTCCTCCCTCCCGACCCCAAGAGACCCGTGACGCCTCTTTTTCCTGGACGGTGGTCCAAATTCCGCAGCCCCCCGCTTTATTTTGCAGGGTGAGATGAGACCCCCACTCTTTTTCTTCCCCAACCCTCGTTTCCCCCCCTTCAAATATTGCGGGAAGTTTTTTGAAAGTCCTTTTCTTTCCGTAACCAGTACTCCCCTTCTAACGAATCACTTTTTCCTAAGGACTTGTTTCAAAATCAAGAGGGACTGTGGTTTCCCCATTTGGTCGTCAGTAAATTGTACCTTCCTAGTCACTACGTCGCTCAGGCCTTCTGGGAGTCCGCGGGTTTCGTTTAACTTAGACCCCTTTTTTCCTTAAGGCGGAAGCAGGGATGTCTTCTTCAGAGGTTAAGGTCCTATCATAGACCGCCTTACGTGTGTTTTCCCATGAAATGGGAAGCCGTCCCTCTTTTCTGACAACCCGGACTGCTCGATGAGGAAGTGGTGTCCCTTGCAGTTTTGCTGACTCCGTGGCGGGTTCAAGTTTCCCCCTCTTTGAGAGGAGATTTCCACTCCCCGAACCAAGGTCTCATTTTTGCGGGAGGCCCTACTGGTCGGGCATCCCCCCCCTTCCCCCGTCTAGAGAATTCTTCCTGACGGCCACTCTTCTGGTCCTTTAACTCTTTGCTGCGTCCCTCTTAGGGATAGTTTAGTTTTGAACACTTCGTTACACCTCTCTCCTCCTCTTAATAACCCCCGTGGTTGTTGTTTCTGATTCATCGCAAGTTTTTTTTTATTCGCCAAGATTTTTAAGTTTTTAAGCCTTTTTCAACCCCAATCGGTCCTTGAACCAACAAGTTACTTTCCTCTTGGAAGATGACTCCTCTCCGTTTGTATTTCTGCCTTCGTAAATGTTCACCTCCAGGATTAGTGATGGAAGTTTGACTTTTTCCCCGCGCCTTTCTTCGCCGGTCTCCCCCAGCTATCCGTCCAACTGTGGGTTCGCCCTTTTTAAACCCCTGCGCTTTTCCTTAGCCGGTAATAGAACCCCCCCTTCTCTTTTCCTTCTGCCGAGTTTTTTTAAGAGCCGTTTGCATGTTTTTTGAACCTTCCCTTTCCCAGGTAATCGGATTATTAAAGTCGATTTCCCCGTACACCCCTTCCCCTCGCCAAGGAGAAGGCCTTAATGAGCGTTCTTTTTTACTTTTTTCTGACCAAGCAGAGTTAACGACAGGTACCGCCCTCTTGGAAGTACGGTGACCATTTGAATCCCCAGACCCCAGTTTTTGAAACCACCAAGGCCCTCCCTCGGAAGGGTTTTTTCATAGAGAGGTTTCTTTTTTTCTTCCTAATGCGTTAGTGAATGTAAATCCTATATTCGGAAGCTGACCATTTCCCGGAAGACCAGTATTGTCCTCTCGTTGTACTACCCTTTTTCCTGGTGGATCAAGCTTGAATCCAAGGCGGCCTAAGCCCCCCTCGGTGTACTGCCAGACCATCATTTGTAGAAGTTTGCTCTTGTCTATTTCCCCATATCGACCTCGCTGGTGTCCCGAATCTCTATTGAATTTGTAGGTGTCTGCGGTTAAATGTGACGGTAGTGGATAGGAAGTCACTTTTTTCCCCCCCCCGGTAGGAGGATTTTTGTCGAACCCCTATGGATCTGGTTTGTTCCTTTTCGAGTAGAGTTCCCGAAGTATCCGCCCACGCTTCTCCCTTTTTCCTGCAGGAGAACTCACTCTCTCCATCCGGTCCCTGATCGAATCCCTCTGATTTGTTTTTGCTTAGCAGGTTTGAAAACTCGCTGTATGTCCTTCCCCAGGGGCTACTCCCCGAGCCTTTCGCTGCCCTTTTCCCTTTTTTTTTCTTGTTCCAGAGAGTTCCTGATTTTAGTTGTTTTAGTCCCCCCTTTCTTCTTTTTACATCGTTGATACACGTTTGACTTTTGTTTCTTTTTCTTTTCTTCCGGCTGACCTTCTTTGAACCAGAAAGGTATTTTCTCCCCTCCCGTTCCGGATAGAGAGTTCCCTGGGCCAGCCCCTTTTCCTTTTTCCTTGTTCACGGACGCGAATGGTTTCCTGCATCTAAAAGTTCGACCGGGTCACTTTGCCCCCTTACGTTCCGGAACGGGGCTCGCTCTGTGATGTACTGACTCCCTTTTAGCCGGATATGGCATTTGCTTTTCTTTTTTTCTCGTTCCCACCTAAGCTCGATGTTTTCCCACTGGTTTTTCCAAGAAACTCCTTCTTTGCCTTTTCAAGCACCGGACCATGCCTTCTGGAGGCCGTGCGATCATTGGGCGCCACTCTGCTGGTTCTTGCCGCGCCAAAGATACAGAATTTCAGTCGGGCCTTTTTTTTCTCTCTCCCTCCTTTTGAAGGTGGAGTTTTTGACCGCAGTCTAATTAATCTGGCCCCCCCCTTACGATTTCCTTATTGTAGTTACCTGACCCCTCTCCCCCCCCCGGAAAGAAGAGGACCTTTCAACCCAGTTCTCTCTCTTTTCTTGGTCAAGCCGGGCACGTCTTCCTTTTTCTGTGGCCTAGCCCTTGATCCCCCTTTTTTGAGACCTTTTTTCCTTAGTCATGCTCCTGTCTTCTTGATATTCCCCCGAGGGGAACCGGGCCTCAGTCTCCCGTCTTTTCCGGCCCTGGCCCGGTTCTGTTTCTGCGTCCGGTCCCCGGTGACTGAGTTCCATTCGCCCGCTTTTTGTCCTGAGTTCCTGCGCGTCCTTTTTCCGATGGTCCAGAACTGTCCCCTCCCTTTTTTCTTTTTCACCGGGGCGACCGACATTCGGCCCGCTGTCCCCAGGTGGGTGCCCTCGCTCGGTGGGCTTTCTTTCCCTTTGTCCTTTCTTTCACAGGGAGGAAAAGTTGTTTTCTACTGGGGGGACGCCCCCGCTACTATATAG
>Ga0179591_1312149_pt1 | contig 20205 bp, 8 predicted proteins | sample CZOMad2_1_08_16f_FD_182891 | JGI IMG/M metagenome (GOLD analysis project Ga0179591, IMG submission 182891) | Vadose zone soil fungal communities from Angelo Coast Range Reserve, California, USA - CZOMad2_1_08_16fungal (PacBio error correction) | ecosystem: Environmental > Terrestrial > Soil >... | reverse complement strand
TTCCCGCGTCGATCCCCTGTTAGCAAGTCTCGTCCAACCTTTGAAACCGTTACCCCCTTCTTATTGCCGCTCTATATCTAGTTTTCGTGTCCCCCTGGATTTTCTTCCTCGCAGGTATCGAGTAATCTCCTTGTCCCCCGTGTTTTTTGCCCCTAGTTGGTCTCGGAGCGTTTTTTTGTCGGTACCCCCCCTGTCAATAACAGTGGGTCAGTTCCTCTAAGATCCGCGATTCCTTTCCTCCAATCCCACGAAGCGTCGGTTTGTCCTCGGAACTTTTCCCACTGTCGGGAGAGTCTGGAGGTTGAAGTCTTTTCCTCCCCTCCGAAGATTCTTTTTCCTGAGTTACAGGTCTGGTTATTCCCTGACCATACTCTTAGTCCCCCGCCTTCAGATTCTCTTCCTCACCGACCCCAAGTGGTGGACGATGTGTCCTTTTGAACACCCCGATTTATGATCAGAAAAGATCTTCTTAGTGAACATACTGACGGTAACCTTCGTATTTTTCCTTTGACTTTGGTAGATTTTTCCCCTAATAGAGATGGTTCTCAATAGACTTTAGATCTGCTCGGTTCCCCCCGAACAGGCTGCCGCCCCCCCCGAAAGTGTTTATTTTTGCCTGCGACGTGTCCGCGCTCATCTACCTGTAACCCCTTACCTCTCCCGCATAGGTACAAAATTAGAAGAATTTCCCCCATAATCCCTTGGGCTACAGGGTGAATGTGTAACGAAGCGAGTGATCCCCCCCGTTTTTCCCACCAGCAGGAGAACGATGAAAGACATCCGCTGTCCATGGTTAAGTTATAGTCGTTTTACTTTCTCTGTGTAGTCTGAACTCTCTCAGAGGTCCTCAGTCAGAAGAGCCGCCGTTCCCCCTCCAACCTATAACTGAGACTCCCCCCCATCGCGAGGTTCCCTAGGCCGAAACCCCGCCAATCTCTTGTTGTACGAGCCCTGCTGACACAGAGAGTCTCCCGCCTCCGCAAAGTAGAGGGAGAAAGCCACCAAATCAGAGCATTTACTTCCCCTCCCTCGAACCTTTTCACGCCACCTCTAGAAGTAAGAGTGTTTACACCTTATCTCCGTTGAAGGCTCGGCGAGTCCTTTTCCGACTTTTTCTACGGACCTCCCAGCCCCTAGCCAGATTCGACGTAAGGCCGTAGTGTCTGTCAGATTTCGTCCGCGAGCTTGAGGACGCTCTGTCTATCGACTGAAGGGCTCCCGCCCCTTCGAGGTCTTTTGATGAAAAGTTTTCCAGCCTTTTTGTGTCCCCTCGCCCTTTCACACGACTCGCTTCCTAGATTTGTTCTCTAAGAAACAGTGCCCTTACCGCGTTCTAACGCGATTCTTGCACAATCTCCGTTTTCCTACCCCATTAACAATGCTCGATGCTCTTTTGCTGTTAGTTCCCCATTGTGTTCAGACCTGCGCTGGTCGTCTACCTCACGCCGCGTCCGGAATTTTCCAGGAGCGCATCCCGGATCTTCGAATGAATGTTCCTGACGGCCCCTAATCCTCATTGGAGGACCGTTTTCCTCCATGACCCGAAGTCGTGGACGGCACTTTTCCACGAGATAAAGAATAGAATTCTGAGAATCTAACTCAGGTTTTTCAGCGTTGTAGCCATTGGGTGATTCTTATACGGTGAGCTGTGAGTCTGAGCGAGGAGGCTTCCTGGGCTACTCAACGCCCCTCTAGATTCAATACCCGTATTTCCCTCCCACTCTCCTACTATTTTTTTAGATACTCGGTCGTGTTTACACTGTTTTCTTCTCCGATGAGAGCACCCGGCCAGTGTTTTTCTAAGAGCTCCCCTCCGATCTGTGCCACTGGTGGTTTTCTAGTTGGCCTTTTTTCACAGTACTTCCGTCCTGTTGAGAGCCGCCCTACCGTATTGAGAGTCAGGATTCCTTCGAACCCTTTTTGATTTTTGAGAGTACTCGAGCCCTGCTAGTGTTAACTCACTCAGCCTAGCCCAACCTTCTTCTTTCGCACCTGGAGGCCACTTTCCCCCCTTTTCCCGAGGTCAGAGGAGATTTCCCCGCCCCTTTTTTTTCCAGCCACTCTCAGATGGTTGACTGTCGGTACTCGTGATAAGGTGAATATTTTCTGGTGACTATCTATAGTGATCTCTATTTCTTTTTTTTGTTGGAGAGATAAAGAGCGATTATTAAGTTTACCCATCAGGCACTTTTAAATAGTCCCCCCCCCCCGGCATCTCCTATTCTGGGAAACTCTCCGGTTCCGTGTCACGATGCCCTCCATTCAATACCGCCTGAGATAACCAGTTTTTTCTCTGATTTAGAGGAAGTTATTGACTTTAGCGGGTTAGAAATCTTTCACAGCGCATCCAATAGCCCCCGGTTTCTGGACTTCCGCTAATTGATCGAGTGGATATGCTCTCTTCAGAGTCCCTCGAAGGCGTCCTCTATGTACGTAGTATAACACCCTCTTTCTTGTTGAGCCCCCGCCTTCGCTTCTTTTCTTTCCGAGAGAAGTTAAGTCTACTTTTCCTACTAGAGGATGGCTTTCGAAGTTCGTTACCTTCATCTGTCGAGGTGAGCGGATTACTGCCTTCGGCCTTCTCTTCCCCGAACCATGTTACGAACTGATAGCCGAATCTCAACCGAGGCCCACTTCTGACGGATCTCTATTATAACAGTTATATTAAAGTTTCTCCTCTATTCCTCTACTTCGGGACTGCATATGCCCGGCCGCCGTACTCAGAATAGTCCGATAGTTGATTTTTCCCACCTTCCTTCGCCTCCGACATTCAATACTCGTACTTTCGTGTCCTAGATAATCCTGCCCCTCCTTTCGCTGTCGATTGAGACCCAGTTCCATTTCAATCCATTCCCCTCCTATCCCCTCCGAAGACGCTTAATTACTTCGCGTGAGTGGAACATCTGGCTCCGCAACATAGAGGACGCAGTTTTTTGACTTGGACGGTATCTTTTAGCACTACTCACGAGTCTTAAGCTCCCCCTGAAGATGCCCTTTTCCGATCACTGAGTAGCGATTTTTGACGAGGTGTTAGTGCGTGGCAGTTGGTCGTGATACTAATTTGTCCTAAAGAGAGATCTCCCAAGATGACCATACCTGCAGCCCCCTTCATATGGGACCCCCCCCTTCTCTCCAATCCATTCCTCTCCGATGATCGCCCCACGGCTTTCGTGTAGCTTTCTGTCTGACAGTATCTCTTGCGCATCCCATTCTCATAAGCTTTTTTCCCCTTTAGAGCGTCCGGGTTTTGACAACGGTTCCCAGAGTATGCCTTCCCCTAGCGTCAATTTCAACCCCCGTATTTAGACTTATAAGAAATGCTTTTTCAAATCTGATATCATAGGACCGAATTAGATATTGTTTTACATATGAGTACCTATTTGGAGGTCGTTACCATCGCAAGAGCTCTATCCCCTCTTCCACCTCACAATTACGTTTGAGGAGGTAAGCTCCCGTCTCAGGAGCCTTACTGGACCCTCTTTTGATGGCGTTGGCGCCTTATACTTTTTTCTTTCTGCGTCCGACCCCCTTCCCTTTTAGCTACCATCCCCCCTCCTTAGCGCGAGAGACGTCGGCTGTTTGGGACCTGTGCTTTTCTCCTTTTTCACCGTACAGATCACCCCGAACACGGTCCTCCTTCGATCCGTTCTTTTGCGGGAGACGCGTTTCTTTTATTCGCCCCCCTCTTGCTGAACACCCTCGATATTTCCTACATCTTCGCTCGATTCCACGATTCAAGTAGGACCCAATTTCTCTTATGAGGCGCGCCGGGTGTTTCTCTTCCATATTCTTTTTCTCTTTTTTCCCCGTCCAGCGAACCATTTCTCGTTGCGATAAGCCTACCCCTCCCCGTTTTTAAGAGATAGTTTTTTGCCCTTCCGACCTCCTTCTTCGAACCCTTTCCCCCAGAGACTCTTCAGTGTAGAGGGGTATCGAGTTGCTTCACAGAGAGACGGGAAGGACCCCCGTCCCCGACCCAGCAGATGCTTCTTCTTTAATACGCCCTTCGGAGATGCTTCCCCCCCACTGGGTTCAGCTCTTCTTGCTGCGGACCCCTCTACAACGAGGTTTCGGGGTACCGTATGCCAGGCTCTTTCATTAGAGCGTCTATGTCTCTGAGATCGGCGAGTCGCCTCGGATACCACTGGGAGTCCCCATACCCGGTTGACTTTTTTACTGTATTACCCCTGGCATTCTCTTCGTGGAAATCCGCGATCGCTCCGCCGATTTTTGCGTGCTAAACTCCCCACCCCCCCCCCCCTTCGCCCCCGTTTCGACTCCCCTGCGTCCACGAACCCTCTTCCGACGATGCCTACCTTTCCTGGTTACGTTTCAGTCCTGATCCCGCACCCAGCCCCCGTAAAGGAGTGAACCTTTGTTCTTGCACCCACCCACCTCGCCCTTCCGCTAAACTCTGTGCAGAGATTCCCGCCCCTCCTTCGTAACCAAAGATAACCCTAAGATCCTTACGTGGTGTTTGAGATAGGTACGTGACTATGAGTATATTCCCCCCCCCCCCGGTGTATTTAGCCAGTGCCCGAAAGGGTCTCTCAGATGGCTTTTTTACCCCCTCGCGAAAAAGGATCTTTCCATCTTTGGACATCGTTTTTTCGGACCTCCTTTCTGCTGCACGTCCTTTAACTAGATTTCCAGCAAACCCCCCCTGAAGCCGTTCTCGGTTACCTCGGATAAGCTTCCGAGGACCCCATATTGCTGTAGGTGTCTCCGGGCCTTGGTTAGAAGTTTCCAGGCACGAGTTGCCCCTGTTTTGGCCCTTTTGAGCTATGTCTCTGATCCTCCGTACAAAGGTATACCCAGAGCCTTTAGCGGCGGCCTTTTGGGTGTAGTCAGATAAAAACCCCTTGTTCCCCCTTCCTCTATCGCTTTCTTGAGTCACTAAACTATCAGCGTTTTGCGTTAGGGAGCCCGCCCTGTGTGCCGAGTTCTCTTCCGACAATTTTTTTCCGAATCCCTAGTATCTGCTTTTATAGGTCCGGTATTTGTTTTGCCAATTCAAGAACCGATTAAGAATGCGGTGCCCTTCCTCTTGCGAACCTCCCCAGCTCGCTGCCTTTACCCCCCCTTGAAGGAGCTTCCAAAGTGACGAGGGCATTTTTTCACTCAGCTCGTCATAAAGAAGTCTATTACGTGCTAGATATGACGACTCGAGTTTTCTTTTTTTATCCCATATTCTGGATACGGGGTTTCCTCTTCAACTCGCCAACTCAGTCCCCGTTTTCAATCGCTGGACGCCGGGTTGATGTGTTCCCTTTCTAAATAAGTTTACCTTCGCCCTCAAGAGAGTACTATAATTTTCCTTTTTGGAGTCTTTAAAGAGTATGGACCGTTCTTCCTCCTTCCCCGCATGGAGAATGGCGTACCCTTTGACGACATAATTGCATTTACGAATAAGACATGATCGCCCTGACCTAAATGCCTTCATAGCGTCCAGCCCTTTCCGAATAGTTTCCGTAAGACCCCGATAGCCTTAAACCTCCATAGCCCCCCCTGCTTTGCGCTGCTCCGAATCTCGTCGTTAAGAAGGGCCGGATAGAGAGCATACCGGAGGGAGGTTTCAGTCCGCTTTTACACTCTATTCCCCTTTTTTCAAGAGGTCGTCGAGCACTGAACTAAGACCCGAGTACGTCCTCGGTCATGCCTTCCCGTAGCTAAGCCCCGCGACAGCAGCTATAGAAAAGTCTCAATCTCCTTTGTTCCTGTCCCGGATAGAACTTAGTTCCCCCCTCCTTGAAAGTGTCCCCTTTCCCCTCCTTTACAGCCGAATGCCGACTGCCAGGCGGACTTGGGTACGTCTATTCAGACTCGTCTTTCGGACGCTAGGCCCCTCCATTGCCTGCCTCCCCACGTCATCTTAGATCAAATTGGGGCGCCTAGGTGAAGGTTGTACAGCCCCCGTCGCAGGTTTTTTTGCTACCAGGCGCATAGTCAATCCCTAGCCCACCTTCTTTCATTTTTTTTTCACTCGACGGGTTACTCCTTTTCCCAAGTTGAGAAGCGCTTACTCTTTGGCGAGTATCGGAATTAGCAGACAGGAGATGGAGTCAAGCTACCCCCTCTCCGAACTGGACTTGGCGAGATTCTCTCCCCTTCAGCGAAGTTTTCTTTTCAGTATTAAATGCGTTTTTCCCGAACTCGATCATTTGAGTTTTTTCCCCCTGCCCCCTTTACCTCCGCCCCTCCCTAATGCCGTTTTCCCCCTCCCGATCACCTGGAGACAACTACTTTTTCAGAGGCTGTCCTTAATGGTTAGGAAAGGTTACCTTTTCGTTTTTGCTGTATCCTTCTTTTCCCTCTTCATGAGGAGGAGAACTCACGAATTTTCAGCGAAAGCTGCCCCCCCGCAGAGCACTAACCGTATTCCCGGAAACCCCTCTTTCCTGAGCGTAGGTCATCTCTCTTGAATGATTATCGCCCCGGTTCGTGGAGAACTTTTCAGGCTTCTTTTTAGGAGATAACGTGAGCGAAGTTGGAAACGATTCCTGCAACGTCATGCCCCTGAGGAGTTCCTCTTCTAATATCAATTTCCTCCCTCTCGCGTATTTTGCTGACGCCTGATTTTTTTGGAGAGCTTATGCTCGCCTACCCCTCCGGTTTCCTCCAGAGAGCTGAACAGTCGTTGGTCTCTCTTCGGTTTAAAGTGTCTGCTCCCGTATTTTTCTTGCTTCACTGTGTAATAACTAGGCGTCTTCGTGTCTGGTTCCGTCTGTCTACGTTGAATTAGTTGTGGTAGCACGTGGATGATGATAGAGCTCGTTTCTATCTCCCTCCTCCCGTTGGTTTTTTCTCCTCTATCCCGTCTTCATCACGTCGACCCATAGTAGTAATTACATCCCTATCACATTACAGATCCTCAGTCTGTCCCTTCTCTCACTACTTTGGCCCTCCCTGATTTCCGGAACTCCCCTCAAAGCTCCCCTTTTTTTTCTTTTCGCAGCTCTGATAGCGGAATCGGATTTCTGGTTCCCCCCAAGTGAAGAGAACAAGATCAAAGGGATGTTTCGAGACCTTTTTCCTTAAGAGTTGTCTTCTTTTTTCCCCTCCGAGTCTACTTCAAGTCTAGTTCTATCTCAACCCGAGAGGAGTCGACCTCGTTTTGGCTTCCGGGCTCTCGAGCTCATAAGAGCATGACAGCTTTTTTTCTTATCCCTTCTTCTTTTCTCTCTCTTCGCAGTGCCTACAGTTCCCCGTATGCCAGATTCTTCCTCCGTTGGAAGTCCCCGCGAGCAGGAGTAGACTCCCCATTGAGTCCCCCACGCAAATAGGACCATCGTCCCCCCGTATGGAGGATCCGCCTTCCACCTGTTATCTAAAGGTGATTATCCCTTTCGGATTTCTGGATCGCCTTTCCTCTTTCTCCTGGACCTTTTTCTATAGAGGGACTGTAATCACCCCGCATAGGCCGGCATATTCCGTTAGCTCCCGAGTTGTTCCCAGTAAAGAGCAAGCCGGTCCTGTTTAGCCGAGACGCTCAGGCACTCCGACTCACTAAGTTTTTTTCTGCCAGGGTTCTCGGGGTGTGGAACACGCTAGAGTTTTCGCGACAGCTTCTTATGCGAGATTTTGGTGGTTTTTTCTCCGCGAACTAATCCTTTCAGCCGTATCTCGGTAGCTCCGCTTTTGAACGTACCCCATTTAGCCGACTCCCCTTTCTAAGAAATGTTTATTTTTTCTCCGGAAGAGGTGAGAGAACCCTATTTCGACAGCCTTCCCCTTTCCCTCCCAATAGCTAACTCCCCCAGTAATAACCCTATGGAAGTATCAGTATTACTCGCGCATACCCGATGTCCCATTGACATTTCCCCTTTTTGAGGATGTATCGTCTATGCTTACGCATTCCCATACAGAAGTCCCAGGCTTAACGAGTTTGGATGTCTTTTCGCTGTCCGATGCGCCCATGATTGCCAGCTTGACACGTCCGATTCCTACTCCCTCTAGATACTATTTCTGACCAATGCGGAAACTTTTCCGACTTAAGCCTCAGCGATCGTTCCGTCTCTTTCTCGACTTTTATGCGCTGTTTTGCGCTGAAAGCTAGGCACGCCGGTCCTTCGATTGACGCCCCTTCCCCCCACCGTTCTCTTTCAGCGACAGCGGTTCGGCCTCGAACTTTTACGTGATGGAGTTCGAGTCCCTTTTATCGCGTTCTTCGTCGTGTAGAATGAACGCTTTCCAGCGGTACCTCTTTACGCCCGGATCGAGATAGAAGCGGATGGGAACGTCCTTTTTTTTTCGCCCCCTGGTAAAGATACTCCCTTTTCCCCCGCCTCCGTATCGGCATAGAAGCCTTCTTGCGGGCTCCCCTTCGTTTTTTCCTATGTTCCTTCCTCCCACTTTAGAGAAACGCGATTCTGCCACCGCTATTACTCAAGATCCCCGTCCTAAATCCAACAATTCTCCTGCGAAGGATGTTACTCATTTCTGTAGTGAGATCCGTCGGGTGGTCTCCAGTGCCCCCCCTTTCCCCACTTTTTGCAGGGAGCCACTGAGATCAATAGCCACATAGATAGAGTTCCTTTGTAGCCGGAGCCCCTTCCGAAATACTTTTTGAGAAGCTACCAGCCCGGCAGGATGATCTGTGCGACATCTCAATCTCTTCCAGGCAGACAGCACGATATATTGTCTGTTTGAATTAATCGCCTCCTTAAGGCTCCCGGAAACCCCCTCTTGTTTACGGAGCTTGCCGCCACGACCCCGGTTATAATTTTTCTTCAGGATAGTAATAGAGAAGCCTTAGCATGTTAAAGTGCCTGTAAATAAGGAATCATGAGGCCGGCTACACTTTATATGAGATGGCATCCGCCTGCCCTGGGGTGACAAAGAGGGCCTTGTTACTGAATGATGGAGACAGTGATCGGAGGGACTTCGAGCTCATATTTAGTGAGGCGGTCCACGTTCGAACGTATCTTACAGTTCTTTCTCCCCCCGTCTTCCCCACGGTCACACCGTGCCCCGGCTGTCGCGCTACGGAGACTCCCGGACAGGATTTTCCCAATTCGAGTTACGTTTTTTACCCTGCCTATTCTTCTGCAGCTTGAACCACCCCTACAGCAACTTCGGCCCGTTTCGGAACCCAGTATCCCGAACCTTTAAGATATACTAAGTGTTGCCCGTGTTTGTAGGTTCGTGCCCAAGCAGAGACCCGAAGTCTTGTCAGTCGGCCCGCTAAGGTCGGTCGGTAGAGTAACTTAGAAATGGTATACGTTTTGTGGTGTTCGCATTCCTTACCACCCTGTTTCTTTTGTTTACATTCCTGTTTGAGTTCGCTGGGTTAAGTCCCTGATTTTCTACTCGAACCTCCCCGCTGCCAACTTGTTACCCTGAAGTCATATACTCCCAGTAGTCCTAGTCCCCCGAGAGTATGCCCTTTCTCAAAAGCCCCCCGAACCACATTTTCATTGGTGTACGCCCCAGATGTTTACAAGTTACCGGTGATATTCGTATTCCACGAGCATTAGAGACCGTTTTTAAAGCTTCCTCCCAGTTTAGCACCCTCCCGATTATTACTTCTCACGGTAACACATAGTTTTAGAAGTCAGGGTCCCTAATCCATCGCGCCTGTCAAAAAATTGGTCCCAAGCCATTTATTCCACAATTAGCTATGATTTTTTTTCCCATCAATTGTCAAGGAGGCCGCTTGCAGGAGTCCATACGTTTACTTTAAACGAGTGACTGTGTCGCGTATGGGTGTTACGTCTGGATCTTTTTGCGACCAATCACTTAGCTCCCTGTCCAAACACCCTCTAGGGCATCCGCCCCAATCACAAGTGTGGTATTCAAGATGCATTCCCCATCAAAACAGTTCCTAGAGAGTGCTCATTTTAGAAAAGTCCTTTTCCCCCCACGCCGGAGACGTTGATGTTCTTCTCTCCGCACGAGGTCTCTGCTCGACCCATCTGGCTCTGTTACGTGGTAGTCTTTGGAAATATCCCCTCCTTTGTGCACAATCAAGACCCGACTTTGGAGCTACTCCCTCGCTTCTGGCGTCTTTGCGGGATGATGGGCTTCCCTCGTATAATTCCAGGTTCCCGTTTTCAAATAAGCCAAGTTCTGACATCCTGATGTTCTGAGGAAACTGTAACGCCTCCGCTCGATCGACAATGTGCAGTCTATAAAATAAGGTACGGCCTTCCTTTTATAGTCTGACTTCTAGATTGAATAAAGGTAGGTGTACAGTGGCCCCCTCTGAGCATCTTTCCGGGCTCGTCCGCCACATCTCCTGTTCCTGGTGCGAAAGACTCCCGACCCGGCGATCCGAGACGTCTCCTTCATAGCGAGTTTCCCGCCCTCCGAGAGCCTTTTTTTCACGACTAGCAGGTTTAGGGTCGCGATGTGCCTGAGCAGTGCCGGTTCAGCTTCCGAGATCTCCCGAAAGAAGAGTCCCCGCCGTAGCTTTAGAGGCAATCTCGAACATTCAAGCGCCTCTTTTTTACCGTTCCTCCGAGTTCAGGACTCCCTGCGATCCATCTGGATTCGAGTACGTAAGTTTCTATTTTTTTTCGGAGTGGAGGTCCCCAGATTGTTGCAGTCAAGTAAGCGACTTTCGTGTTTCTTCCTGGGATGTACTCGTTGTCATTAAGAGAGTATTCCCCGATGGGATACGAACTCCTGGACAGCCCAAACAGCCGACGCATGGATAAACTTTTTGACCTTGCTCGGAGTTTTCCTGATTGGAGATAAGTAGTTTCTCCCGTGATGCCTCTTGCCCTCAGCTCACACCCCGCGCACACATTATCTACTTGCGCTCCTTCGGATTTGAAACTTCATCCCCCTTTCCTCGAACGCTGCTCAGACTCTTATTGATCGCGTTCCCTGGAAGGCCTAGACTTTTTTCATGGTGCTTCAGCTTCCTGAGGCTTCTGAATTTGGATTTTCCGAGGGACCAGTCTCTCCACAGTAGTAGTAATGCTCCCGTTAGAAGTTTTTCTTTTTTCCTTTGTTCGCACTCAGCCTCCCGTTGACAGTTCCCGCGACATCCTCCGAGACGTTTTTCCCTGTCCACCTAGCGCATGCATGGTCAAAACCGCGTGTAGACGGACGTTGCACCCAACCCTTACACGGCTTGTCGCCTTTTCTTTCTTGAAGACATGTCTACTTTATGTTAGCACATAATGATGATAGTCAATTTAGTGGGAAACCTGTACGAAAGCGAGCCCCTTATAATCCCCCTTAGACGGAAAATTCTCATGTAAGAGACCCGACGGTGACCGGACTTTTTCGATTCATTACTCCCCTTAGAAAATGAGTCTCTTAGGTCGCTCAATCCCGAGTGTGGCGCCCTCGTTGGTCCCTTGCTTGCAAATCAGCAGTTGAGAAATTTGAGATGATCCAGCATCCCTGAGTCTTCTTGCTCGCTTCCATCTGGGGGCCATTTGCTGCGAGTAAGATAAGAATCGTAAACTTAAGATATCTCCTTCCCCTCTAACCTGGGTACTCGGTCAGTGCCGTCGAGTAAGATTGGACACGGTGATGATAAAGAACTTCGCTGAAGGGGATTTGGTAGAGGTGAATTAGAAGACGTTATTCACAGGTGTTGATTGCTAGGTATTTCCTCCACATACCCTTTGTGTAGAGTCTACTCCTTTCCGCCCAGCCACGTGAGACCCCCTCTTCCAGTCTCCTTCTCTCCGGCTGATAAGAGTATGGCCATCCGCCCCGTTCTACCTATCTCGGCGGAAACCTCCGTCTACCGCTTTCTTTTTTCTTGTAGAGGATTCGAGTCCCCCGAGCTTCCCCGTCGCGATCGTACTCGTCCCATCACCTGGTCCTGCCCCCATGCCCACTTTCGAAGCGTCCTCCTTTCTGCGGGCGTTAGATCGCTTCCCCATCCGCTAACACGGTGTCCGCTTCGCGTTCCCCCGTCACCCGTCGCTCGGATACCCTCCGCTTGCTCCTCTTTTTTATTCAGAGCGCAAGTAAGATCTATCTAAGGCCCTTTTTAGCACTACGTGCTCCGTGCGGATCTTTTCCTTTTTTTCCAGTTCTTTCCCATCCCTTTAGTTTCCCGTCAGATTCGGATCGACCCCATGTCCTAACCGGCCCCCCCAGTCTTCCATGAGATTCATTCCTGTCCTTGCTCGACTGCGGAGTGACTCTTGGCCTGTCTCTATGCGGCCTGTCTACTCGTAAGTTAGTCTTTCGATACCGTCGAACTCCTTACCGGATTCCGACGTTAGGTCTCCCGAAGGTCCCACTCGAGCCTACGTTTCGAGAACAAAGGGACCGTTTTTCCATTCGGTACCTGACGATGCCTTTCCGTAACGCCGCTCTCGACCAAGATTTGAGGAAACCCGCCCGATGTTCTACCACGAACATAGACAGGATCTCTCTTCCTGCGCCCCCGTTGGGGACTTCTCGTAGTGCATATTCACTCGAGATCGACTTTTTCTTGCTTTTTCCAAGAACTCGCTCGACCATTGATTAAATTCCCCTGGGTTTGTTCGTGTCAGTGGTTTTCTTACCTCTTTCCCCTTGCCTCCCCGACAGTCTGAAATACCAAAGCTCGGCGCCGGAGGCATCTCGTCGAGATGCGGCGTACTACAGTCCTCGACCCGCTCTCTTGATATAGAAAAGCGGTAGTTTCGTCGGCCGATTAAGTCGTCTCTGCGCTATCCCTGCTGACATTCCTTTCCGCGCGTGAGGACGGCCAGACGGAGGGCTTCCCCACAGCGTTAGCATCGAGAGTCCCCCGACGATTTGATATTCTCGATAGAAGCAGTGTTCTTCTACGAGGAGGAGCACTTCCCGGTCTTCGATGTTCTCCGCGCTGTGTCTTCTTCTGACATTCGCTCTCTGGTTCTTTTCAAGACCTGCCCACTGATGCAGAGCGCATACCCGTAACGACGATCTAGATACCTTGGACGCGCTTTTTTTTTTTTTTCGCGTTCAAGCCCCCCTATTTTAGCTAGTAGCCCGACTTCCTTTACGCGTTCTCAGAATCAGACTTTTGCAGAGGCAGTCAGGCGGATTTGCCCCTGGAGTCGGAGAGGATGAGTTTCTCCTAACTACAACGTCGCCGTCGAGTTTTGTGTTCTTACCCCTTGTCGTGTGTCTTTTTTCGCCGTAGACCTATGGCGATATCCTAGACCCCCCCGCTTCTTTCCGAATATTAAGAGAATACAGCCTCCCAAGTAGGACCCCGTTAACGTCTTGATGGCGCCTGTTGTTCGTAGTTAGTTTTTCGTCGATCCTTTGGCTGGTGTGCACCCCTGAGCTATACCTCGGGGTGAGATCGCTCTACCTCGTTTGACCCTCGTTGCCGTGACTTTTTTCTCGGATCCTTTTCACCGATCCCCGAGTACCTTTTTCTAACTGTCGCGTCCTTTTCCTCTTTTCCCTTGGAGCCGCATCTTTCCGTTTTCAAGGCACTTAAGTCACCTAGTTGATGAGGTACTTTCATAGCCCTCTCCTGGGAGAGCCCCCCGACCAATGGTTTTTTTGCGCCCATTACCCCGGCCGGGACCTCCCACTGAGGGGTCCTTTGTTTAGTCACTTCCCGTATGTACGCTCTCAGAACCCTGCTCTCCCCCCCTTTCAGGAGATTGAGCTTTCCTCTCGATGTTAGGATAACCACGGTCGGAAAGATTTTTCCCGTTGTTTCCTTTCCGAACAATGATATCGCCTGCCCCCACGAGAGCTTCTTTTCAAAAATTTTTCTGGCCCCCCTTTCCCTGTAGTAGTACAGGTATCCTGAAAGATAGTATTCCCCCAACTCCCAGGATTTATTGAGCGAAGCACCAGTGAAACGTCAGTTAGAAGGTTATCTCAGGAGTCGCGTTAGCGGAAGAGACGCTAACCCACGCAAGGAGTAAAACTCCTTTTTTTTTACCTATATCCTTTTGTTGATTCCGATGTTGAAATCCAGGCTACTGGTTAGTTATAAACGATAGGTTCTGCCTTGAGCCGGGAATCAGAACAGCGCCGGTACGAGGGGTGGAGTTACGTACTCTCGTTACATTGAAGGGAAGGTGAAATTTGTTAGCTGCTTTTGAACTCCTTGGTTTTACCTTTTTCGATACTGGGAACTGAGGGCCGCACCCACTTATAGTCTCCCTCGCTATTCGATTAGAGGCCGCTCCCAGCGGTAACCCGCTCGATTCAATCGCTTCCCCCCGGTGAACTTTTTCGCCATACATGTCGCTTTTCCCGGCTCTGAGTTTGGCCCTTTTTTTTTCCTCCCATCCAGATGAGTATTCCCCTTTTTGCCCCCCATTTTTCTTTCGGAGCCTAGCATATTTCGAGTACCTATTTCCCAAGAACATAGGTGCCCGGAACTGTTTTCGGTCCCCCAATTCATTTAACCCAAATCGGTTCCCTAGATAGCGTATAGTAAATCATTACGAGTTTATTTCGCTTTTCGCCCACGCTGGTACACTGTCCATGCGAAAGGGTTTCGCATAGCTCCATAAGTGCCACCGCTGCTTTTTATCCTCGGGATCCTCCGGCGCCCCCATTTGCGCGTGAACCCTAAGAGCGCTTCAGTAACACGCCTTTTTCGCCGCTTTTTCGCCGCCCCCTGCCCATTTTCATACCCAGTAACAGAAAGAAGTTATTCCGAGACACGCTGAGGAACTACCTAGCACCATGCCGTAGCTTCTTCCTAATCCCTGCCTATGGCTTATCGGCAGCGCCGATTGAGCCCCAAAATAGCCGTGGGCCTTCTGGATCTTGAAATTACTTCGCCACGACTACCCCCCTTCAGAAATCTACGTCTCGCGGTTCACGTTGATTGACCCCTTCACCCCCCTGCTTCCTATATCAGGGTCCTACTCCCCCCTTAGCGAATTATCTTCTGGAGTAGAAGCTGGACCGGTCATCCCGTCCGGATACCGTCCCCAGGAAGAGTGGAGTTGAGTACCCCAAAAGACACCTTAGGTCTCAGCCTACATGTCATTTCTCTCTTCATATGTCCGAAACTGGCGGTGTTTGCATCTTCCCGTGAATACCGGACTCTTCTGAGTTCCTCTCCCACGCCCAAAATACTGCACTAATCCTTGGAACTCTACCGAGCAGGATACTACCATTAGAGAGGTATACGAACTTTTTCTGTTATCGAGGTGTACCGTGTACGGTTTTACCTATCTGTTTGTTGGCTTCCCTAACCCCGTGCAACTCTTAATCTGTCCCAGAATTCGTCCGCCCCTTGGAGGGAGCGACCAGTTCCTTCCCAGAAGCCGCCTTCGGTTACGATAAAGATCCCGCGTTCCGGATAGTTGATCCCCTCTGTCGGTTTGACGTAAGGATAGTTTTTGACTCTTAGGAGCAAAGCGATTCCCCCTGCCGTCCCCGGCGCAGTCTCTTGGCTCCTCTGCTTAGCGAGTAGCGTTTCCTTCGAGATACGTTTGCATCAGAACTCAACCGGTTCAACCATCTTTCCAGGGCGATTCTCGGAGTGACTAGGAGAGATTTCTTCGCCGTTCATCTCGTCTTATTTTGCGAAGGGTGACCGTCCCCCTATCCCTCATTTTTCAGTTTTTCTCACTTCCTAATCAAATCCGCCTTAGCCCCCCACCCCTTCCCTTTTCTTGCTCATCTTTTCACTTAGTGATAAGTGTCAAGTCTTCCTACCTTAAGCCTTCTTGCTTTCGCCGGCGAGGTTCCTTCCGTCTTTCTCAGACCTTTCGAAAGGAATCTCTCATAGTCGCTTATAGGACCTACGGTGATATCTTTAGGAGACGCGGCAGTCCCCAGAAGGATTCGACAGTAGAATTCCCAGTGAGCGACCCTTTAGATAAGCGGTAGTCCGGTAGTTTCCCCCTACAAATGTGACGCGTTGTAGGAATTTTAGCCCATAAGTGTTTTTAGCTCATACTTGTTCTGCGCGTGGAGCCCGAAAACCTTTACTTTCCCCCCCCCCAGCACAAAGCCTCCTCCAGCCCCCTATGAATGAAATCTGTGTTCTCCCGGTGTCGCCTAGTTTCTCTTCCATACATCGCGTTTTTTCCGTTCGGAAGTCTGAGAGTCGGTTTGTCTTCCGAATCCTCAGAGAGGGTGGGACTTTGGAGGAGGCGGCCCTTGAGCAGGTCCTTTGCTCTGACGCTATCGAGGATCCGTTTTCTTTTTCCCCCCGACCAAGGTAGCTTGGAAGCGCCAACCTCCCCCCCGATACGTCGAGAAGTACGATTGCCTACAGTCCCGCTCGGTTCGTCTTTCCCTTTCCGGCGCGACGTCTTCTTTCTTCTCGCGGGGGTACGGTGTCAGCAATCTTAATTATGGGTAGATGCGACTGCTTTTTTTTTACGAACCTTTTTTGATTATTCGCTTTTTTTTTCCAACTCCTAATGTTCTTTTTCTACTTATTCTTCGCTATCATCTGCAAAGTGCTCCCAATAAAGTCCCCCTGAGCAGTCTCCTCGTTATGGAACTCTCGGCACATCCTTATTTACGGTCTCAAGGCACGTAAACCTCTCAGAATCCGCCGGTCGATTGACTTCCCCTTTTTTCGCGTAGATGTCTCTCTTGCGAGCCCCGAGAACCCTTTTAGAAGAAGTTAATAGCTGATTAGAACGATAACATGGGCTCCGAGTCCTTAACCCTAATATTCACCTTCTTCTCACCCGATCTGTCTGAGATAGGACTACCCCTGACTCCGGTACTTTGTACATTTCAGTCCCCCGTCCTCTGGTCCACTCTCTTACCCACGGTACACGAGCCAGTTTCCCTTACCCCGTGTTTGACCCTAGACTTCTGAGTCCCGTCACATGTATGCCCCTTCAATTTCCTAAGCAGGAGGCTACCACTAAGAAGGAGGACTGCTCCCTCTCATCCCCTTTCCGGCCAAAACTCTGAATTTCTTTCGCCTCCTTCTACCCTAGTTATATGCTCACAGGGCGGGGTTCCTTTTCGCCTAGCGTGCTTCTGATCGAGAAGTCTCCACGTTGAGAAACTTAGTCGAACCCTCCCATCGTATAAGACATCTCATAGCAGTTTCTCCCCTCTTGACGTTATCATAGTCGTCCCCATATTAGCCTATTCTTTTGCGGGTCTAAGACAGGCGAACTTCAAAGAGGCCCGACTGAATGTCTGTCCCGTCTCTTACGAGTAAGAGTCGTAGTTTTCACCTCTAGTTCTAGTCGCGGCACTGAGAAGGGTCAGTTGGTCCGCAATCCTCAGATAGCCCCCCCGACGGATCCATTCGTCCGAGTCCCTACCAAGTGATCGTCCCATAAAGTTGGAGTTTCCCCCCTGTGGTGCGTCGTGCACTTTTGTATTCAGAATAGTTCAGACCTGACTCCAACCTCTCGTGATCCGGAATCTTCCCCACCCCGAGTTAGAATTAATTTAAGTATCCTAACCTTATGCATCACGATGTCTGCCTACCTAACTTTGCGTCGGGTAGCTTCCTCTTTGCTTTTCTGAGTCTAGTATATGAATAGACGTACCCTGAATCGCAGAACCTTTTTGTGGAGGTCCTCCGATTCCTCGTACGGGCGAAGTGAGGAAGACATTCTCGCAGTAACTATACAGCTGTAACTTCATCCTCGAGTTTATATCGTGCCCCCCCCTCAGAACTGATCCTCTCAAGCAGAAGGTAGATCAGAATGAGCTTTCCTTCGCTTATGCGTTTCATCCTTTTTTTCGTACCCCCCCTGTTTCTCCTTTCGTAGTGCCAATGTGAGGCAGAGCAGCCTGATAGCACCATGCAGTGTGCGAGACATTCTGCTCTGGCCTTTCGACGACGCCGTTTTTCGGTGGGAGTTCAGCGCCTCTCCGCGTCCGCGCTTTCCTTCGACGCTCTGATCCTGACGGGATGACCCCCGGGATGCCAGTCTCTTCGTCTTTTATACACCTCCACACGTCGGCAGCTCGTCCTAACGGTGTAGTTTGATTCGTTGAGATCCTTCTTTCCCTAGAACGAGCCGATCAGACCTTTCTCGATTTCGCCTGCTCTCATTCGGAAACAAAAAGGCTTCCGTATGGTGGTTTTTCTCCTCTTTCCGAGTAGGAGGTCTCTCTCCGGCTTTTCTTTTTCACGGCAGCTATCCCCACGTTTCAGGTGGTGCGCTCCGCTAATCTTTGTGACCGAGCTGCGTGCTTTTTTTTCGCTGCGCAGAGACCGAATACCGCGACAATCCCCTTTCTCGGGTCTCAGCGGCATGGAGTCGTGCCGGGACACTTTCCCCGCGCCCTCACGCCCTCTCTCTTGGAATCCTCGGCGCCTTCTCTTAAAGCGACCACTGTTTTTCCCAGCTTCTGGACCGACAGTCGTCTCCACGTTAGGTCCGGGTCTTACAAGTTGTCGAGTTAGACCACTGCTTTAATTCTTCCTTGACTTAATCTTCCTATTACGTCTCAATTTTTCTTACCACCGTTTCCCCTGTTGGTCACGTGAACGTATTCTCTCTTCTGCCCTCGTCCCGTTTATCGAGCTTCCTCCACCCCGAACACCTTTTTGGGACCTCAGACCCCTCCTTTCTTCGCCCGTTTCTCCCCCGGCCTCAAAATACCTCAAAAACGATTTCCGGCCTGGTTTCGGGACTTGTACCCCAGACAATGACCTTCTTACCCATTAGAGTTTTAACTTCTAGAGGAGAGTGGAAGATAGCTTGAAAGTTCTCAACCACCCTATATCTTTTCCCATCCATCCTGTGTGTTAAGATCGAGTTTTGCCCGTCGGGGACGAGTGAAGGGTTCTATTCCTTTTTCTCCTGCGAAGGGAATGACCTTTCTCGCGATGGCCCTTTTTTGTGTCCAGTACTATCGAAACAGCACGGGAAGCATTTTGTGTACCTTTAGTTTTTCGTTACCTCATGGGAGACGCTCCTGAAATAGTAGGTCCCCCTCGTTGGTCCCCGAAAAGTCGGACCGCGCGATAATTCCGCAGTACTTCCAAATTCCAAGCTGGGTCCCTCCAAGGCATTTTCGCCGGAAAGGTATTCCTCTCCTCTTAATCGAAGAGGACTTGAAATCGCAGTCTCCCTACTCTGACAGAGCTTGAGACACGGAGCCCTACCGGCCCGTCTGTCGGAATCCGACGGGAAAAAAAAGGGTCTTTTTTCCTTCCTCCCTGAGCTATAGGAGTTTTATTCCTGCTAGTCGTTTATATCTTCTTCCGTAGTGATCTCGATCTCCATTTGAGTTTCCGGACCGCTTATCTTCTGAGTCGTGTCCCAGGGATCCTTACAACTTCCCCCCCCGTTTTCCGGTCAAGACAAGGGTGAGAGCTGATGCACCCTCCCATCCCCCCGTGGTTTCTTTTCAGGTGACAAGAAACCCTTCCTGACGGACGACGAGGCCAAACTCCGGACGCCGCCAGATCGTTGATTTTTCCGACGTATCTTCGACGATCCTCACCCCCTTATTTCTCTCGGGTCGATTCTCTTTCGGGACCCCTCCTATCCATTCCGTGCTCCTTTCATCTTTGGAGCCACATTTCTTGAAGGTAAAACATTTTCCCGGGTCAAACTAATCCTTTACCGGCTCCTTCTTGGCGTCGAGGAAAGCGGGCGGTTACGGCTCTCGGATTCCCCTCTTAAGGCCGTCCGCGACCACGCCCGGTGTTAATTTTCTCGTCCTTCTTCCCTTTTATTAGCTAGCAAACCTTTCGGTTTTCCGCTGTGCCCTACCCTCTGGCTGTTCACACCCCTCCCCGAACGACCGAAGACGGAACTGTTCCGAATGCCCTTCGTCTTTCTTTCGATGCGTCGATCCCCCGGACGATCTCCTATTCTTTCGGTAATACGACTTTTCGCGGCTCCGCCGTTTCCTCCCCCCTCAGGCGCCAGAACGAAAGTCTCGTAAGCCAGTTAGCAGTCTTTTCTGACTCCCGGAAATTCTCTCTAACACTCAAGAGCTCTGTTTTTTTCTCAATCGAGTCATCCCATGTAAGTGGACCCGGTTTTGATGCCGTCTTATGTTGTTTGCACAAGGATGTCGTAAGCCGTCCCCCTAGATCTCTGTAGGACGACGTTCTCCCACGAGACTCCACCACTCTTTCTCTAAACTTCGTTTCATTATTCACTTCCAAGTCGTGATAGCCCTGGATTGAATAGGATTTAGAGGACCAGCGCCCTTTCCACTCTTCTCCCAGCTGTCCTTGTCCCACTCCCTTCGCCACGTTGCTCGTTTCGAGCGATTCTCGGTTTCGTTCCCTGGAAGGTCGTACGTCGCCTTTTTCGTTCTACTCGGACCGGCTTGGCTCGTACGAGTCCGGCGGTAGGGCTTGGTTTCTCGAACTGCGGCAGTCCC
>Ga0179591_1383548_pt1 | contig 20213 bp, 14 predicted proteins | sample CZOMad2_1_08_16f_FD_182891 | JGI IMG/M metagenome (GOLD analysis project Ga0179591, IMG submission 182891) | Vadose zone soil fungal communities from Angelo Coast Range Reserve, California, USA - CZOMad2_1_08_16fungal (PacBio error correction) | ecosystem: Environmental > Terrestrial > Soil >... | reverse complement strand
CCTTTCTCTTCGAAAGCCCTGTCCCCCTACCTGGTAGGAACTTTTTTTTCCTTCACCAGACTTTCTGATTGACAGGAACCCACTTCGTCGAACACATGGGTCCCCCCCCTTGTGTACCAGTCACCATCCTCCTTTCCCTTTTTTTGAACATTCTTCTTTTCGGTGTGGCTTCCGTTTTGCGCTAGCATTTTTTTCCCCTCCTTTTCCCTGGTACAGGCTTCCAGCGTCGACGACCAGAAGACAGACAAGATAGTAACCTTTTCCCCCTCTGATGACGCGGTCGACTTCCTCCTCCAGCCATAGGTTCCCCCCCTTCCTGACAGAACGATTCCTCCTCCCGCCCGCAGATCCCCCTCTCCTGTTTTTTGGGACACCCCGATTCTCGTAACGAGATAGAAATTACCACGACTATGGGCCCGTCCTCCCCCGAGTGCCACTCTCTAGGAATCCAGCAGTGTTTTCCATTCCCGGCGACGGCGAAGCAGTGCAGGACAGCAAGTGGGAACCGCCTATCTTCTTCTCCTTTTCGCGCCCTTTTGCAGGTTCCCCTGAAGCTTTCCCCGATTTGCCCCTCTCACAGTATTCACCACGTAGTTGTCGACAGCTTGTCTTTTTTGTTGCAATCCACCGGCCGGGAAGTTCTCCTTCACCTTTTCGTCCAGCGCACCCCGGCGCAAGCTGCCTCGATGTCCACGCCTTTTTGCCGGGAACCGGTTGGTGGGTCCTAGCTCCCCCCCCCCCAGACTAGCCTCCCATCGATCCGCAAAGTCGATCGTCGTTGAGTCTTGACGACCCGTATTTTCCTTGAGCTTTAGTCCTGCGTATTTTTTTCATTTGAGCATGGGGACGACTAGGTCCGCGACACCCCTTTCTCAATCACCTTTTTTTTGCGCGGGGTCTTTTATGAGTAGTCCCCTGCATCTTTTTTTTTGTCAGGGTTGCAGTGCGCATGCCTTGCGAGTCCCACATTTTTTTGTAAGTTCAGTTCACTGACAGGTTCTCAAATAATCTTATCGTTCGATATTGTTTTCTGTGTGGTGTAGTACTTTTTTCCCCCCTCGATCAAGCCTTTTTCCTTGGTTTTTTTTGCTGGAAAGCTGTTTTCAGAGGATTCCCCCCGTTTCTGAACTTTTGGACCTGGGGTCGGTTTTGGTGAAGGCGGCTTCTGGAGCGGGCTGTCCCCTCTTTATCTTGACCTCTTCCGACAGTTCCCGTCAGTCTCTTTTTCTTAACTCCCCCAGTTCAATGAAAGACGGCCCATAGGTTGCTCGGATATCCCTTCCTCCTGTAGAAAAGTCTTTCTTTCTAGATCTGAAGATGCTTTCTCCCCTTTCTGATGAAGCGATTACCGGAGAGATCGTCGGTCTATCAACTCTGAAATGTTTTCCCCCCCTCCTCCCTGACGGTTTTTCGCGTCCCCCTGATGCTTCTCCCGAGACCGACTTTTTTCCCCGGGTGTGGGAGTACAGCTTCGATCACCTATTTCCCCCCCCTGGTTCCCCCCTTGCTTAAGTCCCCCTGGTGAAACCCCCTCCTGCGCGTCCGTTGGCTGCCTGATGCCTTGATGTCGGCGTCTCCGCACATCTACCTGAGCCCCTCTTTTTTTTTTCAGATAAACGCTCTCTTTGTATAAGTACCCTTGGGCGGAGCTCTTTCTAGCGAGGAATTTGCAGACAAACAGCCCTCGGTGGGGAAGCTCCCTCTGCAAAGTCTTTCCCTTGTGGCGCTCCTTTCATTGGAGTTTTGCCGACCATAGGAACTATTATTTTACTGCTTAAGATGGAAATAGCAGTCCTCTCCTTACCGACGCTCCCCCCCACCGCTTGCCGGCGTCAGGTTCTTGCTGAGACTCACCTTATAGGGTAGAGCATCGAGATGGCCCCCCCTTTGGTCGGTCTGGTGTTCTCCAACGAGCTTTTGGTTGAAAATCTCTCCCTTCAGATTTCCGCTGCTTCGGGACAGTTGTGAAGCGCGGTGTTCGCGTTTCGAGCGTCCCTTCTTTTCTTTTTTCAAGAGGGCCCCCTTCCTGCGCGCGGGCTTTTTCCATGCTCATCCGTGGAAAGCGGGAATAGCTTTCCGTACATGGACCTTGGCCCCCTGGCGGAAGCCTTGTGCTTTTTTTCCGGAGGCCTGGTTTTTTCGTACCGAGCTCCTTCTCTCTCTTCAGAGGCGGGGTTTACGAACGCCCCACCGCTTGCAGTTCTTCCAGCCGAGGCAGGACTCGTTGCGTACGCATTGGTACGCGCGTTTGTAGGTGACATCCACAGATGGCTGGATAACTTTTTTTTCAATCGGTCCCCCGGAAGCCAATGAGCGCGTTTCGCGCGCGCACCCCCACTGTGAAGCACTAGAGGAAGACCCCCCCCCCCCTTGAAGCTTTCGGTCTCACGAAGATTTTAGTCAATGAATGGAAGGATAGGGGGTTTCTTTTCGATTTTTTTTCCACCTTCAAAAATCTCCTTCTTTTCCCCCCTGTAATTGTTCTTATTGCGCATTTTCCTTTTCGGAGCTTTTCAATTGAGCGTAAGGTGTTGCAGCTCGAACTTCTCCTTTTTCTGATGCCCTCCATCGGTACTCTTTCTTCCGAAGTCCCTCTCCGTAGCGTCCCGTCTTGCAATCCACGAGATAGGTGAAGGAGCGTCGCGCTTCTTGATAGAACGCCCGAAGGTAACTCCCTGATAGGGAAACAGTTCAGATTTTTGGACCAGCGTGAACGATATTTTAAGTAATACCCTGTTGTTGAGAGAGATGCATCCCTTTCCCAGCTCCGGCTTTCCCTTAACTACCTGCATCCTTACGGTGGGCGTATATAACCCCTCTCGGGACCTTTTCCCCACTTTTTGAAAGTTTCGATCTTGTGCGCCTGAACCTTCGTGAATTAGGCAACATTCTTCAGACCCCCTCCCCTTTTATAAGCCCTTTCTTCTACTTTTCTCCGCAGATGCCGGCAACTCTTTCGTGCGAAACCCAGGCCCATCTCATCCTTGTATCTTCCCCAAACTCTTGTTCGTTTGCTCAATCCGTGGTGTTTGGACACCGCATCTGACCGGAAAACACTAGCCGCCAATGCATTTTCCCCCTTTTGCGGGCTTTCCTTTGCCTGTCTATGTGACCAGTGAAGGAGGCCTCGCGCCCCCCAAAGCAGCCCTTGCCGTCATCTCCCTTGTTAAGCACTTTTATATCGTTATTCTCCGTGGTCAACGACCCCTAAGCGCGTAAACTTCCAGGGGACCTCCTATTCTTCCGTCCGCATTTGCTCCCCCAAGATTCCCTCCATGGTAGTTTGCTATCGATCGATTAATCCTGAGGAGACCAACAGTCCCCGCCAACAGTCGAGCCTCTTCTCCTCTGGAGGCACTTTCCCTTCGACAAGCTCTTCCTTCCTTATCGGGACTTCTAAGGGATTTCCCCCCTGAGGGAGTCAGGCCTTCGGAGGGTTAGAACAGACTTTTTCTGTCGTCTGCGCTCTCCCCCCCCTCCTAACATAAATCCCTCTTCCCACCACATGTACAGAGTGCTGCACCTTTTCGAAGGAGCGTGGTCTCCACCACCAGACGCTGGGTATCTTTCTTCTCCCCCCCCTCTCGACACGCCCTCCCCGTCCAGAACCCTTCCTCTTCCCTGCTGAGATGTTGTCCTCCGGCCAGCCGGCTCCTCTTTGACTGCCGCTTTAATGCTCGTGTTCCAGCTTTTGCTATTTTCGTCGACTCTCGATCACTTTCAGATAAGACCCCCGGACCATTTTCCTTGGCGCGCGACCTTCCGCAGGGGTTTTTTCCGCGCCGATTTCTCAGAGAGACCCCAAACGCGTTCTTCGCAGACGCGGTGATCCGCTTCTTCCCCCCTTGCCAATGCTGAAGGTATATGCTTTCTCCTTCGTACAGCATCCCCCCGATTTCCGCGCTTTTTCCCCTTCCGGTCGGCACCTTGGTAGTACAGGTGGATTCCCACTTCGACACGGTGCCCCCTACGGGTGCTTCAGAAAACCTCCGGTTTTTTCCCTCAGGTGAAGAAGCATCGGTCCACAGGGGAATAAGCGAACCTCTTTCTGTTTTCTTCGACAATGTCCCCTCCTTCTCCCGGCTCCCCTCTTCTTTTCGATGTTCTATCAATCATGTCTTTTTTCTGGGCTGCATAAACTGCAGGTTAGTCCTTCCCAGACGTGGCGCCGTTTTTTTCCCCTCTTTTCCTTCCTAAACTTTCTTTTTCCTTGCGCGTCGTTTCCCCCCCCCTAGGTGACCCCCCAGCTTAAACCCGTTGAGCAGAGCGTCTGGATCGACGGGTTTTTCTTAAGATCCCCCTCCTTCGTCATCGATGCCCCTCTATCAGCAGACCCCCTTAAAGATTTGACCCCCCCTCCTTCGGCACATCCTCTAAGGCCTTTTCGTTTAGATGATGCCCCCGGTGGTCCAGCCACCTGCCCCTGACGTCCCCCACCCCCCCCGTTGAACCTTATGTTTCCTCTTCTTAAGCCCCACCCGCAAAGAAGACCACCCTTTTCGACGGTAGACGATCTGGTGTTTCCCCCTCTTGAAGGACCGGAGCCCCCTTCGTATTGTTTCCGGATAGAAATATGGATTTCTGAATATGGCCCCTGCCCCGCTACTCTTGGTGCTTTCTTCCTGACAGAGATTCACATGAGAGGGTTCGCGTGCTGTTTTAGCGTCGCCTCCCTTGCCCCCCGTTTCCTCGACCGGGTGACGAAGCATAGAGAATGTAGAAGACCGCGCCAATTCGGCCACCCCCACGAAGCTCCCCTCCTTCTCGGACGGTTTTCGATTTTCGAGCTTTTTTTGGGCGTTCTCAGAATTCAGGAAAACTGAGTGGGAATAGCCACCCTTTGGCGCCCCCGGTCTCCCCTCTAGTTCCCCCCCCCCTACCCGAAAATGTCCCTCTTCCCCTGAGGACCCTTTCCTCCTTCAGGGTTCACAGATTGACTACCATAAAGCTTCCTATCACGACGTTTTTTCCTCCTCTCCTGAGGCACGATTTTTTTTAATTTTCCCTGACGCGTTGATCCCAGACCCTACTTTTTTTCACGTAGTGATGATAGGATTGTGTTCGCAATTCTTCCTTTTTTTTAGAACGACATGTTAGGGACTCCCCTTGTCCGTGGTCTTTTTTGTTTTAGAGTGATGTTCGAGTTTTTATCCGGGTGATGTCACAGAGCCCCCGCCACCATCATCCCCCGATGGTTCCTTCTTTCAGCTTTTATGGTAGCTCTCGCGTTCTGTATTCCTTCTTTTATTCTGAGGTGGGACCCCCCCCTTGTCATCTATGCCAATTTTGACTAGTTCTCGGCCGGCGATGGTGATTTCTGATTCGCGCTGATCTGACGCCGGCGCTTCCTTCCTTTCTTCCCAAGAGCACGAAGGATTCCCCCCCCTTCCCCGGCTGGCGTTCTATTCGGGAATGTCCCCCCCCATTTCGATTTTTACACCTCCAGGGTACCTTGGTCGAAAGAAAGGGATGTTTATCATCTATCCTGCATTTCTCTTTCGGAGTATCTTTTCCCCCTCCCTCTTTGCCTGGGACCGGATTTATCTTCCCTGGGCTCTCCCTCCCCCCCTTTTCTAGATTTTCCCTGGTTTTTTCTGGAGATGACAATGGAGCGGTAAGATGTCCGCGGTCGGCAGAAAAGAATGGTCCGGGAGGAACAGGATCCCCAGACCCTCTTTCCTTGCGTTAGATTAGGCAGGACCACAGCCCTTGCCCCCTGTTCGCACTTTCATTCAAACTTTTTTTAAAATTTCTTGTGGCCGATAGAACAAGCCTCGTGGCGCTCTTAGTTCACGTGAGATTGAGAAGGGTCGTTGGTACTGCGGTCGTCGGATCAGCGCTCCCTTTTTTTCCCCCCCCCTCCCCCCTCCCCATAGCCACGATAGTCAGCTACCATTGGCGATAGATGGATTTTCCTAGAACGACAATATCTCCAGAACTTTTCGCGCGATCTGGTCCAATGTTCTATGGTGGTCGGCGGGGTCTCCCGGATTCTCTCTCCCTCTATAGTCAATTCTCCCCCCCCTACGATGGTTTCCCCCCTGCAGATAGCGTTTTCCCCCCCATCCAGAATTTTTCTCTCGGAAAATCTTTGGCGCGACCACGAACGACGAGCAGCACGACGGGTCCCTCCCCTCTTTTTTTTAGTAGGGATCAGTTTGCGCCCAGATTTGCCCCTCAAATGGACCTTTCTCCGCCCCTTCCAGCTTCTTCCATCGTCGAAGCTTTAAGGTCGTCGACTTTTCCTGTTAGGGCCTCGCACCCCTTCTGTCTTTCTTAGATTCCCCCCCTTTCTGGTTTGTCAGAGCTCATGCGCCGGCGCCAGGCTGCGCGAGGCCACGCTTTTGCCGGTGACCGTTCGGGACCAGCTTTCGCCAAATTTCTCTTCCTCGGACTTTTTTTGCACCGGGGGTACAATCCTCGGGCCGTCTTCTTTTCAGTTTTCGACCTTTTGCTGTCCCTTCTTCTTGCGCTTCGCGTCGATCATTGGTCGGGACCGTCGGGCACCCCTCCTGACAGTCCCCTCGGCATTTTCTCTCTCCTTTTGCAGGCACTTGAGCTTGTCATTTTGCTAACTGCGAGCCAATATTGCTCCCCCTAAAACCTTTTTCTCCGACGCCGGGCCTCTCGTGTCTCCACCAGATAATCGGAAACAAATGGTCTTCTTGGTCCCGGTGTCGTAGATCTCTTCCCCCACGAATCCTTTTTTCCCCTCCTTGGTAACTTCACTGAGGGCCCCTCAGGCTGCCCCCTTGGCGATGCCGCGGTGTTAATATGAGGGTAGCGCTGATCGTCCCCTCTCCGCGCGATGACGATTCTCTGAAATAGAGTAAGACGCCCCCCCCTTAAGCTGATGCTCGATTCCTTCTCCATGGCAATGTAGGATATTCCCCTGCGGCCGGCGCCTAGGTGTCATCGCCGTCGACCGGAAGCGAGCCCAGGACTCCCTCTTTCTTGATGATCGCCCCCGATGTCCCCAGGAGTTCTAAATTCCCTGGCTCAGCCTCTATTTATGGGTTTGCCCCTATATTATGCCGATACGGCGGCCCCCTCCTGACTTCTTTAGCTTTGCCCCCCCTGATAAACCCCTTTATTACCCACACCCAGGTGTCTCCCAGTGAGCGATCGTGGGTACGGTTCTCTAGTCGCCATTGCTTCCTTCTTCCGCTACATGCTCCCCTTGGGGATTTTTTTTCTGCGGGATATTCGCTTTTTTTGTCGCTTGCCTGCGTGAAATCTGGCGCTTTCCAATGCCCTGCAGCCAAAGACGCTTCTTTGTACATATAGCTCTTTTTTTGGGGTTTGGTAGTTAGTTGCCTTAGGAGAATTACGACAGACTCCCCCCGCCATAGTCAGCCCCTTCCCCTATATTACTAGGGAAATCCTTTTACCCATAGGCAAGGCTCCCCTTTTCACCCTTCGAATTAGAATTCGTTCCCCTTTGTGGAAGTGAAATAGGCCCGAGCATCCCTATATCACTCCTCTTTAGGTCTGGTTGTCTCCCCAGAGAGTTTTAACAGGAGATTCTTACGCCTCAGGAGCGGGAGAGTTGTGAACGAAGTTCTTCTCGTTACTTTCTTTGCACGATTCTTTCGACCAAAATAGGGCCCGAATGACGTCTGCCCTCTAGGCCGCCTTTTGTTTCCCTTCTGCAAGCTTCTATTGTTCTTCTCTCGTTCGGCATTGCCATTGGCATCCCGTCCCGGAAGCATGTTTTCTTTTTTGAAAGGTTCGGCGTTCCCGTCCCGCGACTTCTTGGTTTCAGAGTGAGGCCTCTTGAAGAACCCCTTCGGTGACGAATTTTTCTTTTTTGAGGGATGCTTCTCACCTTAGTTCCCCCTGGATGCTATCTGTAAGAGTTTTTAGGAGTTCGGTGACAAAGAGGTCCACTGGCCGGCTTCCCTCTTCTAGCTTTCTCGTGAGTAAATCCCTCCCCTTCCCCTCCCTTTTTTCCTCTAGAGTTCAAGAGCAGAAGACCAGTGCCGCTACGGTCCCCCCCTCCGGAGCGCGCACGACTCTTTTTTTTTTTTTTTCCCTGAGGGGCCCTTTTTGGTTCTTCTTCCCCAGCCCCACGGAGTTTTCTCTATCCCTTTAGAGCCAACGTAACGACTCTTTGTTGCGCTCTAGAAGGGCCTTTTTTTTCCTTCCCCCCGACAATTTTCCTTTTCCTTTGGATGCCCCCCTGCGATCTTTCCTTTCTGCGGTACCTTCAATCTGTGGGAGATCAACGAATTGACAGTCAGATCCCCATATCGATCAACGCACCGTTTCCCCCCCTCCAAGAGTTTCCTTCTGGTCGTCTTTTGATAGAAGCCTCCCGGTACCTTTGCGATCCCGGGAGTTTGTCTTCCAAGCAGGAGATATTTCGTGAGCCTTCTCTTTTTCTCCCTCCCCACCCCCCCTTTGGTGTGGTTGATCTCTCTTCTAAAAGTTATCGAAGGCGTTTACCTTCCCATGGACGATAGAACCCGCTTCTTCCTTCTTGTGGGCGTATAACATGTCGCCGGAAAGACCCCTATCCTTTTTTTTTGCAGTAAAGGTGAGTTTTTTTGTATTTATCTGTTCCTCTCCCATCCATTCCTTGGGTTTCTTCTTCAGAACCATTGACCGCAAAGGTGTCCCCCCTCTTCGTAGACTTTCCAGGCACTTACGCAGTGAAATTGTAGGGACCTTCCCGCCCCGCAAACCTCCCTAATTCGCGAAACCCCAGGTCGTGACTCTTTTGCGAAGGATCTTCTCCTTTCGTGTGTGTTGAACCTCCCGAAGCGGAAACCCCTATTCCCTGCATTTCCTCCCCCCTTTCTTTCTGGTTCCGACATTTGATCTTTTTTGATTTTCTTCCTAGCTTTTTGGTTTATCGCAGGAAAAAGAAGAGGGCGGCCTCGGCCCTTTTTTCCGACCCGAGGTTTTCTATAGTGTCTTTTTATGGTTCCCCCCGATTCGTACCCCAGTCTTACACAGACTCCCTGGTAACCCGGTAGACTTTTTTCCCTATCGGTTCAGGCCCTTTCAGGGCTACGTCTTCAGAGACGATCGCCTTATATCTCCTCTTTCTACCCCCCCGACGCCACATGGTCCACTTTGACAAAGGTTTTTCAAGGTAACCGGCCGACGATATGCACTATTTCCAAGGGACAGTTCCTCGGTTCGCAGTCAAGATCCCCCTAGGTCTTGGACGGAGAGGCTACCAGATCTTCTGAGCCTCCCCCCGTTTCCGTCGGGAATCCCCTCCGCACGCGGAAGACTAGTGTTTTTATTTGAGAGATGGTAACCCCCCCCAATACCGGATCTTTGCAGATTCCTAGAACCCCTCGTCCCCGCCAATCTCTCCGCACTGAGGCTTGCGACGCGCTTCCCCTGAGCCATCTTCCGATTTTCCCGAGGGACTTCATGTTATGTCGGAGCTATTATCCGACTTCCCCGGGTTCGATCCGACCACCTTTCTTTTGAACGTGCTTCTAGAGACCTTTCTCCCCCCCCCCCCATAAGCCTTTGGGCCGTTTTCGGCAGATTTGCCAGGACGCTCCCCCCCTCTTTTTTAATCCTCCCCTTCCCCTCGTGTTTTCCCCCTCGAGAAACCCCCTTATCAGTTTCGTCCTCAAGAAATTCTGAGAGATACCGTAACGACCTTCCATTTGCCCCCCCCAATGGTCTTTCCCTTCCTGAAACCCCCTTCCCATTTTTGAGGGGACGGCAGTTTGTAGCCAACACCAGCCGGTTCCCGGCGATTTTCTAATCGGAACCTCCTCCCTCCGGGGCGCCACAGTTTTTTTTCACCCCCTGCACCTTGAGGCTTTCCCTTCCTTTATCTGAACGGCCCCCTTTGAAGAGGTAATAGCGGATTTTTTTATCATGGATGGTCGTCTGGTTTTCTCATTTATTTCAGTCTGAATGTCTCTCCAATTACAAGATGGGATGCACCCTATAATCTTTTTCCCGCGTCTGCCTAGTGACGATGCTGACCCTTTCCCCCAGGTTTTTTTTTTTTTGTTGAAGGTGGGTCAAACAACTTTACCTGCAGGGGATTCTTTCATATATTCTTAACTAGAGCGGGACATTGAAGCTATCTTCAAGTACAGCTTCACCCACACGAAACCCCCTTCCTCCAGAACCCTCTGTTGAGCCTTTTGTTCCAGCAACAAGTCCTTTCCGGGGACCCCCCTTTTTTTCTCCCAAGCTCTTCTTCCCTCTCATTCTCTCCCTCTCCCCAATATAGACTTTTTCTTCCGTCTGGTTCACCTGCCGGACACTTTTCCCTTATCTACGCCCCCATGTGGTAGGATTTTTCCTGGCCCTTTGACAAGCTTACAGAGCTGCTGTTGCCTGCGCACCTCAACCGCGATCACCGCTCTTCCCCCGATTTTTTTTCTGCTTTTTTCGGTCTGGTGAGAGCGGTCCAGACAGTTCGACGCGACTTTTTCCCAATCGCTCTTCTCTCCGCGCAACCTTCGTCCCTCTCCCCCTCGGATTTTTCCTCCCTTGTCGCGCGGATCGTGTGTCCTATATTCCTCGTATCAGCCTTAACGGCCCACCCCGTTTTTTACTTTCTCGGGAACCTTTTCGCCTGGGCGCCGTCCCTTTACACAGCCGAATAGTTCGCTATTCGAAGAGCACTCGGGTTCGCCTATGTCTAACGATTCGACCTCTCCTCCCCTTGCGAGCACCTCCGTGTGTTGACCTTTCGATTCGCATCTCCTAATCGTCTTTCGTCGGACCCTTGGGAATATCGGTTCCAGTCGTTTCCGGCACGTTCGGCGTGTTCGCCCTCTTTTTTTTCCCCTGTCTTGTACGTTCCACCACGCTGTTGTGTTCTTTTTTGCCCGCCCCTGTCGTGGTCAGAGAATGAGAGCAGTAGGACGTCTATCCGGGTGATGTCCCCCTTCCCCCCCTCCCCAAGAAAAGTCCTTTTTTTCTGCTCAAGATCGCTTTTCCCCTTGCGAGAGTTCTGTTTTTTTAGGCCGATGGTTCTTCCGACTGCGTTCGCCCCCAATTTTTTCTTCCCTTAGTTCGGCAGCTTTTTCTCTGTGGTCTCGCGTGATCCTGACTCCCCCCCCTCCTTTTCCCCCCCTTTGAACGCTCCACTCCTCTCTCGCCCACAGACTTTCCCCCCGAAAAAGCCCCTTTTTCCCACACTTGGGTGAACTTACCCGACGTGACACAACGTTGGTCCCACCGCAAGTGGCTGTTACTGGCCCCTCTTATCAGAGAGATTGCCCTGTCTCCTTTCCCCTGTTTATGTCCCCTGTTTGAGCAGTCCTACTCATTCCTTTGTGGCTTAGTTCCAATGGAGCTGCGCCAAATCCCCTCTTTCCTCGGTCGGCAGACAGACGGTCCCTTTCTCTTCCCCCTGGATCAACAGAATCGCGATGTTTCTCCAACAGAAATTCCCCCTTTTTCCCAACTTTTTTTTCCCCATCCGCTCGACCCCCCTTGGTGTTGTCCCCAGTCAGTCTTTTTAGATTGTTTAGACCCAGCCGTCGTGGCGTTCTCCTCTTTAGCAGGTAGTGGTCCCTCCTGTTTAAGGATTTTTCCCCCCTACAGAACCCCTCTAGTAAGTTTTTTCCCCTTTAGAGGTCCGCCGGTCGCTGCAGAAGAAACGACATCGGCAAGGACCCCCCCGACAGAAACGATCTCTCCCTCCTCCACTAGCCGATTTTTTTCCTTCCCATCGATGGATGGTGGCGTTTATCCAAGTACTCCCCCCCGCAGCTTCGACGATGGCCTGTCCGAGGCCATAGACGAGCACCAGCCCGAAAAGGTCTCCCTTTTTTTCATCCCGTAAAATCCTTCTCCTTCGAACCCTTGAAGAGCTTTCCCCCGCAGATTGTTCGCGCGCCTGCAGGCCCCCGAACAGGACGATGCCGACCAGCCCGATCGCCCCTCCCCTTGATCAAACGTTCTTTACAGCTTGCCCTTCTCTTCTCTCATTCCCTTCCCGTTTGCGTGCCACGTTAGACTGGCGGATAGAACTTCTTTTGACCAGTTTTTTCCCCTTTTGTTCCTCGCATTCTCAGTCGAAAGGATGCCTTCCAAATTGGTGTTTTTTCCGGCTGCCAGAGGAATCTTCCGCCCCCAGGATCGAGTCTCTCTTCCCCTTCGGACCCTCCCCGTTAGATCCTCGGATGCCTCTTTTTTTCGTTTTTTTCGCGGAGTCGAAAGATAGTGCTTTCCCGTCTCGTCGAGCATATCTTTCTCTAGGACAAAGCTCCCCCCCTCCCACGCGACCTTTTGACCCCCCCTTTTTTCTTCCCGGTTCTCTCCCCAAGGCATAGCTTTTGATGTTGGGTGAGGACCGCATGCCATATTGCGAGCCTCCACCAAATTTGTGTCTGCACGAGTTTACTCCCACGATAGTGCTTTCACACCACCTCGTCGATATTGCTTCTGGTGTTTCAGTATCAGGCTCAGCATTTCCCTCTCTTTTGTTCGATTTGGTGTTTTTCCCTTCATTGTTGTGGATTGGTTAAAGAGGTCCTTCTTTTTTCCCTTTGAGACCTGGAAAGGGACTATAGGGGTAAAAGTCTGGAAGGTACGCGGTCCGTTTTTTTTCACCTGGAGCTCCTTTTCCTTTGTTCGAGTTGAAATCTCTCCTCCCCCAAGTCGACCCCCGCTGCTGCTCCCTTGAAGATGTCCCCCGACTCTCAAGGATATTTTTCCCGGCTATTGCCCCCTGCGGCCCTCCTTGGGAATTCTGGCAGCTTTTGATGCCCCTTTCCCCAGTTCTCCCTCGCGATTGATGAGACTTCGGAAGGTCATACTGATGGCGTGACATGGCGAGCTCCTTTTCGGTGAGTCTCCCCTGTGGAGACCTCTGGAGATCTCCACCTTTTTTTTTGGGCTAACTTGCCTGTCCCAATCGGTTGTAAATTCGCCTTGATCAGGCCCCCTTTCCTCCCAAATGGTTGCCCCCCCTTGCGAGAAGTTTTCCTGTGATTTCTTGCTGTCTCGCCATGCACATATGCTGACCTTTTCTAGCGGCTTTCCCCTACGTCTCAGATTTTGGGTTTTTCCTGCGAGCAACGGTTCCTGGACGAAATTTTCGGCAGCAACAGCCCCTTTTCCTGTTTAGAGCGTCTCCCCCGTTTTCAACGTGCACTTACCCCCCCGAAAGCCCCTCTCCTTCCTTTCCGACATATTTCATTTGATTGAAGTCATCGACCAGATGGAACTCGGCACTTCTTCCCTAGCTCCCCCCCTTCTTCCCGACAACTTCTTGTATTTTTTCCCCCGGAGGATTTCCAGCGAAAACGGGTAGAGATCCCCTAGATCCCCGCCAGTCCGTGCTTTTCTTTTTTTTTGTCTGTGAAAAGCTCTTGCACAGCGATCCTCTGGCCCCTCGCTGAAAGTTGTGAAGCCTACTTTGGTTAGAGTTTGTCGAGCGCCTTACCCTTCTTTTTGACCTGCAGGCATTTTTCCCTACTCCGCGGTTTGTAGTCCTCAGCCGATGAAATTGACTCCTTTTCCAGAGGGGTACTCTCCCCTGTAGGGAATTTTTGCCTGCCTAGGCGACTTAGTTGGCCCGGATGGTTGGTCGCCGGCTCTTTTTTTGGGTATAGACCTCTGAAGTCTTTTCCTTCCTTTGACCCCCGGTGAATGCTGGACTGCATCAACTGACCTTAGGACCTGGAGGTTTCTATGGGTATCCTCGGCGAGTTCCTCCATTTATGTATCCCCTTATAGCCTACTCGGGCTTCCCTTTCTTTCGAGGACAGCTTTCGGCGTCTCGCCCTCCAATTGAGCAGAATCGCCGATACGGCAAAGGCGTTTTTTTTGCGCCCCCCCCTCCCCCCAGGGAGATCTTGGTCGGAGATTTCTTTTCGATGTTTCCGGTCATGGTCCACATCTATCGTCGAACCCTTCATGAGGTTCGCTCCCCCCCTTATGCCGCATTTTTTTCTTGAGAGCTCCTTTATAGGTTTTTTTGCTGCGAAACTAGTCTTGCGGATGCCGAACCCTTTATTTCAGGTCACTGTTCGGCCGAAGTCCCTACCCCTTCCCATTGCACCGTTCACAAAAGCACAAAGCGTTTTCGTTCGCAGACTCGTGTGCTCCACCTCGTACGGAGAGGGAGTGATCGGGCCTCCCCTGGGGAATTCCGACGTCTCCAGTTTTCCATCTTCTATTTCTTTTTTGTTGAGAGAGTACCGCTGGACCCGATAGCCGGCGTCTTTTCTTTCACACTGGCCCGATCGCAGTCCCTCTTCCGGGACCTTCTTTGTCTATCAGAATTTTTTCGCAGACCCGGCCCTCCTTTTGTGCACCCTTTTTCGTTGATCGATTGTTCTGCAAGTCTTCCGCATTCCGCACTGTCAAGCAGATCGTTAGATTTACTTCTGCAGCCAGGCACCTATTCCTCCTTCCCTTGGAGGGAGCTCCGCGCAAATGCGACTTTTCAAAATATTCTGAATCTTCCTCGGGTTCCCGCCCGAAACGGGACCACACTAGAAGCCCACTTGAACCTAAACCACTTTTTTTTGAGAGCTCCCTTAAGTTGCATTTTTTATAGTCGTGAAAGGTTTTCGCGCGCTCCCCTGAAGCTGGGACTCCGCGGACCCTCGGGGTCCGACGAGGTAGTCTATTAGTTCTCTCCCGGCCCCCCCCCTAGCCCTCCTGTTCCCCCGTAAGAGCCTCTTACCCCCCATACCTACGATTCAAAGAAGGTATCAGGCCTATCCGCCAAGTCTTTCTTTTTCTTCACATCTTTTCGTTAGTCAATCCTTTCCCCCCTCTCGATCCCCCCCGCAATCTATTTTTACCAAACAAGGCCCCAAAACAAGCTGTCCTTCGCCCATGTCTGGCGCCTTTCCTTTTGCTGATGGCCCCCCCTTCGAGGTTCCCGAAGCGGCGCCGCCCCGAGAGGGAGAAGAGGTACCCCCCCTCCTTTTGGTTCGCTCGACAAATCCCCCACCTGCGAAGTAAACCAAACACTCGGCATATAGGACCTCTTCGATGTTAACCAGCGCGATGGTAGACCCCCCCTTTTACCTTTTTGAATGTTCGGTGATATCTCTCCTGTCAGTCCCCCAGCCTGCCTCTGTAAGCTACCGTCGTAGAACGGAGGCGACGTTCCGATATTCTTCGGGTCCATTCCAGCTCGAGGACTTCCTTCTGACTATGGCTATTTCCTGAGCGAATTCACGTTCGAAGAACATCCACGCACTTTTACGTTGTCTTCCCCCTCTCTCAGGGGTCTTGTCTGACGGGCAATTTTTTCTTCAGATTCCCTCTTTCCCTAAGGCCCCCACCTTCATGATCCCCCCGGTTTCACCCTGGCCCCCCATTAAAGGTATATGTGGGCGCGACAATCCCATTACTGACTCCTTCGGCACCGTCCCTTTGTGGTCGCAACTGGTAGGACATTTTCATGCAGCATTTTTCACTTTTCCCCCCGATTTTAGAGTCCTGTCAAATCCATCCAATAAGGCGGTCGTGTTGCACGCTTCATCTCTTGGCCCTCCGGGGAGTAGAAGGAACCGGAAAGTTGGCTTGGCGCCCATTGTCTCTCTTGATTCGCTCTTTTTGTCATCTCTTAGCTGCTGCAAGAATCTTCCCCCGCTGAAGGTCTTTTCCCCCCCCCCCCGAAAGTGGTTGCCGGTCAATATCTTTCTATCTTTCTCCAGTCAGTGACTTTACCCCTCGTCACCCAGGTTCTGAGCAATGAAGGGGATCCGGGCTGTCTCTCAATAGTCCTCCCCGGTGCGATCAGCGAGGAACCTATGTGGGCCCTACATAGCAGGTTCCCTGGTGCCCCCCTTTCCTCCGTTGAGTCCTTTCCTGTACAGCACAGGAAGACGGGGACCAAGTCGAACCACTTTCTGCTGATCGCGGCGTCTTTCCCCCTCCACCAAAGTCCCCCTTTTTCTACCCATAGACGATCCCGTCTTATGAGTTTTGTCGAAACATCTGTGCGTGCATTCGGAGGTTCCCCCCTGTGTTCGGATTCCCTATGTGAAGGAGCCTTTTTCTTCCACAATTAGTTGCCGGGGTTTTTCCTTCCCATAAGCCCCCGCGCCCCCAGACGAGTTTTTGGGCGGGGGTGAGGTACTTTTTTTTCCCCCCCTTTTTTCCTCCCTTTTTCAGAACCCTTCTCCCCCATTGCGCGTAGAAGACAGAGCAATTTCCCCCTTTTCGTCAAGACGTCTCCCCTTCCGAAGGGGTTTTTCTAGTCGCGTCTGGGCGGACGGGTCAACTTCGGTTGGTTTCCCGCACGGTCAGTCCCCTTTTTCGGGGCGCCTATGCGCTGACCATCCCTCCTTGGGAAAGTCTAGACAAACCCTCCTCCTGAAAGAAGGTTTTTTCACGACCACCCCTCCTTCATAACGACGTGGTGAAGACTTTTCTTTTCTTTTTCTTACGGGCTTTTCCAGGTTCGTGGTGCAAAGCTGTTTCCCCGATCCCTCCTTCTTAGTTTCTTTATTGAGTGTGACTTCGGATTTTCGATTCCACGCTGAACCCTGTCGGTCTGGTGTTTCTGGTCGACGCTCGTCGTGGTATGCTCGCGAGTTTTTTCTTTTTAACCAGGGGACCCGCTCGAAGCCCCCTAATCTTGCGGATCAAGCCCCCTTCGGTTACGCTTTCTTTCGTTCTGTCGGCCCTTTTGCAGATGTTTTTTTTTTTTTAAAGCCCAATTTTCGTACCTGTTGTTTCGGCACGATTTTGTCGGTGGGTTCTTTTGCTTCCTGACCCGCTTCCTTCAATGCTTAAATTTTTGGCTCGCCACTCCCCCCCTAAAACTAACGTTCCTTTCCAACCACCAATGTCGAGCGGCTCCTTTTTACACCGCAGGGTGACCCTTTTTCCCGCATTTTTTTGTTTTCTGGCAAATCTTGCTTTCTGGTGCTTTTCGAAAGGCTTTTTTCCTGTCTTTTCTCATCTCCCAGCTATTACTTCCTCCTCAGTTGTGTGGTTTCTTTGATCTTCCTTCAGTTCGCAACGCCCTGTCCCTTTCCTCTCGTTGAAAGAGGATTTTCTTTCCCAGTTTACTCCTGGAGATTGTCTGGTCGACCCTTTTAACCTCCCCTCCTTCGCCATTGGTGTTGATTCTGGTGTGGAGATATTCCTTTTTTGCGCTCCTAGTTCTTTCTTTTTGTTTTCCCCGCGCCTTCTCCCCCCGGACCCTCCTTTAGTCAGCGTCCCATGGAAGATGACGCGCGTGTAGATCCCGAAAGAAACTCCCCATCGGCATCCCCCCCCTTACAAGACCGAGCGCGTTTTTCGCGCGATTTCAGGACGTTTTGTAGTCTTCCTCGCTCTCGTCTCCATTGACTCGCCCCCCGGATGGCCTTCGTCGACCAGTTTTCGCAACATTATTTCCAGACTTTTTTTCCCCTACGGTTTGAACACCTCTCTAGCAAGCACGGGTCCAAGCTATCGTCGGGATCAGGTTCTCGCCAGTCTCTAAAACTCCCCCCTGATTCAAAGTTTACCGCGTTTCCTAGCAAAGCTTAGAAGGTCGTCGAAGTTCGGGCCATCATAGTCCCCCCTTAGGGAAGTTACTGATCTTCCTCTTTATTTCCTTTCGGTGTTTTCATTCTCCTCCCCCGATGCCCCCCTCCTGTGTGAAGGCTGATTTCCTGCTTAACTTTCACTCCGATACGAGCGTCCCAGACTCCTGTAGTTGAGTCGAATTGCGCGGGCTAACAGGCGCGGATTTGGAGAGCTTCCCCCCCTGTCTAGAATCTTCTGCTATCCCTCCCCCGAGCCCGAGTTCTCATTTTCATCTCGTTGTGTCGAAGGCACCCCCCCTGCATAGCTATTAAGGGTTGATTTTATTCCTATTGCTCCTTCTCCTTTGAATGCGATGTCAGGGAAGTTTCGACCCACCAGTTTCCGACCCCGTCGATCTTCTTGTCTCGATCGAAAGTAGTTTCCTTCCTTCCATTTTGATGGAATGCTTTGTGAGCCTCCTCCTTTAGCAACCTCTGTCACCTGGTACGATGTTTTCGGTCAGGTTTCCTTCCATCTTTGCCCCTCTTCTTTGAAATTCCTCTTGAAATTCGATCCAAGGAAGCTGCTTCGTATCCCATGTTGCTGTTGATAAATCCCCGCCGCCTCGCACTTTTTATAATGGCTTCGGCGCACTTTCCTGACAGGACGTTCGTTCCTGATTGTTTCCAGGCCGCCAGAATGATCTTATCGCTGTGACACAGCTTGGCTCTATTTGATTGGATAAGCTTTTCTTCTTATTTTCGATTCCCAGCTGACCCCCCCTCTGACTTCTTTGGGATTCCCTTTAATTTGTATACAATTCTTTTGACCTGAAACCCTTTTCAATTTTTTTTCTTTTGAGACGTACTTTAGGTTTTTGCCGCGACGATGGATGTACGTCTTCCCTTTAGACCCCCAGGTTTCAGGAGAACCCTATTCCTGATGAATCTTGGTCCCCAGCCACGCTATAGGGCGGCACGCCCAATTCCGCCAAGTTGGGTCTCGAGCGAAATCAGTTCCTTTTGGCTGACATCCTTCTTATTCAGCGCCTAGTTGTCCCTTACTCTGAAGCAGATGGCCCTCGGCATCTTTCCCTTCCGCCCCCTTTAGCCCCGATATAAGCTTCAGCTTCCCTCTGAAGCTTTGTCTACCCTCCCATCTTTTTCGAATCTTCAAGCTTTTTGGTTTCTGGCTTTAGAGAGCCCTTAGGTGCCTCTCCCCTTGCAGATCTTGACCCTAAAGTTGGTCATTTTCTGTTCTGATGTTTTCTTTTGCAGATGTAGCCACGCCCGCAGAATTTCCTCTGTAGGTTACGGTCTTCTCCCATACTCCCTCCCGAGGCGTTCTTCCATTGTGACTCTTCTCCTTGAGAGAGACCTTTTCCCCTTCGGGCCTTCCTCTAGTGCTCTTTCTGAGCGTTTTCTTTTTACGAAAGCCTTAAGTTTTTTAGTTATTACCTGAGGAAGGACTCCTTCGTTCTTTTTTAAGCATTATCGGTGAACCTCTTCTCGGATCATCCCGGTCCTTTTTGCAGCCTTTTTTTGATCTCTTAAAGGTCAGAGCTCGAAGAATAAGTTCCTCCCCCCTTCCCCTTCCGGAGCCTCTTTTTTGAGGAAATCCTTTTTTATGTTAGATTTTTCGGATTTCCAATCTCTTTAACGATTTTTTGCCGCCGGTGCGTTTTCGCGGTCCCGCCTCGTACTCTTGGATTTCTCTCCCCCCTTCGTCTTCTTCGTTTTCCACAGGGGCCGGTCCTCCCAGATGTGCGGGTTCCGTTCCCCGATTTCGATCCTGCCACGCCATTTTGCCGGTTTCTCCCCTTTCTTTTGATGGGACGACATCCTTGTTAACGGGAGCGTTTCCTGAATTGGGACCCCCGTAGATCCTCTCCCTTCTCAAGAATTTCTTTTTTTCGATGGAACCTTCGGAATCTTCCCTCCCGACTCTGGAGCGCAAGAATTCCCGTTTCGTAGCTCCCCCCCTTCCGCTCCCTGACCCTCTTTTAGTTGACAGTTTCTTGTGCTTCTTCAAGTTTTTTTACCTTTTGAAGGCCTCCTTTTTCCCCCTCAAAGTATAGTACCTCCTTCTGAATCCTGGGCCCCAAATCCCAGTTTCTTGCTTCCGAAACCCATGTGAGATTTTCTTTTCCTCCAAAAGGTATTACTTCTACTTTTAGATTTGCTAAAAAAGGCTCCTCTGAAACGATCCTTCACCTAGACCGCCCCTTAATTTTTCCCCCCTTTTTGCGCTACGCATGACGTCCCTTTATGTATGATCGTCGTCTGGCTACCCACACTCCTCCAATTGTCTTCCCCTTAAGAAGTTCGGTGTAGGATATTAACCTCGGTTGCTCCGACCTCCGCTTCCGGTTCTTTCAAGGAAGCCGGTTCTTCCCAGAAGATCACCCTTCGCCAAGTCTTTTTCAGAATAGATTTTTAAGGAGCGCTTCCCAATTGTAGCAGAAACCACTCAGTCTGCCTCAGATTTTTCACGGCGCTGATGCCACGGGTTCCCCTTAGGGCCCCCCCCCCCCCCTTGGGTAGAGGTTTTTCACGAAACCTCCTCTTCGAGCTTTTTTCTGGTTCCTCTGGCGCTCGGCCCCCCAGTCAACCTTCCGCTTTCCTGTCCCCGCGCCTTATTCGCTCAGGTCTCTGTTCAACCTCCAAAACCTCCCTCCGGATTGTTGATTTTCCCACGATGATCTATTTTTCAAGCCCTGCTCCGTCTACCTTTGGAGACTGATGCGTCGTGTCACGGCCTCCTGATTCCCCCCTCCCGAGTTTTAA
>Ga0179591_1279778_pt1 | contig 20215 bp, 29 predicted proteins | sample CZOMad2_1_08_16f_FD_182891 | JGI IMG/M metagenome (GOLD analysis project Ga0179591, IMG submission 182891) | Vadose zone soil fungal communities from Angelo Coast Range Reserve, California, USA - CZOMad2_1_08_16fungal (PacBio error correction) | ecosystem: Environmental > Terrestrial > Soil >... | reverse complement strand
CTCTATCTTCATACGCTTCGATCACTCTTTCTTGTTTTTTCAGTTTCTTAGAACCCCCTATCATGTTCTGCAACTCCTCTTTCCCAGTAATCAACCCTGTCTTTGCTCTCAGCTTCCCACATTTACTCCCCACTAGCGAGAGATGACCTTAGTAAGTCAAGTCATGGAAACTGACCCCTCCTTTTATAGAACCTTGCGTCAGACCTTCCTAGATCTAACCAAAGAGACCGGCCTCCATACGCATTTTCTCGTCAATGTTTTCTTCACAGCTCTGCCGCTCATTTCTACTCCTTCCGTCCTCTTTCGTTGGTTTTGACGACTTTTCATCGAGTCGGAGCTCGCATATTATTTAGGGTTGGATTGATTACTCCCAGCGGAGTTTCGGTTAATTTTCTTCACACACTCCCTTGAAGGAGCACCGTTTGCCGCTTTTCCTCCCTGTAATCAAGGGAATGCCCTGAGAACAACCCCCTCCACCGTCTCTTGATTTCCGCGCCCATCAGTGCCCCTCCTTACTCTTTTTTATCTCTTCTGCTTTGATGACAGGTCCCGGCGGAGAAACTTCGGTTCCCCTTTCCATACGACTCTGTATTTTCAGCCCCTAACATTGAATTTTACGGCTTTTTCTTTAATGCCCAAAGTATAAGGCACCCGGCTAGATCTCCTTTCCTGCGTCCCCCCCTTTCCGATTTTGTCGCTTCTCGTCTACTTGACCACATTCATAACAAGTCCTTCGAAGTCTGCGGTTCCCCCGCTCGTAAATTTGATTCCGCTCCGCCGCATCTCATTCAGTTTTTCGGCCTATGGAGCCGATAAGCAAAAATCCTGAGCGAGGGCCGCCAAATAGGGTGGAGTTTCACTTTTTCAACCCCCCCCTTTTCCTGACCGCTCTCCTCTGGATTTTCCTTGCCTTTTTCCCATTCAAGTTTGTCTTGCCACGGGGCATCTTGCGGAGGGATCCCTTTTTTTTTGATTGATTTGGCTGTGCCTTGCCCTAGGATCTCTTTCACCCCTTCCCTTTTCAATACTCGATGAAATCGCGTGCTGAAGACGAGTAGTCGCTTCCCTAGTGTTTCTCCACAGTTCCTTCGGCCTTTCAGGGACACTTTCTGGCTTCCGTATCCCCTCCTCCCTGCCCGCTGCATTTTTTAGAAGTAGCCCTTTGGTGGCTGAATCAGACTACCAATCCCCTGTTTCTTTGTCTTGTTGTTTTTCTTTTTCTTCCGTCCTCCAGTTTCCCCGCGCTTTTTCGAGCTGAGGAAGGAGCTGCGACACCAGACCTCAGCCATCCCCTCCTGACAGTTTCGTACCTTCGTGCACCTTCTTGGTCTCGTCTCCCTCTTTTACAGGCGCAGGTTAATTTCATGTCTAATTGACGTAGAAGGCTTTCGCAGCAGCTTCCCTCTCCTCTTCCGACAACGATTCCCATTTTCTATTCCGGCTTCCCGCTTCTTTGCAGCCGTTTACGTCCCTCTCTGTTCCTTCCATGCTCGAAAGGAGTAAAATCGTTATTTAAGTTGCTATTTGGAATTATGGAACTGTTTTGAGGGCTATTCGTCCCTGCGACCATCCCGCGTGTAACTCTTCTCCCTCATGGTTGTATCTCCTTTCCAGGAGTACTTCCCTACACTAATCGGAATCACAGTAGAGTCAGTAAGAATACAGCCTCAAAGGGACTTGTCCCCGCTGATTCCTTTCCACGAACACTACCCCCCCCTTGCTTCACTCCGCACCCTCCCCCGCCCTGAGGACCCTTCACCCCCTTCGTTACCAACCCGATATCGATTATACGCAACCGTGTTTTAGGTCCCGCAATAGGACATTTTTTCCCGGATTTCCTCCCGCCTGCCTCCTTACTTGTCTATTCCTCACCCCCCCTCGTCCCTTACTCTTAGAAATAAGCTTACCTCAGATTCCCCAAGGGACTTTCAATCGCCAACTGAGGTAAATCTCCTCCCCCTGATTTCCCCCTCTCACGAATTTTTTGCTCCCATCGCTATTTTCTCCTTATTCCTCTCCCGTGCTGAAACCCAGGAATTTGCCTCGAAGCAGGTTATACTAAGTTTCCGGTGTCCCGTGTGTTGACACAACTTTCCCTGGTTCATTTTCCCCCACTCCCCCCCTCTCACTGAGGAAAATTGGTCCTCCGGCTAGGACTCCTGCTGATAGCCTCCCAAGGAGTTTTATTTCCTCCACTACCTACGCACGCGGGAGATTTCTCTAACATGAATGCCGTCTGTCGCCTTCTTTTCCCATTGAGTTATACCCCAGTTGACATTCACCCTCATCATCCAGCTAGGCGGCCCTCATTTTGGTCTTCGTTCTGATCCCCTACCCTCTTTGTGTTATTGCTTCGCTTTCTGTACTTCTTTTTCTCCGCTTCCCTTTCCCAACTATGCGGCTACGATTTTCGGATTTTTTAAACACTGCTCTTTGCGGCATCTTTTCCTCTTGTCCTGTGGCTTCTTTTTTCCGTTGCACCTCCACTTTTTCCGGTTGCTCATTCATGCACTGAGGCCCGTTCTTCATTTAGGTGATGTCTCTTTTTCCTTTAGGCTTATTCTCCTTTCCTCCAACGAATGTATTTTCTCCCGGACCCAGGCTTATGAACAAAATTTCTCCTTATTTCGATTTCTTCTCGTCCTAATCCCCGAGTTCACCTTTGACAGCTTCGATGATATTTTTTCTCTATATTCATCTTATCCTTTCCCGAGCGATCAGATTGGTCTTTTGTCAATCTTGGAACGTCGCAAGCCATTTTCAGCGTCTCCTTACCGGACTTTCCCCCCTTTCTGGCTTTCCCCCCTCACCCCCCTTCTGGACACAGAGCCTTTTTTTTTGGCGGTTGCTGCGTCAGGTACTTCCCCACCTTTGGTCTAAATTTTCTCTTCCGTTCCGCCGGCAGGCAATCTGCACTGCCTGATCTTTTCCGAGATCTTGTCTTACACCCGCGAACTTCACTGAGGCGGTGATCGTCGACCGTCGACGGACCTGACCCGTTCCTTTTGGCACCCGTTGTGGGTTTTTTTTTTGCCCCCTTCCGTTTTGTGACTTTACTGCCACGGCTTTTTTTGAAGGGAGGATTTGCCTTCGTAACCGTCGTCCTGTTGCCAAGGTCGTACGTACGCTCCCCCTGAGGGATCGTTATCCTCCTCATTCAGATGCTCCCTCTTTCCCAGATTTTTATGACCTCCTTTAGTTACCCCAGAAGTATTCGCCATGTCCTTCTTCTTCATTCGGGTAATATCATCTTTTGGCGGTGCTCTTTCTTTTTGCGCCTCTTTTCGTCGAATTGTGTCCATGGGTTTGGTGACTATGTTGTTGTAGCCCGGGTGAGGAGTTTCCCTTAGTGTATCCCTATTAGTTGTAGGTTCTTCTTCAGCTCGTAGATCAGGCATCTTGCATTTTTCCGTTTGTCCCATTTTCCCGTTTTTTCTTTTTCATCGAAGGTTGGTATTGAGGTATTAGGTACTGGTCCCTCGAAACGGCGCGAATGCTCAAATCTCTTTCCGTTCTCCCTGGATCCTTCCTTGTTCTACACAACTGTCCATTTCGTTCTTTTGCACCCCAGTCTTTGCTCTTGTATTTTATGCTAGGATCATTAGGAGAGTCTTTCCTTCGATGATACTTTTTCGCCTAAGAGTGATCTCCATTGAGTTCGTTCCGTCCCTCGTTCTTTTCTTCCCAATTCTCGGCCTGCAGAGTATCACGAACCAGGTGAACTATATCCCCCCCTTTTTGGGATCCCGTCCCCTTTTTATGGTCTTGATCTCGATTTTCTCGACCTTGATCCTTTTTCTTGTTCCCGAGTTCTTGATTTTCCTCCCTCTCTCGCGCGTCGTGTAGGATTCTCAAACTGATGCATGGCTCTTGTCTTGTCCTGATTTTGACCATTTCCCGGACGCAGCCGCGTCTTCCCTCTCTCCTATCCTGTTCTTCAATCATGATCCCAGGTTTGTTGACGCCTGAGGGGACCCTCCTGATTGTGATCTGCCTTCCCGGGCTAATTTCCAGGAGACTTGCCCTGACCTTCCCGATTACCATTTGATTTTCTTGCCTTTCTCTCATCATCCCCCGGCGCGCCCACGCAATCAGACTGTCAATCGTGGTCTCTCAGAAGTTCAGCATCGTCAGCCTTTCCAGGACGCGTCTCTCTCGGTCCCCCATTCCCTTGTCTCTTTCCCCCCGTTTCCCTGCAAGTAGAAATTTGGCTACTCGCCAAGTGGCTGATCTGTTCACGGTCCGCTCCCAGTCTGAAGAGCCCCGCGTTCGTTTCTTTCGTCCCAAACCCCGTCTGTCAGCTTGGTAGAGAGACTGGCGTCGTCGTTACTACAGTTTCCCCCCTTCTGCGTCTTTGTTTGTGCACTTACTCTCTTCGGTTTGTCTCTCCCGTGGGGTCCCCCAGCGACAAACTTTTTTTTAAGAGTTCCGCTGCGGTTTTTCGGCTTAGTGTTGTTCCCAGTACGATTTCCGGTTCCCCACTTCTTTTCTAACCGTACCTGTAACCACGCGGCGCTTCGGCCCCCGTCCCCCCGTCCCCCCAAACTTAATCATGCGGCTATCAGGACGCTGCTTCTTTAATGACCTATTTACTTTTGTGTGTGCGCACATGGCGGTGATTGCGAACAGCCTTCCATAATGATCGTGTAGTAGGCCTTGGACCTTCCCTCCCCCTTGAAATCCGTTTTTCCCCATGGCTATTGCTCCATACCCTCCTTCGTGGTTCTACTTATTCCCGTCTCGGCCCAGCGCGTCACCACATGGCGTGACCCTCCGAGACTTTCCTCGTCGTCAAAAAGATGCACTTCCCCGCCCTTCTTTCCCCACCCTCTTTCCTGCCTACACAGCCGTTGGAAATCCCCGCTCTGTCTGTAACTTCCTTTCATGCAATCCGCGGCCCTTCTTTGTCTCTTTCCCCCCTTTGCGCGTAGCAAACCGGTCGGACTCTTCTAATCGAGGCATTTGCTTTTTCTCTTTAGCCAGCCTCTGGCTGCTGGGCAGCATTTCCGTCCGGTCTTCGCTGATTCGATGCAATGCCGCTTCAGTTAGACTCTGCGCTCGATGGTCTATCATCCTCCCTTTTTTTGCGTGACTACTACTAGTGACCCTGCCGCCCCCGTCTGCATGTAGCTCCGTTCTCCTAAGACTTAGGCTGATAGCAGCCCAAGCCCCTTTTGCCAACGCCTTCTCCTCTCCATTTCCCCGACTTCTCTAATCACCGACAAGCCACCTTTCTTGTGGCCTTGCAGGCCCCCTCTCGACTGACTGTCTTCTCCCCTCCAGTTGTGTCTTGGTACTATTGGCAAACTTCCCGGTCCGCTGTTTACCGTCCCTTGTTCGTTTCTGGCTTGATGCTCGCGCTTGGTGCCGACTCCGGTCCTTTGGTCTTGAACAGCGCTTTCGATCAAGACGTCCTCTCCTTCCCTCCTAGGCTTCTCGACAGTCGCGAGTTTTTCTTATCCTTTCGGTTTCTTTCCCCTTATGACCAAACGCCATGGGAAACGGTGCCCTCTCCGTGTTTTTATCGCGGGAGCTTGCTTTTTTCCCTTTCCCCCAACAATAGCTCACTCTGACCTGCCAGTCCCCCCATCTCCCTTTCTTTTCTGCGTTCCTATGCCACAGTCACCGGTGAATGTTTCTTGCGTGGCCTCGTACAGGTGTCGTTAGGTCCCTTTTCTCATTGGTCCTCCTCGTACCTGCCGGGACCGGTTTCAATGGCGCCATCCAGGAACCCCACCCCCCCTCAGGAGCGATTGAGACTGTTTGAAAGCTGCTCTTCTTTCTCTTTGCTTTGTTCCCCCGGATATCCTTTTTTTAAAGTCAATACGAACACCCCTCCAGCCCGCTTCGGTCCCCCTTTCGTCACACATTTGCCTCTCGATTACCCTTTTTTCACTTTCCCCCTCCCCTCAGGATCACTGCCCTTCGAGAAACTTGGCTGAGTCCCTCCACTCTTTTCCTCGTAGTTGTCGAACCCCCCTTGGGCATCCCCTATTTCTATTTTGCATTAGGTGAACTTTGTCACAGGGAAGGAGCCGCTTTTTTCTTTTCAGATTTTCTTCTTGTTCAGATTTACTTCCCTTTTCCTCGGGCTTGGATTTTGTCCCCCTCTCTCGCTAGACCCTTCCGTTGATTCGGGCTCTGCCGGTAGTGACATTATCCTTACCTGTCCTTTAGAAGAACTCTTGATAGATCATGCTTTGCTAGTGTTCAACTTTGTCACGTCCCTTCTTCTTTCTGACCTTTCATGCCTATCACCTTTTCGCTTCGGGCTGCTTCCTCACCCCTCTTCCTTTGCCATGCTGGTCTTGGAAAAAGCGACTGAGCTTCTCCCCTTCACTTCAATCTCCTTAGGGACAAGACCCTTATCAAGTCCTTCCTTCTCCCTCTCCCCCCCTCGCCTATCTCGGCCGATCATATTCCTTGCAAACGTGACTGGCGTACCGCCTGTTCAGGCCCCTAATTTTCCCCCGTGTTAAGATGTTGCATTGATGTCACCTTCTCATGGAAGTCTTCGAAGTTTTTTTTTCGTGCAGGAGTTTCTTTTCCCTAAACCGAAGATTGATTTCTTGATACCTGCACTTGTCTGTCCGGAAAGATACGGAATTCTCTTCCGGCTCCCCGTGAAACGCAGTGTGAATTTCCTTTGGTGGCCGGTACCCCTTCAAACCTAATCCCTTTGGAGGGATTTTTCCAGTTTCATCGACCGACCTTTTCTCTGACCTTTTTGCCTTCAGTACTTCCACGACGGCATGATGGTGCTCCATTTGTTGTCTGGCTTTCCCCTTTACGAAGTAACTACACTCTCACGCCGCACTTCCCCCCCCTGGGACCCGTTCCCCAACCCCGTTTCGCGCCCCACAAGATCGTGATTCCCCTTAGAGAAGGCCGAAGTCTCCCCTCCCTTCCTTCTCGATTGCCAGGCTGCCGCGGTCTTCCCATTTAGTCTTCTTCCTCACCTCATCTTTCTCAGTAAACATAACCATTGGCTGATCCTTACACGCCAGTCACTTAAGGTAACGCATGTTCGCCATTCCTGATTGCAGGATGAGACGAACGCTGTCCCCTATCTTGATTGTATGCTCTACACTCTGGTTCCCGGTGTTCCACAAACGGAAAAGCATTGCAAGTTGTGTGAAATCTACCTTCCCCTTTCTCTGAAAAGTTCCCTTTTTGTTTTTTACCGTCGAATTCACCCAAGTCACTTGTTCCTTTACCCTCCCGTCACACGATTCTGGAACTGACAGACATCAATTTAGTATGAATTCCTTTCGACCTAGTTATTTGCACCATTCTCGAGGGTTTTCCTCCCTCCCCTCGATCCCTTACTCTGTATGGTACCATATCTGGACACGGTTTTACTTTCCTCCTCATAGTAGCTGGCAATCACCCGATTCTTTCCCGACCTACACGCACTTGTCGCGGTTTCCGGCAGCTTTTTTTTGTTGCTGATTGCCTAATTCTATTTTGGATCGGCCTCCGCCTGCACCGACCTATGTCCGCGCTCTTTTCCCCCTCTTTACTCTCTTGTAATAGGATCTAGAAACAACTAATCGCTTTTCTTTAGTCCTCTTTTCAGCGTCCCCTTTGCTCCCCAAGGTGGTTCTCGTGTTTGTTATCCTGTGTTCCTTTGCCTTCCGCTTTCCTTTGTCGTTGCTCCCTGCATAATAACTTTTGTTGTTGTATGAAACTGATGGTCGGGAGCTGGACAAATGCCCAGTTGCAGGGCGACAGCACGACCCACTTTTCTCCAGGTGTTGTCTCCCTCAGCCTTTGAAGTCAGCGATAAGTATTTGATTCCTGTTCAGTGTTGAAATCCCGCGAATGATCGTGCTTCGCGCGGCCTTATTGTTGGACGATTTTTTTAGTCAGCAACCGATCGGACTCTCTCTTCCCCCAGGAACCCACCCTTTTCATATTCGCACGACTAGCAGCGCCGACACGGCAGGATCGGATTCAGCCAGCGTTTCCTGGGGTCTAACTCACTTGAGGGGTCCCTTTGATTTTTTTCGCGGCACCCTAGCCTTCACTAGATACCCCTTCGTTGGATTTGTATTACTTGCTGGATGCTAAAGCGTTCCCTCCCCTCCTCTAGTACTGGATTGCACGCTTCTTTTTCCCCCCCCATGCCTTATATCTCTTTTTCCTCCTTGGAACTTACCATGAAGTAGACCTGCGCCTTTTCCAGCTCGTCGTCAAATCCTTGGATGTACAGGTAGTTATTGCCACCGGTCTGGCCCTGGCTCCCCCTCTTTTCCCGCTTCACCACCAGCGTCAAAATTGGTACTTATTCCTGAAACTAAGGTTTCCCTGAATTTTTGCTTGGCTGAGGACTTTACTGCCCCGGTCTTGATCGATTTCTTTTTGATGGTGTGTTACCTTACCTTTCCTTGAGGTGTTTAATGCATAGGCCTTTTGAAGGCCTAGCCCTTCAGCGCTTATCCCCCTCACACCCTTCTCCTATCTTCGAGCGTTAAAAATGTTGGGTCTCACCTCTCTTATCTATTTTGGACGCTTCCTCGTGGTCTTTAGAGGGGGAATCGGGTGTAGTCTTTATCAGGAACTGATTCCCCTTTTCCCGTCATACCAGTTTCTTTCCGCATCTTTCTTCTTTCCTTCCTTTCGTTTCCTTGAATATTGCCGCCCACCCTCTTCCTGTTCAAGAGTGGCTTGCGGCGGGTGCACCTTCAATAAATTTAATTCGTTCTTACAATTTCTACTCTTCCGTAGCTTTTCTGCATTTCCTGCCCCCTTTTCGGCATGTTCGGATCCACCTGCTGACATACTGATTTTTGGAGCGCGGCCCACGCGTTCTGCAAGTGCTTCCTCTTCATGTCTTTTTTTTTCGTCCAGTTTTTCCTCTTCGGACTGCCCTTGAGCTTGCACGTCTTCGTTTCTTTTTCTCGCTCCGCGCCCGAGAATCTTTTGGAAAGGTCTTCTGTACGGGATTGCTCACTCTTTTTCCTCATCTCTCGGTCTGGCGCCAATTTCTCTGATGGTATCTTAGCAGCGTTCCCTTTTTTCCCTTGTAGCATACCATCCACTCGGTATTTTTCAACCGCCGGTTTTTGAAGGCGTCACCCCCTCCGACTTCAGTCTTTCCGGTAGTACGCATGATGCCGATTTCAATCCGATTCAAACAGTGTGTGAACAACTCTCCAAGTTTTTTTTGTGACTTCTCTATCGCCGATTGTGCTTCTCTGGTATCAGTCCCTCTCCCTTTTGCCTGGACCCCATTTCGATTTTTGATTAGAGACGTCCCCCCTTTAGCAGACGATGACAAACCTTCCAATAGACACCTCTTTTCGCATCGGACGTGCCTCTCAAGCTGCAGGTCCGCCTTTCCTTCTGTCTCCGTCTGACGGACAGTAAGTGGTCATTTCTTCCGTACTATTAGTTGCCAGTTAACATGCAAATCCGTTGTGCCTCGTTCTATTGTTCCCGGCTACTTCCCCATTCTCCCTTTCGTGTCTGGACTATAGCAACCTTGCTGGACTTGCGTTCCCCCCCAGAACGTTTTACTCCATGCGGCTTTTTCTCGAGGGTGCTTCCTCCCTCTCTGTTAGACTCTCCCATGGATCTTCTTAACATGACGGATTTACGCGATACTTTTATTTTTTTGACCGGTACTTCCGTTTATTTTGACCCTTCTGCCCGTCGGAAAGTAGGGAGGCCGATTTGTCACCATCTCGAACCCGGGTACCCCTTCCCCCTCGGCGAGCATTAGCGTTTCGCTGCCTCCACATTCCAAGTATTCCCTACCTCAATGAATGAAAGGAGCGGATTCTCCCATTTTTCTACTGCCGCCCTCGATGTTTTTTCTGACAGTCCTCCCCCCCTCCCTCTGTACTCCAAGAGAAAACTCCGTCATTAATGGATCCCCTGCTGCCCTGACCTCGCCAACCCGCAGATTACGTTCTCCCTGCAGCCCATCTCGATAACGTTCTGTCATTCGATCACGCTCGTCCTTCCAGATTCTCTGGCTCCCTCAAAGCGCCCTTTTTCCACCTTAGGGAGCCCTCGATTACATCTCCTCCCCTGCTCCCTTCCCCTTCGCCTCCATTTTTCCCCTTGAGCAACGTTTTTTTCAGATACTTTCCTCATCTAGTCCCCTCTGGTCGTCTTTTCATATTTATTTCGACATTGTGATGCTGGCATTATCATGTCGAGTGTAGGGACCCCAGGCATAGTCTTATCCCCTATAGTTTCGAGTCCGCCTCTTTTCCATCTTTTTTGAGAGAGCAACGATTACTTCTGACAGCTTTACTTGAATGTTTCGACCTTTTACTCCAATCCCCCCTGGCCTTCCCCATGTGTTTTCAGAAGAAACGTCTTGGGAAGATCTTCTTACCCACCCCACCTTTTGTCTTTTTTCCGCCGCCCCTTTTCACGACCCCTTCCGCGTCCCGCCAGCCTATTTGACATTCTGGGCCTGACTCTTGACCGGTCCTCTTGGTCCCTCCTAGCTCACCCTTCTCCTGCGTGTGCTTTTGGTAATAGGCGCGCCTTGCGGATTCTTCATATTGTTCCGATATTCCTTTTCTGCGCGTTCAGGAAATTCGCACATCCGCAGCTCATGATGGTAAATCGGTCTCCCGTTGAGACGCGCGCTCGCCCGTTTCCTGGTCATTTATTCCTCCTGGGTGTCTGTCAAACTCCCTCCATGTCATGGCACTATTACCTTCGTTTCATCATGACTGGGATTTTCCCATTGCCTTACGACCGCCTGAGATCTAACTGCTTAGTCAGGACCCCTTCCTCCTATTGCGTGATTTTTTTCATACGATTGAATTCTTTGGATTTATTCCTGGGGATCGGTTTACGTATGCCCCTTTTCCCTTCGAAGATGTCAGCCGGTTACCTCCCTCTTTTTCTCCTTCTGATACTCTCCAAAAGCCCCCTTTCTTGGCCTCAGTTCGCAAGCGCTTTTCTTCTTTTTTTTACCCGCCCTCCTTGACTCTCCCCCGCCCCTGCTCACGGGAAGATACAGATCATCGACGCCGAAGGGACGGTAACCATTCTTCCTCTGACTCCTTCCGCGATCCCATCCTCGCATTTATGTTTTCCTTGGTCCCTCTAAGAAAGGGGTCCTGACGACTATACTCTTTTCCAAGGAAGTGACAAAACAACTTCTCCCTCTCCCGTATTTCTCTTTTTTTTTTCTCCGATCTTTTCTTAATTCTTTCCCGGTAATTTTTCATGTAATTATGATTTTCTTTTATTGCCTGGATTGCTACTCCCGTATTTTCTTTGGCGTTGTTATTTGCGCCTCCTTCTTGACCGACTTTCACCCCGTGAAATTATATCCAGGTTCCTTGACTCTTTATCTCACCCCTTCCCATCTCCTCCTAAACCCTGCTAGCTGTGTTTCCCCACGGTTATTCCTTCTCGGTTAGCTCGTGAACCCCTTGATACTCTTCCATCGCGTGTATGGGTCGGGAAGAAGACCGTTTGTCTTTTTCCCCATACTCCGGTACCCGTCCTATGTGTCCCTTTTCACCACTCCAAAGCGACGAGATAACAGCGTGCGGCAAAGACGGTCCAGTCGCTTTCATAACGCATCCTTGACCTTTTCCCCGAATAGAAGACTGCAAGTGTCTTTAAGAAACCATCTTTGGCTAGGGGTCCTATGATTTAATCTCCTCTTACTCCCCGACCCACCTGAATCCGATCGACGGCGCTTCGTTGCCAACACTCTTTCGCATCTTCGACAAAGAAGCTTTATTGAAAGTAGCAGCCGCATGCCAGTCCATCCCCCCTTCCGATAGTCCCTTCCCCCCTAAGGTCGATTCCGCCCCCTTGGTTTTTTCTACTACTGACCATATTAACGGAGACCTTTGATGGCCAGCTGAGTTTATCCATAGATGTTTTTTTTTCATCTCCCCTAAATGCTTCCATGTCTTTCCTCCTGCGCCTCTTTCAAACTTCGCTTTTCTTCTTTCAAGGCTTGTCGAGATCCTTTGAACAAGCTCCGGTTCACCCACAAAAGGGCTTGCCGGCGCCCCCTTCCACCACCCTTTCGGCTTCCCCTGGATAAACCCACTTTTTGCCATCGCTCCGTTTCGCCCACTCCCGACTATCTCGGCTACTTGGGAAAGCCCCTGGCAACGCGCGCGTGAAAGGCTTGTCTGGTCCACCATCATTCCTCTTACCGTCGGTTTTTTTCTTCCTTCTTACTCCGCCGCTCCCTGATTAAGACTGGTTTCTTCCAAAGAACATTTTCCTTTGAAGAGAATGGGTAAGAAAGCCCTCCCAACCCTCTATAGCCTTTTTTCGAATATTCTACTTGTGGACCTATTGGACTTCTGCAGTTTCGTGTCCTTGACATTCCTCACCGGAATCTCCCACATATATCCCCCCGTTTTCATATCGAATAACATACTGAAGTTAACCCTCTCCCCCCTCTACCCTTTGTTTCCAGGAACTGAATGTTTTCTTTTTGAGTCATTTTCCCAGCTACTTGCGGTCGGGAGTCGATGGTTTTTAATCGGCCTCACACGACTTCGAGGTTCCACTCTACTTCACAGTTTTCCCTGGTCTCGGTGTTCTCCCCATGCCGGCCGTTTTTTTCGGCCTCTTTCCATTGTCTCGACCCCATGGATCACGCCTCCCATAGTATTATTCGGCTGTTTACGTCCTCCTTTGTTTATGTTTTCTTGCTGGATCCTGCCTATATCCTGGTGTGGCCTTTCGTGCCCTATCTTTTGTTTAGGGCTGCCAATCCCCTACCCCCCCGACGTTTTCCTCATTCCGCGCTTTCAACCCTTGCTCTTCCTTTCTTCCTTAGGCCTCCAAATCCAGATTTCCCGCTTTTTTTTTGTCGATATCTCAAACGTGACAACCATTTGCTTTTCATCTGCATGGGAGCTACACCAACCTGTTCTTTTCATGATAATATCTCTCTTCTTTCCTCCCAGTTGTTGTTTTTTTCTCTCGATATTGTTTTCCCTTCTGGCACCGAACAGTCGAATTGTCTGCTTATCCCTACCTCTTTTAGAAAACTGCGCGTACCCAACAGCACCGTCTTTGACGGTTCCCCCTTCTCTGCTTTAGTCCGCCAAGTTCTTTTCCCCTGGCGCGACCGCATCTTTTCTCGATCCCCGCTGCTCCCTGCGTGTTGACGCGTAAGATCGGAGTTTTAGAGGTTTTCATTTCTTTTGGCTTCAAGCGATCGGATATCTCATCCTTCTTCCACCCCTTTGTCTCGGGTGCGGATCGCACCACCAACCCTCCTGCGGTTTCGCCCGCATTATGGTGGGGAATTCTCTCTTCGGAGAGGGTGTCCCCTTTTAGAGGCGTGATTTCCCCCCCGTGGCTGCCGTTTCCCTTCTCCCGACAGTCTTTGGCTAGTTTGGTCTTAACCCTGAAGTAATTGAGGAGGCTCCTTTTAGCCTTACGGAAATCTGCTTCCCTTTTTTGGCTTTCGTTCTTTTTTGTCGGTCTGCGTGAACTTCCTTTTCGACCGTGCGTGCTTCGGTAGGCGTAGTGCGACGCCTTTCACTTTTGTTTTTTCTGGCTGTTAGTGAACCGACTTCTCGCTCAATTTCGGGACGGCACGTTCTCTCGCCGGCGCTTGTCCTCCATTTCTTTCTGCTGAAACCGGTCTTTGGCGAGTGATGGCCTTCTTACTCTTCTTTTCTTCTCCTGCTCCATTTTTTTTTGCCGGCTGGTTATCTTTTAGCGCCGACTTCCGTGAGTATCGAATAGATATCTGAAAGTGGGTATCAGATCGTCTCTTTTTTTCGCACGTCCGCCTTTTGTTGTCCGTGTACATCGTTTTTTTTTTTCTTTTTGCAGCCCGATTTTCGGTGTCAGTTCCTTCCAGGAACTTTTTATACTCCGGATTCTGCGTTGCCGAGGTAGGCCGAGTGTATAGGATTCCTTTCTTTTCGAAGGCCTGCCTCTTTCCCCTGTCGCTTCCCCCGCCTTGCTGGCCGCCGATTGAAAAACCGCTATGGCCTTCGTAGTGAACCTTAAGCCCCCCCCTTCCTTCCCCCACTTGGTTTTGCGACGGTGGTTATTTCCCTTATCGTCCTTCCCTTAGGACGTGTTTCTTTCCTCCGGAATTCTAGTCTCCGCTTCCTTCGGACATACACGTGTTCTGGAAGAGGATTTTTATTTGTTTATCTTATCTATGACCTTTCCTAGGTCCTGCCTCGCTATGTCGCGAAGGTGTCTTTAGTAGCTCACATCTTCCAACCTTTGTGCCTTCAGCGTAGCACCCGCTATGTTTACTCGGCCGGTCTAACATTCTTTCCGGTTTTTGGCCGCTCCCCGCTGCTCTGAGAGCGCTGTTTTCTCGGCCGTTTTAGCCCTGCATGCAGGCGGGCCTGGTCTTATTGGGCCAACCCGCAGGCATTTGACGGTCTCACTTTCCCTCCATATTGGTCCGCGTCTTTCTGCCCTCCGAATCTGATTTTCCTTTTGAAATGCAGTCACTGAGGCCCTAGCCCTTCGGGTGTTTTCCCTTGGTTCTCTATTGTTCGTGTCTTTCCTTACGTTGCCTTGTTATGACTACCGAGTATTTGATCGATGTTTTCTAGATCCGTGTTTCTGCGCTCCCACGCCTCGCCCAACTCCTTTTCCCTGGAAAGCTCCCCCTCCGTCCAGCCGTTTTTGCCAGGACCATCTTTCTCTGGGCCAACTTCACTCCAGATGCTGTATCGCCGGTAGGCTTTTTCCATTTCAACCTCTCCCTTTGGCTGGCCTTTTGCCTTTCAACCTTTTTCCGGAACCCACTTGCGGGCTTACCCTGCGTTGCTCTGGTGGTTTTTGACATTGCCCCCGCTCGTTTTTTCGAAAAGTTTACCCTGACACTCTCCCTCCCTAACTGAGTAGGGCTTTGCCTCTATTCTACCTCTTTTTTTCCGACGTTTTTTTATTCGTTTGACCCATATCGTTGCGGGGGCTAGTTCGTTATTTCTTTTCCCCCTTGAGGGTTTGCCCTTTCTCGTTTTGGTTTTTGCCATCTCTCTCCGCCCTTCCCCTAAGTGTTAAAAGCATGTTCTCTTTTTTGTCAACTTGCCCAGATTCAGCGTCACTCTAGAGTGCTTGATAGGACCTTTTTGAAATCTGGCATTCAGTAGCCTCCGGTCATTTACGTAGCTGTAATTGATCTGGAGGCTATCGCTCCCTCCTTTAGTCTGATGGTTATCTTGTACATCTGCGTCCCACGCATTCCGCACTTACTTGCCTCTCGGAGTCCTGACCCCCTTTTTTCATGGCGTGTCTTTGCCCCCTGATAAATTCACTAAACTGCTTTGCTGAATCTGATCCACTAGTTTTTAGCCTTATTTTGATTTTTTTTTTCGATTTTTTTACTACCCTTCGCTTCTCGACTTCGAGTGCTCCTCGTAGTGTCCTAATCTTGTACCCCTGACGTTCTTCCCAACCCCTGTGTTCAGCGTCCGTTTCGTTCAGTTGGACAAGCTTTACCCCCTGAATATTTTTGCTACTGCTACTCGCAAGCACCAACTACACTATGTTCTTACTCCCCCTTCCCCCTTCCTAATGGACCGCTCTGCGTCATAGCGACCGCGCTTCTGCCTGTCGAAGTCGATAGTCTACCCCACGCCACATTTTTCCCGACATCATGCTTAGTCCCCTTTACAGATAAACTATTTTTGTTCTGCAACTGGGTCCTCTTTATGTTTGAGTGCATCTTCCTCCACTCCCCTCTCGTAACCGGCTTCCCCGTCTGCAGCTTTTAACTTATTGCCCTCTGCTGGTGCTAGACTACGGATGTTTTTTCTAACACTTGCTTTCAGTTCAACCTGGAATTGATAGTCTTCTAGTACCTTTCCTCCGCGGGTTTCGATCGTCTCTAGTACCATGTCGATGTCTTAAGTTTTCCCCAGTGTCTTTTTTTTTTTTTAGTACCCTTAAGTAGCTCGAACTCTCTTTTCCGCCCCCTATCACGGACCTTCTCGATCCGCCCTGATCCTCCCAGTACTTCTGCATGAACCCCCCCCTTCTTGGAGGTTGCGCATTCCTTTGGATCCTCGCGTGATCCCTCTAGAGCTTCCCTTCTGAGCGTTTGCACGACGTGAGTACCCTATGAAGTTTCCGTTTTTCCCACTTGAGTTGCAGTCTCCCCTCATAATTCTTTATTCTTCATCCCGCCCCCCCCTTTTTGCGTAGTATGTTCCTCTGGACGAATGAGGAGATATTAGTTGCGATTCAGACCCATTTCTTGCACCTAAGTCTTTCAATCCGTTCCATGGACTCTCTCGTCTGAGTGCGCCGCTAGCGATCCCGGTGTGGATGGAGTGCTGGAACTGAGGGTCACTTTTCACCAACTCCTTCCTGAGCACGGTCGTCCCTTGCCCGCCTCGACGTAGATGCTGCCTTGAGATAGCCCACCCTTCTCCCCCTGTCCTCTCTTTTTTCCCTCCGCGCAGTTTCTTTCATTCTCGTTTTTGCGATATATGAATAACGCCTGAACTAGGATTCCTAAATTTCCTCCTTCTTCCCAGGAGCCTGGCTCTCTCCTTCAGGTCGTGCCTTTTGCTCGTCTCTTTCGTCATAAGACGTGTCCTCCCTGTTCTAAATCACGCTCCTGGCCCAAACCCCCCTCCAGTGAGCCGATCGACGAATTTCCCGCCAACTTGAACATCTTATCATGCAGGCTACAACTTCAGCACCTTTACTTTCCTAAGAGACCATCTCAAGCTTCCCCCCTCTACGCGTCTTTCTTCCGCTTTGTTTTCTTATTTTCCCGGAGATATAACTTGCCCTCGTGTCTTGATTTCTCGACTTTTTCTTGTTTTCTTCCTTCAGGCTATCACCAGCCTTGGCGCCTCCCCAATTACTTCCATTGGATTGCTTGACACCCACCACTTTCTGCCGACTTTCCCGTTTCGGTCGTTTTCTATTTTTCGTCCATGTGCAACAGGTATTTTTTCCGGTACTCGGCTTTAAGTTTTGAGGACTGCGCTACCCTCTGCACTCTTATCCCTTCTTTGCTCGAAGGCTATCGACGAAAGGATGAGCATATTCCACCACCACTTTCTCCCCGAATGTGACCTTGGTCGGTGACCCTTCTCCCTCCTTCAAGCCCTTGGCTGGGTCCTGCTTCCCCATTTGGTTTCCCCAACCGTTTTCCCCCCGATCGGTTTCCTTGTTAAAACGGTCAGCGTCGCGACCCGAGGTTTTCGTTTCCCTTTCTCCTTTTCGCTCACATTCCTGTGTTTAAATGAAGACCTTTTGGTTGACTGGCTTCTCCAATTTCAGCTTTGTCCGTCCTCTTTTCTCCTCCACATAATACTCCCTATTACTACCTTTTTCAATGTCGAGCGTAGTCCGCCTCATTCCCTGAACGTGGCCCGGACCCCCACTTCGTGTCTTAGGTCTGAGTTCCCTTCCAATATCCCCGTTTCCCCTTTAGGTTATTTTTTTTTTTGTCATGTCTCAACGACATTCGATCGACAGGCCTCTCTTTCTTACAGTACCCCCCCGTTTTTTTCTTGACTTTTTTTAGACCTCTTGGTTTGCCGGCCGCTTTCCTATTACTGTTCATGGAGCATAGACAAGCCTGTACTTCCTTTCTTTCCGGCCTTTTCCTATCTGGAATGATCTGACCACCCTTGGAGACCTGGAAATGTTTCCGGGCGATCCGTCCCTCTCCGACCTCTTTTCTCGGGCCCTTTCTGGGCTGTGCGGACGCTTTTCTTCCCTTTCTTTAACCCCTCAGGAAGCCTTACGTACATCCAACTTCCTTTCGGTCTTTTTTTGAAGATCAACCCAGGTTGCGTTCCGCCGGTCTGACTTCTCCCCTCAACACCCCCCTCCTTTCCTCCCTGCCGCCTATTTTATGACCCGGGACCACCCCTCTACACCAGTTCGCCCCACTTAGCTCGTTCTTTCGCCTTTTCCGTGGGTTTGGACTCAAATCATCTCTTCCCTCTGAGCCGTTTCTCCCTGCATTTTTTTCAGGACATCACCCCTCCTTTCCATAGTAGTACAAATCACGCTAGCTCCCCCCTCCTAACAGTGTATCCTTCGCCCAGAAAATGGGTCATTTCCTGCTGACTTCCTCTCCTTTCTTTCTATTTCCTCTCTTTTTCTGATTTCCCGGTGACCAAGGTTAAGCAGGCCAGCCCTGTTCTTCAGAACTCATCGGAGATGTTGGCGGAGTTTTTTTGACTTACAAGACCCCAGTCCTTCCCCCCGAGAACTTTTGACCCCCCCTATGTCCCCTCGGTCAGCGAGAATGATTGCGGAAGTTTTCGCGAGCTGATGCAGAAACAGGAAGTAGGAACAGAACCCCCAGCTGGTCTTTCTTCTGTGCCGGTTCCCGCTGCCTTCCATATTTTCACCTTGTCGTTCGACACTTTTCATCACGTCCTGAGAATCCCCCCTAGGCTAGTCTCTCTCGAAGTGTTTTTTCTGTTTATCCTTCGCTGTTCCTGGCCTTCTTTCTCATCGTACGGTATTTCCTTTTTTCGCGGATTTTTCGGAGCTCTCACGACCAGTGAGCGGGCACCCCTTCTATTCTTTTTTTTTTCCTCAAGATTCCGCGCTGTTCCTCTTTCTTTTTTTTTCTGAGGTCACTTCTTTCCCCCCCTTTTCGGTTCTTTCCTGCCCTGGGCTCCTCCGATCCCGATTGAGTTGCTTAAGCTCACGCTCCTTTCTTTTTCTTCTCCTGTGGTTTGCCTTTCTCTTTTAGTCACTGCGCACAATTTGCCGGCCCCGCCTTCTCTTTAAACCTCAACGTCCTCTTTTTCTCCATTTTTTTTCTTTCATATCGGGATTCTCTCCCTCTCATCCTTCCTTGGAAGCCATTTTTTTTTTCTGAGGCGAACCTCTTCTTTGACGCGCGTCCGGTGCGCTCCTCCGCCATCGACTCCCTATACTGTACTCCCGTCCCTCCTTTTTTTTTTCTTTTAGAAGACACAGCATCCCCCCCAACGATTTTTCCCCCCCGACCCAGCACGCCCTTCCTTGGTATGTGCCGGAGGCGTGATGCATTCTTTATAATACTCTGCCCGGAAGATACCGCCGCAGTTAGATTACCCCCCCTCCTACCCGAGTGATTGTTTCTCTTCTCTTGTCTTACCGCTGATTCTGGCGATCATCTCGTTCCTCAGACCCCCACTTTCCTTCCCCCGATGCATGGTTTTCTTTTTTAGTTGGATGTTAATTCCCTTTTGTTGACGTCTCCTTTCTTTTTCTGCTGTAACTTCGTAGACTTTCTTTCGCTCGTGGTCATGAAAGGAAGTTGTTTGTTCCCCGGCCCTCGGCCTCTTACAATCTTCTCGTCTCCCGTTCTCGTTCTTTATCTGACGAAAACGTTCCTTGTCTTGTTTGGGGCGAAGCTCAGCGGTATTGATCGGTCTTGGTTCACGTCCGGGCTTTCTTAAGAGGTCGGTGCTTCGTCCTGCTCATTAGGCGCTTCGGCGCGTTCGATTTGCGCTGTGGTGGAGTTCTAGCCCTCCCCCCAATCGACTCCTTTTTGGGTTTGAATTCGTGTAAGCCGACTTTTTTTCTGAGGTTTTTGATTCTTGTTGTCGGAAATTGATGTAGGTGTCGTGTGTCTTCAGCGTTTTCAGCACCTGACGACCCAACTCTGCTTCCTTTTTAGTTTTTCTGCTTTAGCAGGCCTTCTTTGACGGAAGCTGTCTTTCGTAAACAGTACCCCTTTTTTCAGTCTTCCGCCTTGCGGGACTTTTTCCGTTTCTGTCTCGAACTGCACCAAATTTTTTCCGGCCCTTAGGATCCCACCGTGGTTCGGCTTTCCCTTCTGTAGTTTGGGCCCTTTTTCTCCTATATTTCATTACCATTCTGGACGTCTCTCTATGCTTCCATTTTACTCGTAGGCCAAGATTGCGCAGGTGTTAACTCTTCTTAAATCTGTCCTCTCTGGAAGGACTAGTTTTATGTCGTTTAGTTTGCCGTTCCCTCCTACTCCCCCTCTGCACGTAGTTTTTCGGATTACCGCGCTCGGTGGCGCTAGTTCATTCCTTTCTTTTGAGCTTTCTTTCTTGCGTATTGCCTGACCCTCCTTCCCCACGTTCTGCTGGGAGTTTTTCGCACCTTCGTTGCTGGATCTGAGCAGCGTTTGCATTTCCACGCCACCTACCCCGGATTTCGGTTTCCCTGAATTTCGACTTTGGGCTTTAAACGTACACCGTATCCGCGCGACCTATGATAACGATACCGTCTGTCTTTCCCTGAAGCTTACCTTTTGGAGGAAAAAGCCCAGGTTTTCCAGACG
>Ga0179591_1280517_pt1 | contig 20218 bp, 20 predicted proteins | sample CZOMad2_1_08_16f_FD_182891 | JGI IMG/M metagenome (GOLD analysis project Ga0179591, IMG submission 182891) | Vadose zone soil fungal communities from Angelo Coast Range Reserve, California, USA - CZOMad2_1_08_16fungal (PacBio error correction) | ecosystem: Environmental > Terrestrial > Soil >... | reverse complement strand
CGGCCAAAACCCGGCGTTTTTCAAGTCTCTTCTATGCCGCCGACTGATATTTCGACGATGACAATGTCGTCATCGGGCCTTCTTTTCCCTTGGACAAAGCTTCTGGAGCTGCCGGATTTGGAACCTCCACAAGAAATACACGCCTGCTGTGACGTTCCCTTGCCCCTGCCGGGAAGTCACTTCGTTTAATTACCTTTTTCCCCCTTTCCCTTATGGCCAGCTGGGACTGATCAGATTTTTTGCGTCATGTTCGCTTAAGAGAGCCCCTTCCCCACAAAATCTGTCCTGCTACTCCCTTTTTCCCCCCCCTTTTTCTCGATTCGCACTTGATTCTATCTCGGCCCCTCTTTCCTCTCTGAGTCCTAGGCTGTTAAAACGGTTCCCCTCCCTTAATCGGAGCGCAAGATTGCTCCAAATCCGTTGCTTTTGAACGACTCATTCTCTCGCCAAACGCGTTTTTTGAGTTCTTTCCTACGAATATCATCACATAGTCTTTGCAGCCCGATATTTCGGCAAAATCCCTGCCCCTCCCTCCCCCCCGAGTTGACAAGTTCAGGTAGTCTTCCCCCTTCCTGACATGGAATACAAATTTTTTTGCTTCTTTTTCCCGATTTTTCCCCCCATTTGGAGACACCTGCTTCCGCCTATGGGTGTTCCGAAGTCTTTTCTTTCCTCGATGTTCGTTTGCACTCCGCTTGTCTTGAGAGACAGACGCACTACCTCTCTTCTTCTCCCTTTTTTCCTTCCAAACATCTCCGGGCGGAGATTCTTTTCTTCTTCCCTGCTTTTCACAGCGGCGTGCTTACTTTGGTTCCCTTTCAGGGCCTTAGACTTCAAATTGCGTCAGAATGATGGTTCTCCCCTCCATCCCCCTCGACAGTCCTCAAGCCTTTCTCCGGAATCTGTCTCAGGATGTCAACGGAAGCCAACTTGTTTTTTAGGAAAATATTCTGTAAGTTCTTTTCTATTCGTCCTACGCCATCTTTTGAAAACTTCTCGCTTTTTTCCCGTCTACACGGTGTCTAATTTCGGAGCCAGGTCACTCACAAGCCTTCCATTTTTCCCCCGGAACTCCCACTCGCAATACCTTTCTTTCTCTCCAAGTCGTCGAATCTTCCTTCCCTTGCTTGCTTACGAAGTAGATCTATTCGATTCGCCCCAGTTGGAACGGAAATTGCGTATGTCCCTGTCCCAGGTCGGCTTTTCCTTCTCGGAGCGTAAAACCCTTCGGCGGTCTTATAACCTCAAGAAACCGTTGGTCATTGACAGTATCTCATCTTCACCCCAACCTTTTTTTCCCTTCACTGTGAAGTGAGTCTCTATACGGCCCGTTCAGATCCCCCCTTTCCGGAGATTAGGTTTCTACCCCCCCTATAGCCACGAAGATTGCCTGTGATTTCTCTCTTCTGACTGTACCTCGTATTTCTTTCGCTCCCCTGGTAATCCTATTTGCAGATCTTCCACCCCTGATCACGGATGATGCCGCGCACGCTTTTTTTAGCCCCTGTGAGAGATGCCCCAAGACCTGAATTCGCTCTGGCAGGCGCTTTTTTCATCCCCCCCCCCCTCCCACTGAACCGTGCAAGCGAATCTTTCCCTTCCTATCGAGTTTAGTCGTAACTCTCGTTGCAGAAAGAACCAGTCTCACCTCTGGATCGTAAATGGTTCTTTCAATTTTCACTGTGCATCATGGCTCGTTTCCTTCCCTGCTATAATTGAAAGAGTATTGAAGAGCTTTCATTTCCCCCCCCCTGACGTAGCCAAAATAGGCCGTGGTAAATTCCTTTTCATTATTGTGAGATGCGTATTCTCCCCCTTCCCCCTTTTGTGTTTACCCCTTTTTGATAAGAAAATTCCGCCCCCTTCTGGTTGATATTCGCAAAAAGGGAGAGAGGGTTTTCCCTACATTTCCTAACATCTTACCGGACCGACAACCCTTGCCCCTTTTTTGGTGTGGGATGGTCCAATTTTTTCTTCTTTTTTTTCGGCAGTTTCTCCTTGATTGCCTCTTGCTCCTTTATACTACTTTTCATCTTAATACTTGTTGTTTCCTACTAATCGACCGTTCCGGCTCACTCAGTTAACTTCCAATCCCCTCCAAGTCCAGTAGTATTGTTTTCCCGGTAAGGGAATGTTATTGGAAGCTTTAGTAAGGGCTTCTACGAATTCACATTTTTTTGGCCTACCCCGTCTGGCGGTATGCTTGGGATCCACCAGCCAGTGAAGATGAGTTTCCTCCCTCTCCTTCGTCCACGCAATTATCCGGATGTACCCAAATCCTTCTGCCCCCTTTGGTTATGAGATTGTCCGTTTTTCCGGCAAGGGGCTTTCATTAATTTTCGAACCCTAGCTCTTTTCGATTTCCAAGTGACCTCCCTCGACTCACCTCTTAGTATCCTCGAGTGATCGATGTTTCTCCCCCTCGCGCTTATACGCCTATTGTGGTACAAGTAGCTTTCTTCTCCAAGTTCTTCTTTTTTGGATATTCCAGCGCCCCTTCCTCTTCACTTAGTTCATAGGGGTTTAACGTCTATCAACGAGAAGTTAGCGCCCCCCGCAAATCCGTGAAGCTTGTTCGTTTATTCTTCCCCTTGTCGGCGAGCTCCTAATCCTCTCCGGTATTGAATAAAGAGCATCCCCCAGACATCGTCTGGGACGCCAATACGTTTTCTTTCCCATACCTTCATTCCCTGGTCCGTCGAAAGGAATTTCCCTTCTATGCTTCACATGCGAAGGGCAAGAGATCTGGTCCTCTAAGTTCATAGCGTTGCACTCCCTGTACCCGTTTGGTGAGGGAATGGTCCTTCCTCTTCCGGGGTGAACTTCAGCGCCAAAGGTTACTACCCTTACGTAAAGGTGTGCACTGGATAGGACTTCTCCATTTTCTCGTGCTAGTGAATAGCGTACTCTTTTACCGTTTATTTACCCCCCCGGCGCGGCTGTAAATGTATTTATGTTTCTCCGAGAGACATCTTTACGTCTGCTCCTGGAACTTTGTCCTCCCCCGGCTCGGAGCCCAATTGGCGACCCCAGATCCCTTCTTTACTCTTTACTAATAATATAACCCCGAACTTTTCCGAGTCTTCCTATACAAAAATGGCTGCAGTTAAATAATACCCCCCTGCACACTCAGCCCAACTTTGCGCTTCTTTTTTCTTCAGATTTCTGTACGTCTTTTTTGCCTGAGAAATCTTTCGGTTTCTTTCATTCCTATGTTGACTTATCCTTCCTACCCCAGTTTCCTCCATCGACTTCGCATCCCTTCTTTCTCTCCGAACTTTCTTTTTAAGACAGGGGGTTTGCCGCTAATGGGGTTCCGTCGTGTCGCTGTCAAAGCCACTCGGTCTCCCCCTTGTGCGCAGGCTCTCTATGACCCCCAGGCGGTCTATTTTCACTCCCTCAAGAAGGGGTTCCCCCTCGTTTTTGCGCTGCCTGTATTTCCCTTTCCCATCCGTCGTCTACAAGACCTTACCCTTTTCGTTTATTCTGCATTCGTTATTTCTTTGAGTTGAATCAACTTTCATTAAGGTTGATGATATAGATATTGTCCATTTTCCCCCTCCCTCTTTGCTCTATCTATTAGTGTCCCTTTCCAAGCCCCTTCAGAGGATCACGATTAAGAGAAACGAGAAGGGGTTTTAACAGCTTTTACGGGGGATTTCATCTCATTTCCTGAGCTTTCTTCTTCCCCTGAGAACTTTTTTTCATAAAGTTGTTTCTCTAAGGCGATTAATGTGTAGTGCTGTTAGTCATAGAAAGAATCTGATAAGGGTTCCTTCAAGTCCTTTTTCCCCTCTCCTGGTTCTCTACTGGTAACCTGTGACCAACTAGGGTCTACCCCGGGGAAGACGTTACCTGTGCTTAATCTCTTGCATTTGTTACAGCCAGGTCCCCCTGCGTGCTCCCATATAGTTTAAACCTACGCCCTTTCCCGAATCTCGTCTAAGAGTCGTATGTGAATATTTTCCCGTCGACGTCGCCCCCTTGTCGAGCCGTATTATCGTCCTTGTTGATTCGAGATCTGGAAAAAAACTATCGTTCTTGAGTTCTACTTTCTGAAGACGAATTTCCCGAGCCCATTTTATGCTTCTATTTTGGAACAATTTCGTCATCGTTTGCTACTCCCCCCCCCTTCCCCTATCTTCGATGAAGGCGTGGACAATTTCCCCTTGAAATAGCACGAAGTGGTTTTTGGTTTTTTTTTTTTTTTTGGGGAAGGATTTAAAAATCCGACATGGGAACTGCCCTCGCTTCGACCACTTATTCTGTCATTATTTCCTTCTCCTCAGCCACATTTTTTCAGAGAGACCGGTCCCCCTCCCTCTCGCAGTTTTTCAACTCATTTGAGCCCTCTTTATCAGGAAATGATAACATCGACCTCGTTGGTTAAAAAACTTGAGACTTTTTTCTTCTCAAGATTACCTATCCCTCTGTATGCGCCTTGCATGAGTGTTGTCCGACTCCTATGATAGATCCAACTCTGTGCGGGCATACACAATAAGACTCTTATGTGAATTGTGCAGTCACCCAGCTCCTCTCCTCTCAGCGTTATCATCAAGCGGGTATTGTGCTTCGCACCCGAATGTGACCCCTCCTCCTGTTTGGCAAGCGTCAGATCCCAACTTTCCTCCCCCCCTCTCAGTATGGGTGGATAGACCAGCATTGGTTCAGACGTTCTTGCTTCTTCCGACTTTTTTCTGTTTGCAAGCGAAGTTTTGAGCGCCCACTCCTCCCCACTACCCCCCGCTCCTTTTCTCCTTCTTTCTTAAACAAGGGAGTTGCGACCACTTATTGAGAACCGCGGATTGCTTTTTTTTCCCTTAGTGGGCCCGAAGGTATTACAACGTTCCCGCTTTCGCCGTTTTTGCCCCCCTCACTCGTACTCCATAGACATCCCGACGACCTTCCCTGTTGTAATGGCTCCCGTTTAAAGGAAGAACCCAACGGCGGAAATAATGTCTACCCCAGTTCCTGCTTAGCCTAAGGACATATCGAGTGCATGTCCAGTGTGGATTTTGAAGAGTTCAAGGTCGACATCCCCACTCTCCCTCATCTTTCGACACGCCTGCTTAGATCCCAAAGAGAACTACAATTCGACAGGGGACCCCCCGTTCAGAATCAATGGCTGTGACCTCCTCATACCCTCTTTGGTCACCTTTTAGCGCCCTTCCTCTCGTAGCGATGGTAACTTTCTTCAGGTTTTTATTGGGGAGAGAGACCCGGAAGAGTCGGCTTTGTTGCCCCCCCAACGCCCACGCAACCGTTGGGCCTTCCGCCGGATTCCGGATCATCACCTCTTTTCCTTCGGCCCTGGTGTCCTCGTAGGACCCACGGACGGTCAGGAACACTTGAAGAGATTCTTTTTTTTCCTTTCTTTCTCCCCTCCTGAACCCCCCTTTTCTTCTTCGGTCTTAGACTTACGTCAGATTTGTCGTCTTGATACCACGGCAGCAAGATTTGCGAGGTTGCTCCCCCCTCTGCTGTTGATGCACGCGCCCTCCCCTCTGTTCCTAGATTGGCTTCAAATTCCCTGCCGCTCGCGGTATCCCGGCAGGGCGCTTGTCTTTTTCCCCCTTTAAAAGGTTTCCACTGGCCATTCGGTCTCGTACTGACACCTCTGATTCTTCTTTAACGCCCCGCGGACCCAGCGCCTAACTGCCCCCTTCTTCTCCATTTTTCATTTTCAACACCAACCTTCGGTTGAATCGAATCCTCTTTTTCCAGTTAGATATATGTGCAAGTTTTTGCCGAGCGAAGACGTTTTTTTCCCATCGTGAAGTAGCCCTTCCCCATACGGGAATTTGGTGACATTTTGAGCACGGGAGGTTTTCCTCGGCCTTTTCTCCCTCTTTAAGTTCTTTTTTAACTTGGATCCGCAAAGTTCCCCCTTCTTGTGGGCATATTGCCGAAACCTTTCTTTTTGTGTCACTCAAGGAAGATTCCTTTCTTATCACGTCTTCCTCCACCGCCCTCATTGGTTTCTCTTTCCGGGGTGGCTTTTTCCTTTGAAAGGGCGTGGCCGTTTTCCTTCTTGACGTTTATATATCTCTCAGTGTTTTTGTAGAGTTAGACCGATTTGAGGGCAACTGGAGAAAGCCGTTTTTACCCCCTCCTTCAAGTCGTAGGTGTCTTTTTCGATGTCTCCTTAGAGTAGTTCTGATTTTCCGAAATTTGCCCTTTGATTGAGGAACCTCCGAAAGATGCCTTTAGGACCCCTTGGGTATCCAAAGTTCCCAGACCCCCCCTCTTTTACGGCCTTCTTCCCACCGCCCTAGCCCTTCCCCAAACACGACCCGGTATGACAAGTCGCTTTTCATCTTGGTTTCAAGTCGTAGACCCCCATTGAGCGTCGCCATGAAGAGCTCTCCCCTCTTGACAAGCATGGCCCTCCCCCTTTTCATCTGGAGTTGCCTTGGTTCGGACTGAAGCGGACTCTCCCCCCATCTCCTTTGGTCCTCCTCTTTCCATTAAAGTTCCTATTTGTATGTACCCAACCCCAGCGCATGCCGAATTCCTTTCAACTGTTCAAGGGAGGCAGGGTTTTCCCCTCTTCTCCAGCATTTTTCGCGCGGCATCTTCTTCATCTCCATTCCATCTTCGGACCTTTTCTCTCCGATAGCTATTTTCGACGGTAGGCCTATCTCCATCCCTCAGTCCACCTTTTGGTTTCCCCACACACCCCTTCAATTAGTTCCCTTTTCCTTTACTTAGTACGATTTCCTCTCCCCCAATTTGAAGCTTCAAGAGATTGGTGATGTATCTGAATCTCCTGCCAATTGAGTGGCCGTGATTTTTTCCTCGACTCTCTTTTTTTTTTACCTCCCCTCCTACAAGACGAAGACTTCTTAACTTTTTTAATCCGTTAAATTTGCAGATCTCAGTCCGTGGTTTTTCCCTCTCAAATTGATTATCTGCAGTCCCAAGCCCCTAAAGGGTCGTAGACATCTCTGGTCGAGTCATGATGAAAATTGTAGTTGTTCCTTTGCTGCGGAACACCTCGTCATTTTTCCCTGGTCACTCGTTTGATTTCTCCCCTTCCAGGATTCAGAAGCCACTTTCTTTCGACGCATCCATTGCCTCGAGATCTTCTAAGAGAGCACAAGAACTTTTCGACATGTCTCTTCCTTCTCCCTTTGTTCTTACTTTCCCCCCAAATACCTAAAGTCCCTCTCCGTTTCCTTTTCTATTTCAGTGATTTTCCTTTTGATTTTAGCCGTCCTTTTGTTTTCAGGACATCTTTAGTTTCATATGTTGGTCGGACGGAGCATCTCCCTTTGCATTTTTTGTTAGCCTCACTCATAGTGACAGTTTTCCCCCTTTTCCAAACGGCCGACTTCCGTCTTTCGTGGTTTTAGTGTTCCTCCCAAAGCCACTCGCTCACAACATAGGAGCGCCATTCCTCCCCTTTTGAACCCCCTGCCAGACGTTTGCAGGGAGGGTGATCCAACCTTTGGAAAAATTCGTGCTGATCTCTCCAACGCATGTTATGCCAGTGACGGCCTGCTCCTATCCTTTCCTCTTTGCTCTTCCCCCCCGAGAATATCTGTGAGTGATGCACCTTCCTTGAACCCGTTTGATCTCTATTTGGTTGAAAAACTCCAGCTCGACCTATTTGTCGTCCCCCCTGCATTCCTCCCCCCCCTCACCCCTTTTCTCTCTGTATTCAAATTGTTGCCGAGGACGTAGAAAGTGGCGCCGGGTTTCCCCCCCAGCCCCCCCCCTCGTCTATCGTGGGATTTTTCCTGATTTTTTAGCTCTCATCGGCAGCCCCCTTTTCCCTTGTCGCCAGAAGGCCCTCTTTGATGCATGAACGGTAGCTTTCTTTATTTGGCAGAACAGGATGTGCCAGCCCTGTCGTTTCTTTTTTTTTAAAGTGTGCCCCCCCCTCAATGACCTTCATTTTTTTTTTCTCTTCAACTCCCTTCTCTTTTCTTATTTTTCGCCCTTTTCCTTCAGAGCAGATTCCTTTTCGTGAATTCCTCTCGTTCTTTGTGTCAATTGAAGATATAGAGTTCTCTTTGTCTCCTGGACCTTTTCCGACTCGGAACGTCAGGCCACTTCCTTCATTTGCCGTTCTTCTTTTCCATCTAAGTTGTTGGCTCTCTCTTCCTCACTAACCTTTTCTTCCCTTGGCCGACGGTTTCTTTTTTTTGCTTCCCGATTCCCCAGTCTCCATAGACTTTCCTTTCGATGACATCATTTTTACCCATGGATAGTGGATGTCCTCCCACTTCTCTCTGGCGCATCCGCGGAAACCCCTTCCCCCCCTCCTTTGGACCCCAAAGACACGAGCCTTGCTGTGACTTTCCCACTTCCCCGGAGGTCACCCATTCGTTTCAATGTTACCTAGTGCGATCCTGGGTCCTGAGCGACGGCTCGACTTCTTCCCCCTACCTTCACGACACTTTCTCTCTTATTCTCCCTTTCACGGATTCTTGCGCCGATGACCCTTACTCGGCCCGATGCAACTCCAACGAGAGGTCCATCTTTTGTTTCCACCCCACTTTTCCTTGCCGCGCAAGATGATCCATCGTTGATGCTTTTCGCCCCTCTGCTTCCCCGCAAAACCGTCGGTCTCACTACAAATACGATAATCACATATGTCCTGTTTCTGACATCCCAGAGATCCGTTCTCACGGAACTCCTTCCTACTCCATCTCTTTGCAAGTTTCTGAGGCAGGAAATGGCCGACTCCTCCTTGGTCTAGACTTCAGAATAATCAACTTTTTTCTCACCCTTTCATGGGGATCGAAGCTTTTCATGCCGTCGCGGGCTTTGCTTCCCAGGATGTTTAGTTTCCCATTCTCTTTTAATCAAAAGACGCATCCTTCCCCGCGTCTCCAAGCTACCCTTTTAAATATATCAATACTGCGGTGCTTGCCTGTGCCTTAGTCTTTTCTCTTTTCCTCCTTCCCCCGTTCCTACTTAACGCAACGAGCTAACTTAGACCATCGTCACACCCCTTCCTAGAAGACGAAGCCTCCTCTGTTCTTCTTAGGATTTGACGAACCTACACAATTTGTGTCATTTTAACTCATGTGCCCTTTGGTGCAATATAGTCTATCCCCAGGCAATCGAAAGCGGGGATGTAGTTCCTCCCACCTTTTTTTTAGTTCTCCCAGTTCTCCTCCCAAGCTAGAGCTCGACAGTTCTTTTCCCCCGACTGACAACTCGTAATAGGCGATCCAGTTTCAGGTCTTTGCTGAACTCGAAGAGATCATCATGTCCTTGCACTGTCCTTTCATCCTTCTCATGTACTTTCCTGGCTGCAAAGGTCGTCGGGTATTCGAAGCGGAACGATTCGGCTTTTTCCTCCCCCCCCCTGCCATGGTGGGAAGTAAAACTTCTCAACAATCATCCCTTTATTTCTGAATGAGACTAAGTCCCCTCCCCCTTTAATCTTTCCTTAAGTGTGGGTCATCCGTATGTCCCCCCAAGATTTTCTTCCTTTGTTCTTGGATCGCTGCCCGACCTCTATTTCGTGCGCGCTACCAGGGACGCCCTTTGTTTTTCGCGAACAAGCTTAGGTTGTCCAGTCTGCGATGTGAGAGACACTGTCTCTTGTTCCCCCTCCTTCCTGGTAAGGTTTTTCCGCCCCCCCTTCCCGTGCGGACCCCTTCCCACTTTTTTTTCCGCTTTGACCAATATCCAGAAGGATTTAGTTTTCGTTTCCCTTCGACCACAGGATCCCCCTCGCGATTCCCTTTTCCTTTTTTTTTCCCAAAAACTTTTCAAGGACTGACTCTCAGACTTAGAATGGAAAAAGAGTCTCCCCTGAGTCCTCGACCCTTAGAAGTAGAAAAACTAGGATCCTTAAGGCGGAATTCAGGATGGAATTGGATTCTGGCCTCCTTTCCCCTTTGATCCTTTCACTTTTTTGGTTAACATTTGTATAAGACATCCACCCCCTCCTATTTTTTGTCCTATGGCAGAAAACACCTTTTTGACTTTTCAATTATATCGGCTTGACCCTCCCCCCCCAGTGCCCCCGAAGACGTGTCTTTGTGGTTTGGAGGAGTTAGCAGGTCTCTAAATTTCTATCTTTTACTACTCTCCGTTGTTTTTCTTTCTTCAATCGCCCGTTAGGGAAAATCCTCCCTCCTCCTTGCATCCACCGATAAAATTGACCTTTTTCACTTATGTGGATTCCCTTCTGGATGAGTGGCAAGCTGCTCTTCCCTTGCTTCCTCCCCCTCTACAATTTTTCTAGGCACGACCCTCTTTTCTTAATGGCGGATCCCAGTTGACCTTTCATAACCCCGTGCATTATTTTCCTAGCCTTTCCCACCTCGATTGCCCCCCCCCCCTGTATGAAGCAGGGCTCCTTCCTATGTATGTCTTTTTTCAGAGCGAAAGCGCCTCCATTCTTCGGAAATGACCACGACCTCTCCCCTTTTTACCTTGTCTGGAACCTGCCCCCTTTTCTCTTTCATCGCTTCCTTTCTTCTCGTGTCTTCGGCCGCTTCTCTTCCAATAAGTCTCGATGTGGTCAGTAGCAGATTCTTCTTTTATTTCTCGTTTTAATTGGAGAGGCCACCCCTCGATTTTCCTAGGGGCAGGGTTTTGCGCTCCCCCTTGTATCTTTCTGTCATCAGACGTTGCCCTTTCGCCTCCCTTCCTCGGCCCTGGTTAGCGCTCGACTGGTCCCCCTGTAGGCCATAAGCGAGACCCCCCCCCTCCTCCGCCATCTTGAGACCCCCGTAATCAATTTCCTCTCCTTAAGTAGTTCTCTTCCTCCGATCAAATGCCTCCAAGCTTTTGGTGCTTGATCCTAATTTCTTCTTTCCCACCTGTTGCGTGGTCGTTTCTCGTTACTTGAACCGCGCCTCTTTCCAACTCCGCGCGCCCCCCTGCTCTAATTTTAAAGGAAACTTTTTTCCGGGAAATTTGGCCCCCCCCGTTTCTTTTCGTTTCGGCACAGAACTGGTTTCCATCTCCCCAATGTCTTTTGTTTATTAGTCCTCGGTGAAGAGTAGTAGCCCTTCTCTGTTAGAGAGGCATGATAGACTGTTTCTTTTATTGTGAGTTTCAATTTCAGGTGCGCTCTTTCTTTTCTTTATTACCGGCGCCGGTGAGCCTGGCTGACAGAAGTACATTTCCTTTCAGGGACGACTTTCCTTTCCTCATCCCTTTAGACATTTCTTCCTCCCAAATATTGTTGCGTCCCCCCCTTAGAAAATCGACCACCCTTTTTCCTTGGCCGCTTTTCTTCCCCTTCTTGTCCTCTAGTCTTTCTTTTTGATGTGCGGTTCCTCTCCGGAGTGAATTCAGTTTGTTTCTTAGTCCTTTCTTTAATCCACCACAGAGTAAGCCACTCCTATCTTTTTTCTCGCATCAACGTTCTCTCCCCTTCTTTTCGCTTGGTCCTTCAGAAAGCTTCACGCGCGTCCTGCTCTTTTGTTTTTTTTTCTAAGCAACTCCCCGAGTTCAAGAAACCTTCCTCGAGTCCGCCCTTCTTCTTCAAGTGACAAAAACCAGGCGTTGAGTTCCCCCTTCCCAGGGTTCCAAATTTAGGAACAAGTATTGTGACGTTGATCACCATGCCCTGTTTTTCCATGCAGGCGCTCACGATTTTTACCCTTGATGACCTTCGTGCCCCCTGCTCCTCTCTTTTTCTTTCCTTCGTCTTGTCCATTAAAGGAAATTTTGATTCTCCCTTTTATGGCTGAACAAGAAGCGACCACGCGTTTGGGCGACTCTTCCAACCACGCCTTAGACCCCCGCCCTTTCTTCTGATGTAACAGTGCGCCGAGGTTTTCTTTTTCCCCTTCTTAATCGAGTTTATTTCCTCCTGAAGGGACTGCCTCGACCCCTTCTTGACCTATAAATTTGAACGGATTAGAGCAGGTGCCGTGTCGTGCATGGTTGAGTTCGCTTTAACGACGTCCCCCCTGTCTTCCTTTTCAGTACCATCTGTTTTGCGACGAGTTTACAGTGAAAAGATACATTCTTTCGCCCGACCGCAACCATCCAGGAGGGGGATTTATTCCCCTTCTCTTTCCCTTTCCGGCAGAGCCAGAGTCGACTTTGTTGCGTTTCCCAAACGCTTTTTTCTATGGGTAATATCCCCCTCCGCTATCGCTCTCTTTCCATAAGGGTTCGGTCAAGTAGACTTTACCGTTCCGGACGTTCGAGCCTACCTCTCTTTTTTCCTCGTGTTGTTTTTCGCCTTTTTCTTTCCCCCCAATTCCCTACTTTTTTCATTTTTGGCCTGACTGTCGTCTGACTCTCGATATGAACCTAGCTTATATTTATCTTCCACCCCTCGTGGCCCAATATCGTTTCTTCCGAACGGAGATCTTCTCTTTTAACATTCCCGAGGACGGGTCACCTCCCCCACGTTTTTTTTTTTCTTTCATTTCCCTTCCGTAAATGGGCCCCTTCACTGTTCTCGCGGTGGAGAACAATTCGGGGTCCATGAGCCGACGGAGATGTCGTTTTTTTCTCTTCTCCCCTTCACGACATCGCCTTGCTGCTCAGTACCCTCTGCTCCCATCTATCGAGCTCAGTCCTCTATGAACTCCCCCCCCCTAGGACCCTGATGCGTTAAAAACCTTGCTTCCATTTTCTGCAAGATATACATTGAAGGGCTTTTGTGCTGCTTTTTCCCTCCCTCCCCACTCTCTTTCTCTCAACCCACTTTGCTTGAGATGCGGTTCACCAAATATAGAGACACCCTTAGTTTCAGTCCAACCTAGATTTTTTCTCTCCCCTTTCGAAGCGGGGACGTTCAGGTCTTCGCTTTTTTCCTTCCCCTCCCATCTTAAAATTTCTCCCCGCTCCAATTTTCCCCCTTTTCACCCTGCTTAGTATACTTTTTGGATCCGTACAGGGGTTTCAGACGTGGCTTCTTTCCCTTTCTTTTCGGTGGCAAATCAGCGAGTGGTTTCCCTTACAACGTCCTCCCTCCCCCCCAATTTTGTGATCAGGTGATGAATCAATATCTTTAGGTTCTTCACTACGTGCTTCGAGTGAACCTCGGCCCCTTCTTCCCTTCTTGGTCCCCTTATACAGTCAAACACGTTCCTCCTTTCCTATGGTACTCGCCCAAAAGTCCCTTCGCCCTCTCACTTCAATTTAAACATAGAAGTCCGTTTTTTCGGTTCTTGATGTGAACGGCCCCCCCCCGACCCCCCCTATTTGTTAATCCCTTTCTGCCCCTTTAATGGTGATCTTATCTTCTAGGAAATGCGTGATTTCCTTCCTCTTGGATCGAAGCCGGCGCCCACTTTTACTCCCCTCCAAGCTTTCCCCGAGCTCGCTGAATATGTCTCCAAATCTACCTCACAGGTTTGATACCCGCTCACTGTCGCGAAGGTCTGACTTCAATTTTTCTTTCCCCCCTTAACCTTGGCGATGGCAACTCGGCTTCCTGTCGCAGATGGCCAAACAATTTTTAATTTTCCCCTCTTTTTTTTGAGGGCTTGCCCCCCGGTCATCTGAGGTGTAATTACTCACCCCCTTTCGCCCTTGTGGTAAGGAAAAAGACGCCTTACCCACATATTTCACTTCGGCATTTGATGTCCCCTGTCCCTCTCCCCCCCCCAAATCCTGGCAGAGAACCTCTATCTTCCTTTCTAGCTGTCTCCAAATGAACTCTTTTGCCTTTTATTATCCGTAGAAGACCCCCCCCGCGACCGAGACTCTTACGCCCCACAATTTCTCATTTCCATGTCGAAAAAGCTTCCCTTGCTTCTGAGCTCACCCTGAGATGGAGTATCCAATGGTCTCTCTCCCCCCCCTTGCCGAGAAGGTCGCCTCTGACTTGATTTTCTTTTCCCCCCCCCCCCCGGTCAAACTAGTCATTTCAGTGAACGGACTGTATACTTGACATCTGATTTTTCTTAGTAACGCTAAGCTCCTCCCCAGTTCCTCTTCAAACTATCCAAAAGAAGAGCCTGTCTGTTAAACCAAAGGCGTGTCACGGGTGCCCTCCCCCGATCGGGCAGTCCTACTCTTAACCTTCTTTCCGCGATCATTCTTTAAAAAGATCTCCAACTGTACCGGTTGGTACATCCTGTGAGGAGGTGTCCCTTTTCCTTTTGAAACCTCTGTTCCCTTTGGGCTGGTTTTTCGCACAGGCTAACGCCATCTTTTCTGGCGCCCCCAAAGGAGAGAGGGAGTTCCCATATGATTTGCCCCCATCAATCATCCTCCCGGCCTCCCCAAATTAAGCTTTCTTTTCTTAGTTCCGGTACTCTCCGGATTGACCATAAAGGTTTTTTTGTGATAGTGTAAGAATACAGTCAGTTTTTTTTTTCTCTAGATATCGCCTGAGGTGCAATCCAGACCCCTTTCAGACTCCCCCAATAACCTTCCTAATCGTCTTCCTGAGCCGGGAAGGGATGTTTTTGGAAATCCCCTCAGGTCCTGATGAACGCCCTCGATCCCCTTTGACTTTTCGACAGATGGAGGTAGGAATTTGAGTTCTCACCCCGCCCAGTGGATGGAGAATCGCATCGTACCCTTTTCTTTCCTTCCATTTCTTCAGCCGAGTTTACTCGTACTTTCATTTCGCTCAAAGAGGATTCCTGATTCCTAATTGAATTGATTCCGCGCTGTGAAGTTCTTTTTTCCCTTTTCTGGTTTCGCATATGACTAGTGAATTTCGGCCTCGCGTACGCGAAATCCGTATCTTTGTCCGTATTCTCAGGCATTTCAGTACTCTTTCGTCCGCTCAAAAATCGAATGAATTTATTTAGTCCGGCCTATGGACCTGGTTGAGCTCTAAGGTGTATCATCCTCCCCGTGGCATCCCGCCTTGAGTTCTTTTTCTTGATCTTTCTTTTTCGGTCGTTTGGCCCTCGATCAGACTTCTGTTGGTCCGGCATTTCTGCGTAGCAATAAAAGAAGTTCGCATAGGACCCCCCCCTTAATCTCGTCCCTGGTATTCTTCTCCTTTCCGTAGCTCGAAGATCCCCCCTCCGATTGCACCTTCCGTGCATTTTAGTGAATAGAGTAGGTTCAATTTCCCCCCCCATGTTGGTCGTGATGCCCCGCCTGACCTTTTTTTTTTTTTTTTGTAAAGCCTTCTTCCACAGACCGCGACATGGTCCCACGGCATCCCGCTCAGTTCTCAACCGGGCCGCCCCCTTTCTGATACTTTTAGGTAAGCGCCCTTCGACCTAGCCGACGTTTGCCGGTTGTGTTATTAGACATTTCCCTCTTTCGACCCCTCGTCCTTTTGTTGGGTCCCTTTTTTATGTGCGACTGTTCCTCTAGCCCCTTGCGAAGACACGAAGCCCCCTCCTTGCCGTAGGACGACTCCCCTCAACCAGCCCTTTCTCCACTTGATCTCCCCAATCGTTGATTCCGCCCCCCCCCCCCTCATCGTACCACATGAAAAAGTCTTTCGTCCTCCTATTCCCCCTAATATCTGTTGACGTCTTTATTTCGGACCTCCTCTTATTGGTGGACTTTCCAGATTCCGCCGCAGCAAGACGAAAGGCCCCCCCCTGACGGCATCCGTCCTTTATAGACTTCGCCCGCGTTATTTTCCCCTCGATTTTGAGAAAGCGCAGCTCTAGCTTCTTTTATGGTCTCTTTTCAAAGCCACTGCTCTTTCTTTTTTTCCAATCCTTAGCGACCTGGAAGTCCTCTAAAGCGACCATGCGGGCGCTCCCCGACGCAGCAGGTTGAAATGTTGGAAAATTTTTTCTCTCTCCAAAATTTATGGCATCTTCTCCCCCAGTTCCCCCCTTTGATAAAGACCCCACGTTCCCCGCCAGCCTTCCCCGTTGGAGCCTCCCTCTACTTGATTGAATGAACCTTCACGGACATGAGGTTTCTATTTCCCAGCAACCCGCTGAACCAAAGGCCCGCGTTTGGCGTCTTTCCTTTTTCCCCCTCCCCAAAGAATGTTCCTCCCCCCCCCCAGAAAATCTCGGATATCTGTCGGAACAAAGGGCAGAGGTTTTTTAACATCTCTCTCGCGTGTGAGTTCCAGCCTTTTTCCGATGCTCCAATCCTTGATCTCATCGTTGCAAGGACGTAGCCCTCATCCCGATTGTACGTGTAGTGAATGGTTGTCCTCTAACGACCGCAGAGCGCCAGGTATTCCCCAGTTTCCTTCCCTCCCTATGAGATGCTCTGTCGGTCCCTGCGGCTTGTGTGCTCGTGCTTTGGTGGTGTTTAACATTCCACGAAGTTCTTTCTTTGAAGACGCAGGCGAGTTGTTTCTTTGGGGAATTGTTTTAAAGCCGAAGAGAAAGTATAGCCTTTTTACTCTTTCCCTCTCCTCCAATTTCCTCCCCATACTCCTCTTGTACTCCTTTTTTTTCAAGGAGGAGGTATCCGTCGACCAACTCCTATAATTAGTCTTTTCTTCTTGTTGTTATCTTACCCCTTATTTCTACTCATAAGTTTTTGTTGCAGATCGAGAGTTAAAAATACTACGGGGCCTTTTTTTTAGTACTCCCTTTAAAGACCAATTTCTTCCCAGAGCTTTCGCCTTTTTTCGCATTTACCTTGTGAAGAACGCACCCCAAACGTCCGATCTGGCGATGCGCGGGTTACTCCCCCTGGTCAGTAAATAAACGAGCCTTTTTCCTTTATTAAAAATCGAAAAACCATTTTGGGGGTTTCGGAATTCGTTCACTGTACTTCGGCGATCGGTCAAAGTGGGAAATGCCCACTCTGATCCTCTTTTCTGTCGCGCATCCATCACACACACCCTTCCTTCTGATTACTTTTCCTTCAAACTGTCTTCTGGGCGCCGATGATCATAATTCCCCCCTCATGAAACTTCCCCCCTCGGGTGAATCTTGGTCACCCCCGTTCGCCCCTTTTACCGGTCCTCACCCTTTTTTGACCAAGACCATCGCGAGGGTCTTTCTTGGAACCTGACGTCCGCTCTTTCCCCGACACACGAGTTTGTCTCTGCGTTCTCCCCCCGTGATCATAAATTGTTCCTTTTTTTCTTTTCCCTACTCACCCTGATAGTATAGGAACCGAATTGGGGGGTCTATCGGCGGGAACACTTAACTGTTGGCGCGTCTTCCGAAATGCCCGCCCCCCCATTTTTACAGTTTTTCATCCTAATTTTACCCTTTTTCCCAAATTTTTTTTTTTCTCCTGGGGGTTTTCTTGTCGCGAGGCACCCAGTTCATTCTTGGACCTCAGATTGGCTTTTTAATCCCCCGAGCCCTCCCCTCTCGCCCTGCGCACTTTTAATGCCCCTTAGGTAGTTTTTTTAACTTGCTTCGGTCCCCCCCTGCTGCCCCCCTTAGTCGTTCCCGTAGACGTCCAACCCTTTAATCTTTCACCCTCCCGAGATCTCCCTCCCTCAACCCTTCGTCAAGATCCCCCCCCCCAGCGCAATCGCAGACGCCCAGAAGTTGGCATTGTCGATGTTCTTGTTGGAACGGACCGCAAATTCGGATCCAAGTCACTCAATGTGCTTATTTCAGAAGGCCCTACCGAGCCTGCTGGTCGCCAATTGGTCTGTCAGCCTGACTTGCCACATTCGACATCCCCTATTTCAATCCGAACCGTTCTTTTTCCCAACTATTTTTTCCCCACTTACCACTGTACAATCCCCATAATGATTTTTTTTCGACTAATGACGATTCGCTGACATATCTTTTTTCCCCCCTTTCTTCCTACTACGCGCTTGCCCCCCCGGTTTAGTGCGTCTCTTGGCGCGCGTGCACACGAAGAGTAGGCTGTGCATAACACTTCAAACGGGTCCACCTTTGTTCTGGAAACGACCTCTCTTTTCTATTCCTATAAACCCTTCTTTATTTCTTCTTCCTTCTCTTTACGGTTAAGATCCCCTTGACTCAGATTTTGTCCCTTTGTGCCCACTACTGGGGGCGGCCTGGCTTTCTTATGTCCGGAAGGTCGTAGCTCCTCAAGTGCTCAACGTCCCCTTTTTCAAAGTCAAGGCTGATGCGCTACGCTGTTAGCACGGAGACGTTAAAAACTGCCCCTCTTCATTTTGCTTCTTCAGTTCTTTGATATACTTAAACGTGTTTTTGCGTTCAGTCCATTCCTGACGACCCTGACCACACATATGAGGACTTCTTTCCCGCTCTTTCCCCTCTTTGCCCCCGAACAAAGAGACACGAGGATGATAGAATGGTCGTCCCAAGGGTCCTAATCCTTGAATGCGAGGGCGTTCCCCTTTTTATTCCTACAGCGTCATCCGCGCCTTGGACAACCCTCGAAGCTCCACCCTCCTGATGCCTCCCCTTTAATTTGTAAATCCGCTGAGTGTTCCTGAGATTCTCCAATCCGAACGGGGTCTCGTCCCCCTTTTTTTGTTATTCCGCGTGCTACCTCCTTTGCAGATGGACTTACAGGCTTTTGATGGCTAACTCAGCGCCCTCGGCTGCGCCCCCCCCGAACCCCACCCCCCCCCTTCAAGGGCCACCAAGGCTGTTATGTTATCGGGGCTGCCGGGAATGCTTCGCCCGGATTGCCCTAACTTTCCTTTATCTCTCTCAGAAGGTGTTTTTGAGATGACGTGAGGATTTTTTTGACCCTCAGTTCAGGCAGCCCCCGATACCCATGCCGCAGTCGTCGGTGTCCCTTTTTTCGTCTTCTTGGTGAAAGCCGATAGTCCGTCGAACCCCGAACTGTTTTTTCCTGGCAAATTCCAGGAAATCTGTAGTCGCTTCTTAGGCCCCCCAGTTGCACAACTTGGAGGATACCTGACCTCCAAACTCTCTTCAAGGATTTGCTCCCCCCCCAAGGTATTCAGAAGCTGTTTTTAATTCTTCTCCCGTCTCTTCTGCGAGGGCAAGATTTCCCATTTAGCCCCCATGACCCGATCTTATAATCCCGAATTTTTTCAACCCCCTTTCGCGCATATGTGATTTGCCTTCGTCTCTCGGTTTCCTCGCTGATCTTTCGGGAAGAAAATAATTCTCTTTTTCCTAGCCCCCTTTTCAGGCATTTCATCCCCCCGTTGAATGGAAAGCCAGGACTCAGGATTCACTTACCTTTAGGTCTTCTTTCTTTTGCTATCTATCTAATAGTCTAGCATCACGTCAGTCTGTTAGAGACTTCCTTGACCTTTTCGTTGCAAATGTAGAGCGATCGTCTTTTCTCCGTCTCATAAGAGTTGATAAATCCTAAAAATAGTCAGCCCACGTCGCACCCCAGTAATATCTTCCATCCCAGGCACTCAGTCGCCTCGCCCCACTTTTTTATGTCAAGAGAGGTTTATGTATGAGACTCTCTGGAGTTCATCCCCAACATTGCCTGTGAATTTTTCCAAACCGTCTTTTCAAAGATCAGCGCGCCCCCACCCCCCCTTTCCCGACGCCGGTAAAGGAACCTTCCCCCTTCTTCTTTCAGTATAGTCCTCCGAACCTGACCTTAAGCTGATACTGTCGCACCTTTCCTTGGGCAAGTTTCCATTCTGAATTGACCTGATTGCTCGACCTTGTATTCGAGTTTGCACTCGTCCGGTTTTCCTTTATGGACCTTTTTGAGTTCTCCCTGTTTTTTTTATCATACCCGATTTCCTACAGCCCATGCCTCAGAATTTACGATAACCCCCCGTCCACTTTCGACATGATTTCACCTACCCAATATTTTTGCGGGGAAGTTAACCCCAACCCCCCCTCCCGACCACAAGTCGTGTCTCTTCATAGTGAGATTGTATCCTTCTTTGATGGAGGCGCCTCTTTACGCTGTAGTCTCCGGCGTTTTCCCTGAATCCCTTCCACCAGGAAAGCGACGCGGTTCGCGAATTAGTTCCTCCCAAGACTAGATGCACTTCGAAGATTGCGACTGGATTGGTCGGCAGTGTAAAGCCCCCACTCGCAGCCTTAATCCCCCCTTTTTGCCGCTGGACGCCGCTCCTCTCCGGATGGAGAGTCAGCCCTCAGTGGGTGATCAAAATTTTGCACTGACGCGATAAAAATTTGGATGCTGTACCCCCCTTCTTGTGGGAAGTTTGCTCACGAAGTACCCCCCTACGATTATGAATTCTGAATTTCTTTTGCAATCCCCAGGACCTCAGGTCTACTTCCTCTCTGGAGCAAAAGAAGGACTCACATCCCCTTTCTTTGATCTATCTCTTAGTCGTCCACACAGCAACTTCGGAATGTTTCGGCTCTGGAAAAGTGAGAAGGGTTCCACACGCTCTTTGAGCACTAAGTTCCTGAGCTCGTCTTCTGGTCTTTCAACTTTTGAAAGACTTGTTTATGTCTGTCGTGACTGGTGATTTGCTTTTAAGTTTATAGGTAGTCCCAGCTGTGAATGGTTC
>Ga0179591_1383126_pt1 | contig 20221 bp, 26 predicted proteins | sample CZOMad2_1_08_16f_FD_182891 | JGI IMG/M metagenome (GOLD analysis project Ga0179591, IMG submission 182891) | Vadose zone soil fungal communities from Angelo Coast Range Reserve, California, USA - CZOMad2_1_08_16fungal (PacBio error correction) | ecosystem: Environmental > Terrestrial > Soil >... | reverse complement strand
GGGGGTCGCTTCCCTTCCTCCCCCCCCCGGACTGAGAAGTTTTTGTTCTTGTCTCCCTCCCCTTCAGAGAAGCTGAAGTTTCTCTTTTTAAGCTTTGCGGGTACCTACATGATAGTCTTTGGTCCCCAACCGTTTTTGTCGACTTTGGTCCTGCATTGCCTTACCTTCCTAAGTTCTTCTGTGCCGCCCCCCCTTTTTCAACGACAGATGTCCCCCCCCCTTCTTTTTAAAGAGACGAGTGGCTCACAACCCATGACGTTTTGTCCGTCTTTCCCCGATCCCCTTGATTTTCCATCCTACGTTCTTGTGCGGGCCTTTTTTTTTCCCACGCAAAGACTAAGAACCTTGGATTTCTTGTGTTTTTTTTTTCCCTTTTTATTTTGTACTTTCTTTCTCGTCTCCCCCCCCTCACGCGCTTTTTTTGCATGGAACCGCCCCTTTCGTCCCATTGGGTTTGTTTCCCCCCGGGTTAATTACACTGCCTTTTGCTATCCCCTGTCGTCCACCCCCCTGCACCCATTTTTTTGACCTTGACGGCATGTACTTTTTCCCCCTTTACCTTTGACCGATCCGTAAGCCTCCGCCCCTCCCCCACGTTAACGCGCCCCCTGGGTTTTCCTCACACCCCCTGAAGGCACGCCCAGAGGGTAGGGGTGAATGTCCTTCCCCCCACACGTTAGTGTGATAAAAACTGTCCCCCTTCCCCCTTTTGGTTTTTTTTACCACCCCCCCCGCCTTCACCCCTTCCCCCCCCAATTGAGCGATGCGCGGGCACACCCCCCCGGCATACCTCATAGACAAGCCGGCCTTGCCTCCTTTCGTCCCCCCCCCTCCCTAACCCCCCCGTGTATGTACTTTACCCCCATTCAGTTTTGCTTACTGAAACCCTCCAGACCTTTTCCTTACCTTTTCTACTGAACCGCTGTCTGAAATCCCCGTGTCTGAAACTCTTTTTTTTTTTTCTTCCCTCTGTTTTTTTTTCAACCTTTTCCCCCATTTTCTGAAATAGACAGCCCCTGTGCCTGCCTTTTCAAACTCCTGTGGCCGTCTCCTGGATTACCCCCCCCCCAAATCGTTTCATTTTTCCTGACTTTTCCATTCCCAGCTAACACTGCCCCCCCCTTTTTTTTTTCGTTGGTTTTTTTCCCCTCCGGTTCTCTACGTTGCTGATGGACCCCTCCTCTTTAATCCCCCACCACGAAGGTCAGCCTCAGTTTGTTTTAGTTATTTTGTATGTCCTTTCATCGCTCTTTCATGCTGCACACCCTGACCCTGTTCATGTTTTTCCGCCATGTTTAGCTGCAAGCCTAGCGACTACCCCCCCCCCCCCCTCCTTGTTCACCCCCCCCCTATGACTTTTTTATTCAGTGGTATTCCCCCAAGAGAATTTTTTTTTCCGCAAAAGTTTCACCACCCCCCCCCCCACTGTAGGCTCCATCGCTGATGTTTTACCTTCCCCGGACCCGGCCCGTATTTTCGGGCCCAGTTCAGGCTCTTAGAATTTCCCCCCCCAAAAGCACCGGTATTTTTCCCTCACCCCCCCCTTTCCTGACCCTTATTTCTTCACCCAGCCCCTTTTTCATAGGACCTGTCCACAGTGCCAGTGCCCTCTTAGCCACCCAATCTTTTCCCCCAAGAACCGCCACCGGCCCTCCCCCACCCGTTCCCCAAGGCATGGCCATTTCCCTCTCGCGCAGTCTTTCTGATGCTGATCCCCAACATCCACTTAAAACAGGTGGTTTTTTTCGTGTTGATTCCCTTTCCCTTTTTTCGCAGTTTTCTTTTTTTGCCGTTATGCAATCCCTGCTCATTCAACTGACATTAACCCCCCCCTGCGTCCCCCCCCCCAGCTGTCCCCTTTTTTCGCATCCTGGCTCATGTTCCTGATATTTGGAACCTCCCCTTTGACATCCAACCGGGCTCCCTTTCACACTCACCATTCTTTTTCCACTTTTTCCATAAGGAATAACCCCGCCGTTGACCTAGTTTTCCTTTGAAATGCCCCCCCACACCGCGTTCTACGTGTACTCCTCAGGCATGCTGGTCGCCGTCAACGCTTTTTTTTTCCCGTCCTTGCTCCTGCCTCGCAGGCGTTTTCCCCATTAGCACTTTTTCCTTCGTCCTTTACTTGGCCGTCCCCCCACCCTTTTCCACCTACAGGGCTAGTCTGCCCACTTTTTTCCCCAGTTCTCGGCGCCGCCACCTTTTTTCCCTACACGCATCCTCTCCTCTCGAACGTTTTTTTCTTTTTCTTACATGCGGGCGCCGAGGCTCCTGGACTTACGTCTTTCAATGCACCCCCGCTCCCTTCATTGCGCCCCCCCGCCCAGCCCCCTTGACACTTTGAGGTTCGCCCTGAGTAGCAGGCTAGGCCCAACTTTCCTTCCCAGGTGTCGATCCCTTGGGTTCGTGCCCATTTGACTTACATGTCGTTTTTTTTTTTGTTCTGTTCATTCCTTGCAGCAACAAAACCGTTGTTTTTGCGTTGCAGATCCCTAATCCCTTCCCCCCTTGGGGTCTTGTCGCCACACCCCCAACCCCTTTTTCTGAATCCTTTCAGTTGGCCTCTACGTTCCCCCTTTCAATTAAAGGGTCTGATTTATGTCCTGGCCGTTCACCCCTCCCTTCCCCCGCGGGCCTTTGCCTTGCGTAACCCTTCCCGAAAGTACCTTTTGGTGGCTTCTACACGAGTTGTTCTTTTACCCTACGTCCTCTTCCCCCCGTGTTCGTCTATTCCCCCGTTCTTATTGTTTTTCCCCCCCCCGTTAGATCAAGTCTCTTTGGCCACATAAGATGCATCTTGTTCTTTGTCTTTCAAAGCTGATTGTTTAAATTCTCTTTGTTATCAGGTTTTTTCAATCGCCAGACTATCTTTTTTCCTCCCCGGGTTCCCCAACAACGCTCAGCGAATCTTCATAGGTACGACTTGCCCCTTGTTCCTCCCTCCCCTTTTTTCTTTTTTTCCTCTGCAACTTGCTCTTTGCAGCGTTATTTTTTCCTTTTAGCCATTGCTTTTTTTGTGATCTGTATATACGGTTTGAAGGTCCACACTCGGTTGCGTTTGTCCGTCATAAAATGCCCCCCCCCGGCCTGTTTTCCTTTCAAAGGTCATGATTTTTCAGAGTTTTCTTCAAACGGTCTTTCCCTCTGAATCGAAGTCCCCCCCGCCCTGACGATCCCTCGTCTTTTCTTGGGCGAAGCCACCCCGTGACACGTTGCGGTTTCAAGCCTGCGTCTGTTCCAAGGCGCAGGGTATGTTCCAGAAAGGCCCATGAGGCGTCTACGTTGTCCGTTTCCATGGGTTTCCACCTTTTTGTTTGGTAGAACGACAACCTTTTCCCCCCCTTGTCAGCGAAGTTTCTCCTTGGATGTCGGTGTTAGAATGGCCTGAGGTCCCCCTCAGGATCTGGTTTTGGCTCACCCTGGCGACTTTTTGACGGGGATTTTCGTCCCAAACGATCAACTTTTTGCCTTCATCCTATTGTTTTTCCCCTCGAAGTTACATTACAACCCCCCCCCAATTTCTCCCAATGGTTAACCAAATTTTTACTGAGTATCTTCCCTCCCCTCCCCCCTGTTTGTGGTCCCCTGAACCCCGCATTGGTTAACTGGTTGAGGGAGTTTCTTGGAAATTATTTTCATTCACAGTTCCCCCCCTTCCCCCTCTTGGCGTGTTTGACCCTGCTGGCACTTTTTTCCCGGGTTCTGACGGCTTTTGCGAAAAAACCACACCTCCCCTTGATAGGCTTATAGTCCCCTCTTCCTTCTTTTTGATTTCCCATCCCCTTTTCCCCTCTTATTCCATCTGAAGGCCGCGGCCCCGTCTTTTTCCCGAAACGATGCTCCCCCCCCAAACGTCCCCCCGATGTTCTGCCGGGTTTTTGCATTTCAACTTGGCTTCGCTTCCTTTCCCCCACATTTTGTTCTCTTCCCGACAACAGACGGAGTCGGCCCCTCCTTGCCCAGATGTTTTTTTTCCCCAGGCTTTGGCCTTTCTGGAACACTTTTAAATAGTCTTTCCCTTTCCAACTTGCCCTCCCCCCCAGACGCTTTCTTTTAATTTTTGTTCGATTCCAACTGCGCGTTTCCCTTCAGTTTTGCAATTGTTTATGGCCCCTTTTTGTGGGGTGTTTTTCCTTTTCCATATAACGTAGTTTCCCCTCTTCCCCCCCTTCACATTGTAAACCTAACCACAGTTCTTTCCTGGCACCTAGTTTTTCGGATTTCCTCTTCTATCATTTTCCCCTCTTTTTTTTTAAGGGCCCTTTCTCAACTGTGGCCCCGCCGTGACGTTTTTAAACCCCTGCAAAGTGCCGTTTTCCGGCTCTTTTGGGTGGTTTCCCGCAGTTCCCGGGACACCCAGCCAGAGGTGGTTTTTGCCTGAAGCATTTTTTTACGAGTTGATTGGCGACCTGACCCCTCTTCCTTTTTTTCGACCCCGCCTGTCTCGTTTTGGAAAAAATTTTTCTTTCCCTGCGCAGTGCTCACTATGCCCCCCCAAGGGCTTTTCCCGGTTTGTTCTCCCCTGCAGGTCTTTCCTTTTAACCCCTATACGACCCAATCCCCTGGGGGCGGGGTATCTTGATAAGGATATTTGCAAACCATGGCCCCCCCCTCTTCACAGGACATGCACATTCACCCGCGCTTAGGGAGGTGCCGGATAAGTCTTGACGTTTTTCCAGGCTTAGCTCCCTTTCCAGGTTTTACGGGCTCCGGGCGGGTTGAAATTCCACCCCTTTTTACGTGCCTTATTTTCCTCATTCGTCCAGGAGTTTAGGACCGGTTACAGGCTTTTTTCCTAAAGACAAACCCTTCCCCTGAGCTTGAGTAGGGACTATGAGAACCCCCCCCCTCTTGACGCGTTTGGCCCCCCGTGGACTGATGAGGCGGAATTTTTCCCTCTTCGATTTTCCCTTCCGTGGTTTGTTTTGAGAGTTTCTAGGCACACCTTTCCTCCCCGTGAAAGGCTCAGCATACAGTTTGCACCCTTCTACCCTTCTGAATTTCAGTGCCCCGTTTTCATATACCCTTTTGTTCAGTTTTTTCTCCTTTAGAGCCTTGACATTCCCCTTTCCATCACGCAGCGCAACTTGTGACCGCAACTAGTCCCTTCCCAGGTTACTACTGGGAAAAACCCGGCCCTCGGGGCGTCTCCCCCGACACTTATGATCGTTCCCTACCATTCCCTTTCCTTACCTGGCAGAAATCCACCCCCCTTCCAGAATTCCGCTGTGTGCATTTAAGTCCCCATGGTACGTAATGGTCTCCCGGGGGCAATTTTTTTGTTTTGCCGCCCTTTCCTTGATCCAGGTCCCACTTAAGGGTGAGGCTCTTTTGGGAACCGTGCTTGAACCCGGTTTCCCCATGCCCCCTTCTTATTGAGAGTTCTTGTTTTTTTAATACCGCCGCAACGACTCAAATTGTAGTTCTCTTTCTTTGGATTCCCAAAAAGCCAGTACTTTTCTCCCCTAACTCGTCGTTATCTCAGCTGCCCGTTACTTACATGTCAGGGGCCAAGATGATTTGTTTTTATTCCCCGTGTTTGTCCCCCCCCACCATCCCCCCCCCACCTCCGGGGGCAGAGAGTTTTTTTTAGTGTTTTTCACGCGACAACAGGGATGACTTTTTTTACCATTAACATGATTACGAGCCCATGGCCAATCCCGTCTTTTCCCTGAGGTTATTTAAGCCTGTTTTTAACTTTCTTTTTGGACCACACCAAGTTTTTAAGTGCGTTTGCAGGCGTAACCCCCCACCATTGGAAGACCCCCCCAACTTACCAGGAACAAAAAACCCCTTTCCTACGGCTGAAAACCTTTGTATACTGTCTGCCGTCTTTAACCCTGATTGAGTCCCCAGCTTTTGGACCAGGCAAGTCGGATCCCTCCTCTGTGATGTCCCCTAGAGTAAACAGTGTTCAACACTTTTCCCATACAGTTTTTTTTTTTTTTTCCCTCTATTTTTCTTTCCCTGCTTCCTAAGATTTTGAAGTTACATCTAAAAAGTTTGGAACCCGCCCCACAGAGAGGTGTCCCAATTCCACCTTAAAATGCCCTTTCAAATGAACCCCCAAAGTTTCCCAAATGTGCGGGGTGTCTTAAGTGGTTTTTACCCCCAACCTTTCCCCCCCCACTCGCGCCTCGGTCTTCGAAGTGCCTCCCTTCCATTTTAATGTCGGAAATTAGGGCCGAAGCTTCCTTCCTTGTTGGTTTTCGCACATCCAACGTTTCCGGGACCCCCCCCCCGAAACTCTCTGTTGTGCCCTCATGTGGATTCCCCCCCCCGTCCCCGCAACTGTTTCCTGTCATTTTTTCCCCTTCATGGAATTAGGCCCGTCCCACTCCCCCCCCTTAACCTCCCCCCGGTTCAGTTGTTTTCCTTCCAAAATTGTTTCCCCCTCAAGTTTTACGATTGGTATGGGCCCTCCTCCAATTTTGTTTTTTTTGGACTGCTGTATACTTTTTTCTCCCCCTCCCCTTCCATCTGGCCTGGACCAAGGGTTTTCTGGTGTCTTTCTCCGTTCCCAACTGTTCTCTGGCAAGTCCTATTTTTTTTGGGCAGTCCCCATCCACCCCCCCTCCCAGCAAAAAGCGTTCTCCTGTCTGATCCTTTTCTTTTGAGCGATAACTTTTGACGGAAAAGTTTTTCCTGGTTCCAGGTGGGTATTTAGGTTTTTTTAATTTTCAGTTCCTTCCCCAGTGTACCCTGTCACTGGAAAATCCCCCTTACCCCGTCTGGTCAGAGGCTGGTTTCCTGTAGGTGCCCTCACTTCGCGTTTGTCTTGATGAGCCCAAAAGCCCTATAGCTTTGTCGGTTCGTCTTTTTTCTGATTCCTTTTTTTTTGGTCGGGACTTTATCCTTCCCCAGGATGTCTACCTTTTCATTGTCCCCCGCAACCCAATCTCTCCCCCTTTTTTGTCTTCCCCCCCCTTATCCCCGTCCCTCTTCTTTCACCTAAAAAGAGGGTTCATCTGACTCACGAGCTCAGGGTCTATTCAAGGACCATTTTTGCTGCCCCATTTACCCCTGGGCCTTCCGAACCCCCCCTTGATTTTTTTAATCCGAAAAGGTTGGGGCAAATACTTGGGTCTCTGTACCACTCTTGTTTATCAAAAAAAGTCTTTGTGGCCAAGTAAAAGTATTTACTTTAGTTTATTGTTCGGTTTTCCCCCTGGCATCATAGAAATTTCCCCCAAACCCCCTCGGGCCCCTGGCGCGCCTCAAATGTGCTCTCAGAATAGTGCTGCCTGAGTTTGGTTGCGTTGTGGACCACCCCAACTTATTTGTTTTTTGCCCCTCAGTCAGATGTCCTGCTCCCTATCTGAACATCATTGCTTCGAGTCTTTCTTTTGACCCCCACTATCTTTGAATCACCCTTCCCTTGTTTGTTAGTGCTCCTGCCCTGGGGCGATTTTAACCATTGTTTTTCAATCCCCCGTAATGGCAGCAATCTTCCTTTTACGGTCAGAAATTTGATTACTGTTTTCCGCTGTTGGTGTTTAGGAGGGGGAATTCTACTCCCTGGGGGGTTGGTGGTGGTTGGTTTAACCGCCCAAAAACCCACCCCCAGTGGAAGTTTTTCCTCGGTGGATGCTTGGTAACCCTTTCCCCACACCAAGTTTCTCTACAACAGTTCTGGCCCAGAACACCCCTCCCCACCCACTCACTGGTACGTTCTTTGAAAGTTGCCATTCACGCTTAGGGGTCAGGCCCTTCCCGGCTTATTGCCCCTTTAACCACCGTCTTTTTTGGTTTCGGGCGTTTAAGAAGTGTTTGGGTTTTCATTGACATATTTTTTTGTTTCATGGCCCGCCCTTCTATTTCCCCTTTCTTTTTTTTAATTTTTTTTTCGGCGGTTCATGTTCCCCGTTTTCGTCTTTTTCTCCTTTTAGTGGCCAGGCGTGTCATATGTCTGGTTATTTGACTTGTCGACTCTTCAAAACTTGCCCCTGACTTTTTTGGCCTTGGAGTTTTGTCCCCCTCCGGTTGGGTTTTTTGTGGTTCTTCCCCCTCCAAGTCATTCCCCCAGGACGACAAGCTTTTCTTTTGTTGGATTCCACCCCTTCCCCCTTCCCAGGAGGCCTGGGACTTCGTACTTTTCCGACGTTTTTAGTTAGAGTGTTGGCCCCAACTACGGTTTTTTCTGACCTTTCCCTTTTAACTATTCCCCCCCTTTTTTCTTGGTGAGTACTTTCCCCTTGAATCGGTTACCTTTCGGTTGCCCCCCCTTCGTATTGCTGAGAATTTTTTTTTGGTTCCCCCCCTAATGGTGACATTTCCCGGTGTTTTCACCACCTTGTAGAACACTTTTTCATTTCCCCCTCGTCGGCAGTTCCCCTCCACGTAACATTACTTTTTGTTTTCAATTTCAAGGGATCCTTTGCCCCCGAGATTTTGAGGTCAGGGTCCCTTTTTTGTCCGATCTGGAACCTTATTTACACTTCCCTTTTAGTCTTTCCTGAAGACGGGAATCTAACAAGACCGAACCCCCCCTCGTGCCATGGGTGCGTTTCCTTTTTTCTGTAGATTCCTCCCCCTTCTTCCTTGAGTCAGGAGATTTCCCTTTCAATTGTGTGTGTTTTGGGTCGGCTCTGGTTTGCGCCTTTTGGTAGTCTTACCTGATTGTTAGACCCGATTTGACCATTCCCGTCCCTCTTTGGATTTGCTTTTTGTGTGTGTTTTTCCCCCGGAAGCCCCCCCACTCGCCGTGTTGAAAGGAACTCCCCAATCCCTTCGTTTTGTCTTTTTTTGCCCAATTTCTCCTTGGTCCGCCGGATTGAGTGACAGGGCCTTGTCGGTTGAAATCTGATTTCGCGCTTGCAGTGCTACCTTTGGTTTTTTTTACTGTGATGGTCCCCACCGCTGTGTTAGTGGGTTCGTCACATGGCTTTCCCTGAGTGTTCGTCTTTTTCATGACTTTATTCCCCTTACGGTCTCTTTTCAAACCCTTGTCCATTGGGTCTTTGTGCAGCTTCCCCCTCCCCCCCCCTATGCGGGATTCGGCCGGCAGATTTTTTTCCCTACGTGTTTGGATCCCGGCTCCTGGCAAGCTTACACAACCTTTTTTTATTGAAAAGATCTTTCCCTTTTTGTGATCCCCAGGGATCAGCGGTTTTTCTTTTTCCCCGTTGCCCCACAATTGGGCTTATTTTTTTTGGACCGCGGACCTTTTTTTTTTCTTCATTGCATGCGCTTTTTCCCTCTTCACGAGATTTTTCCTTTCACGCGTAAAAGCGTATGGATATGCGTTGGAATCCCGCCCATTTGCCGTTCCCTCGCTTTTTTGTTAATTCCCTCCCTGATTATGTTGTGATCCCGACGGGCTTTTCCCAGTACCACCTTTTTTTTGCTTTCCGAAGGATGTCCCGGCCGTTTTGGTTCCGTGGAAGCTGCGTTGTGAACCTCTCAAATCTTTTCAGGGAGGTGACAGTGTGATCCTTGTTGTAGGAAACAGTGTTTTCCCCTTTTTGAGGGCAGGGGGTGATTACGAACTGCCCCCTCTTGTAGAATTACATTAACGCTTTCTGGGTTTTTTTGACCCCCACCCATGTTTTTCCCTAGGGCATCGTGAACGGGCGACAGAGTTTTCGATTCTTCAGTATTTCTCATCTCCACGCAGGCGCCTGTTTCCCTTTTCCCTCCGCCCTGGCGATCCAGACGAAGAGTTCCTTCTTTTCCTTCTGGGTATCCTTCAACTTTCTGAGATTTTGCCGTTTCTCAAAGAGGTCGTGGAAGTAGAGTCAAGACCACCGCCCCAGAACCCGCCCTGCCAACCTCCCCTCCTAACCCCTACCAAAAGGTTTAGAACCCCCCTGACGGTTTTCAAATGAAACCCCTTTCCCCCCAGACCGCCCACCCACACTCCGGCAACCCCCCCTAGAGCTTCCTTCCCCTTCAAACCAAACCTCCCCCTTCTGTTTGAAATTCCCCCTCCAGTTCGGCTCTGTGACATTTGGGTTCCGGTTTTATGTACGGGGCGTCGCGACAGCTTTTTTTTTTCCGTCTCGGTCATGAGTTTTCCATATTTCGGTAAAGCCACCGGTTTTTTTTCCCTCAGGATTTGTCTTGTTGTCCCCCCAGTGTGAAGACGTCCCTTCACCCGACTTCCCCACGTTATTTACTGTTCTCGGACACGCCGACCCCCCTTGAGGGGTTTTCATTTCAGCTCCTCGCGATCTCCTCCTCTTTTTAAAAGTGTTTTGTTGGTTTTCTGATGAGCATAGGTTCCTTTTCTTTCCGTTATTCTCTTTGCGCCATTTTTCCTTCCCTGTTTCCCTTTTTTTTTCAGGAAGAGCAGTCCGACCGTTGTCTCTTCTTTTTCCCTGCGTCTTCACGCGTACCTGTCTATCTGGGTTAAAAGGTGTGATGTGTCACCGGTAACAGGGCACTTCTGCTCGGGCCCTGAAGTCCTTCGTCCTTTGACCTTTTTTCCTGCCCCCCCCCCTCCTTGCAACAATGCTGTTTTTCACCGATGGCGCTTTTCTTCCCCCGGCAGGTTCATCTGAGAGAAGAGCCTTTTTTCCCTTCTGTTCCCGGACTTTGTCCGGTTCGGCTCCTTGCAAGACGCCCCTTAAGGCATTATTAGTGCGTCCCCCTTTTTCCCTCTTTCGGAGTTTTCTTTCTCCTTTTCCGCCGCTGATGCAGAAAATTCCTTTTTTCCCTGAATTGTCCAGTGTTCCCTCGCCAGCTTTTTAGTTCTCTCCCAATGGAGAGTCCCCCCCCCTAACCCGTAAAGGGCAAATTTGGCTTTCCCCCTTACCTGAGATACCTCCAGACCCTCCCCCCCCCCTTTTTTTCCCCCGATCTTCTTCCGCCAGTGTGTGTTCGGAACCCCCCCCCCTCCACCCGTTTCCACGGTGAAGGCGACATCAATTCGGTCGTCGTACGCCCTTGACTGCACCACTTGTGGTTTTTTACCAATTTCCTCCAACCATCCTTCTTTTTTCAAGTCCTTCCTCTTGAAGCGGTGGCGTTCAGTACACGTTCCCCCCTTTCCCCCGACTCCCTCTGACTTTTTCATCTTGTCCCCCGTTTGACTTCGAATAACCCGTCCCCTTTGGTCACTGAACCCGCCTCACTGAAGTCCTTCTTCTCACCTTGAAAACTTTTTTCCGGATAATCGGCCAGATTTATTCCCCCCCCCCCCCAGCTTTCCTTTTATTCAATCTCCCCAGGCCTGACAACTCCAGGTTGGTCCGATCGCTTCCCCCCCCCCCCACAACCTCCCCTTACCCTGATGGCTTCAGACCTTCTGTTTTTTCCCCCGAATTTCCCCATTCACTCAATCTTTTTCCCCATTTGTTCGGATACTTTGGCTTTCTTTTATCTACGAATACCCACTTCCGGTTTTCCCCCCATGGACTCTGACGTTAATGCCTCCATGATTACCATTCCTGGCCTTCTTAACACACAATTACCCACCCCCCCCCCTGTAATGTGTGAGGGCGCCTGTTCCTCCAAAGGCAATCCTTTCAAGATGTTTTTTTTTTTTTAACAGCAACTAGATAGGACATTGGTAGCCCCCCCCCAGTTCTTCTTTCCGACCCCAACCCCCCACCCCCCTTTTCCAACCACCACCAAGAGTGTCCCCCCCCAGGCCGCGGAATCTTTTTCCGAGTACACCCTTCCGGATTTTTTTCCCCCTTTCCTTAGGGCCGCCGGCAGCTCTATTCCACAAGCCCCAGTGCCGTATTTTTTTCATTCCTTTTGAGACTGCTCGTCCACACGGTTTTTTTATCCCGATGCCGTGACACTTTCCCACACCCAGCCTTCTCCCCCCGAGTAACCCCCTTAGTTTACGGCCAAACAGGCGCCCCCCCCCGAAACCCCTCCCGCCGGCCCCGAACGCCTATATGGATCGTTTTTCTTTTTTCGACAAGATCTCCAAAAAAAAACAACTCTCGGGTCCTTTTCGTTTTGATTTCCCCTTTTTTTCTTCGCCCTCTGGGGCCTTGAGTCTTTCCGCCCCCTTACAACTCTCAACTTCCCAACAACTTCCCCCCCCCTTGGGGCGCCTACTGCACCGGTCCCTTCATTCCCTTGTGCGATCCCATCTAGTTTTTTTCCAATAAAAACCTGGGCGGCCCTTTTCCCCCCCCCGTCACCACTCACTTGAAACATCAATTTTTTTTTTTTTAAGCAATCCATTCTTTTTTCCCCTATTTGTGAAAGGCACCGTCACCACACCGCCAGTTTGACTTAATTTCGTCGTCGGGCGGACTTCTTTTCGTTTCTCCCACATTTTCCCCCCATCCTGCCTCCTTCCCCTTATAAGGTAAGACCCCAATCCCTCATCTTTACTGGACTTACCGGGCGGGCCCCCCCCTAAATTGAGGAGCTGCCATGTTTTACAAGTTCCTTTCGGACGTGTCCCCCGGAATCCACCTCCCGTACCTAGATAGGATTCAGCTTCCTTTTTCTTGCGCCGACTTCATTAAATGGTTCCCTCCGTTTCATTGAAAACACCCGTCACATTTTCCTGACCCACTGGAGCCAGAATGTTTTTTTTTTGCCCGCGCGTTCGCCAGAGCAGCCCCCAGAAATTTGCCCCTTTTGTTGCTTCCCCCCTTTGAGTTGCCCCTTACTGTGTATTTTCTTTGTGCTTTTAGCTTTGAGAGCAAAACCACGTTGGTTTCGTGGACTTAAAGCACCCTACAAATTCCCCCCCAACAGGAAATTTGTTAGAAACCCCCCCGGGTCATGATAGTCATTTCCCCTTTGGCCTCTCCTGAAGTCACTTTCCGGAGTTTGGTCCTTCCCACTCTCGGGATTCCAGTTCCAACCTTAAACCCTTTTTGCCCCCCTTCCCACTAAAGACTTTGTTTCCCCTGTTTTCCCAGTTATTTACACCCCCAGCCTTATTTCCCTCAAGATCATTCCTAGTGCCCTCCCCAAGCTATTTATTTTTGGTCCACACCCCCTTAGATTAAGTCCCCGAGTGATTAAACCTCCGGTGAAGCGCTGATCAACCCCCCGTTGACTGATTTTGCCCTATTTTTTTTTTGTTGCATTTTTCAATTAGACGTGCAGTTCCCCACTGTCCCTTGCCACACACATCAGTGTTGTTTATAGCCTTGATTAAGCGCGGCCTTACTATTGTTCCCGTTCAGCTCTGCCCCCCAATTTCCCTTTAGGGCTGCACCCCCTTTCCTTTTGGCAGGGCTCCCTGATTTTATCTTAAGATCTCGTGCCCTTTCTTTTTTTGCACAACCCCCTCTGTGTGAGAATCCTTCTTTTGACAGGATGCCTTCGAATTTTTTCGTCCAATTCAAAGGATCCTTTTCTCCTGATGGTCCACAGAAATATAGCTTCTTCCCACAGATACGTGGGGTTCGAGCCCCCTCCCCCATTCCCTTCTGGAGGGCCGCCTCCCCCCAGCGAGCAAGGCTCCCGGTTTCAGTTTCCGCCTGACTTCCTGTGATACGGTATTCGCCCACGTTTATTAGCGACATTAGGGTAGGCCGCTGCGTTCTTTGCCTGGGCTAGGTGTATTTTTCCCTTTGCCTGATTTTCGTGCACTGTAGGATGGCCCTCCTGAACGTTGAAGTACTTTCCACCGTTTGTGACCCTTTAATCCTGGGAATGACGAGGGACCTTGTTCAAAACTTACAACCAACCCCTTTTTTCGCCCACATGCTCCAACTCGTCCCTTCATGTAGAGGTGGCCCTAATCGGGGCTAACAGACCCCTCCCCCCTGACCTTTTGGTTGGCAGGGAGGTGTGCGTTTCACTCCTTAATTTCGAAGTTCAAATGGAATTGTCCAAGGTCAGCGTCCCATGGTTTTTCAAACAGAGTGGGAGGTTGGGCTGAGGGTCCTGTATTTTAACCAGCGACCTTTTTTTTCGGGAATGTCCTCATTAGGGTAAGTTTTTCTCAAAGTCCTCAGAGGACCCCACATGCTGAAGTGTTTGCTTGAGGTGGGCTGCACCCTTTTCATCAAACCCCGATTGCGGGCGAAGGTTTTTTTTTCAAAATTGTGCCTTTTATTTTTTCCATTTCTTCCCCCAAAATTTCCCCCTATGTCCCTTTCCAAACCCGACGGCGTCTGACGCATAATTCTCCCCAGGCTTGGTCACACTGTTCGGGTTTTTGGGACACCCCCACCTCCCACTGCTTTCTTTTCCCCCCCACTTCAAATCGTCGTCCCTCCGGGTGCTTTTTTTCCCAGTGGCCGGGTGTTTTGTTTTCTTTCTCTCTCTGCCTTGTGGTGCGCCCTGTTACGGTCCCTTGTTCAAACCCATTTCACACCCCCTGTTTTGAATTCTCTAGAACGATCTGCCGCTTTCCCTCCATGTGTGGTATCAACTGTGTCTTGTTTGACTTTTTTTCAAACCGCCCAACTCCTTTCGCCCTTTGTCGGTGTTTTGACAACGCACCCCAGACTGTTCCCCATGAGTGTCATTGTTTCCCGTATACGAGTAGTGCTCTCCCTGAACCTAAGATGTTTTTTTTCGCTACGCCGTTTTGGCAACTTTTCCACCCTTATCGCTCCCCTCTAGTTTTGGTCCAGTCGTCCCTGAATTTTTTTTTTCCCCACGCTCTTTTGGCGATTAGGACGCAGCTTTCCCCTCATTCCCGCCCCATGCCCGTCTTCCTGTTCTGCGGCGAATTCAACCTGGGATTCTCAGGAGTGCCCATGCATTTCCACTTTGCGAAACCCCCGATAGATGCGGTTTTTTTGTCGGCTCAGTTCCTTTGTGGGAAGTTCTCCCCTTGTTTTCTCTCTTAGTGGCCCCCCCCCCAATCCGCCTTTGACCTTTTTTGTACATTTTTTAGCCCCCCCCTGCCCTGTCGCTGTTTTTTTTGCCTAGTATTTTATCCTTTCGGATTTAGGCCGATGAGGATGCCCTCCAACACAATTGCCATTTTTCCGTCGCGGGGATTGCCATTTTAATTTTCCTATTTGACTTTTACAGGAGGCCACGCTCCATAGGCTTGGTGGTTCTACCCCTATATTTAATTTACCCCCCCAGTTTTTTTGTTTGGGTATTTTGCTCGAAACAGGCGGCCTCCCAAAGTTCACCCCCTCTGTAGCCATGTGCCTCGGTTCGGGGAGCATCTGTCCTTCACGGGTGCATCGGCAACCCCCCAATTTGAGTTTTCTTTCTTAGGTTTACCACTTTTCGACCCGACCCTCACGCCGCTCCTTGTTACAAATACGTTCCAAACTTCTGTCCCCCGTCCCCTAAGGTTTTTCCCATGGACGTTTTCACACCGTTCTCGCGGCAGTCGCCGCGTCACCTATCAGCGGAAGCCCTTCCCTTTTTCCTGACTTGCTCCGTCCAAGAACCCCTCCCCCTGAACCCCAATCCTTTTGGGGGAGCCTAAGGTGCTGTACCTTTTTTTTGAAGGTTTTTCCATTTTTTTGGCGAATTGATGCATCGTCCCAAGACTCATCCGGCCCCAAGTTCTGTGAGGGCTTACGGTTTCCCAGCTTTGTTCCTTGGCGCACCCTTTTTGGTCCCAATGCCCCTTTTCTGTTCCGCTGTCCAACTTCCTTAGTTGAGACGTTGTCTTTCTGGTTTTGTTGCTTTTGAACCCTATGTTTCCCTTACTGGAGAGACCTACTCTGTCTCCCCCCTGGCAGGCTGGTCCCCCTCGGGCGGTGTTCAGACCGGGCGTGCGTGGAAAACCCCCTCCCCCACCCCTCAGTGGAACCTACCGGCCCCCCATTTTTTTTATCCTTCGTACAGCTTTTGAGACTTCCTCCTTGGTGATAATTCGCTATTCCCCATTTAGTTCTACGTTTTCTTTTTTCTGCCCTTTTGTGTAAACCCTCTTTTTGGAACCACTGCTAAGATTGCTTTGCGGTCAAACCCGTCATTGCGTATATTTTTCCCCCAATTCCACAGAGAAACCCCCCCCCCCACCTCCCTTTCCACCCTTGCACATTTAACTTCCCCCCCGGAGCTTGCCCACTGCTTTTTTTGTCTTAAAATACGGGGTCGTGGCAAGCATCCTGTTCTTTTGGCCATTTTTCCCCCCCTCCGCTTTAAAAGACAAAACGTTGTTCCCCCAGGAACGTTCCCTCCCAGTTTTTTTTTTAGATTTTTTTGACATGTACTCTCAAGTCTTGTCCTTTTTTCACGCAACCCCCCTCTTCCAACTGTTATCAGATTTTTTGTGCATGGCTGCCCAGTTTTTTTGAACCGTTTTTCCCCCAACAATTGTGCCCCGTCATTTCCCCTTGGGTTTTTTCTTTTTACTCGGGTTTTTCGGGACCTTTCTTTTCCCCTGCCCCCCTTCACTCCCGCTACCTTCAATCGGGTTTATGGTCATCCCTACAAGGGATGCTTTTTTCTATCGGGACAGAGGCCATCCTTTGGGTTTGGTGAACACCCGGCCGAAAAGCCCCCTGCAGGTTACTTGAAGTACCTACCCTCCCTTGGACGTTTTCGTTTTTTCACCTGCGAATGTAAGTATTTACCAAGTTTGAACAAACACATTCCCACAATTGCCGAGGTTTGGGCGTGTTAAAAAGGATGATTCCATTCCCCTGCGGTGTATTCCACGCCTTTTTGTCCTTTTTCCTGGTGGCGTCATTTTTTGGTCGTGTTTTTTGTAAAAAAAGGTCTTCCGTCACTTGCTGCCGGAACCCCCTGGGGATCTGGTGGGTTCTCTCCGTTCAACGTAGGCCCTAGTATGGGAATTCAGTTTTGTACCCTGGGCATTCTTCCACCACCCCTTTCCCCCCCAATTAGTTTGTTTTTTCTGCAGCCCCCATTTAACTGCGTCCTGTGAGATCACATGTTCTTTTACGTCCAATTCTTTTCTTGTAATAATGTTAATTGGTATTTTCTGTCCCCCCCTTTAACTGACTCCATGGGTGCTGTGAGATGCCTTTGCGGCCCCCCTTTAAAAACTTTCTTGTAGTATGTCTTCGCCCAGAACCCCCCCTTTTTGACGGGTATTGAGAGTGAATAGTGTTCACGGTTATTCTCCCTTACTTCGGCGGACTTTTTTGATTTATTCAACACTATGACCGATTTTGTTGCTTTTTTTTTTTTTTCTCCGGTGTCCTATCCTCCCCCCCCCCCCCCCCTCTGGGTTTTTTTTTTGAAGGCGGACTTTTTTTCTCTAGTTCTATAGACCCCCCCAACCTTGAAGACACACACAGGTCAAACCCGGTCCCTCAGACCGTTTGACATCTCCCCTACACTTGGTTTGGGGAACCTCAGGTTGCCCTTAGAGTCGTATACCAGGCTGATACTCTGCCCCCCCCATGAACGGTTTCACAGGTAGTCACTGGGTCACTCCCTGCTTCCCGTCAGTTCAAACGGCCGAGGACCTTTTCCCCCCCAAAAAACATCGCGCATTATCACCCTTGCTTTTCCCCCCTGTCCCCCTTAAGTCCCCTGTGTCTGAATCGAACTGTGGTGTGCCCCCACCCAGCAATCTATACCCGTAGGCCCCTTTTTTTGAGCTTTCTCTGGAAAGAGTTTAGTGGGCTAACCATATCTTTTGATTTTCATCCCCCCCCCCCTTTCTTGGGAGTTATTTAATTATGAAGGTCCCTGCGTCCCCCCTCCCTTTGGCTGGATACGATTGGATGTTCCAACCGGGAAATGACTTAATTTTTTGTCTTTAAGTAGTGGAATTGGGAGGAGGACTCTCCCGTTAAAAGGGTTTGGTTTTGTTGGTATTTTTAAAGACCCCCCCCCCTTTTGCCTGTCTTGTCTTTTGCGTTTCGGCCGACACGTTTGGGCCCGCATCCTCCCCCCTACAAAACAAAACCCTTCCAACTTCATTTCCCATGTGACTTTTTTTTTTGGCGTCACAATTTGTTTCCGTGTTTTTTTCCCCTCTTGTCGGCGTGCTTTTTTTTTTTTCAAATTTTGTTTCAGTTTCGAATCCCCCTCCCTTTGTCACACTTTGGGATGAGTTTTTGGTTTGTCCTGGTCCTTTTTGGACGTATAACCCCCCCCCGGAGTTTCTTTCCCCTTGTCAGCCGTCACTTTTTTAAGAGCCCATTGACAGTCCAGGCTTGCCTGTATTTTGAGGGGTTTTGGATTTTAAGTTTAAGGTCGTCCACCGGATTCCTCCTGCCACCGCTCGAAGTTGTACGGTTCTTAGGGGGGTTTTTTGGTCCCCCTACGAAGTAAAGGTCCTCCCCCAGAGGGATTTTCCTTTTTTTCTTTACGTTTGAGTTTGGTCCCTGTCTTTCTACATCCAGAAGCGGTTGTTTTCCCGCGAACATTTCTGTTTCGATTTTTCCGGCTAAATGAGTGCTTTCATTCGCCCCCAAGAGGATGGGGCGAGGCTTTGCTTTCACTGGCGGTCCTTGAGCTGTTTGTGGTTTTGGGTTTTTTTTTCCCCAATGGCACAGACCCGGTTTTTGTCGTATATGTTTTTCAAACATCTTCTCGGTTCCAGCCGATGTTTTTTTTGATTCGTAAGGACGGGCTTTGGTTGGAAAACTAGCAGTGGTTTAAATTTCAAGGTGACCAACGGCTTTTCGGGTCCCAGGTTTGGTGGATTCTCCTTGATTCCGGTGTAAGAAGGCTCGGTTTTGCTTTCAAGCCGTTAATCGACCCAATTCCCCCCCCGAACCCCCTGCCAAAGTTTGTGGGAGTTGATTTGTTTTTCAGTTAAGATGGTGATTTTCTTAGCCCGGAGCATTTTTTTTCATGGCCCCGCAAGCGGATTTTTATTTGTTTTTTTTTTTCCTTTGGTTTTTCTACGTTTTTTTGATTTTGCGTTTTTTTTGGACGAGTGTTTTCGAAGGAGGTATGTGGTTGAAACTCAATTTTTTCCGCATGCTTTTTGGGCTGGGTTTTTTTTTTCCGTTTGCGTCCAGACTGGAAGGAGAAAACTGTAAAAACCTCGGGCGTGTTCTTGGCCAATTTCACGACCATCCTTGCGTCCAGAAGACTTGTTTCTTTTTTTCTCACAAAGAAATGGCCCGTATCGAAATACGTCTGGGCCACTTGAGAGACCCCAACCTTCTTGTTTTTTTTGTTGGGCACTGTGGGGAACAAACAATCCAGGGGTCCCGACGGTCGATATCCTCAGTTGCGTTGGACAAAGTGTAAGTCTGGAGAGGCCTTATCCCTTTTTTTTGGTTGAGTTTAACAATGACATTTTCTGGATTTTTTCCCGTCATGCGAATGGAAGTCAATCTTTTGCAACTTTCCAGTTCATGAACAGGTCTTGTCGTTTTTTTTGGGATTCGCGCGTTTCTCGCAACAGGTAGCTTATGTGATACCAGTTGTTCCCCCCAGTAGTTTCCCCCTTTTGATTCAGGTAAGAGTCACTCCCTGCACCTCTTGAGTTTGGCGGTTTCCCAAGCGATGGTGTTTCAGACTTCTTGGGGTCCGTTGTATTACGTGATATTAACTTCCATTCCTGTTCCCCTAGTTGGCGCGCGCTGCCCTTAGTCGCTGTTTTCGATCCGTCTTTTCGTTTCATTTCCCCCCTCAGGATCTTCTAAGGTAAAACAGGATTTCCCCCGGCCACGAAAGATTGGCGTGGGTCCTTGGACCTTTGCGTCGCATTGGGCCTTTGTTGGTCGTTTTGCCCAGACAAATCGCATATTTTGTCTCTCTTTTTCCGGAAAAAGTGGACACCCGTGCCGACTTAACGTTGTTCATCGCCGACGAAATCTTTGTTGAATGACCCCCTCCCCCCAGCTTGTGGTCAGTTTTTGTTCTCCAAACCTCTTTTGAGGTGAGGTGCGGTCTGCCTTGCGGTTTGTCAGGTAAAATCTTTCAAAGCATGCATGTCCCCGTTAGGGGTTTGTTCGTCAAGGAGTTCCTCCTCTGTTCTCCAGTTCGAAAGGGGAGCGTTTTCCCCCCCCCCCTTTCCGGAGGTTGGTCACTGCCAGTCCCCGGGCGTTCTTTTACCAGAAAACCCGACCCTCCCACCACGCAAATACATCAACATTTCCTTCAATAATAAGGGGTTTCGTTTTCTTTCCCACACCCTCACAACTTTTTTCAACACCAAACCCTTCCTCCCTCTGCTCCACCTGTTTCAGTTTACAACAGTTGCCCTTTTGAATTTTCCTGATGCTGTGAAACAAAGAATGGTTTTCCTGCTGCACGGTTTCCCGGCGGGTCAAGTCTGATTGTCTCTTCGAATGGGGTGCCCCTTGTTTCCCAAGAACACGGGTTTATAGCTCTTCTTTTTTTTTTACGGCGTAGTTGCCGACTCTACAAGGGATTCCAGTTCCGCGGACAAGCACGACAACTGGCAGCGGAGGAGTAGGCGGCATCGCGATCT
>Ga0179591_1224458_pt1 | contig 20221 bp, 16 predicted proteins | sample CZOMad2_1_08_16f_FD_182891 | JGI IMG/M metagenome (GOLD analysis project Ga0179591, IMG submission 182891) | Vadose zone soil fungal communities from Angelo Coast Range Reserve, California, USA - CZOMad2_1_08_16fungal (PacBio error correction) | ecosystem: Environmental > Terrestrial > Soil >... | reverse complement strand
GGTTGGAAACCCCCCCTTTTTTCTTGTCTTATAGCAGAATTTGCCCGTTCTTTTTTCGACGGGATCCCCTTTTGTCTGGGCGAACTCACTGATTGCCTCTTCGCTGCTCTCTTCTTGCCGCAATTGTCGATATAGCAGTTTCTTCTAATGCAGATCTGGGGGTAAGGATTCCCTGCTTCCTTTCCCCCTTTGCTACCGCCCTGCAGTTCTCGCTACCACGGACTTATTTCTCTCTTAGAGCTGTCAAAGGGGGCTATTCTTTTGCGAGCCTCAAACCGCGGAGCCATGGTTTTTTTGGAAAGCCCCCCAGTCTGATGTGCCGTTCCGTCCTGTGATAGGACCTCCTATATCCTCGATCAGACGCAGTGAGCCTTTTTTCTATCTTTTGGCCTCAGAGGAACGACTTTGAAGAGGTTCTTTGTATAGATGAGCAAGAACTCACTGATTTCATGGTCAGTCGATCACTCGACAATCCGGACCATCGCCGCATTGTTGGTAACTTTTCTCCCCCTGATGGCTCTAATATAGTGTTTTTCGAAACCCCCTGAATCTCTGGGACCCCCCTCTTCCCCCATTGACAAAGTTATAGACAGATGTGACCCCGGCCTTGTAACCCCCCCAAAGTATTTCTTAAGTAATCTTCCATGAGGATCCCGCACGATACGTTTCTTCTTTTTTTTTCCAAGAGGGAGATTATTCGTCTGATCGAGGAAACTTTTGATCTTCCTCTCCTCACAACAATAAAGTTGCTTCGCCCAACTGACGACTTCTTTATTCTTACCTTCTTCCTTAGGGAGTTTTTTCCGGATGGACCTAGAGCATCATGAATCCCCCTTTCCGTATAGTTTTAATTCCTGCGGCGTATAGTTTGTTTTTTTTTTTTTCCGCCGTACCAGTCGCATCTCTCTCTTGTCCCTTTTGTTGTTAGGATCTCGCGGAGGGACGAAAACCTACATCCCAACGCGGATGACGACGGTATAGGCTGACAGACCTCCATTGCTTTCGAACTTTTCTTTCTTGGGTTCCCTTCCATTTTCCCACGCCCCCGAAAGACAGGAATATTTCCAGAGTCTTGGTTGTGTTGTAGTCCTCTCTTTCCTTTTTCTTATTTCGGACACGTAACCTTCAAATCATCTCTTCTCAATAATCTTAGCTGAGACTGAACGTATGTTTCGGATCCGCTTTCGATTCCCTTACTTTTGTTTGCTAAGGGTTTCCCCAGCTGGCGTGTGAATTTTCCCCCCATGTGCCACTTTTTCCTCGTCCTGGTTGGTCCCCCCATTCTATCTATCGCATCAGCGCGGTTGACCTCCTGAGGTCTTTTCTGATCTTTTGGCAGAGTTATCCCCCTTCCCTTCCCTCACCCCTTATTTCTAGTCTTCAAGGCACCTTCAAAGTGGTCCGTTCCCGCTTTTCCCAGAGATTCAGCGCCTGCGTTGCTTCTTATCTGAGGATATAGGAGCGAACCCAATCTCAAAGCTGACTGACGGCCAACTGAAGACCCCTTTCTTCCATTGAAGGCCCCCCCTTTCCGCCCCCCCCTTTTTTAAAGCACGCTGGACCAATCGAGCGATCCCCTTTACATGCTAATCATATGCCACCAAGCTTCTTTGTTTGTGGTTTCGCGCTTTTGACTAGTCGGTGAGGTCGTCTATAGCAAGTACCCCCCACTCTGTCTGCTCGCCTACGATTACCCTTTCGTATCATCTGGTTCCCTGCGGCAATTTTCTTTTTTTCGCCTCAACACCACCTGTATCCGAACTATCGTTCGGGCACCCTACCTCCTTTTGTTAATATCCAAACAGCATCACTTTTTTGTTCCATTGGTTTTACCCCTCACGTCTCTGACTGTGTATTGTTTGCCCCATTCCGCCCCTTTCCCCGCCTTCGTCTACAAGCCCCCTTCGTTTCGTGCTTTGGACCTAATGCCCCCGTTGCGCATATAGAGCCGAAACTTCAGTTCGTGTACCCCACCTCCCTTACGGTCGTCCAATTAACCCCCTACCCCACTTAAGTGCGTAGTGCCATTCGTTTCCTTCTTGCATTTGCAAGGATTTCCACCATACGCGACAAATAACCGTATTCTGGTTCATTGACATGACCAGCCCAGTCTTCACAGGTGTCGTCCCCACTTTTTGGTAATAAAAAGCTGTATTTATTTAGTCCAACTTCCTAACCACGCTTGGTGCCTCGCATCTCCCTAACTGGGGCTTATGATCTTTTCGTTCGTTCTTGGCTAAAAGTCGGAATGACCCTGTTAGCCAACATGATTTCTACACCAAATCCTTGATAATGAGTTTTACTACTCCTCTCTTGTTTTCCATTTTGAGTCTCTGCAGGGCTTTCATCCCCCCGTGACCGCCCCCCTCTTTCTTCAGTTATCTCCTTTTAATACACTGGCGATACCTTCCCCCCCCGGCATGTTGACCTTGAAGAACCTTCTGGATGCGACCCGCTTTAATTCCCCTTTTAGGGACAACAATACCCCCAAATACTTCTTTGGACTGGGAAATCTCTCCAGACTACGCCGCATCATATTCTATTCTTGCAATATGAAGTCTTTTTCCATTTCACCCCCATACACTCCTTTTTTGTCTCTCTTGGACCCAGTGAAGCTGACCGTGCGACCGTCCTTTTGTTGATTTCTCTCTTCCCTAAGTCCCCTCCCTCCTTTGTCTTCCTTTTCCGATTCACAGGGGATGTTCCATTCACTGCATCCGAATAGCAGACCTAGGTTGGTCAACGTTCTCTGCTAACAATTTTTTGGCAGATCCCAGTTCACACCCCCCCCCAATCCTCATACTTATGGTTAGAAGCCTTTGAGGTTTTTTTTGCCGGTTCTGGCTTCAGTTTTTTTTTTTTTCGCCTAAGTCCGTTTTACTGACTCTTTCGTAACAATCGATGCACGAAAACCTTTAGGCATCGTGAGCGTTTTACTACTCCACCTTTTAGCTTTTTCCGCTTTTATGACTGGCTTAAGCCCGCAACCCAGCGGGCGCCGCTTGCCGCAACCCTGGCAAAAGGTCTTGAATCTTACCGCAGGAATGACTGCGGATCGACCTCCCCGCCCGTCCTTTTTTTCCGGTCGAATCTTTATGTGGACTTTACCCCCCTAGCTGTCCCCCCCGTGTTGCGCCGACCTTTTTTTCTCTTCGGGTTTGTAACGATACGGCTCGAACGAAAGAAGCTCCTTGTGGACTTCAAATTCTTCTCATTGACCCCCCCACCCGACGGCTGATTCCAAGTTTTTCTTTCTTGTATAGATTTTCCCTTCCGTCCCCCCTTCTCTGAAGTATCTTTTCCTCTCCTCCGTTGTTGTGTTGTCATTCTCTATGCTTCTTGAATCGTCGCGATCAGCGTTGCCCAGGTTCCAGTACGTTTTTTTGTGGGGCGAGTGCCCCATTTCTTGGGGTCCACCCCTCCTGAATCGATTCGACGCATCTCTGTTGCACCAGTTTGATCCCATCGTTCTTCCTCCCAACCAACTTTTGTCTTTTTTTTCATACGTACCTACGACTCTTCCCCACAAAATTTGCCTTTCTTTTTCCCGTATTTGATGAATGATTTTTGCCGGTCTCTTCCATCCAAGTTCCCCGTTGCTTCCTGTGAGCGCGGGCTTCTTTTGCTAAGCAGTTGTCTCCCCAAGTAAGGGGTCTCCCTTTTCCCGTAGTCGCCGTACGATTACTAAGGTTTGGAAACTTGTGACCCCCCACCCCCATCTCTTCTTTCCTTTATTCGGCGCTCCCGCCAGCCGACTCAAGATGCTTGCTCCACGCCCGTCTTCTCCCCGCCCCATTATCTTGTTTTTGTTGTTTTAAGTTCGCCCGTTTGAGCTTCAGTTGACAGGTACGTTGTCTTCTCCTTCCGGAAGTGAAGTTAATTCTATCCCGTGGTCCTCCAGCAGTTTATGCCGCCTTGCAGGTACGTTGCCCGTGCTGACTCCTCTCACACGTTCCCATCCGTCTCGCCTGCTCTCCGGAACAGAGGCGATTTTTGACGTGATTTTTTCCTTTTTTGTTTGAAACGTGTAGTCTTGAAGTCCCGATGCTTGAGTCAGAGCTTCACAGGTTCAACTCATTTATTTTTTCTCCTTCCAACGGATTGCGCGTTCCAACTTTTTCTGCATCCCATATTAGTTCTGAAAGAGGCCTTTTTAAAGCCCAACAGCCTAATAGCCACAAAGAGAGTAAATCTTGCCTCCCTCTGTAGTTCCCGTTAGGGCTTAGGTAGGGACCGCCCTTCCAGACCTTCCCGGAAAAGCGGAGGAGCGCCGATTTCTGGAGATTATCCGTTTTTTTTCTTGCCTTCCCCTTGGTGCGAGCAGGGTACGGACGGTAGGTGAAACTCTCTTGCCACCGGCTGCACAGCCGGTCCCCTTAGTCTTATGCGCGTTTTGACTTTTCTTTTTTATGCCCATTTTGATCTTCCTATCACACTCTGTTTTTCAACGTGCTCACCCACCTTCCTTTGCGCCTGTCCGGATTTACCTTTTCTTTAGGTTCTTTTGCGTAGGTGGAATCTCCATTTTACACCCCCCACCCAACCCCCCCCACACCGAACGACGCCCCTCTTGATGCGACGAACACTAATGTTTTTTTTCTTTATTTCTACTTTTTTTTTTTCTGGTCCGACGAACGAAGTCTGGCGCCCGCCTCTCCTCGTGCTTTCGGAAACCAAAGCTGCTCCTGGGGATTATATAAGGCGTGCAACTTTGCGATTCTTCCCTCCAGTTCAATTAATCCAGTCATTTGTCCTCTGTCCAACGCTTGATATGGTGGCCCCCACATTGGTTCTGAGAAGCAGTCTTTTTTTTCGCATTATCCATTTTTATGGGAGACACACTTCCTATTTGATTAACCGATCGATCGCTTTTGCGTTGTATCGGACCTCGGGGTTCCACTATAGGTGGTAACTTGCTCTCTTCTTAGAAGATCCTTTCCTAGTCTCCCCCCCGCTACCCAAGCACAATCGTTGTTTGATATTATTCAAGATGTTCCAAAGGGGTACTTTTCTTCGTCCTTTTTTTTCAGCGAGCCTAAAACCTGGCGAGGGTTTTCTTGCAGAACCTTTCTGCTGCCTTTTCCCGTAAGTTAATTGATAGTTTTTCTTATCTTCCCGCCCCCTGCAGCGTCATCGTCGTTTCTAGGTTCCGAAGCGGAACGTTTCCCTCTGAGAGGCTTGAAGACTCATTCTGACTCTCACTGCTTCTGGTCCGGTTGAGTCCATCGCCCCCCCAGTTTTTTTTTTGACCAAATCCGTCGAATTGTGTTATACTTTCTCTGCGCGACAGATAGATGTTGACCCATCAACAAATTCCTCCTCTGTCAAACGCTTCCCTTGACAAATTCCGCTGTTTGCCACACTTCCTGGAACATTCCTTAGTAGTCGCTTATGCGGATTTGCAACGAGTCTTGCTTTTAATCGGGAGATTTTTGACGATCTCTGCGGCAACTTGTTCTCCGTTAACGCCCGCTCCCCTCAAACTAACGACCTTCCCTCCAAACGAAGATTTTCTCCTTCTCTTCTTCGTCCGGAGGTTCTTGTTTGTTCCTTGAGGCCCACTCTTCTTCTCACTACGAAGATAGTTCGTTCTTTCCTGTCCAATATGGCTTCTCGCTTTGGAGTGTCATAACCCAAATGGCCTCTCTATCCCCTTTCATCCTCCGTTTTTTTTTCTAGTATGATGCGGTGATTACCCCCCAACCACCCCTATGACGACCTTCGGCCCTTTTACATTCCACTCTCAATACTGCTTCTCTTTATGGAGAGATTCAGTCCTCACGGAACCCCCTATCCTGGACCTACTTCTCTCCTGAAGGATTATTTGTTGAGCCGCCCTCCCCCTTATTTTTGACTTCAGGGTCCCTTCGCACCAAAGTTACCCTATCTCTTCCAATCATCTCCCGTTGCCCCGCTTGAATGATCGTTCTATCGCAGGACTCCCACACCCGTTTAGGGTGTTTGGTTGTCGAAGTTCCCGTTTTTTAAAAAGGCGGGGTAGCCTTTTTCCCCAGTTTCCCTCGTTGTTTTCCCTATTCCTGTTTTCGTTTCCCCCACACTCGTATTCGAATCAGCGAGTCCGAGAAACTTTCTCCAAAACTGCCTTCTGCTTCTTTTTTTCTCGTTCTACCCTGTGACCAGTCTCCCTACTTCTCTTTAGTCATTCACTCCTCCATTTCCTCGGTTTTGTTTCTGGATTCTCCCCGAGATAGCGTAGGCTGACTCTGCTTCTTTTCGAGATATAGCGGCCACCCATTTTCACTTATCCAAGCGTTTTCATGACGGCCCCGGACAGAATAAACCTTTTTTGGCAACCCTTTCCGTTACGGTCTCCGATGGAACCCCCACTCTCAGACAGATCCCCCTTGGACTTGATTCTACTTTTCCACGCTATTTTTTGTATGGGTAGTTTTTTGCTCGCGTACTAGCAGTTGAAGTGATCTTTGATTCCGCCGTTCGCCAGTACACCCTTTTTTCACCCTGCTTCGATATTACCCTCGTCGCTCTTCAGTTTATTCCCTTTCGTTTTGTGTCCTGCCCAGAACACCATGGATACAGACTCTCACCGTCCCTGCGTCGTCGCTTAAGAAATCGTTGAATATACCTCTCCAGCGTGCCTTGACCCATTTGACTTGATTATTGTATCCGTTTTGTTAGGTTTTTTCTTTCCACTCACCCTCCCTCTTTTCCCTCCCCCCTTCGGAGTTTGATTTGTTTGCCGCAGGCCCTCGGCGCTATGCGAATTTTTTTTTTTTTCCTCCATTCTCGCTTCTTTTAAGCAATAATCCACGTGACCCCTGGCTTTTCGTCGTCCATTTGTGCTTTTCAACTGCGATGCCCCCTCCGAACACTCCCCGTCTCCCGGTTTAAGGCCGCTCAGCCCGGTGTTTGGGTAATTCCTTTTGTTCGAAAACAAGCTTTTTTTTGCTAGGCCTATCCCAACTCCCCCCAACTCGTTCGGCCTTGTCATTTCATCCTACTGGGACCTTCTCGTTTTCCGTGGCCTGCGGTCTGGATACCCCACGTGTTTTTTTTTCAGCGGTAGCACCATGAGTTCGTACCCAATTTTTTTTCCTGAGGCCTTCCTTTTATGGCGATACTTCTAGTTCTGGAATTTCTTGCCGGGCTTTAGACAAAGGCCCTCGGGAAACCGACCCTTGATAGCCCCTTCTTCCTTTCTATTTTCAGCTTCCGAAGTGTCGGCCTTTAGAGCCGGGCCAGAACGATCTCTGGCCTTAGACTTGTACACGCGCAAGTAGTTTTGTAACCCACACCCCCAAATTCACCACTTATTTGAACCTTGTTTTTTCCATCTCTCGGACGACGAGAAGCCCTCTGTTGCCATTCCTCCCGTCACCTTCACAATTCCCCTTGTGCCTTCGTGTCCTTTCGATCAAGGCAGACCTTCGAGGAGTTGGTGACTTTTTTTCTCCTCTTCACCCAACCCTTGCCCCCTGCCCCATGTTGCAGGCGTTCCTGTTCCCCCTGTCGATGGGAATTACTGCCCTTCTAAATCTACACTTTTCCATAGCCTGGCTAACCGTGCAGACACAATCCCCTTTTTCCACCCAACCCCGGCAGTCCCTGGTAGAAGAAGGTCGGTGGAGAAGGTTTGGGACTTCTTCTTTTATTTCTTCCGAAGGACGGCAAGCCTCGTTTGTTCATCGTCTTTCAAACCCTCTTGGTTCCATTTTGGATCGTTTAACTCTTTTACTCCTCACAGAGTTCGGCCTACGTGTTCTTCCCTTGGTCTCCAATCGGTTTCCGCGTTCTCCAGTCCGAAGGTCACTTTCTGCATTCGTACCTTCCCTCAACGAAAGCTAAAGACCATCCAAGCCCTGTCAGGTTGTTCCTGCGCTCGTACTCCGTATCCCACCCTATTGTTTTTTTTTTAGATTTGGCGACTCTCTGGTGCCCCAAAGACTTTGCATAGACCCATGATGCCTTTAGTTTGACCCGAACATTCCTCCTCCCTCGCACCACAAAAGGGCGCCTTACGCTCTTCGATTACGCCACTTGAGCATATCCCCCCCTTATTTTAGCATCCTCCGTGGTTTTGTTGAGCGAGAGCACTAGCGGGCAGGGGACTCGCGTCACAGCGACTGAGTTGTCCTGCCTTTTTTTTCTGTGGGGGTCGAGTGCGCGGACTCGTTGTTTCGAACTGTCATCTTTTCGATATTCCGTATCGGTTTCACAACCGCTTCTCCCCCTCGGTGTGGCGCACCCCGGTCAGCTATAGGGTGATCCGGTCACTTTATTAGCCGAACCCCCAAGGCATTTGTTTCTGAGCAATTATATTTTACATGGCAGAGCTCGCACCTGGTTGGCCTGAGCCGCGTACTCTTTTTTCCTAATGAATAGGCCAACCCTCCCCCTTTTCACACTAGGGGATTAGTAGAAGGATTAACTCCTTTATGTCCCTATTGTTACGGGCAAGTAGGCTGCGTCTTCGGCTCTACAAGCCCTCATGTCAAGTTTCGGCTCCTGCGCCACCCCTTCCCGGTCTTATACACTCTTATGTATGTTTTTTTCCAAGGGGGATCGTTCTGAAAGGGTGTCTCTTCCCCGTGACGTCTTTAACTTTTTTTATTAGCGAAGGCAGCCTTTCCCCCCCCCCTTTTTCTAACGGTGAGAAGAAGGGACCAGATCCCGGTCGTTTTTGCCCCCCACCTGGTGTATGCAGCGCTAGTTCCACGGACGTGTCTAGAAGGTGCCCAGTTTTTGCAACCGAGGCTGTTTTTCTTTGGTTGTGACCTGGAATCGGGTTTGGCACGTCATAGCTCGGGCGCGTGTCCGAGACTATTCCGGTCCAATGTTCTTTTGAGGGATTGTCCCCCCATTTTTTTCTTTTTGCTTTTTACCAAATATTCGTGCCCAGACCTTTTGCAATATTTCTATAGGTCCCGACAGCCAGGCGAAAGGCCGTCTTCTTCAATTCCCTCCCTTTCGAAGTTTTTTTCCCCGTTACGTCTCTTGCTTGTTGAACTTAAGTCCATTCCCAGCTGGCAGGCTCTACAATACCGTGCGGCGCCCTTATAGACGACCTCATGTGTTTTCCAGGCATTACGACTTTTCGGTTACCCGCTACCCGGTTGTCCCCGAGACAGTGCCAGATTCTGCCGCTTGTCCCCTCTGTATCCCTGGTTATTATATCATAACGAATTTACACACCCCACCAATTTCTTTCGTCCTGTCCGCGGGCTTCCCAGGGAAGTATTTTTCGTCTAGGTGTACTTTCTTTTCCCAGCCACTACTGCAACCGATTCCTGCCTGACTCCCCTAATGTATTTGCTTTTAATTGCTACCCCGTGTTGTTCGGTACGTTGACAATGACTTTATGTATCTAGGGCGCATCAATCCTCGTGTCCTTCGTAACAAATATAGAATGGATTTCTCCGCAGGCGGGGAACCTTTTACCATACAGTTATTCCCCTCTCCCCATTTGGTTCCCTGGGTTCCCCCGCTTTATGTCACCCGGCTGTCTTATGCGCCGCTTCATTTTCTTGGAGCGTCTGTATCATTTGCTGTTTTCGGACACAAGAATCTTCTCTGCTAAGCGCGTTGGCGCAATTGTATCTGTATCTCGGCAGTCTTTTTTTTCCAAGCCGATTAGGTGTGGGCCTTTTTTCTTTTTTTTTTAATGCCTAGAAAATTCCCCCGTGCTCGTCCGCTCACCCCGCACAATCGCGTCTGGCGTTGGAGCCAGCCTTCAAAGGGTTTCTATTCTTTGCCAGAGAGCCATAAACACCGGGGGCTTGTTTCCTGGCCGCCAAAGGTCTGTCTGATTTGCCCCACTTTCTTTGATCTGAAAAGGTTGTTCGCTAATCCTCTTCTTTTCTCAGTAGCGCTGTCTGTTGATATCTGTTGACGCCCCGAGTTTCCACGCAAAGATCTCAGCGTTGCTTGTCCGAAGGATATAAACTAAACCTTTCCTGGCAGTTTCCTCCCCTCTTCAAAAATCTTTCCGCCTGAAACTCCGCGCACCGTCCGGCTTCACGTTAGCTTTAGTCAGTGATCGACTAGACTCATCGCAGATCATTTCGAAAGACATAAAACTCTTGACCGGCGATAGGGAAACCCCCCATGCAGGGAACCCCAAAAATGCATAATTTAGCTGTTTTTATCAACCAGGGGACTGCGTTCACAAAAAAAGCTCATGTAGACGTCTGATCAGGCGTATTAAGAACGATACGTTCGGCGGTATCGGGTGAGATTTCCGTCTAGGACGTCCCCCCTTTGAGAAGTAAGCTTATTAAAACATACCAAGGACTATTACGCGCCAACCCCCCAAACATCCAAGGCATTTCGGTCGATATTCTTATTCCTTTCTTGCGGGTCGTTGTTTCTGGCGTTGTCCACCAGACCTTACGTCTCGACGCGCCGCATTTCGTGCGTCGTGCCTGTCCGCCCCCTGTCTGTTGTCGCTTTGTCGTATACACGCTGCCTACTCGTGTCCTCCCTCGTTTTTGTTGTTTGAGTCTTCGGCTGTATATCAACCCTGACCCCCAGAGACCGGCCATTTTACAGGCCCCTTGATCCCCCCGTTGATTCCCTATTTCTTCCTTATCTCTTTTAAGTACCTCCAGTTTCCACCAACGAATCCGCGAACGGGATCATATCCCCGCTATTCCTCCGTTCTTTTTTTTTCCTCCGACTAGTAATTTGAGGTCTTTTACACCCCCCTTCGCACCAAGTTCATCGGGCTCTACTCCAGCTTCCCCTACCTAAGGATTTTTTCCCTTTAGGATCAGCCAGACATCGTTCCTCTTATTATAGGTGGGTTTGGGACTTTCCGGTGTAAAAACGATTGCTTGCTGTCGCATTTTGAAATGTGTGACCATGTGTTCTTCCTCGCTTCCTTTCTTGTCACCCCATAAAGTACCTCAAACGATCAAACCGAGAAACCCATTCGGCTTATTTTCCTTCTTTTTTCCGAGTTATAAACTTTCCACAAGTCTATTTTCCACCGTTTTTTCGTCCACCCTTCATCCCAGGTTGTCCGCTCTTCCCATATTATTCGACGAAAGCACAGATCTTTCGGAGGTATCTTTGACCACCCCCTTTCCCTCTCCTCGTACTTTCTGAACCCCCGCATTTCGCCAGGATTTTCCACCATCATCAAGATTTAGGTCGCTGACCCCCGCGAGTTTCACTTCCCCTTTTCCACTTCCCGATCCCATCCGATATTGTTTGGGTCGCGCGAATCTGCCTGGGCATTGATTTGATTCTCTTCCTCCGACTCTCGCCCGTAACCCCCCCCGACGTCTTCCCCCTGCGTCTTACTACCGATACAGTGCGCCCCCTCTCCTCGGTCTCCGAGTTCCAACTTAGTTTGTAGACCGTTTGACAACCTTTATCCCCATCCTTTCCCCGACTTAGTCGTTTGAGTTTTTAAGCCCTTTGACCACCCGACCCTGGTTTCAGCTTTTTGACATGCCGGGAAATTTGTTTATGGACTCTGTTGAGGTGTTTTTTTCCCGCCTTCGTCACATCCCCCCTTCGGTAGTACGTGTTTGTGTTTCCGAAGACCCGGCGCGAGAGGCGCCCATCTGCTACTTCAGTTTCGAACCGACAGAACGGTATTTCCCCTTCATTCAAAGACCTTCTTCCTTTCTTCTCCCTCTTTTTCGTGCTTACCCGTCTTTATTCCAACTACACCCACCCCACGTTCCCGGGAACCCATCTGACCTGCGCCTCCCGCCCGGCCTTGAAATCCCCAAGGTGGAGCTTGGGGAACCACAGCGTATTTTATATTAAGTCCTCAACATTTCATCCCCCGCTTGTTTAACACTCGCTTTTTGCATAGGTGCAGGCCCCATGTTGCCAGGCTTTCTGGCTACCGTCGGTCATGCCCGAGGTTATGAGTTTTCCGTCACCACCCCTTCAGGTCTCGCTCCGCCTCACTCGGTCCTTCTCCTCATTACGTCGTTTCTTTCCGTTCCGGCCTTTTCTTCAAACAAGCCGCCTAATGTAACGCCCTATTTCTGCACGGGGGACTCCTTCCCCCCTTTATCTGTCCTCCGACTTCTGCCTTTTTCACAGAGCCCTAACTCTCTGGCTGCGCCCGTGTAACTGCGCAGCAGTTGGACATCCCCCTCAATTACCCCCCTTGGCTGACCTTCCTTTCTCTCGGCCGTAACGCAAGATCTAGCTTGTACCCGACTCGATAACGTTCCCCCATCAATCCCTTCTTGCCTTCCTTGTCCTGGTTCGGCATCCCTTGGAGCCTCTTTTCACCGTTGGTTTCTTTCCGTCACCTGTTGCCCCCCCCTGCCATGAGGCCTTTTTGCGGATTTCCCAGGTGATGGTGGGAAACCTTCCTTCCGCATACAATATCATGCACCCTATGCTCAACAATCCAATCCCCCAGGGACCACAAACAAGTTTCCTATGGGTAGGCCTATGGATTGCGTTTGGTTTCGTAAGGTCTGCTTAAGTTTTTTTTTCTTTTTCGCCGATTCTGTTTATTTTTCTGGGCGTTACCCCATCGTGGAGGGCCACTCCACAGTTTGCGCTTTATTCCGTCATACTTTTCGTTCTGGAATCTTTTTGCATATTCCATGATTACTGTTCCCTTGAGCCTTGGTCGCGCTCCGGCCAGACCCTTTCCAAACCTTTATATGCTTACCGTCATAATAATCTGATAAGAACATCCCCCGTCCGTTTGTTCCCGGCGAATAGTAATCTTCTTATCCCCCCCTGACCTTGTTTCTCACCCGAGGGGCGACCATTTCTTGGTGCACCCCCTCTCCTTCCGACTTTAAAACGATTTCTTTGGCCCCCCCTCCTCCTTCGCACCTCCCCCAACCGCCTTTTTTGAAACTGGTCAGGACGCGATTCTTTTATCCCTCCGCTCGGGAAGCTTCTTCCCTCCCTCCGTTGTGTTTGAGTTTATTGAGATCTCTATGCTTTTCGCTACCTATCCGCGTAGTACTTGGCCCATGTTCACGTAGGTTTTGCGAGTGCGTCTGCAATTCGTTTTTCACGAAATGCATATTTTTTTTTCCGTATAGTCCCCACTAGAGTTTGCCAAATCGTTCTCGCAAAAAGTTCTCGTATTAGGTGGGATGATTATCGCGAACACACCGGACGGGTTGATCCGCTTTTCCCTTTATGCGGTAAATAGTGTTTTTCCCCGTGCGGCCTTTGTAGAGAGACTTATTTTTTCGATTAAGCATTTCATCGCTCCAACCCCCCCCCCAACCCCACACTCTAAGGGGCGAATGTTTTCTTAGTAGCCTTGAATCCCCTCAGGTTCTTTCCCTCCGTTTTTTTTTAAAACCCAACCCCCCCTCCCAGATGCTTGCCTCTTACTTGCGCGAAATTCCCCTGAGACTTCACGCCGACCTGCGCCCCCCGGGATCCTTTTCTTCCCAGTATGATGTCCCGGGTTTTGTTATTCTTTGATTGTATCTGCCCCTTTGGAGTCCGTTGCCCCAGTTCTCTTTGGAAAACCCGTTTCTTTCGGAAGGCATTACTTTTCCCATGTACAGTGGTCATCCTGCCCGGCAGTCCCGCCTGTTGGGTCATGGGGCCACGGAGGGCACAGTCCTAAACAAGAAGACGGTCGTTCTTGCTCTCAGGCCAACACGACTTTTCTTTAATTGGAGGGTGAAATGGACAAGAGGTGTCTGATTGTATTCTGCAAGCATTTTCCAGGCTGCGTGGAGGATTCCTGTCGGATTCCAGGTTCCCCCGAATTGAGTTCTTTCTTGCAACATTTTGCCGACCCCAAAAGCTTCCGCAAGACCGATCGTTCTTCCCGAGGCTCTCGTCCTCCAGACGACATTCCTCTGCAAGATAGTAACTTTACGATCCGGCGCCTCAATAGGTAGTCAGGATTTTTCTTTATCTATGGCAAGCCTTCCAGAATTCCAGTTCCCCTCGGAATTCAGCGCGCCGTGCTGCCCCCCCGCTTCTCACGGTTTTTTTGAAGAAATCGGTGCAGCTCATTTTGCATTCCGACGGTCGCCACCGCCGGCTGACCATTCGATCCTTGCCCCGAGGATGATGTCTTCACTTTTATTCCTTTGATTCTTTTCCCATACACCTTCCCTCTTGTTTTTCCACGTGCCCCTTTCTTTTCGCGCGTCAGATGTCTTGACCTTGACGGGCCGTCTTTGGATCACCCCTACTTTCCTGTCCAAAGAATGATGCTTTACGACTTCCCCCCTCCTTCTTTTCTTCATTGCTACCTTGCGGTCTGGGTCCTGACGAACTGAGTTTCTTCTCCTTTATTTCTAATAGCGCTTCTCCTTCCCCCAAAGCCACCCCTGTTTGTCTCCCCCTTTTCCGGCGGGTGAAAACCGTCTTTGCTTGTCACCCTACAGCTTTTAGCCCAATAATCCCCCGCAGGCATTCACCCGCTCTTGTTTTTATTCAAAAGGTCTTTTACTGCCGCCGCAGTTCTTTTTAAGAGTCTTATCGTTTTTCGACACTCCCCCCGTGATCACCTTTTTTTCCTCTCGAGGATTTTATTTTCATCGAGCATGGGCAACCCTTCCTATATGTTTTGGTTCCTTGCGCCGAGTTCAGCCCCCCCTCTTTTTTCCGGCCACGCCAGGCACCATATCGATGTTCTCTCTTTTGGCCCCCCGTCATTTACGGTTGATCTTCTCGTTTGTCAGCTCCCCCCACCTGCGAATGTTTCCTTGGCTACCCCTGATGATTGATTCCCTCCGTCCCTCGTGATAGGCAAAAGTTTCGCTCATTCCTCCTCTCCTCCCGACTTGGCATGTGGGGCGTCTCTTTCTGTTACTCAGAGTTACACCCTTGACCTTCTGTGCTTGTTTTTCCAAGACGAAGGAGAAATCGAAACCCCCATTCTGTCCTTTTTTTTCCTGTTGAGAACCACTTTCGCCACCCGAAATCGTTTTTCCTTACCTTCCACTCCCTCCAACTTCAAGGTTCTTCTTGATGCGATAATATGATGTGTCCCCTTCAAAGGAATTAGGGAAACCACTATGTAAACATTTTCCAACTCCCTCCTCTGTTTGGACATTCCCCCCCAACCATTTTCGCTTTTTTCCTTGCGTTTTCGAACTCCTTTGCGTTCATTGGAGATTTTATCTTTCATCAGATATTTTGCACTGGGGCCCTAAGCGTTACCCTGTGCCCCCTACACCCAAGTGAACCAGTCCGCGACCAACCCCCCCAATACAGCCTTCGTCTCTGATATTTTTTCCCCTCGGCGTTCGGTTGCCGTTGGTGTTTCTGGAGGGACCCTCTCAGTCTTCCCGCGAAGCCCTTCGTCTTTTTGCAGGTAACCGGCTGATTGTCTTTTCCTCCTGTCTTTGCATACTACCTCCTCTCCTCTTCCTTTATACGACGTTTTTTTTTTTTATGCTGCTTTATATGAGTTTCCCCACCAACCTCGTAAGAACGCACTTAATTTACAGGCACGTCTCCCCCACCAAGTTTGCTCCCTGATAGCAATTTTGTTGAGTGTACCTCCCCCCCCCCCCCCCCCCCCGGAAAAAACCCTTGACTTTTCTTACAGGTAATCATATTTGTCCCTGCTTTTTCGTTTTTTCCTCCCGCCTCTTTTAACTTATTTTTGTTAGACGGCTCCCCCCTTCTCCAAAGCTCGATCCCTCACATATCCCCGTCACGCCCCCTTTGATTTTATCCTCCGGACATGAACTATACCAAGGAGATGTCTTTTCTGCAAGTTCCGGTTCCCAATTGCCATCACTTTGTAAATGTGGGAAACCGTTGTTCCCTCTCCCCCCCCCCTTTGTTATGTCCACCCCCCTCCTATAGACTCCTCTAGTAACCAAGTTTCCCTCGGCGTCTTTTCCCCCCGCTCTTTTGGCGACGTGAATCCCCTTCCCCAACGTTTTTCTATTTTCTCTTTTGATTTTTAAGTCCTTCTTCCTCTGTTCTTACGTTTCTTCCATCGTATTTTAATCATTCCCGTGCTTATCCTCTCTTATTATAGCTGCAACCTTTTCCCAATATAACGCCTGTACTTGCTCCCCCCCCCAGGCCAGTAATTTTCACTTTTTGCCAGGGCAAACCAAGCACCTGGTTTAAGGTCTATGAAACCGCGGAGAAGATCCCATTTCCCCTTCCTTCCCCAGTATCGATAAGCTATTTTTCTGGTTAGCTGCGAACTACTGTGCTTGATCGGGTCATCCGCCTCCTCGCACATTCCCCCCCCACCCTATTCTTTTTGACCCCCTGCTTCAGATATCCTTCACCCCAAGGCCCAGGGGCATTCCTTTTTTTTTTTTTTTCTATATGGTTATTTTCCCCTCTTCAAGGTCGTGTGTCGCCCATTCATGGATCCCTCCTTATCCCCATGAGCAATCAGACCTAACTTTTGAATCCCCCCCCGATTCACTGAGGTTTTCCCATATGGGAACACCTTCCGGCCCGTTTCTTTTCTCGCGTAGGGTGAATCTCTCCTTTCCCGCTCGGCGAAATCCCCCACTTTCATTTGCTTTTTTTTCGAAGGACCCTCGGTTGCTCTTTCTCTCCTACTGAATGAACCCCCCCCATTCGTAGGTACCCCGATCCCCCCGCCTCCATTACTCCCCACGACCTAGTTTTTGTTCCTTCTTTTCTTCGTGCTTTGCAGGACCTTTCCCTCTTCCGACACCCCACCGTCTTATGGTATAAATTAGAAAGTTCGCTTAAAGCACCGTTTTTGGTTAAAGCCTCTTCCCCAAGTCCGGTATTGTCTAGAAGATTCCCCCTCCTAAAAAGAGTGTTCACGCATCAGAATACATGGGCCCCCCTCGGCTTTTTACAGCCGTCCTTCTTATTTGACTACCGTTCCTTTGATCCCAATGCGGCGAACTGAGTTAGCCACCCACCTAGGGTGTCCTTCCTATCAGCCCTTTTGTAGAAGAATTTCTCGTTGTCTTTCTTTCTTGTACGGGTGCTTTTTCCCCCTGGCCAAGCCCCGCCTTCCGTGCCCCTCCCCGTTTGAGCCTGTTTGGACTCCCCTTTAATATTCTGGGATCTCCTTCCCCCCGGAGTGCAGAAGACCTTTCCCTTGGTCCCGCGTTTGCCTAATTTGTCCAAGATTTTTCCAGCCGCGTCCCCCAATCAAACCCTACCCAATGAGTGACCTTTACTCTCTCGGCCTAATTATGCGCCCTTTTCTATTCTTCCCTCACTAACGCTTCCCGAATACATTTTGTCCCCCCTTTCCCTGGGCGTCTTTCCTCCCCCCGGGAGACAGTTGTTCACCGTTTTCCCCGCTGTCCCCGTCACAGTTGGAACTTTCCTTCAGGCGTTGTCTGATTACCGTATAGTTAAGAGAACGTAACGCCCCCCCCGACTAGCACCAGGTTCCAATCCGCCCTGGAAAAAGGAATCCCCTTCCACTTTCATCTCCCCCATCCCCAGTCCCCAAACCCCCTGCATCATTGACTTCTTTTTCGAGGTATGTTTTTTCGGCGGGCGTATGCTGGGCTTCGCTTCCAGACTTTCCTTCCATCCCCTCATATGGTTACCAACCCCTTGGGGAAAACACCGGCTGCTTCCGCGGACAGACCGTACTTCCCGCGTTTCTCCCTTGCTTGAGGGGGTTGCTCTTCTTAAGCGTCAAGGAGAAGGTAGCGCAGCCGCAACGGGCCCCAACCCGTTATTTTGAATGTACGCAGAAGACGCGGCTCAGACATCCCCGCCAGCTCGTTTTTTTGTCCCTCTAAGTAAGGCTTATCCCTTAACTGGACTTGTTGCGCAGCCATGGGTTCCCTCCCCCTTTGACCAATACGGATCGATTCCACTTATGAATGCGTGGTCCCCCCTCAAATCCTGCAATCTTTGCCCCCCCCCCGAATTTTTTGAACTGTTTCCCCTTCCGCTTTTTTCTTTTCCAGCGTCTTCCTGAGAATCTCTCTATTGTAAGACTCATCCGGCTTTTTCGTCTAGTAGTCAGAGGAGCGGAATTTCCCCCTCTACATGAGTGTTCTTTCATATCTTTTCTTCCCCTTTTCCGCCAGGTCGTTTTTTTTCTGCTATCTTGATTTTGTACACTGAAAGCACTTTCGTTCCTCCCCCCCCCTTTTCGTTTACAGACCCGTGCCCCCCTCCTGTGCTTGCGCAACACCCGGTTCATGTCTCTTATCACGTACGATCTCCCTCTCCAAAACCTTTCTTCGGGTGATGTTGATTCTCTGCGGTACGATGACAGTAGCCTTTTTTCCCTTCTTCTGGCCTAGCGCGACATTCTCTTTGCTCCCCCGCAGGAAGAGGCCCCAGCTCCTTTCTCCCTCTTTGTTGTGAGTAGTTAGTTCTTCTGTTTATTTCCCTAGAGAGTCTTTCCGGGCGAATCAACCCAGCCTCCGTCCCTCCGACTGCCACCCCTTTCCCCCGGCTTAAAGAAGTTTTCTTCTTGTGTTTTCCCTTGGATTTTGTAGTCTGCCAGGTTGTTTTCCTTTCCCTGGCATGGACTATTCGGAAGGGGGTACTTCCAGAATTTTCCTCATCAGGAGACCGCCTGCCTTGCCTGGTTCTTGGGATTTCCCCCCCCGTCACACGTTTCAACAGCCCTTTTTTTTTCTCCTTTCTGCTCATCCAGGACCCCCGAGGTCTACCGCAGTGGTTGTTTTGCCCTGTGACTCCGTTTTTGGAGGAAAGCTCGATATGCTGCGCGTGACTCTCTTCCTTTTCCCCCTCCTGTGTATTGGATGGTTGCAAACGGCTTTGTGCGTTACCATCGGTCGAAGCCCTCTCTTTTCCCTGAGGTCTCTTTCCAGACATCCCTTTGACTTCGTATCTTAAAGGCTATGATAAAGGAAGCGGTCCATCCCTCTTTCCCCCCCCCCTTGCCCTGATGAGGGCTTGTCGGAACCCGTTTCACTCCCCCCAGTGCCCCGTTTCACTTTCCTCCAGACGTTTTCGTCCCTTCTTTTTGACTACTCTTTTGTGCGTCCCAAGTGGCCCCTTCTAGGTTCCCGAACGGACCTTCTGCCCAGAAGCCGAAGGCCCAGTATCTTCTCGCGGCCTCGTGTTTGCTTTTCTTTTCTCTATCCCATACCGCCGTTCCACCTTTTTTCCCCCCTTTTCTGCTGTCAGATGGATGCTAACTCCTTTACTTTTTCGGCCCGTATTTTCATCGCTTCAATTTCCGAAAATAATGATGCCCTTCCAGCACTTTTTTTATTGCTTCCCCGGTGCGCGGGTTACCTAACCCTTTTCGCTATATTGGCGATAGAGCCGATTTCCTTCTTTTCCCACCAAAGCACGCTCCTTTTCTTCCTAGACTTCGGGACAAGGCGTTGACCCTACAGGTCGCCCTTCCTTTCCCCCCTTCATGGGTCCCTATGTTCCCACCCTTTGATTGATTGTGGATATCCCCCAGGTCATTATTTCTCGCCCCTCCCCAGTCTGTTTCTCTCTTATCCATTTTTCCACAAAGAACGTCTTTTCCTCTTATCCCGAGGATGCCCGGTCCCCTGGTATCTGTCTACCTCCGCAGTGTTCCACTCATATAGGTGGTGGCCTTTTCGATCGGAGGACTCTCCCCGCCCCAATGCAGTCTCGCGAAAACAGACCCCTCGCGTATTGGAGATCTCTGACCTCCCCCCTTTTTCTTTCTCCGCCTTTGTCCCCTCGCCTTTTTACCCTTTTTTATTATTGTTTCTGTAGAAACTTTCTTTTCCTTTTTTTCCCACGTAAGTCCGCGTGATATGTGGTCCCCGGGTGGGATCTATACCCTCCTCAGATCCCGTACTGCTCTGGTTGCGCTCTTCGCATTTCTACCTCCCATTTAGTGAAAGAGGTTGTCTTGAAGCTTCCTTTTCTATCTTCCCCCCCTGCTTGACTGTTGTATTTTTTCCCCAATCTCCACCATCTCTCCGGCACACGTTTTCTTTCACTTGTGGATCCACGTTATCATTATGTCGTCCTATAGTATTTGTTCCATGACCCCCTCCAGAGATCTCCCCCCCCGAGTTTTCCCCCATCAATTTTTTTGGAAAAACGAAGGAGACCCAGCAACCTGAAGTAGTCCGCATTCTTCTGTCCAGAAAAGATAAGAGGCGTTCTCTGGTATTATTGACGATTCTCTAGCACTTGGGGCCCCCTCCGTTCCTAATCTCAAAACTAAGTGACTGCTACCCCCCAAACGATTTCTCTATATAGAGTACCTGTACGTCGGTGACTTTGTCATGGAGTGTACACTCTTTTTTTTTGAATTTTTACAGCGAAGCATTCTGTGTTTCCTTGGGCCTATGCTTCTGTTCGCTTTGTAGTTTTCTCATCA
>Ga0179591_1312191_pt1 | contig 20222 bp, 27 predicted proteins | sample CZOMad2_1_08_16f_FD_182891 | JGI IMG/M metagenome (GOLD analysis project Ga0179591, IMG submission 182891) | Vadose zone soil fungal communities from Angelo Coast Range Reserve, California, USA - CZOMad2_1_08_16fungal (PacBio error correction) | ecosystem: Environmental > Terrestrial > Soil >... | reverse complement strand
GAGCTTGGATCCCCCCCGGGGGAAGATCGAAGATCCTCTCTAGCGGTGAGCCTTTCTGCATCACCCGTTGGCGCCGGGTCCCACGTCCCTCTCCCCCCTCCTCCCCTAGATTTCAGGATTTTTCTTTTTCCTACGGCGTCTCGAGCATCCACGTTCGATAACTCCCTGGCACGAGCTCTTTGGAGTCTTCCAGCTCGTATGATCCCCTGCCCCCTTTGACCCTTGGTTCCGCCCTGTTCCTTTTTTTAGATCCTATCCCGTCTTGCAGGAATTTTTTTTTCTCAGAGCCACTCCCTATCCCTGGGGTCCCGCGCTGGTAGCCAAGTTTAAAGTCATCTGGACACTGGACGGGCGGCTTAACGCTCGATTGAGAGCTTCGACCAGCCCAGGCGGCTTTTTCGAGAGGTGTTGGTTATCTACTCTCCCCGACTTTCATCCTTTGAGACCCCCCCGCGACCTACGTCACGGCACGTCCCTCCGACACCGAGGTCTCTCGTCTCCTCGCCGGGCTCTCTCCATTCTTTTGGCGAGCTCTTTTCTTCTGCAGTATCGTCCCCGGTCATCCAGCCTTTCTTTTTGGCGATTGCCACGCGAAGATTCTGCGAGCCCTCCCCGATCTTGCCCGGCTTCTTAAGTAGAGCGCTCCCCAGGAGCCCTGCCAGCCCAGCACGACGTCCCCCTTTTCCCCGCTTTTTTTTCTTCGAATAGACTTTTATTTCGAGTCATTCTCTTCCGGTCCAAGCGACCTCGGCCTCGGCGACGCCCTCTGCATCCCCGCGGCGAAGTGCCGGCCCGACGCTCTTGCCCTCCTCTCTTCTCTCCCTCCCCCCCTCGATTCTTTTCCTCAGCCGATTTCCCGTGATCGTGTCTTCTCACCTTCTCCTTTGCCCTTTTTTTCGACGGTTTTGTGGTTCTCTCACTATTCGATCCCGTTGTGAGCACGATATCGATCCCGCCCTCCTCCGGTTTCAACCGCGCGAGTGGCCTTTTACTCCCGCTCTTTAACATTTCGTTTTTTCGGTGTGCCTCCTTCCGTTCCTCGCTTACCCGTGGTGCGCCACTCTGCGGATGGAAAATCGCGCACCTCTCGGCAGAGGCCGCTGCGCCTTCCCCCATCTTCCTTCTAGTGCCTTTTTTCGACCTTCCTCCAAGCCTGTGCTGCCTCCCTTAGGCGAGCGGAGAAGGCTTTCCCCCTTCTCGATCATTGAAGTCTTCACGGCCTCGGTTGTCCCGTCGCTTTCTTTAGCCCTTGGCCACCCTTTATCTGTCGCGCCTCCGCGACTGCGAGCGTGGTTTTCCGCGGCGCTGCAGCGGCTGCCCCCTATGGCTGCAGGCTTTTCCCTTTATACCTTTTTTCCTTCGATTCCTCCCTGTTCTTCTCCATGCGCCGGTAGTCGCGGTCGGCGCGCGTTCTCCGCCGACGCAGTCCCGACCCGGGGTCGCCTCCCTTCTCTCCCCCTATGCGCAGATTCCCTATCGACGGCGGTGCGCGACGATCTGCTCCACCTCCCTCGTCGCCGGTCCACCTGCCGACGTTTCCCCCATCCTTTTTTGGGCATTTTGGGCCGGCTTCGAACGCACCGATACGGCGCTCCGGTGGGAGAGCGTCCGCGCTCTTCTTTTCTGCCAACTCTTCTGCTTTTTGAGCTCGAGTACAGATTTCCTCTAGCGGGCATAAACTCTCCTTTTTCGAAGTTCCTCCCTGAGGTTTTGAAACGACTTGAGACATTACCCCCTAAGATGGAATTACCCCCAGGAGCCTTCTCGGGCGCCAATTTTTGCTTTTCAAGGGCTTGCCCCGACCCTTCCTGGGCTTCGTTCGCCCGGAGAGAGATTGTTGTGATCGAGAGGTAGACCAGGTGACGCGCTCCAAGAGCCTCTCTCCTGTAATTTTTTCTTCACTCCCTCTCTCGGGTAGAGATGGAGGTTTCTATTAACTACCGCGAGAGCGTCGCAGCGGCGCCCTTGTTACTTGGCGGAACGCACCCTTTTTGGATCCTTTTCTCCTTACTTTTCTTACAAGTCGCTCGAAGAGGTTGATCTTCTTGCAGGTCTCAGCGTATGCGGCTCTGCAAAGACCACTGCTCTTCGGTGGTCCAACCCATCCGGGGGGTCAGACTCTTCATTTTTTTTCAGGAAAGTACTACACCCCTGTAGAGGAGAGTCCCCCCGTTGGTGCGGGGAACCCTAGTCGGTAACCGTGCACACGCCCGTCCTCTTTCGATTTTTTTTTTTCTCGGTCGGTTCATGCTACTCCGTACGAAGGAAGTTGTTTTGAAACCGCGGTCGGAATGTAGCTGTTGAGACTAAGACTGAGAAAAGAGAGCTTGGTTCGCTGATTGGCTTCTCCGCTCCCCCTTTTTTCCAGGAGAGAGCCCCGTTTGCCTGGTCCTCGGACATCTGGATTTTACTACCCGAGCTTTTTCTTTTTATCCCCCCACCTCTAGGGCGGCGCATCCGGCGAGCGAGCCCCCTGACGCGCGTAGCTCTGTCTTATCCGTTACTAGAAATCGAGCCTAGTCAGAAGTTACGTTCACCCTGGGCCTTTCTATAGCATCTTCAGAATAGGAGCTCAGGAGTAAGAGCAAGGCTTTTACGCCTCACTTCTACTTGCCCAATAATACGTTGTTTGTTTTTTGAGAGGCGATCAGCTAGTCGAAGCTTGATATCATTGCCTTTTCTGCGATTTCACTCCTAACATGGTACACTTATCGTCCCCAGAGTCAGTTGATATATGTCCATTTCCGGGCGCCCGTACTTTTTCCGTTCAGTCAGAGAGCTGTTGCGCGCTACGACTCTCGGAGACCATCTGGCGGGGTCTGTTCGTTAGCTCCTTCTTTCCCGGCAGCTCCTGCCCGATGGCTCACGAAAGAGGATCTCGAGAATTTTGACGGAGCTTCGTCTTTCTTTTCCTCACCTTTTCTAAGGCTTTTTTTTTATACTAGAGGCTCCAACAGCTCAAGCCGACCTCGGGGAGCCTTTTTGTAGGGCTGTAGATCCCCTCTCCTGATTCCCATTTGATTTTTTTTTTTTGCGTGTCTTCTAGCGCGACTAGCCTGTCATTCAACCCACGGTGTCTAGAGACCTTCCTATCCGTTATGTCCCGCCTTTCACTTTCCCCGCCTTCTTCGTTAACCCCTTTAAAGGGATGGTAGTTGAACTTGAAGAGAGTGTGGGCGTGGCAGGGGTTTTGACTTCCTTATTAGTTTTAGATGTATTTGTAAGAAGCTGTTATCGGGTACTGATACCTCTAGACGTTCTTGTGTATTTCTTTTTTGTTTCGCCCTTCCCTCCATCTCGCAGCGGTAAGTTCGTTTCGATCGCGGGTACTTCGGAAACAGCCTAGAAGCCTTATTCGGTCCCCGGAACACGCACGGCGGCCCGGACACGGCGCCTCTTTTTCCTCCCGCCCCCCGCCTCCTCTTTCTCCCCCCCCTTATCTCGGCCTTTGGCGAATGCCGAGAAAACCAGCGGCTGACGCCGCTACCCCCCAATTCCTCCCTTCGTGCGGGCTCAAAGACGATCCTTTTGAAGGAAAGCGATAGGACGGTTTCCCTTCCAACTCCTTCAGTAGAGTGCGTCCACGTCTCCCCGGAGGGCCAGTATTGGACGAGAGAGATGATGCCCTCTCTCAGACTCTCGTCAATTGGAGCTCTCCCAGACGTCCCGCCTCTCTGCCTCTGATTTCCCTCTTTCCCCTTTTTTTTCTGAGCTTATCCGACGCATACGGCTCCCCCTACAATGCACGCCCCCACCTTATTTCCGAGTTTCCTCGTGTCTTTTCTTTTTCTTCGATTGAGCATCCTCTCACGTAGCCGTTCTTTTCGTCCATTCCTCGCTTCTCCTCCGCTATCGCGCTCTTCTCCTGCTCGGTCGCGGAGGATTGACTCGGCGAGAAGTCTAGTCGACCGGGCCTTCTCTCGTCTCAGGTCCCCCCTCGCAGCCCCTTCTTATCAGTTCCGACCTGCTGGTAAGAAAAGTCCTTCTCCGAAGATGAAGAGCGCTCACAGGCTCCCTTTCCCTGAACTTTATCCTGTTCCTTCCACTCCCTTGCAACTTTCATGCTCCGGCAGCATACCCGCGAACGGCTTTCCAGAGGAAAGCCTCGCCCCACCTCGGCTTGCGTCCTCCTCATGTTTTTTTCCCGAATGAATCCCTCTTCTCCTTTTATTGCTCCTCAGGAGCAGCCTTTTGACGGCGCCCCCCCTTTTAGTATTTCCTTTCTTTCGTGCAGCCTTTCTCCCTCCTTTTCGCATGCCCTATCATTTCGCGCGGTATTCCATCAGCAACTGCGACCTGGGTCGGAGTCTCCTCCCTCTTCAAGCATTCCCCTTCCTTCCCGATAAGACCTGCACTCCGAGCGAGTGTGAAGACACTTCGTTGGAGCCATCCGTAGAATCTCCTTTCTGTCACCTTGTTTTGCCTCCCGGGATTCTTTGATGGACCTCTTTCCCCTCAATCTTTTTCGCGTTGTGCACCACCGCAGCCTACGAACATGAGCAGTTTTTTTTCTCCCGGAAGCACTCCTGTACTGCCTTTGATACCCCCCTCCGAAGGTTCTTCTTATAGATGTAGACCTCGGCGGCGGCGCAGTCGCTTCGCGAACCTCGTCGTCATACACCCCTCGCGTTTCCGATACCTTGGCTCTCTCGCACGTCTCCGCGGATGCCTCGAGAAGGGGTCTCAGTTTGAGTCTTTATTATCTCGAATTTCCTCCCTCAGATCGCGAGGGGCTGTTAACTTTCCCCGGCGGAGCTGTCGAGTTCCGGCATCGAAGTTAGTTCCTTCTTAGGGTTTTTATGTCTCCGCCTGACCTCTTATCCTTCTCGCGTTCTTGGCCTTAGATTCGATTTATGCTTGAAGAAAGCGCCGCCGACCTTCCGTCTTTTTCTTACTTCCCCTTCTGCGTCGATCCTTATGGGTCTTTCTCAGGGCGCTGCGGCGTGAGGGCGTAGGGTCGGGATGAGTCTAGGGGTCGCCTTACACCTATACTATAGTCCTTTTTTTTACGGGTAGTTTGCCAGCCTCGCCGCGAGCGTTGCCCCCGCACGGTCAAGGACCAAGATTTCTGCGCTGAGCGCGCGGACCGGGTAGTGGCGTTCGCTCCCCTCCTTTCTCTTGCTCCTCGGTCTTCTACGGCTTCTCCTCTCCTTTCTTCGAACCTTTCACAGCCTTTCGGGATTACGAGCTGCTGCGCGACTCTCTAGTGCAAGGGATTGCGCGAGATAGTAGTCCCTCTATCGCCGGCCTGCGTTTTTTTAACCCCCTTCTCTTAGAGCTTTTTCGACGGTCTTAATCGGTTTTTCTTCTCTCCAGAACCCGGCGAGCTAGTAGATGAGACTTTTTTCTTTCTTTCCCACCCGGTGCCCGTTCCCTCACTCTTCTTTCCCTCCATCTTTTTTTGTTTTTTTCTTTCCAAAAGGGGCCTACGATCCCGTTTATGCGGTTGAGTAGCACTTCCCGTGAAACGTCTATGACACAGTAGCGTGATCCTCGATAGGAAGGTGTACCTTTCGGCGGCAGCTCGCATCCTCTACTCCGCTAAGCTTTCCTCCCTTCGTAGCCCTTTCCACGACGAAAGTGGTGTCCCCATCCCTGGCATTCCTAACATCGTGCGCGAGCCTTCGGAGAAGTAAGCTCGATTGAATCTCGAATCGAAGCGACCGACCGCCGAGCCCGGTCCGCGTCTCGCCGTGCCTACAGTGTTTCTAGCTTTTTTTTTCTCCCTCCCCGACCTCCTGCTAACTAAGTGTGGGTTGGGGATGAGATCCATTCGGGTCTAGGACAGGGTCTCCAGAGAAGAAAGACGCCGCCCGGCCACGTCTCCAATCTCATCTAAACCTCTCATTTAGCTTCTACTTTCCCAGAGCCGCGTAGGGGTCTAGTCGGCTTCCTTGGCGCGCCAGTTAGGCAGTCCTCCCCTGACGGCGAGGTTCCCCGAGACGCTCCCACCGAAGGCTATGCCCTCCTAGTAGCTTCCCTCTTTCGGTCTTCAACCCCACCTCCCGCCAAGTTTCTATGCGAGCAACTCCGAGCATCTCCGATTCAGTTCCCTCTAGGAACTTCGAGCTCGCTTTCGACGACCTTAGTCTCCCTCCCCCCGCCTAGTTCCTTCTCGAGCCGCTCGACCTTGAGAGGAGACGACGCCCCGCTCGAACGCACCTGGCGACGTTTCAGCCCTTCCGCTCCCTCACCACGATACGACTCTCATCTCACCGACGAGATGTCAGGGGTTCCTTCGAAGGCATGTCCCCCTTCCTGTCCCCCTCGGCGTCTTGTTTTTCTATCCCCCTTCCCCTGACCGTCTCCTTCGAGTGGCGTCACAACACCCTCCGGTCCCGCGTCCCCTCCGAGCGTTTCAGACTCTTGGATGGAGCCCCCCCTCTTCACACTCTGCGCCCCTCCGGCTCTTTGTCCGAGAATCCGGTCTTCCCGTCCGAACCCAGCCGAAGTTGATACCTCTGATGATGGTTTTCTCCCTCTCTTTCTCTTCTCCTCGTCCTTTTCTAGGAGTCTAGGCAGGTCTATGAATGAGCGCGAGCAAGATGCTGCTGACTCATTCCCCTCGAGGATGCCGGAGTATCTCCATGGCCGAGGAAGAACTCGAAGAGTTTCGAGTTTCCATTTTGCTTTTTTTTTCAGGCAAACTTCCTTCTGTCATCTCCTCGCTTAGGGCAGAGTCAGAGGAGTTTCCTCGGAGAGAGATTCAGACTCAATGCATCCTTTTACGGAAACTTCTTCCCCTATACGTATTTTTCTAAATAGTCGCCCCCCTTCGGACCCATGAAGGGCCTTAGAAAGAGGTACGGAGCCGCTCATACACCCGAAGCGAGAAGTCCAGGGGCTCGCCCCCACCCGGCGAAATCTCATCTTTTCTCTAGGCCCCCCCCCACAGGTTTACGAGTATGCTAACATAGTCCCCTCCGTCCACTAGAAGACGTAGGACGAGCTTTGCCCCTCCGAAGTGCTGACTTTCGGATCGAGTCCCCTTTAACTCGCCATTCTTGTAGCGGCAGCACGCTCCGAGGCTTAGTATGAACCAGTCCTTTCCGCTGATCGTTGCGTCTATGCATTCTAGTTCGTGCAATTCCTAGGGGGTTTGGGGGGGGTATGTGGTGACGAACCCCTCGCGCACATTTTTTGCCCGATCCTCTTCCGCACCGTAGCGCTGTGTCGGCCCACAGCAGGGGATATGAGGGTTTCGGCGGAAAGGTGTGGGCGCAGAGTGTCAGAGGCTCTTGGCGTCGGTGTCTGCTTTCCCGCCTTGCGGCTACACGAGCCCCTTTCGCGACGCCCTCCCCGGTCTTGTAGTTTCTCGAATGAGCTCTCGCCTCCTCCGCGTGCTTGACATTCATCTTGCGTACGCTAAAGAAAACGTTTACATCCCCCCGCGATGCGAGGAGTTCCTTTTTCTCACTCTCGCTTCTTCGAGATTCCTCTCCCTCCCTCCTGAAGGTCCGATTCCTAAAAGAGAGTTTCCCCAGAAAAGGAGCTCCTCTGGTTAAATTCCTTCCGTGCGTTCTCCAAGCTTCCTCCTCCCCCTCCCGCGAGTTTTCTTTCCCTCCCATCCGCTGAGGCGCTTCTCTTACCGTATCGTTCTCGAACTCGCCTCCCCCGACAGCTCATATGACTTTGCTCCCAGTCTTCTTTCTCACGGGCCTTTTCCGTTGCGGCCCCTTCCTGTCTTGTGCCTAGCCAGATCCTAGACGCGTTCTCTTTCGCGATAGGCAGACGAGACGACGGCCCCCTTCCCGTCGAAGCCGGTTCCGTCCCTCTTTACCTCGGACGACCCCGAGCCTCGGCGCTTAGCTCGGGAGATTATCACCGACGAGTTCGGAGAAGCTGCAGGAGATCCCTAACAGACTCGATCCCCATCGCTTCGGGGGCTCTCCCGCTTCTCTTTCTCAGCTGCCGTTCACGCGCTTACTCCCTCAGCGCCATGGTGAAGCTGTGTCTCAAGAGATCGTACTAGGCCCGGGCGTCCCTTTTATCTTTTGTGCTCCTTTTCCTCCCTATCGATCGTATCTGCTTAGGACTCTCTCATTGCGACGCCCCTCTCGCGATGTCCCCGCTAAAATGTATGGTCTTTCCCTCTTCCTCGCAGAAGCTCTCCTTCCCTGAGGATCTACCGCTGAGCTTCTTCGGAGCGTCGCGTCGTTCTCGAGAGATTCCCCCGGCTTTGGATCGAACTCTATCTCTCCCCTGGATCTCTTTTTGAAAGCATACTCTTTCTTCTCGCGCTTCGTCGACTGCGGATGGGTCCCAGCTTCGTGACAAGAAGTCCATAGCGAAACTAGTCTGTTTCTCTTCAGAACCTCTTTTGACAGAGGGGCCTTCTCTGGTCGCGTTGCATGGCCCCGCCGAGAGGTCAGGCATGTGGACCCCGCGTCCTATGCTTTCTCTGGACGTACGTAGGTCCCGCCCGCCCACGGTGGGCTGGCGCCTCTCGACCTTCTCGCACTGTTTTTTTTTCCCCGCGCCCTCCCGTGGCCCCCTCCAGTTTAGGTAGGTTTACCCCGAAGAGAGTCTCCAGTTCTGAGTGGTCGGCTCTCCTTGCCTCCCGCTCTCCAAATTGCTTCAGCAGATCTCCCTCTTTCGAGATACTTAGCTGATCATTGTACGTCTCCCAATTTCTTTCTTTTCCCAAGAGGCCCTTCCAGTTCTGCGTTCGTCTTAGCACAGCGATGAAGTACAGTCCCTCCCGCCGTGGCTCTCTCAGGGCGGAAAAGCAAAGAGCGAAACGATAAGAGGATTCATTTCTTCTTTTGTCCCCTCGCTCTCCTTTCCTTGGCCGCCGCAGGTCTCCGCGCCCGCCGCGACCCCTCCCGCGAGCACCACCGATATAGAGACGGGCGGCTCGCGCCATGTAGCGCGTCCCGCTTCCTAGTTCTCCCACAAGTAATCTCTCTCGAGCCAGCCCGGGGAAGGCCACGGGGTTAGAGGTCTTTCCCGCGGTGACGACCGGCGGGTTTCGCCCGTCCCTTTTTCCCCTGCAGCTCCCTTTGGATCATAGTCGCCGCAAGCCCCCGCGATTGAGGGTACCTCCCGGCCTCGCTGGCACTTCCCGTTTCTCTTCTTGAGTCCTTCAATCTCCGGGAACGATCCTTTCGGCCACCCTAAAAAGCCGAGTTCACTCGTTTCAGTAGTTTTAATAGAGGTTCCGCGCACTTTCTTCTCTTCCTCTTATGACTAATGCAGATCCGATTAGGATGTAGACCCTTTCCGGCGAGCCCTTCTTCTTTCTTTTTCTTATCTTCCTCCGTAGCCCTCCTTCATGCGCAGGAATACTGCGTCTTTCTCCGTGCCGTGGTAGCAGGAAGTAGCCTGCAGCGGGACGACTTCGAGTAAGCCAGTCCTCCTATGCTTGCGTGCTTCCCGTAGCTTCCCTTCGCCTTCAGTTCCTGTCCTCTGAGTTGATTCTTGATGAGGGCAGCAGTAATTCTTTCCTTTCTTGACTTCCTGCTTTCTGGCCTCGGCCAGATCCCCAGAGATTAAGGACTTCCGCTCGACGTTCGCGGCATCTCCTTCCCTCCCCCCAAGGCGATTTTTCTCGACAACCCCAACGTCCCGTCTGCTCTGTCAAGATCCGGGGCGACGGCTAGTCTTTAATAGAAAATCGGAGAATGTCGCCTCCTGATTTGCACAGCACCTCGCCCCCGAGGCGAGGACGACCCCCCCGTATTCCTTCGCAGAAATGGGTGACCTCAAGTCTCAGCTTTCTTTTTGAACACGTTCTTCGGGCCAGTACTGAGACCCCGTAACTTTTTCCACCCTTTTTATTCTTTGCTAGGGAAGGTAGGGCGGCCGAAAAGTCCCCCCATCTTCCCCACCTTCTCCACGCGTTCTGATGAGGGATCCCCACAGACGCACATCCTAAGGGCCGAAGTTCCCTCAGATTCTCGGAGCTCTAGCGGGTATATCGGCTGGAGAGCTGAAGAACTCGATTCTTCCGAACGTTCCTCCCACTTGCCCATCTAGGCTCTCTTCTCCTACGCCAATTGTCAAACTAGGGATGATACCAGATCAAGGTACCCCTCGGACGGGTATCGCAGTCTGATCCTTTTCCCCAGATCTTTCTATAGGTGGGACTTCCGTTCTCTCTGAGATGTAGGGTGTTCCCGGCATAGACTTAGGGATGAGATTACTGGTCCCTGGTAGCGCCCCTCTAATCCGAGGACCCCTCTAGCTCTCGACTTCCGCTTAGTGGCTATATTCCTCGAGGATGATGGAAGCCTCTGCGCGCCGCCCTCCCCGCGCCCGTTGCTCCCGAATCTGATATCCCCGGAGCCCCGAGAGTCGTTTCCTTCGGGTGGTGAGCCGCTGGCGGCGGCCCCGTCTTCTTTGCGTGTATTTCATTCGTGACCCTATGCTGCTCTTCCATCCCCCACCCCGCATCGTCCTCGCTCCCGGGCGTGGTAGGCTCCTCCTCCGCGAGCGTGCATGGTTCCGCTCGCTCTCCCTCCTTTTTTTGGTTTTTTTTTTTTTCTTATTAGGGGATCCCTTTCCGCGCCTTTTCTTTCGCGACGATTTAGGAGCAGTTTTCAACCACGTCAAGAGGGGGGATATACGAGTTAGCGCCACGAGCTTGCCCTCCTTTCTTATTTTTTCTGAGTCTCTTCACAACAGTCCTATCTTTGTTCGATTTCTACGGTTCCTGCGATGTGTCCTTTAGAAACGGGGGCTTGCCCAACGATCCCGAGACCTATGCTGCACCCGTTTATGATAAATCCTACTTTTGTTGTCCTCCTGTGCCCATCGCAGCTCAGATCTCGCCCGGTGCTCTGTGAGATCAGACCCGTTCTCAACCGTCAGAGGCTGCCCGTCGTCCCCCCTATCGCATGTTGTCGTCCCGGCGCTCTTCTGCCCTCTCCTCCTTATCATGACTTTTTTTTTTGGGAGTTGCCATCTGCCCTCGTAGATCCCGCCCGCTTTTACCGTGCCGAAGCCCGGACTCCCCATAGTCGACGACTCGGCGCCGGTCTCTCGAGATAGGCCGTCTCTGCATCTTCCCGCGACTCCCCTGCAGCTTCCCTGGCCGTTCTTAGCACGGGCACGCTCGCGCGAGATTGCCCACGAAAAAAGTCACTTCTAGGGGACGATTCGGGTGTTCTTCTGGATGCGAGTCATTTTCATACTACGTGCTCCATCCACTCCCCAGGACACTTTCTCCTTCCTCCCCCCCGCCTTTCCCGTATCGACTTAAGCGTCGCCTTGGATATAGAGGGTCCTAGAAGCGTCTGGGCTCCGGCTCGTGGTCTCCCTGGTACTTTTCTTCGAGTTTCTTCTTTGATCTCGCTCGCGCTCGGTACTCTAGGCGTGCGCGCGAACCCCTCGAACCGAAGATCACCGAAGTCGATGCATCTCGAGCATTCCGACTTCCGGCCCCTAGAGCTTTTTTCTTTCTATAACTTTCTCCAGGCGCAGTCCTTCATAGCCAAATATCATCGGCGACCTTTCCCTGAGCATCCCTTTTTGCGAGTCGCTTCGAGTTTCTGTGGAACCCTCCCCTCTCTGCGCCGCGTATGAGAACGAAGACTCTAAGGAAGCGGGATGCTCGAGATCTTCGTTCCCTTCTTCCCCGGACCTCGGTTCTTCTTTATTTTTCCGCCTCTCAAATCTGATGGTTGTGTGTTAGTGACCGATATACGAAGTGGCTAAATACAATACTTTCCGCACCGCGGCGTCTTTCGATATTCTCTTATTTTTTTCTTACCCCTTCGAACGCTCCCTTCTCCCGGCCGGCTCGTCTTCGAGTGGGTCGTCCTCGCAGACCCCCCCCTCCCCGCAGTGCGAAGTTTGATGGACAATCGCTGTGCTATAGGGCGCGGCCCACATCGATCTCCTCCGGTTCTGATGCTCTCCCTCCCTGCCCCTGCGCAGATGATTCTGACGACATTACACTTTGAGCGGATTCCGCTTATAGCATACTATGATGTAACCCTCTCTCTTTGGAACCCATACGTTCGATGCTTGAAATGAAGGAAATCAACCTGAGGTAATTAATGAGATCCTCTAGGAGAGACGCCTGGCCCCTCGAATGGTCGCGTGGTTATCTGCTCCTAACTTTTAGGGACTTTTCCCCATGCTCTACGTCTGACGGTCAGAAGGCATCTTACCCCCATGCGAGACTTAAGTCTTTCGAATGATCCCGACGTTTCCCCCCAGTCTCAGACCCTCCGCCCTTGCTAGCCCACCTGGATCCATCCTCTCGCTGATTCTGATCCGAGGGAACGACGCCTTCTTCAGCGCCGTCCCTAACTACCCCTCGCGGCCACCGCTCAGAAGGCAGCGGAAATCCCCTGGAGTGGGGAGAGTCCCGGGATCCCCTTTTCTCCCATGAGCTCTTCAGATGTCCCGAGGGAGTTTCTTGCGTCTCTTCTTGAACTCCGTGACGTCCGTGATAGACGCTAGATGCCGATAGAGATCATCACCTTCCCCTTAAGACGTCAACTTCCTGACTCCCTGGAGACCTCACCCGATCCGCTGGCATTAGCCGGAGAGATTCCCTTAGGGAGCCCCAGTATGGTGGTCCTTCGGCCGCTTTTCTTTTTCTCTCCTTGGCGAGATGGTGGGTTCTCGCCGATTCTCTCGGCCTGCGCGAATGATTCCGAGCCCCCTGTTGGATTTTTCAGCCTCTTCCTCGCGGGGCTCGCTCTGTTTCCGGAGCATTCCCTCGAGGTCGCGGGCTCTTCTTAACAGCTTTTTCCCCTTTTGCCTCTGCTCCTCGACTTTCCAGTTCGGAGTGACAAGTAGCTCTCGCTTCCCGAGCTGCTTTAGGTAGATCCTCAACCGCTCCCTATGCCCACGGCGAGCTCTTCCAACGACCCTTTCTGAAGTCTTCTTCGTGCGCTTCCGGGTCCATACCGTTCAGGGCATTCTCCACCGTTTCTTTTTTTTCGGACCCGGATAGTAGTTGTCCCTCTCGAAGCCCACCCTCAGATCGCCGGCCGGATTTTTTTCGTCCCGGTTGCACGCGATCTGAAGAAGGAAGGGCGCACGCCGGTTTTTCCCTGAGCTGTGTCACGCCGCTCTCCCGCCCTTGTTCCCGATTCGGGATAGACTCTAAGACGTGCCTCAGCCGTCGCCTTTCCCAGGCGCTCGCTTTTTTCCCATAGCATTCCCGATACCGTCCGCGCTCGGCGATAGATTAGGGATCTCCGCCGAGTAGCCGTTCCGCTGACGGCTAGCTCAGACGCGCGCGGTCCTGGGACTTATCTCTTTTTGGCGACCGTCCTCCTCCGACTCTTACGCAGCGCTCCCCTGGTGCTTGTGGGTAAGCCGCGTAAGGGAGCAAGCTCCCGTCACGGCGCTACGAGCTCTTTTCCTCTCTTTCTAGATCGATCCTTGGCGTTGGACTTCCCTTGCCGCCGGCTACGCTCGCGTCCCACAGTACACACTGGGACATTCTCCCGCGCGCGGCCCTTCTCTGCGTCGCTCCTGCGTTTATTCACTCCTCTCGCGCCAGTCTGGCGCGCCAGACCAGCAGAGAGCCCTCGGAGGGTCTTTTAAGTCCTGACCCCCCCCCGTAGTTCTTGACGTCCCCGCCGCCGGCGCTGCACGAAAGAAAGAGCTCCGCGGCTCCCTGAAGCGCCCCGATTTTCCTGCGCCCTCCCTCTCATTTGCGAACAACGGACCGCGCGCGTTCTTGCGGTTAGCTGCCACAAGCCTTCCCGGCAGCCCCGAGGGTCGCGCTCCACTTCGCCTTCGTCCTTTGCCCGGGCCGGACTCCCCTATCGATGATTCACAAGTCCGTCTGCCGCGTCATCTGGTCTTTAGCTCGCGACCGGTCCCGCACCACGGTTTTGTGTTTGCGAGAGTCCTCGACCCGGATCTCCCTCCCGAGTGCACCCTTTCCTGGCCCCCCTGGACGGTCGTCCCCCCGAAGAGCGCGCCGTCGTTGGCAGATGGTTTGAGCTCCTCCCTCCCCCCCCTCTTCCCAGCGTCGCTTTCATTGCAAGCCTTTCGAAGAGGTAGTGCTGAGGAAGAAGAAGCCCGATAAAGCTGTCCTAGTTTTTTCTCTCCCCATTACTCCTGCCAGCGTCCGCAGCGTGAGGAGATAGAGAGAGGTAATTAGAATGAACCCCAGAGAACCGCCCCTTTGGTGCCCCGGGGGCCTTAAAATAGAGGTCGGATAGGTCCGAAGGGCGCGCCTCGCGACTCCTCTCCCCCCCCCCGAGACTCCCTTGCAGTAGCAAGATCGCCTGCTTGGAAGAACTAATACGTCCCCCTGCGTTGCGAAAGAGCCCCTCAGGGCTGCGAAAGCTTCTCCTGGGTAGAGGTCTCACAGGAGGTGCAGAAGAAACAGGGGGGTAGAGTCTTCCAGGCGGGTGGTTCTCTTTCGCCCGACCGGCTGAGCCGCGCATGACCGCTCAGTTTTTGTTGCAGCATCAGCTTTTTTCCCTCGCGCGTCGTGAAGGCCCTCCAAGCCTCCTCGCTCTCGCGTTTCGCCCACTCGTTCACCGAAGGCAACGTCGGCCTCAAAAGCGTTTTTTGAGTCCCTTGCCGTCTTCCTCTTTTCTGACCCTATCAGCTCGTAGAGCACGTCGCCGTTCGTCGAGTAACGCGGCTCTTCAGCCTCTTGAGAGGCTGTCGCTCTGTCCTTCTTGGTCACGGCCTATGCGCGATGTCGCGCAGACCTAGTAGTCGGGTGCATGTTTTCGCAGAACCCCCTCTCCCCGTCGGTCGCAGCAGTCCCGGTAGTAGCAGCGGCCGAAGGGCCTGTAATTTTTGAAGCACTGCTCCCCAGCCGCTCCCCCCGCCGCTCGTTCCTCCACTTTCTGTCAGTTTGATGGCCTGCATGCTCGGCAGCATCTGAACGGAGGCGAAAACCGCAGGGTACATCCCCACCATACTTCTCTTTGATCTTCCCTGAGCTCTACGCCTGCATACCTTTTCGCCGTAAGGGCTTCCAGCAGCATGCCTCCGGCTCTTCCCCCCCTTGCGCCCGCGATCCCTGGCGCGCTCGAGGTTCGACTATGAGAGAAGGTCTGCGAGGATTGGCCCCTTCCTGGCTCACTTCCCTTCCCCTGAGGCCGACCCCACGTCTTCGCGCCTTGACGTGAAGACGTTCGCTCGAAGCGAGAGGTCGACTGCTCCTTCGGTCGCCATACGTTAGTTCAACTCCCCTCCTCCCCCCCTTCCTCGGTGATCGGGGACTCCACGGTCTTAGTGAGCCTAAGAGCCCCCCCCTGATCTTTCCTCAGCACGAACCTGTTCCGGTGTACGTAGAAGGGAACCCCTGTACATCTCCGCTTTCTCGGAGGAGGATTCTTCTTTTTCTCGGTCCCCTCGCCGAATCTCTTGGAACGTCTTCACGAGGAGGGCAGAGATTCGGAGGCAGGCCTCTTTCCCCGAAGAGGGGGATGCTCACCTTTGTAGATGCTCTTCCTTTCCTGCCTGCTCGACAGTGAACTGCCGCTCGAGGGCTGGCTCGTAGAAGAGGAGCAGGTGTTACCTTTTATCGACAGTCGCTCTTTTAGGGTCGTGCTTCTCTCTCTCGGCAAGTTTCTCCTCGAGCTCTAGTAGCGTCTCGGGCTCGCGTAGAGTCGGCCGACCGCAGAGGGAGCTCCGCGAGAGCCTCCCCCCGCCCCGACGCTGTCCACTCCGATATCCCCTCGATTTTTCTAAGAGTTTTCTGAGGCCCCCGCGGCTCTCGGCGTCGGGCGCGGTCTTCCCGGGGTTCGATGTCGTTACCCGCAGCTCATCCCCACCCATTCATCTTCTTGGTTCTTTTCCCGTTCTAGACTTCTTCCCCCCCGTTTTCAAGGCAGTTGCTGCGTCCTGCTCGACCGAGGACACGGATCGTGCCTTGTGCTTCTAAGGAAGGCTTCTTTTATCTTTCCTTACTTGGCTAGGTTTTTCTCTGGCTTCGTCACCCCCCCGGTCACAGCGGGCGGTCTTCTCCGGACTGCCTGCGCGGCCCCCACGAGCTCGTTTTTTTCGGGTCTCTTTGAGGAGGGAGCTCTCTGTACAAATTCTTGCGGGCCGTCGTCCTCTTAGGGGGTAAGGGCGCACGGTTTGCTCGCACACGCCTTCGAGATGTAGCTGTCGTTTTTGCGCGTCATTAACATCTCTTCCTTTCCTTTTCTTTGTTTTTTTTCTACTTTTTTTTTGATCAAGTTTTTTCCTTTCCGCGACGAGATCTCTTGCTGCTTTGAGTCGCAGCACCCCTTTGCGCCCGTGACCCGCTCCTACGAGCCGTCGCGCTTAGATAGGCATGTTGTCAGTCTGGAGTCGCTCCTCTAGACTCGCCCCTGGAACCCCTTCTTTTCTAAAGCTCTTCCCTCTGTGTCCTGTCGCACTCTGCTCCTTCCATAGTCGGCACGTAGGAGCGTCTCAGCGCGGCTAGATAGCAGCCTTCCTTGTCGAAGCAGCCTTTCTCCCAGGGTCCGTCTTTCTCTCCCGCTCCCTGGCCATTGACCTTCCCCCCCTGGCACGCTCGTGATGATGCTCAAACGCCCCGGCGGCGAGGACTGTTTTTGGGGATGAGATCGTTCGGAGTAATAGACCGGTTTCTTTCCTAGCGGGCATCCCCTCTGAAACGAAGCCCAGTCGACGCCCCTCTCCCAGAAGAGGATTCCTCCGGTATATCGGGGCCCCGGAGCCGCGTCTGCGGCGGCGAGGGATCGACGGCGAGACCCTGTAGGAAGAAGCTACGAGGGCCCCCCTCTGCGTTTTAGCGGGCCTCTTGACCTCGTCGCGTACCGCGCGAAAATCAGGAAAAGATTCGAAAGACTGATGACGGTCAAACACCATACTCTTCCTTCCTCGTGATCCTCGCGTTGGAAGATAAGGCCGAAGGTCTGTAAGGAATAGCAGTTAGGAAGAGGAGACTTTGAGGCCAGGCCACTTTCGACTCTTCGAGAAAGCTTTCCCTCTCCGGGTGTGTTTCTTTTTTTTTTTCCGGGGTGCAGAGCTGACTCTCTCTGAGACGAGCCCGACGATCCGTTATCTGCTCTTCCTTTGGGGTTCCTTCGCCTTTCCAACTCCCCCCTCTCCTTTGTAGTTTCGTTGTGCCGCCCTCCGAACGTTTTTAGTGGTGAGGCACGACTAGACGTTGGAGTCCCTTAACTTTGCTTTCTTGGCAGACGTCCCCTTTTTTTGAGAACCCCCTTTTTTCCACTGAGATTTTGACCTTTCTCACTCACAATGCTGCGACGATCTTGGGTAGCTCCTCCCCCCCCGGCCGACGTGCGCGGTGTCTTTATGTTCCTCCGCGCGTCCCTGGAGAGGCGAACTCCCTAGACGGCGTGTGCTGGCTCTCACCAGGATTCCTCGCACCCGAACTGAGCCTGATGCTTCCGCCTTAAACTGCCTCTATTCTTATTCCCCCTCACTTCGATCTGGCCTAGGCCGCACGCTTAGGTGTGGAGATGGCAGAGTAAAGCTTGAGCTGCTCCTATGTCCTCCCAATTCCCTGTCTTTTGCGTCTTCGTACGACTGCCGAGAGGGAGCGGAGAGGATGGGTTTTTGAGAGCTCATTGCCCCTTTGATTGGCCCGGTCTGCCCCGATGCTATCCGTAATGCTATTGCCGAAGGCCATCGAAATGCGCCTAGGCAGGGTTCTTTGTCCTTTCTCCTATCTTCCGGCCTGAATCCTCTCCGGCAAAGGTCTTTTCTAGCCGACTAGGAGACCATAGAGATGATTTCTTCCTCCTCTTTACCTCGGAGTTTTTCCGACGAGTGCATCCCATCAGTTTTTTCTCCTTCCAGAGAGGAGGGAAATCCTCGTGGGCTTGCATCTTGCAGTCCCCACGCTTCCTCGATGCTAGCCCTCGATGGTTCTCTTGAAGTTAACTTCCCCAGGTGATGCCTTCTCACCCTCTTGCAGCTCTTTTCGGCGACTCTATCCGGATCGAGAAGCGGGGCCACACATGCCTGGACGACGTTTCCTTAAGAGTTTGGTTTTGTTTCTCCTAACCTCTTTTCTCGAAGATCCGCTTGCCTTAATCCGGAGCTTGTATAGGTTTCCACGGACGGGGCCTGAGGTGGTGGACCTTCCCTGCAGCGTGCGTCTCATGAATGGTCCGTTCCCCTTCCGACGGCTCCGTTTCTGTGTTCTTCCGGTCTTCGTTTGAGAGATCCTCTTTGCGCCGAGCCGCCCTTAGAGGGTACTTTCTACGCTTCCTCCTTTGGCTCTTGGCGGTGGCCGGCTCTGACCCGTTTCTCTCTCCCCCATGACCGAGCCCGGCTGTGTAATTACTCCTTCCCCGAGGAAAACTCACTGAATTCCCGTGCCATTCTTCCCGCTGCGTCCCCTGAGCTCGACGCGGAGATGCAGAGGTCTGGTTGTCCCCCAAACAAGCCCGGCTTGGCTCGGCGTCCGGGCAATCGTCTCTCCCTTCTCTCTCGCGTCTTTGCCCTGGGTTCTGCACCTGGTGCTCACCCCCACACGCCCCCGTTTCCCCATTGCTCAGCTATGTCTCCGCACTTGCTCCTTCCCGTCTTCCTCCCTTTTTTTTCGTGCCTCGGCTTCTCTGGGGCCTCTTCCGTGTTTTTTTTTTTTTTTTTTCTTGGGTTTTGTTGCAGCGCTGCGTCCACCGCGAGCTCTGCCCGAAAGCTCCCTCCTCTTTTTGTCAAAGACATGGATTTTTTCCTGGACTCCCGAAGGCGTGACGTTAGCTTCAGGAAGGACATAAGGTGCTCCTGCACGCGACCTTCCTTTCGACCCCCTCTCGGTCACGCCCATTCAGATGACCTGTCGACGCGTGGACCTCTAGGAGTATTCCCGTGTCGTCAAGCTTTTCCCCGACACCCATGGCTGCCTTTTTTGTGATCGAAGCCGAGACCAGCTTTCAGTGTTTACTTCCCTGATTCTTTCGACTTTTTTAACGAAGATGACGTTTCACCTCCTAGCCTCTCCGGTAGTGTTGTCCCCTTTGGCAGAGGCCGATCCCGAACGCGCTTCCCCCGCTAGCTTCGGAGGATAAAACGCCGAGGAGCTCTTCTGAAGTCTCGCGCCGTTTCTCTTGGGAGATTCCTCAATTTGAGGCCTCTCTGAACAGCGAGCGCACCACAAGACGCGCGTACGATCGGTTGGTGAGCGGTGTGTCAGCGCCTGGAGTAAGCGTCTCCTTGCTCGTCAAGGATCCCTCTCATTCTTTTCTAATAATAAGTTGTTCTGAGAGACTCTAGTAGCTTTGCGCCGTGACGATTTTTCTCGCCGCGCTTACGTCCGAAACACCGCCGCGAAATGAGCTTATCTCTCGTCCGATGTCAGATGTCAAGCGCCTTCTCCCGACTCCTCGAGAGTTCTTGGATTCGCCGTCAGCGGAGCTTCCCATACGGAGGGGTCCAATCCTCCGAGAGTTCCCGTCCTTTTCCCGGGATGGGCAAGCCCGATTTTTTTCGACGGATCCTTAGTGACAGTCGGTCTAGTCATGAAACGACCGGATAGAGACCCACCTAAGAATGCCCCCAGTCTCAAACCTCAGCCTACTTTTGACCGCCTTCGTCGGCTCGATTAATCGGAAAAGAAGTACCCCAGTTCCTTATTGTCTCTTGATTTGTGTTGTAGAGAGCCCGATGAAGAGTAACCTCAACCAAATGTAGAGCTCCACAATATCCTGAGGCTCCTTGCCGACCTTGCCACGCCGTCGGCGGCAGCGGACCGATTCCTCCCCCCTTGGATGCTCTTGTTGACACGTCTCGTCGCAGGGAGTTTCTCCTCTTTTTGGCCTCCCTTGAAGCTCTTCTTTTCCCGGTCGACTCCTTGGTCACGCCGCTCTGGAGAGTAAGATTTTCCCCCCTCTTCGCTTTCCACCTTTTTCGCGTCAAGTCCCCCTTCCTGACGCGGCGAGGAGATCGCTAGGGTAATGAGCAAAAGCCATCGCTCGCGACCTTTTCTTCGCCGCCTGCCCCTAGCTTTTTTCCTTTTGCAAGCCCCCGCGACATCCCTAGCTCCCCTGCATATCGAGCCTCAGAAGCTCTCTCACCGTTATACGCAGAATCTTCCACGTTTTAGAACGACTTTCAGGGCGGAACCTTCCCCCTTTGGGTAGAGGGGTTAGAGTCCACTTTGTGCATCCTCGCGTTTGGCACTCTTAAGGTTTCTTTTGGATGTCTCGAGCGAGCGGCTAGAGACCGCGACACAGACGGAACGGTTGTTTAGATGCAGACTGTTGGCCCAAGATTTTTTGCGACTCGTGCTTTTTGAGTTTCGAAAGCTCTTCCGCAAGTCATTTATTCATATTAGTGCGTTAGTAACGTGGCCGAGACGAGGG
>Ga0179591_1321246_pt1 | contig 20230 bp, 24 predicted proteins | sample CZOMad2_1_08_16f_FD_182891 | JGI IMG/M metagenome (GOLD analysis project Ga0179591, IMG submission 182891) | Vadose zone soil fungal communities from Angelo Coast Range Reserve, California, USA - CZOMad2_1_08_16fungal (PacBio error correction) | ecosystem: Environmental > Terrestrial > Soil >... | reverse complement strand
GGGACAAGGCCCGTGCATTGGTGATCTCCCCATTGGTCTGCAGCTCCTTTTCGATTGGCGGTCGGCGACGTTTTCGTCGGTTTTTTTCATCCCGTTTGATGGACCTGGTAGTTAAGTTCCCCCTGAAGTTCGAGTGAATCTTCTGACAGCAATGTGTGCAGTTCCTCCACGTCTCACCCCCCCCATGGGAAGGAGACTTTTTAGCCGTTTTGGTTCTTCGGCGTTGCCGATTTATGCCCCCTTTTATATTCTGCCCCAGATGTCTCGCCTTTGCCTTGCGCAACTTCGTACTCCTTCGGGAAGGGAGATATGTTCCCTCGTTTTATATCCTCAGTTCCCCGTTCCCCTTGAATCCCCTCTCCCTACACCCCCAGTACCCTTCCGTCTTTTACGTTTCGCCTTTTAAATGGGCTGCCTGAAAAACTTGGTAGCACCCCATTCGAGAATTGCCACACTACAGTTTAGCTTTTTGTCGTCTCTGTTGACGCAGACCTCATCTACTGCCGGGAAGCCGTTTCGTCACCCCCGTGACGAACGCGACAGGCCAGTCTACAGGGCGGGTCGCCAAGCCCAGAAATCGTTTCTTGCTTTGTTGCACCTGTCTCAGGAAACTCTAGCCCAGCCGTTCGCACGCCAAAGGTCGCGTTCCGGTGACATAATGTTCATCCCGTAGAAAGCAATTGCACACCGAGTAAGGATTCTCAGGATTGCCTACCATGCTGTGCCCCCTCTCTGTAGATTTCTGTCCCCACTTTCACCCCCGAACCGTCCCCTCCGGTATAGAAGGTGGAAAGCCGCGTGTCGTTTCGTATGGGCGCTGACGCCATTTTCTTTTGAGTTCCCCTTTTCATGAGTGGTGAAGTCCCTGAGGCACCGTTTTTCGCGTGATTGTGCATGGTATTTGTAATCACGTACAGGTCTTCAGTTTACTTCCTCCTTTGTCTGCATCACAAATCAAGACATGCATCCCCACTTCCGAAAATGGTTGGTGAGCCGCAATGTGACTAGTCGAACGCTTCGATGCAGTTCAGGTTATACCCTATTCCCTCAGGGGTGATGCGGAGTGATTGTTCTTGGTGTCTTATTGATAAGGTGTCTTTTCTTAGGGTTCTGTATGTCGACTCTTCCGGGCCCGTTCCTATGAGCGTCCCCTCTTTTCCGTAAAGGCTCTTTGCCGAGAGGTTTTTTGATCGGGACCCCTAAACACTACAGCCCATCCGATGATGGTCAACTCCAACGCTTTTACAAGTTCTGTTTTGCGGCGTCGACGACGCCGTGAAACGCACCAAGGCGTAGAAGAAACCTGTTGCAGCGTTCGTGACCCCATTCTTCCTAGATGCCAGAGATCCCTCTCGTCGCCTGTACGAAACAGTATTTGTCATGCTTGTAACTCTCGGTACAACCGGCTTCGACACTTTGCAAGATCCCCGGTTGCCCTCGTTGGGTCATGTTTGTTTGTGGGTTACTTTTGGGGAGTTTTTGTTTTGGGGTGGTTTGGGTGGGGGTTGTGGAGCTGACACGCAGAAATATGAAACCGAGTCGTGGTGTTCCTCTGCAAGTTTAGGAACTCTCCTCCCTGCTTCCCCCGGGGCCCTCCACGAGGCTATTTTTTGCCTTTCTCGTTCACATGTAGTACCCTCACCCCTGTTCCTGTCTCCGAGTGCTTCCCCCCAGGTGGGAATAAGACGTAAGCTGCGATTTCGTCTTTCCCCCAGATCGGCCTTTTTCCGCGCTCCTCCGCTTCCCTTCAAGAAGATCCCCCCATATCGACGTTGGAAGCGGCCCAAGTACATTCTGGTGCCTCACCCCATGTTACCAGTTCATATATGAGACGCCAGTATGGACCACCCCCCCACCCCTCGACGAGGCCCGATGACTTCCTACTATCTTTTCCCTTTGCTACTCCCAGCTCCCCCCGGGTGCCTTCCGTCGCCTCGGCGCACCCGGTTCCCCCTGGTCTCTCGGTTTTCGACTTTTTCGTCGTGTAACCCGACCCTTCCTTATCATCGTGTTCAGGAACATCCTTGCTCGTCGCCCCTCACCCGCGTGCTTTTCTCGCCACGGCGACGCCACGTGTCCTTTTTCCTCCTTACCGCTCCCGAGCACGCAGACCCAACCGCGGCTGTAAATGGTGTACCCACCTTCCCAACCACGATCCCCTCGGTCAGTTTGTTTCTCGGAGTTTTGGACTTTTGCTACCAAACCGCGGGTTTCTGTTGTGCGCTGATTCCCCGAAAAGCATGCCCCTTTTTTCGAGTGGCGCGTCTCCGAATACGGTATTCTGCGCTTACTAGAGACGACACGTGTGCCGTCCACCGATTATGCGTTTAGGGTCCTTTTCTCTTTCCCGCCTCGACCGAGGTCCCTCGAACCCAGTTTTTTTTTCGAAGTGTGCCCAGTTGACGGTCGAGATCCTTCCCCCACGACCGCTATCGTCGCAGTGCCCCGCCCTTTGTCCTCCTCATTGAAAGAGAGGTTTGGGTTCCGGCCGATTGTTTTTTTACATAATCGAAGCGTTCTTTTCTGTTCCTCCACTTTGCGTGGCGCACCACTTGGCCTCTTCGAGTATCCCTGCGTGCAACGTGCCCTCTCTTCGCGCGGGTTTCGTCGAGGGGCTTCTCGGTCGCGGCTTTTTTTTACCACGACAAGGCTCCTTGTTCTGGGGTCGTCGCTCCTCAGCTTAGAATGGACGTGTCGTTTCTCCGTCCGCCACGTGATGGAGCACTTGTTTTAGAATTCGTGATCGCTGTTGCCGCTTCCTTGGTCCCTTCTCCTTGATCACTTGTGAGTGAAACCCTCCAGTTCGTTTGGAGTTCTGCCCTCTCCCCCCCCCAATACTTTACCTTCGCGGTTACATCGATTCCCTTCCTGCCCCAACTTTCCTCCTCTGCCGCCTTCCCCCCCGCCTGGCTCGGCGATTCTCTGCTGGTGATTGCCCTTGAGTTCTTCTACGCCGTTTTCGTTCGTTTCACGGCGTCCCGTTTTCTTTTACGACGCCACTCCCTTCTTGTTCCATCCCTCCCAGCGCATGCCTCAGGGGTGCTGACCGCTTGGGTGCGCCCGATCAGCATCTTCGCCAGGATTTGACATTTTTGACTTGTCCCCCTCCTCCAATAGTGACCATTCGCCCTCTCCGTCCGCCTTCGTCAATCCCCTCCACCAGTCCGCTGCTTCCTGAAGACGACACCGCACGCCCCCACGCAGTCCCCCCACCCTACTCCCCGCACCTTTCTGGTCATTAAATGCTGTTATCCCGACATTTTCCTGCGTTCCTTCTAAACGAGGTGATCTTTACCCTGAGTAGGTAGTGTTTGCATCTTCTCAATTGCTTACTTTAGGATATCTTTCCCCCAAGCCTAAATCTTTTTACATACCTACCGTTTTTGGAAGTCCCCTGCCCGTGTATTGGAATGATACCCACGACCATCCACGACTCCTTTTCCCCCATTCCCGACTTCCTTGGAATAGCGTTCAACCCCCAACTTATCGTCCGCTTTTAAAGATCTGCTCGCCCTCTCTGACCCACTTGCCCCGTTTCCTGAGCCCTTCCCCAGAGAAATTTCCGTAGTCCTTTTCGGGGGGAAATTTTTTCAGAAAGATTCCCACCTTTGATTACGGATCTGTACGATTATAAGGTCGTCCCTTGGCATTCTCCAGTACTCCGTTTTAAGTTGACAACAGGCCTGCTTGTAGTCCATTGCCCTTTCTCAAGGGAAGATGTCGCACGAGTGACTAATCACGACCCAAGTCCGTGATCCCCAACCCTGTATCCCTCACGTTTGCACAGCAACCACCCTAGGTTGTCCCTTCCCCCCCGCCCGTAGAACTTTGGCAGGTCCCACGCCGTGGGAAGTAGATGCTCGGTTTTTGTCATTTAGAAGAGGGGTCTGAGCTTTCTCCCCAGGTCCATTCACCAGCTTTTCCGCAACCCTCGACCCCTCCGTTCCCTGTTGTCCTTTCCAGTTCTTCTGTCCATGCTCCCTGGATGATGGTTCCCCCATTCCCATCCTCCCTGGTGACGGGAATAGTTGCCATTGGGCTTCGGCGAGTCTTATTCCAACTTCACTGGCCCGGCGGCGTCTTCTGTATTTTCCCTACTTGAGCGTCCCTAGTGCGACCTTTTTGGCGAACCTGGTCGCGGGCTCCGCCTACCCCCTCGTCCTTCGAAAAGGGGATGAATCTGGGATGCCTCTCCCCCACGAGTCGCTATCCCCTCCCCTTTTTTGTGACCCATGTTTACTTACCTCCGTAGGCGATTCCACCTTTTGCAGTTTCGACCTCTTCCCCGAAAAGTCGTTTTCGGATAGGACTACCTTCCTAGCGCGGGTCCTCTCCCATCTTTCGATACCGTTCGTCCCCCAACTGCGGACCCCCTTATCTTCCCAATTTTTTATCACCCCTTGCTTTTCACCTTCCTGTTTTTCCTGGGTTGACAATGCTTGTCCGGAAAAGTCCTTCCTGGACGCCCCCTGTCCACTTACCTTCTACCCGAAGACTTGCGAAGAGCCCCGTCCCACGGGTACGGCGTTTGCTAGCCTAATTTTTCGTGACTCCTTGGGTTTCAGAAGCACTCCGAACTTGAGCAAACTCTTGCTTCTGATGCCCTCTGAGAGTTCCTCCCCCCTGGGTGGTGTTGTCTCTGACCAATCGAGCCCCCTTAGAGGTCCATCCCGACCTTCTTGTTTTTCGGACTCGCAATTCGAAATTCGGGCCTCTTCTTCCGCTTTCTCCTCTCCTTGAGCTCCTACGACACACCACAATAACTCTGTTCCGGACTCTTCCAGGTCCATCCACTCCTAGGAAGAGGGATTGTACCTCTGCCCTAATCCTTCAATCCTAAGAGACTCACCCCTTCGCACGCGATCCGAAACCCAGCTTTTTTCCGAATCCCAAACTCCTGGTGCCACTTAGGGATCTATCCCCAGACGTCACCATGATCTTGTTGTGCCCGACGATCCCCCCGCCCGCTTCTTTCCTGAGGACGAGATAGCGACGAAAGCCCTGACCCATCCGTGCCAGACCTCTTCCTCCCCGCTGGCTTTCGCCGTCGACCCCCACCCGACTTACGGGTTGCACTCGTGGTTTAGTTCTGCTGGGAGAGAGTTTGTTTCCGACAAAATTTACATCCCCCCCCTGTTACACCGGTCTTTTTTTACGGAATCTTCGTCCGGCCTCGTTCTCAGAAGTGGTCCTTACCCCCCCAGCCGCGACCATCTTCGATCTGGTCAGTCACGAAAGCTTGGGGTCTGCTGATTGAGCTTGTCAATCCTCCTCTTCCTCTTTTCTAATAATACGTTGTTGATGAGTGACCTCGAAGAACCCCAAGGTTTTCCTTTATTGCTGACAGCTTCTTTTTAAGTCTTTTTTGGGTTGGTCAAAGTATGAGGACTACTCCCCTGATTTTAACAGTTCCTGCTCCTGTCGTCGCTTCTGGTTTCTGGATGTGCAACTTTCCCTAAAACGACAGCGACCTTGACCTCCCATTGCAACCCCACGTAAGTCCTTTTTGTCTTTTTTTCCCGAGAGGTTTGCCCAGCTCTTTAAAACGCTGTTTGAAAGGAAGTGGTCTCTCGTTCGTCCTCTCCAACCCCGGGCCGCCGTTAGTTTCTATGTGGAAAGTGAGACAGACCCGTTTCATAGGGCTCGATATCAAGTTGTGTCTCCCCAGCTTGATGTCCGAGACTCTGCTGTAAAAGGTTCTCGCTTTGCCGGTCGAGTCGATAACCCCACTTCCTTGTGTTCGTCCGCGATCTTAAGTACAGTTCTCTGTTTTTTGCCCGTTTCGTCTTGAAGGTCCATGAGGGCCGCCTCCCGGCCCGATGTTTGTTGATTTACCATGCCCCTCCGGAGACACCTCAGACGGCTTCTTCCCTTTCGCTCAAGTTGTGTGTCGTCTAACAACCCCCCCACCTCTTGGGCGAACCGTCTAGGGCATCGCGGCCAGCGAGTCACGGTCTCCACAAAAGTTCCGGTTATGTGCTGTAAATCCCCAATTTCTTTTAACCCCAAGGGCTTGCGATCCCCCTGTGATGACCCAGTGCCGCGATTTGACTAGGGTGTTTTTTTTTCAAGCGTCCAATAGTTTCCGACAAATGTTCGTTTGTTTTCGGGCAGAAGGGTCGTGGGTTCACTTAACCGGCCTCTGTCCTGGCTATTGGCTTCAGCTCCTGTTCGCCTCGGTTTCCTTTCGTTTAGATTTCTCTGGAACCTTTCCTGCTCAAGGTTTTAGTCGATCAACACGTACGTGAGGATTTTTTAGTTGGACAGATTGTACAGCGTAATGAAGTTACGTAATGAGTAGAAAAAAGCCTTTGGTCTTTCGGCTTCCCTTCTGCAATAGTTGGATTTCAGTTGTCCCTACCAGGAACCCTAGCAAATTGTCGAGCTCCTATTTGTTCAAGCCCCCGTCTTTTATTTTTGCCCATTTTTTCCCATATTCGCACGTCGGTTTCTTAGAGATGTTTCCCCCTTTGCCGGCGATCTGCGCTTCCCAGTGAATAATAGGCCCTCTGCCAGACGCCCCCCAATAGTCATTCACCGGTGCGGCAGGTACTTTTCGAAATGGGTCACCTCCCCGTTTTGTCCCAGTTCATTGAGATGACTGCAACCCACTGTCTCTCATAGGTAGAGTTTTTTGCTCCCCACCTGTGTGAAGACTCGCGAGTTAATTCCCCTGATGCTGTGGGAAATAGAGTCCTTTCCCTGCCAGTAGGGTTCCTTCCTGTCCGCCGCCCTGAAAATGGTTTTGTTCACTTTCAGGGCGGTCAGACAATCGTTTCTTTTTTTTGCCCTCATGCCTTCGAAAAGGAATTCTGATGAAAATCCTTACTGCAGCCCCTTTTCCCTTGCCATCCCACCAGGTAGGTCCCATGTCTGTAGCAGGACCTCGATGCACACTAAAGGTGTTTCCCTTATAATTTACACCGCCAGAACCTTCCTTCTTGTCTGTGACGATACTTTTTTTCTTCCAGTTGTCGTCGCGGCGATCTTTCGTTTAAGAGTGTCCAGCGTCAGAGGCTTGTTTGTGTGGTCCTCCTATTGCCTTCTGCTGGTGGCTACTGGTGTGCTTTCCGTACCCGTTCTAGGAAGGTTTGACTCCCCCCTGTCGGCATATAAATAATTCACGTCCGCCCACACTTCCGATCCCCGGTTTTCTGAGAACTTTACTTTTTTCATCATTACCCCGATTTCTTAGTTCCGATGACCTTCTTTTCCAGTCGATTAGAGGAGGGTTCTTGGTGATTTTTCGTTCGGCCGGAGGTCTTATCTCCCCCACTGGCTTTTTATGGAGTCTACTTGCCTTTTTCCCTTGAGGGACTATTTCGGAACCCTGTTTCCCAGGTTTTCGAGCAGCGGTCCTTTTCGCTTTGACGTTTTTACCGCACAATTATGCCCGGCCTTTTGTTTTCCCTTTCATTCCCTTACAAGGGGATTTGCGGGTACAGCCGCCGTTGACGCCCCAGCACGGCTGATACCATTTTTTTGTTTCCCGTCGCAAGATCTTGACAAGATTTGACCTTTCCCTTGTATTATTATTTGCTTTGACTCCTACGGTAATTACCCGAAACCTGCTGTTTCCAAGGGTACAAGGGGATGGGTTTGGCCGCTTTAATATCAAGCGACCCCACCCCCCGAACCTGAGGGTGCAATCCTCCCGGTGATTCCTCTTTGCCCCCGGCCGGACGGTAACAATAGATCCCGACTTCTTCGCAGAGTCTCGCTTAATAACTGCCTTTTTTTATACCCGCCATGATTCTTTTTCAGCTACGTCTCCATTGGTGAGGATCCTCCGGCCGAGCCGTAGGATCTCGTGTTCAGCCCCGCCGCGCCCGTCCAGCTCCTCAAGACTCCGCTTATTTAAGTTGATAGAGACGTTTCCGATCCCAACTATCCCCCTCTGGACCCCAGGTTCCTTTGTGCGCCCCTTGCCATTTCCCCCCTTGGTCGATGAATTGACGAAGTCCAGACGTGCCCCCCCCAACGATCCAGCACCGCGTTTTTGCTGAGATCCCCTGGTTTTCCCTGCGAGACTAAGAAGCTGACGTTTTGGTTCCGATGCCTCGCGGTTCAATAGGCGCTCTTGTGCGAACCTTGTCGCGGCGTTAACCGCTACTGCCGAATCCTTTTTCTTCCGTCCACCGATCGAGCTCTCTTCCCGCCCGCGGAAAGAGAGGTCGTCTCGCACGTGGATTCCGTCATGCTTCCCCATTCTGATTTTCTCCCTAGCTAATTTCAGCCTCCAACCCCATGAATAATGTGTCCTCCCCCAATTCCCCCCCCCCACGTCTCTCTTTTCCTCCATACTTGGTGTTGTTTTTCATTTTCCTCCCTTTTGTTTCACTTGGCTATGTACCCCTATTCAGGCGCTGTGTATGAGTGTCCTACGCTCGGAAGACCCTCGCAATGCCGGGAGAGAGGAGCCAACCCTTGTACTTCTTGGATACTGCTTTTTCCATCTCGCCTTAAGGTCCTCTATAGTGTCCTCACCGATGATTGATCAGGCAGTTGAGGGTCCTCCCGCCGCGGACGGTCCGCCCCCACTTCAACAGTTCACCGGTCGCCGGAAATGGGTTCTGGTTTCGGCCCCCCCCCTCCCTGCCTTTAGGAGTAGTTAGCCTTTGAGCACAGGTTTCCGCGAGCTTTGCGGCTTAGGCTTTCCTCGGATTTTTCCCCTATTCATCTGGGAACTTGAAGTGGGCCTGAAGTTGCCTAGGGAGATTTGCCCGTTGAAGATTTGAACCTCTCAGCCTGCGAGTTACCCTTAGAGGGCTGATCGCCCCCCCGTCTGGCCGATCTGTTTTCCAAGAGATAATTGCTTTGTCGTCGTCTCCCCTTGTGCTCCGTTCTGAGATCATTCCTTTGGTATCAGTCCCCTACCGTGATGACTTAGACGTTAGCCTCTGATTCGCGAACTGGTGTCTCGGCGGGGGCTCTCGTTTGAGTTCACTCTGCGTCTGTGGGAGCGTTTTCTCCCCTTCCCAAAACCAACCTTGGACCTACGGCCACTCCGTCGTGGCATTCCCATTCTGCTTTCGCAACTCCTAGTTCGCCCCTGCTCGTCGTAGATGGCCCTCCCCGCTTTTTCTTCCCGCCGGGTTCTCCCTGGTGTTCGAAGAATAATCCCCCCACATCCCGGTCTTGGAAACGGCTTGTAGTGACAATTCCTCAAGGCGTGCTGAGCCTGTCCCGTCGCTTTTGCTCCCTCCCCCCTTGGCCCTTAGCTGAACTCCCCGAAGGAAATGCCATCGCTGTCCGAGCCCGTCCATACCCCATAAACGCCCCGATCCTGATTCCTCCTCCCACTCACTCACCCTCCCACGCCGCACCCCCCCCGAGAAAATCGCGCCCCCCCCCACCGCATGACATCGGTCCCTTTCCCAGTTACTTTACTTCCACCCCGAGTTTTTCTTCCCAACCATTTTTATGCATGTATGACTAGGCATTTTTCTATGTTCAATCACAACACCCTTCCTCCCTCAGTGACCCCCTTCCACGGTCGCAATAACTGACCAATCGACGCACACATCAGCCCATGGCATTTGGGCCCCCATAACTTCCAAACCATCCTATACGTTGGTTCTATATGCGCGCCCAATCCGCACCGCCACTGGAAAAGGTAGCACTTTTTGCCGCTCCCGCTTCCTTTTTAAAGAATATCTTTCCAGACCCGCCACCTTTTTTCTGTAAAGAGAAATGGACGCCCTTAACGTTGCTTCATTGCACGTCTTTCCTTCCAGTGAAAGATGTTCTGGGGAGCGGTCGGCCTCACCTGTTGTTCAAACGGTTTCTCCGCCCCCTGTTCCAAAAGACCCACCGCTTTCTTTTTTTGGGCTGTCGCCCTCCGGGCCGTCGTCCCTTCCTGCGACCGTCGCAGTCTTGCTCCGGGTCTTGGATTCGTCACAAAGGAGCTGACAAACGAAGTGGGGCTGCTGGCCGAAACGCGACTTTTGACTTTCTTTTCCGTCGATCTGTACTTGGCGCTGTGTTGTCCCACCTTTTCCGGACATGCAGCACCGGTACCGTACTAGGCGGTTCGGAGGCCTCTGCGATTGAGACGGTCCCTTTCTCGTCGATCGACCGCGGCCCACCTTTTCTCCCCTCCTCCGCTTGTTGACCTTTTTTCACCTGCCCGCTGCCGATGCCTGAACATAGGATTCTCGACAAGGGCGAGCAGTTGCGTTGCCGACTCACCCCCCTTTTTCTCTTCGTCCCCTCAGTCGCAATACGTACTGCCGTTCTTTCCTTCTGCCCGGTCGACTTCGGACGAGAACACTTTTTTTTTGGACCTGACTACCGCCTCATGCCCTTGACGTCCTTTTCGCCGACCTTTTTCCCTTCGAACTGCCCTGCATTATGGAGACCACCCTTTTCTTTACCAGGCAATTAATTGGTTGTTGACCCATAACCCTGGCTAACCTCAACTATGGACTTTCTGAGATGATCTACTTTTCCCCCTCCCCCCGCCTTTTCTGAAAGGAGGCCACCCTCGGTCGTCCCGTCGCCTCGCGAATGGGGTTAAGCGACGATTTTGCCTCAGCACATTCCTCTCTTTTGCTTTGTCTTTGCTATGCTCCTCCGCTTTCGCCCTCTTTTTTGGTTTGGCGAAGACATACCCTCTTTCCGAGAATTTTCATTGTTCTGCCTGTCCTCCGTCCCCCTCTTGTGACGCGCCGTTCCTCATGTTTCCTGCCCGAAGACCCCCCATCACCTTTCCGTTGAAACGTCCGGGAACTGACGAATCGTTCGATCCTGCATTTGGGACTTGCCACGTAAACGCGGCTCCAGGACGACGCATTTCCCAGAGATCGTCACCCATCTCATGGACTACCCATCCGGTTTCCCCTTCGTACCCCCGGTTGACCTCCGGTAAATGGCATTTTTTTTCAGCACTTCATCTTCCCTCCCGCGTCGCCTGGAGCGGTTTTGCGATCGCTCCGCCCTCCTTACCTTCCGGGCCACAACCCCGCCCGTGTTTTTCCCCGCGTGCTGGGCCTTTCCCCCTAGCAAAAAGGAGTTCCCTTACACCTACGGGTCTGTGCTTTCGGTACGCAAGAATTTTGATCCCAACCCACTACCCCGTACCGCCGAGCCGGCTCCCTCCGCTGTTCGTCGACCTCCCTGAGTTCTTTTTCGCGTTTTTCCTTCCCCCACACTCGAGACATTCGTAGACTTTGGTTTCAGTTTCCCTCCCTGCTTCACCCGGCCGGCTTTCGTTTCTTCCCACTCCCCCACCTTTTTTAATATCCCTCGTTGTGCAGCTGCTTTTTTTTTCCCCGCTGGTTCCGGCAACTGACGTTTTTCTCTTTGATGACAGAGTATAATTCTTTTCTCAGGGCTTTTTGTGGCCTTCCGTCCATCGCCCGGCGACGGCTGTCGGTTACTCCAGGGGATCCATTTTTTGTCCTGTTTTCGACCAGCTCCCTGACTTCCCCCCCCACTTTTCCCCCCACCAGTCTTTGTAGATGCTTTGATATGCGCGGGCCCCATCTGCGACCAGAGTTTGCTTGTAGGCCTTCCTGTTCGGGGACATCTTCCCAGTCTCAAACCCCCCCTCCAGCCTTCGCCGCCTGGCGGGCGATCTCCGGTGATGAAAGTAGACTTACCCGTTCCTGCCCCCGCCGTCTCGTAACCGGATGTTTTAGTTCGGTTTCCCACGATGGGCTGTTGCGTTTGCAAAGTTCGTAGATGAGCTGTTTTTATAGATATCAAATCCCCTTCCCATGAGTTCCGTGACTGTCGGTTGATCCTTAGATCGGCTTGCAGTGATTGTGGGTCTTGATCCCTTCGTTATGTCCCGGCCCTTCATCCTCGAGGTTGCCAGTTCGCCTTCCCCCGTCGTGCTCCCCTCAGCCCCGTATTCACCTTTTCTTGCAGTCTTCTTTCCCGGTCACACCACCCCTTCACCTCGGTTTCCCCTCACTCCTTTTAGGCTATATCTCGCCATGTTCATCCACAAATTAGCTTTTGCATTTCTTTCCTGAGGTCCCCCCAATTCGTCGTCGCTCCCCCTCGGGAGAAGACGCCTCCCCCCGTTTTTAATTGGCGGTTTCTTGGTCAGTTACGTCCAATTCCTTCCCTTTCCCCGTTCTTCAGCAGGGGGTAGTTCCCAAAAAAGGCCCCGGACGTTTTGCTTGCATTTTGATAATTACCAATTGGTGCTTTCTATTCTTTGGACAGGTCTTCGACCCCTTTCTGCTCATTTAGTCCCGACCCTATCAGACTCACGTTTCTGGCCGCCTAGTTCCCCACTTTTGCAGCGTCCGGACGGGGTAATTTCCGGATTTTCACCCTCACTGTTCTTTATTTTCTGATAGGGAGTCGTCTTTGCCCCTGAGATTGCTCTATTCGTCGGCGCTTTCTTCGCGCCGTGTAACCTTCCTCCTTTGCGGTTGCCGGAGATTTTGCCTTTTCTGCTCAGCCGACAGTGCCAGTATAAACTTCATCCCCCGCGACTCCCCCTTCTCCGTTTCGGTTTTCTTTTGGTCAACTTATGGACGCACCCAGCGGCGCCAACCTGTCTTCTTCACCGAACCTTGGGTAGTTTACGGCAGTTTGCCCTTGAAGACTCTTTTTTTCGTTCTGAGGAAGACCCCCCCCCGTTTCGCCCGCGCGCCCCTTCCTTGTCTTGTCTTTTTAGTCCCCTTGCCGTTCGCAGAAGAGGGTTTTTATTGTTCCCCCTGCGGGCGATTTAGAGTTTCTCCTCACGCCAATTCTTCCCCCGTCCCCCCCTATGCGGTGCTCATTTCCGGCGGTCCAATCCTTGGAGCAACTCCTCCTCGTAGATTAGAGAACCGCTTTACTTCCGGTTTGTCCCTCCTGTCGAAAAGAAAATGGTCTTTGTCTAGGGTGCAGTCTCTTGTGTGTCTAGTTCTGTGAGAGACGCCGACGTTCTCCCCCCCTGCCTCTACTTGTGGTCGCTGAGTTTCTTTTCTTTTTTTTTGGTGTTCTCGATGGGTCGTCTCCCGTAAAAGCTCTTTCGTTGACCGTCAACGGGGATCTTCAAAGACCTGCCTTACCCCCCTTTGTAGACCCTTTTTCTGGAAGACCTTCATTTTCCAGGACCTTGTCGCGCATTGAGTGAAAGCGGTTCGTTTCTTTGTTGCAGTGTTAGGGGTGCTCTTGTTGGAGAGGTCATTTTCCGGCTTATGCGTCTCCAGACTCGTCCTGATCTAAGGTAGTTCCCTGGAAACCCCGATGTCCTGGACGTACAGGCTCATGGAGAGACCTCATCCGGTTGTCCCTCACCTCACCCCGCTCAGCCCCCAGTTCTGATGCCGCCATGCTGGTAATGAACTGCTGTGGGCGGCCCGTTTACGCCGTTCAACCAACCCCGCCCTTTTCGAAGTCATCGTTGTTCCTAGCGCGGTCCCCTCCTCGTGCCCAGAAGATACGCCTCTCATCCCGTTAGCTACCGTTCGACCGAATCCTTTTCATGCCTCCTCTGATTTCCAAAGGGATTAGAACTTTTCCATTCTTTTGGTTTGCGTGCCCAGCTCCACTTTCACTACGACACATAGGGGGAACTCTCCCACGCCCGGTCCGGCCTTTACTGGTCCCCTTTTTTTCCTCATCCCCAACGGTTATCTAGTGTCCTTTTACTCCCAGTATCTACCTTCACTTTATGAGCTAGTAAAGTGGGATTCCCCTCACTTCAGTCCGTTAGCAGTTAGGATTTTTTCCTCTAGGCCCGCGATCTCTCAGATCGCCTAACGAATGCCGTTCCCCATTCGCTAAGTTGCCATCTGCCATCCCATCCCCCCTCTGCCTTTGTGGGCCACTTAACTTTCAAAGATGCCCACCCTCCAACCGTCTTGCACCCACTAGTCTTTAGCTCCCCCCCCGCTTTCTTCGTGATCCCGGTGCCACTGACCGACGAACGCCTTCTTCTGTAGTGTTACGTGCCCGCTCCTTGGTGGCGATCGACTGGTCCGCACCCCGTCTCTTCTGTCCCCGGCCGCTCGCATCATCTGGTTCTGGCCTTCCACCGCTCGCTAGTTCACGTGAGATGTTCTCTCTACGCCTTATGTTGTCGACGACTCGGGAGGAATTGCTTTTTCGATTCCAGTAGACTCAGCAAACCGCCCTCGACCTAATTGTTTCGCAAAAGTAAAACCCCGACTCTCTTTCCTCCCCGGAGTAGAGACGTTGTTTTGCTTGGAATCACCAATTTCCATGCCGTTTTTTTTTGTGATGAGTTTATGGTCCTCTCCCACCGCTCATGTCCCTTGGGTCCTCCGAAGTGGATGACGATCGTCTCTCTGTCCCTTTCATCGATTCCCTGAAGACCCTGATGGTGCATCCTCCCAAATGCCTCAGGTCCAGTGATGGGGTACCCGCCCTAGACGGGTGTCCTACCCAGTTCGAGGCACACTTTTCCAAGTCCTTTGTGCGGGAACCCATCCGGTAAACCTCCTTTTAGTCTTTTTCATTTCCGCCCCGGGTTTCTAGTTCCGGAAGCGAGGTGGGCTTTTTCCTCGTTCAGTTTGTTTCCATCGGTGGAATTTCCTAATATCTTTTCCCTTTACAGTGGAACACTACGGAAAGCTTTCGATTTCAGATTTTCAGTGAACAACCCCTTCTCGCTAAGGAGCGCTTTCCTTCGGGGCTCTAGCCCCAGAGCCTCTGTCACTCCACCCGATGCTTTTCTGCGGTAGGAGCCCCACCCCCGCTAGTCGTACTTTGGAATGGGACCCGACCGTGATGAACCCACGCTTGCGTCATGTTATTTTTTTTTCCCTCTACTTGGTGAAATTCCTTTTTGACAGGTCTGAGTATCACAGTGTTAGTGAAAAAAATCTGTTTGGTTTCGCTGGATCTGTCGTTTCCTCTGTCCACCCACCATCCCTTTCTCCCCTTTCGAAGAAGGTGTACTAGAGTTCACGGCAGTGATTCGTCACGGGAATAGAGCCTACTCGCTGCCTACGAGTTACGATGGGGAAGACCTTGCCCCGGTCTGCTGTATCGTCCCGGCCCTTCCTGCCTCCCACTCCTTTTTGGCGATGAAACTTCCATGCCCCAGGTTTTCTTCAGCAGGTGCTTTTCTTCCCCCAGCTTTCCCCCTGAAACCGATTTGCTGATGGCCGTACCACGACATCGTTTGTAATAGCCACTTTGACTCCCCCTGAGTCGACGCAACCTCACCCGCCACTGCATTTCCGACATAAAAAGACTTGAAAAGAACCCTAAACACCACTCCAAGCCCCCAAATAATAGTCACCCCCTCTCCTTCCCGGTCACTTCCCATCTTGCCATAAGAATAGTCTTTGCCCTCCATTTTCCTTCCCCCCAAGAGGGTTTAAATTTGTACATTTGAATCTTATGCACCCAAACCCAGAGCAATCAGAGGCGACCTTCCCCCCTGCCCTTGAATTTTGATCAACGCCGAGCTCCCCAACATCCGCTCCAGGGGACTTCGGACTTCCTCTCTCACTTTTTGCCCGATCTTTCTTGCTCTCCCCATCCGACTGAACCGGACTTTGCTCTTATCGCACCGGCCCGATCCGCTGTTCGTTGGTCCCTTGTTATCCCCTCCCAGATCACAAACTTTTTTTTATCCCCGTTTGGCTAAGCGTCCCATGACAGTAACGTTGCTTTCTGCCCCATTTGCTTTTCGCTTCAATAATTTACCTCCTCGGAGGCGCGTTCCGTCCGGGTTGCCAAAATGAGTTTTCGCCTGCATGAACCCGCTTTCTTGCTCTGTTTCCGCCTTCTCCCTCTTACAAGTTTTAGCGATCTACCTATCGCATTCGAAATCTGGGTACCTTTTTGCGTTCCTATCAAAGGCCGGTCGCCAACCGAGCTTTTGCCTCCCCCACCCTTTCTGTGCCTTTCTCTCCCGAAAGTGGCCTGGTGGTGCTGTTCCATCCACATTCCTCCTCCGCCCTTTTTTAATGAATAGGATGTGTCTCTTCCCTCTGGGGGGAGGCCGATTTCTAATCCTTTTTCTCGGCGGATCGCCACTCTGCCAGCACATCTCGGTCTCCGTGCACCTTTAGAATATGACTGAGCTTCCTTCTGGTCCTTTTCAATCATCGGTTGCGTCTCGACAATTTGCCCCGAATCGGCCGGTGCCTAACACTACCCCCCTCTATCCTATTCTCCTCAGCCTTATGGTGAGTCATCACTTTCCTTATCTTCTTCCCTCTCAAAGGCGCGACCACCCTGTCGTTTCCCCGGAGGCTTTTCATCGATTCTCCGCCCATTAGCGAAATTCAAGTCGACACCTGCGTCCCCTTTCTTCCTCAACCAATGTGGGAGCAAAATGGAGCCCTCCGTTGGTCCTTGTTCCCCCCCCCTCCCCTGTTGTCAGACATATGGCTTCCACATGCTTGCGTTTTTCCGCTAACTGACCCCTCATCCCCGCCTAGTCTCCTTACACTGGTCGGATCTCCCCCCCCTCATGCTCTGCCTGCTTTAGTTACCCCCTAAGGGCTTAAGAATAGATTGGTGTGAGAACTTTTTGCCTAGATGCAGCTCCCTTCGCCATTCACAACCGATTTCGTTTTTTTTTTTTTCTACAGGAACAAATCCGAGTTACCCTTCGTCCCTCCGATGGTTCCCATCCCGGTGCTTCTTTTATATGAAGTCTCTGTCACCTAGTCGCTGATTATGCGCCGCGGCCTGCCCCCTCCTCATTTCTCTTCCCTCCCAAACCATCTTGCCCCCTTTTTTCGTCCCCTCTCATTCCCTTCCTAATGAATTCATTTTCAGGGTTCCTTTGAGATACGCCTCTTCCTCGGACAGAAGAGATCTCCCCTTTCCTATCGTCCCCCAACATTGTTCCTGGGCCATCCCCCCCCCTCCTTCTCTCCCCCCCCTTCTCCATATCCTTGATCTACGGTACTTCTCGGGCATCATTTCGCCGCTTACTGGACTCTTTTTGCCGCTCTCTGCCCCTATGAACGATAGCCCCCTCAGGCCGACACCCGCCCCTCTGTTCCGCGGAGCGGCCTTGGCCACAGGCGTCCCCCGTAACCGGGTTTTCCTTTGGTGGCGTGTTCAAGAAGATGTTCTCTCCCCCCTTTTCCCACCCCCCCCCTTTCCCCCCGACAGCCGTTACCGGGCTATCAAGATTTTCTTCGTTCTCTATATATCCCGTCACCACATCCGCGAAATCGTCGCTGTCCTCCACGTGAAGATCAAATGGTTTTCCTGCTCTCGAACTCATCTTCCCCTTCCTTCCTCCGTTTTTGTTTTTCTACTTCTTCTTTCTTTATCCCTTTCACGTTTTCAGGTTGCCCTTTGTGTCTGTCCCCCCTCTTCCCCCGCCTCTGTTCGCTCCTTGCCACTTATCCAATTCGACGGCTAAGTCACTCTGATCTGAGACAGGCCGTCTTCGTGTCAGGTGTACGTTCCCAGTCGTCAGAAAATGGTTGCTACCACTCTTCCGCAACACAGTTGTGCAACCGTGCGGTGTCGCGGAAAGCCTTTGCTCCTCTCGGAAAGCGGGTTCTTTTGTTCGGCAGGCCGTTTCTGAGTAGTGAGATTCCCCCCCGCGCCTCTCCGAGGCTTGCGATCTCTATGTCCCCCCTCCAATTGAAAGTGACATTTCTCAAAAGATCTTCCTCTTTTGCTCCGTCTTAGAATTCCCTTGATGTTTTTCGATCTCCCGTTCGGCAATTTTTCCGTTTCCCCTTCCCGATATCCACATCCTCTTCTTATTCCATCTAGTCTTATTCGGTTCTAGAAATTGCTTTTTTTGCGTCCCAGTTTACATGAGTCGGGCTGCCTCCTGGCTCTTACCCCTTTAGGGGTATCGAAATGGACATTTCTTTATCACCGCAGAAAACCGGTAGTTCTGAACTCATTCGATTTTCCCCCCGGTATATATTTTTTCTGTGCCAACATCGGTTTCAGAACTCGTTAGTCTCGACGGAAGCGAGCCTTTTCTCCACCTCTTCGGTGCCTCTATGGATGTGACCTCCATTTCTTCTCTTGGTTGGGGTGTGGGGGGTGGTGGTGTGTATAAACAATCCCCTGCGCTGATCCCCCCGCTCTGACCCATTTGCTTGCCCTTAATCGGATTTTCTGGTCACTTTCCCCAAGGAAGAATTTCGACCTCTTTCTTCTTTTCTTATGAATTCCGGGTTTAACAACCCAGCCCAGGATCCCATGGTTTGCTCCCCAAATGCTTCTATGTTTCTTTTGGAAGGGTGGACTGTTTTATCTTCCCCTCTTTGCCTCTCATCTAAAGGTTTTTCGGATACTAAGACGCCCTTTTCTCCGAAGAGTTGACCCCCAGCTTTCAGGGCAGCGTACGCTGCGGGCAAGGAATGGTTCCCAGTCCTGTTTGCGTTAGCAAGTAGGGTTCTTCTTCTGGCCTCCATGATGTCCCCCCCATGACGTCTCTTTATTTCCGTAACAAGTGTTACTCTTTGCTTCTACAATTCGGGCCTCTTCTCTTGCGCCGCGTGTTACGATCTTCCCCCCCCCTTCTTCTCATAGAATCCAACGAGCTATTCAAGTACCTCTCCTTCAGATGCCTTTATGGTCACTGGTATGGACAAGCACCTTTCGCATTTCATTCTCCCCCTGAGAAGCCACCTTTCTGCTCGGTCTTAACTAGGTGGTTCCGCAGAACTTTTTCCTCTCAGGGCCGTAAGCCCCCTCTTTTTTCATGCAACTGCGTGCTCGTCGCCTTCCGGTCTGTTTCCTTCCTTGTGCGTCCGGCGCCCCTGCACGACCCAGCTTTTTGGTGCTGACGATGGGGCGTCCTACTTCTTTTTTGGCGACTTTCGGTCCTCGTCCCCCGTGCCCTTAGCGAATTACTTTTTTTGAAGACCGCGAAATTTTCCCTTTGAAGCACCCGCCTAATTCGTTTATTCTTGACCTCCCCGATTAACTCCCACGGTGGTCGCTCTGAATAAGGCGTCCCCCTACAGCACCTGGACGGCCCTAAGGGTTATCGACTTTTCCCTTTTTTCTTGCTGGGATCTTTCGCAGGCAGCACCCAGTATTCCGTGTTGTGGAAGGGACTCTTCCTGCCTAGGATTGGTAGGTCGATTTGTCGTTGCGGGACCCGTGATCGGCAGGTGACTTCAATGGTATTTCCTTTAAATTTCCCCCCCTCCCATACTCACCATTTTTTTAGATTCCAAATCTTTTTGGATGGAGAAGTCCCTTCCCCTCCCTAGGCCTCTTTTGTAGGTTGAAGTCTTACCCGACTGGTGTGTTTTGTTCGGGTGAGGTAGGGGTACTACTTCGCGGATCCCGCTTTCTTTTTTTTCTTTGCTTTCTTGCCCATGGGCCTGATTTGTTCGGATATTTTTAAAAGATGTCGGTCGTGGTCTTAAGTTTGAGCATTAGAGAAGAGTTTCATGATTTCTGAAAATACCAAGTAATAAGCCCCCTCCCCCGTGATTCACCTCCCATGATGTTTTCTTCCCTTCGACCGGTCTGTTTTCTTTCTGTCTTGCGACCTCTCAGTCCCTTTAACTCAGAGTCCTCCTACCCTCCTTCCAGCTGGCGCACGTGTCCCCCCAGACTTCCATCCTCGCGTCTCCGTCCTCAACGCCCGGGTCATGCAGAACCTAACCCCGGACCATTTTCCCAAGGGATGGGTTTTTTTGTAGGATGCCTCCAGTCAGCGCCCACGCACCTGCGGGTGTTACATTTCCGGCCCCGGTGATCAGACTCCCTTGTTTTCCCTGAAGGTAACCCCCCGGTTCGATTCAGTGCCTTCTTCTCTGTATAGTTCATCCCTTTTTCGATAAAGAACCGTTCCCTGAGCTCCCCCGGTCTGCTCCTCCCTCCAGAAGCGTCATACTTTTGATTCCGGTCCGTAGCTTCCTCCATACATCCTAAAGCCCCCAATTTAAGGATATAGATTTGAAAGGGAATATTCCCACTAGCCCTTGCCCGTCGTGCAATTTGGGATGAACCGTCTTCTGACTCCTTAACAGAAATCTGGCCCCACTTTTTTTTTCTTTCCTCCCCACGTCCCCCCGGGTGAGAGATCCGGGAGACTGCGACGACTACGGTATACTTTTTTGCCTTTCTGCTGCGTCGGATAAGTTACAACTTTCGAGGTTGCCTTTTGTCGCGTTTTCCCCCCCTCGAAAGGACTTTCTCCTTCCCATTCCCTTTTTTTGAGTTTCCGACGATAGTCTCTTCAATTTCCTCTACTTCATCGCCCGCTCTTCGCCGTTGGCGCCTTTCTCCCGGAGGATGCGTTCGAGCCTCAGCCGCCACTGCAACCCTCGCTGTCACTCCTTTGTCCACCGCCCCCCAA
>Ga0179591_1265671_pt1 | contig 20236 bp, 26 predicted proteins | sample CZOMad2_1_08_16f_FD_182891 | JGI IMG/M metagenome (GOLD analysis project Ga0179591, IMG submission 182891) | Vadose zone soil fungal communities from Angelo Coast Range Reserve, California, USA - CZOMad2_1_08_16fungal (PacBio error correction) | ecosystem: Environmental > Terrestrial > Soil >... | reverse complement strand
TGTTCTCCATAATTTTTCCCTTTCGAAAAAGTTATAAATCTTATTGTCCTAGTAGTAACTCCGGTTTTTCTCTGACAGCACCTTTCTGTGTGACAATCCCTTTTCTCTATTATAGGCTCTCTTCTTTCGTTTTTTATACTTTTTTTTAGAGATTTTTCTGCCGATTCCACCCTTTAGGCTAAGGTTTTTTGTCCGCCAACTCACTGATATTGAAAGACCACCCCCCACCATCCCCCACCACAAACCTCAACCGGCTACTCCGTCAGATATGCTATGATCTTTCATCTTAGCACTCAGTCACCCATGGAACGCCAGTACTCCTCCCCTCTTCTACATCATTCTTATGCTGAGCCATCTTTTTCCTGTACTGTGTAAGACGGATGCCGCTGGCTGCCTTTCCAGATGCCTTTTTTCCCCCGAGAGTGTATGAATTAGTTCTCTAACTAATTTTATTTTTTCTTTGTTAAGAAAAGTAATGCATCTTAGGAAATTACTTCTCTTAATGTAGAGAACGATATGGGTTAGGATTTTTTTTGTATTCGTTGAATTGGTCCGGATAAAAGAAGGTGTCCGGTTTTGTTTGTGGTGCTCATGGTTACGTCTTCTGAGAGATGCGGAGGCTTGTTTTAATCCTTTTTCAATGGCCTTTGGTCCCAGGATTTAAGGATATTCTCTGTCTTACTTCTTCTTGTTGGCACGTCATTTCTATTTCGAAGCCAACACCATTTTCCTCCGAGTTTCAAGTTTTTGAAGTCAACCCCACATGCCGTTCTCCCCGGTTAAGGAATACTTGTCCTTTAGGGTTCGTTCGCTTTCTCCCTTTCCAATCTCATGACATCAGTGGTATTACCCCCTTCATTTGTGCCACCTTTTTCTAATCTTGAAATGGGAGAGGTACCTTTTTTTCCAGAAATTCTTGGATCCGACGCCTTTGGTTCTTTCTGTTTTTCCCTTCTTTTCCAGGCTTTGTTCTCCTTTCGTAGAACTCTTCTGCCGTTGGGTCCCGGTTTTCACTCTCCGATGATAAAACCTTTTTGCCAAGTCCTATACCTGATGACAAAGATGCATATCTCCTTAATTCAGACTGGATCTTTGTGCCTCACGACGTAGTCGATGTCCTCTTTTAGGAACCCTTATTGAATTTTTTCCTCATGTCTTCTTTTCTATCTTGCTTGTAGGTGTTGAGGGTCCTAGCTTGTCCTGCCCTTCCGATGCCTTTAGTCTTTATTCCTTTGACCAGTCGAATGGTTCGATTTTGATGGCCGATTTTCTTTACTGCCTTCCTAATCCTGCAGACATCTTTACCTTTTTCTCCGTCTTGAAGAATTAACCTTCATCTTTTCCGTTTCATCTCTGTCGCGGTTTTTTTGATGTCTTTCTTCTACTACCGACGCCTACCTTTTGATAAACCTGTCATGGCCCTGGAATCTCACTTCTTTTCTGGAATCGCGACAGTCTTTTTCTTCGCCGTGGCCCACGAATTTTCCTCTGTTCTTTTTTTGGATCATTTATTTGTTGCTTCCACGGCTCAGGCCTTCCTTCGAGCATTTCCCTTCCCACCCACTTGAGGTTTTTTGTTATTTATTTCAAATCCCATGTCCTACCCCTAAAATCCTTGGCTGTTAACTCCCATCATAACCATTTACACGCAAACCACCGACACTAAAAACCTTCTGTTCGGCAAATTCCCTGTTCTCTTAAAACCGTTTTTCCTTATTTATGTGGAGGTCTCTCGCACAGTTGTTGGATAAGCGCGTGATCAACTACCCCCAAGTCCCAAGTTTTTGCCTGACCCAGGTTCCTTTCGGTTGTTTGTTTCACGACCTCCGCCATTTACAAAGGTTTGCCGGTCATTCTCCATTGCGGTTACAGTCGTCACCCGTTGCAACTTTTCAATTCCCCCTAGCCCTTCGTATTGTAATATCTCTTTTGCGGTTCCCCAGACTGAATTTCCCCATCCTTACCAAGTACTTTTGGACTTATGTCCCGTTTTTTCATCGACCATCTGTCTGGAAATCGTGTTACCCATTCCCCACCCTTTTTTTTTCTTATCATACGATGTGGTTTTTTCTCCCCCCGGTGTGGGAAGACTGCCAGTTTCCATACTTGTAGAGCTTTTCTAGACACTCACGCGCCTCATTGACTTCCTCCCCTTCCAACTTTTTAGATCCCCTCCATTTCGCCTTTTCTGTTTTTCCCTTAATCAGTTGTGTTGTTTCTTTCTTATTCCCCAACAGAACGCCGCATGGACGGATATTTGATTTTTTTTGCCTTTTCAGTAGAGGGAGCGTCTACTCTGTTCTCCCCCACCTGTTTTACTCTTCCGTTTCTTCATTTGGGGGACTTTTCCAATATTTCCAGCATATTGATTTTCCTTTAGAGAGCCACCGTCTTTTGTTCTATTTGCCTTTACGTCCAGGTTCTTCTCTCTCCTTTGGTTTTCATTCCTCCCAGGAATCTACTCACCTTTCTCGCGAAGCCCTTTCCCTAAACTTCCCAACTGTGAAACTTCACCCGTCTTGTTTCAGACCACCCTCCTTTTCCACTTTCAAGTACTCCTTTTTCTGTCTTGTCTGTTTTTATAATCACTTCTGCCCCCCCCAAGCGGTCCCTACTGAATCCCCCTTTACCCCTCAGCGACACTGGTACAGGACTGTTACCTTGATTTCGATTGATGCCTTTCTTTTTTTTTTTTAATGATTTTTTTTTTTCCCTGTTTCTGGACGCCCAACTCTTAGTGTATTTTGTAAAGGGTCTTTTATATTTTATTCCCCACCCTATTTTTCCTTCTCTTTTCGACATGCTTATCTTCCCCAGCCTTCTGTCGTTCGGCCCCCGGAGAATAAAAGACTGTTCTTCTTACATCTTCCTACACCCCTGGTCGATTCACCTGGACCATGGCCATGCGTTGTTTGCGTTAGTACGGTTTCTCCACAAACCTCCCCTCGAAATATGTTTCCTTACACCCCTTCATGGAATTAGGTGTCCCAAATTTCGAAAGTCTAGGTTCAGTATTTTTATGCGGTATCGTATCAGCAGTTTCCACCCTCCTGCTTCCGTATTACGCCTTAAATTAAAATCTGAAATGTGCCAGTACCTCTCTTTGTTTTCCTACCTCCAACACGACCTCCCGCTAGAACCGACATTATCCTTTCCCACATTTTTCCCCAGGTTTTCTTCCGATGTTCCTGAGATGCCAATCCTTAGAAATACCACAATTCGCTTTTTATTTTTTTACTCTAGAGTGTATTCTTCTCTGCCTTTGCCTGTTTCCAATTCCCCCTTATGTGCCCTAATCTCTCTTTCTAGGCCCTTGTTCCATCTCTTCTTAGACTGAAAGGAATTCCAACCAGCCTCCCCTGACTTGACTACCAAACAATCATTTTCTTCAGCTTTCCCTCTTCTTTACAAAGTCCTGAGAAAATTCCACCGAGTCTACACAACAATGGCCAACGCCCTTGGGCGTTCATTACCACTGACCTAGGATAGGTCATATGACTGATCTTTTCGAGCTATTCCCCGCTCCGTTTTTAGGCGTCCCTTTTTCTTTTCGTTTTTCTTTGACACCTGGATTACAAGTACGCTTATTGAGTTCTTGTTAGTCTCTCAAGGCCTACACCAATCCGTTCCGAGTCTAAAAGCCCTCATTCCCGAAGTACCCCAATTGCCCTTTTTCCTCTCTTTTTGTGCCCTTTTCTTTCCCCTTATACTATAACTTGCGCTCCAACCTCCAACGTGTACACAGGCGTGCTACCCTCCAACTTAAAAGTCAAGACCCAACCAGTTCAAAAAAGAATACTCTTTTTACGTCAGTCCCTCTACTTTCCTCTCTCCGCTGTACTTTCTTTTTCTAAAAGGTTTAACTTCACTTTTCTTGAATCCCCTCTCCGTGATCCCTTTTTTCTCAGCCCGACCGTTGGCTATTTTCCTGTAGTCGCCTCCACCCGCTTCCTCCCAAACGGTCAATGTCTTTCTTCAATTTCAGATACTCTCAGTCCCTTTTCCAGGTAGAGTTTAACCCCCTACTATCATCAAAGTCTCCGAGTGCCCATGGTGTCCCGTTGGTTTTTTGTGTGGACCAAGGTTTTTTCGTCTTTTTTTTTCACTATCTCTTTGTGTTAGGTGGCTTCAAAAACAACCCTTGTTTTGGAGTCCTATTACGTCTTTCCGGCTGAGATCCTTTCTACCCCCTTTTTTTTAAACCCTGAAGAAGCTTTTTCTCTTTTCTTTTTCTTTTTAGCGTCCTTCGATTTTCTGAACCCTTCGCGGGTCCGCGCAGTCCCCCCGAGTTTTTCCCATTTAGCAAGTCTACCGATTATTATCCGTCCTGAATTCTCTCATTTCTCACTCCAGTTTTTTTTTTTTGATATAGCCGGCTTCTCTAACCCCCTTTGTAGAAGTATGCACAACCTCAATTGATGTCTTTAGTGTTTTAAAGCCGTTAGCCGCTATCCTTCTCGCGGGTTGTGGTAAAATAAAGGGGACTTTTTTTTTTTCTTTCCTTTCCTTTCTCTCTTCCTTTTTTTTCCTTCTTTTTCTTTTTTTTTTTCCTCTCCTCTCCTTTTTTTTTTCCTTTTTTTTTTTTTTTTTCTTTTTTTATTTCTTTTTTTTTTTTTTTTTTTTTCCCTCTTTTTATTTTTTTTTGTTTTTCTCTTGTTTTTTTTTATTTTTTTTTTTTTACCTTTTTTTTTTTTTGATTTTTTTTTTTTTCTTTTTTTTTTTTTTTTTTTTTTTTTTTTTTTTTTTTTTTTTTTTTTTTTTTTTTTTTTTTTTTCATTTTTTTTTTTTCGTCGTTTCGTGTTAACCCTTTAGCGCGCTGCCTCTCATTCTTTTTTTCCACCCAAACCCCTCCTTCTCCGTTTGTGAGCCCCTACTCCTCATCTCTTTAACGCGCAACCACACTCCCCCCAGAACCCCGCCCTTCGGGTTTTTTTCCTTTGTTTCTTTTCAATCGTAGAACTTAGAAACTTTTCAAGGATGAGTCTTCAGAGACTCTCTTACCCAAAGTTTCTGCCAGTGTTTCTTCAAAATGGACTACTTATCTACAGGTCTGTCCTGCCATATCTTGATCAGCTTTTTTTTGGTTATTTCTCTTAGAGACCTTTCCTCCCTTGGTTTTTTACTCCCCTTCCCCCAAGGTCCTTCCCTCCCTTTGATGACACTATCGGGATGTTAAAGTGTCCCTTTCTCCTCTCTTTTTTCTCTTTGTTTAGGTTGCTTTCCCGTTTTTTTTCCAAAGCCTTGCCTTTTGAGGTTTGTTGTTCTTCCCTTTTAGAGCTCGTGCGAGTCTGGTCAGCGCCATTGCTTGAATTCCTTGGATCCCTTTTTTTTTCAGTCTTGTCTTCCTCTTCCCCCTTCTTGTTTTTAGGACCCCACCCTATGAGCCCGCCCTCCATCACCCCCCCGTTTTAAAGTTCCTACCTTCACAACGAACTTTCGGGGAGATCTTTCGTCTTCAGCGTTTCCCTTAGATTGGCTAAGGCTCTTTAGCTAGACCTCAGTCTTTTCAGTTTCATTACGGGCATCTTACCCTTTCTAATAGTTTACCTTTTTTGCTCTTCCTTTTAATCGTCCTCTTTTAATTTTCTACTCAGGGGGTCTGTTTTCCTAATTTGCGATCTTTTCGTGAAAAATTGTTTTTTTTGACTTCCTGCCGTAGTATAGAGGTATCGGAACTGTTGTTAAGATCTTCCTTTTGAACCAACTGCACTTTTCATTTCTTTAACACCCACCCTTCCTGCTAGAACCTCCACTGATCGTTTTTATAAGCCATTCCTACCGTTAATGAGGCCCCCCGAATTTCTTGTCCTTTTCTCGCTACACCCCATCTTGATTGGCTTTTCTCATGGTTTAGGTCGATCGTATGGGTGCTAGCTTTGAGAGTGCCGATTTGATTTTGAATTTACCTGGTCGCTTTCTTTCGCAGGACTACTCATCTAAATCCTTTTTGAGATTATGGAGGTGCTGTGTTTTTCCTTTTTTCCAGTCCGCTTTCCAATCCCTATCTTCCCTTCTTAAATTCTTGTGCTACATTCCACCGAAGATTTTTCTTTCACTTTTTAGAGGGTGATTTTTTTGAACTTCCTCACATCGCGCCGGACGTCCCCCCCGTTTCCCCTTTGTCCCTTCCGGCTTTTTCTTCAAGATGCCTCTAACATTCCTTTCTGAATTTACTACCCTTTTTTCCCTCGAAGAGGAGTTATTCTTGTCTTTACGACGAAGAATCATGCCCTCGCAGGGAATTTCCCCCCCCCCCATGCGGCTTCCTGGTAGTTATATGAAAATCCCCTGTCATGACCATAAATTCGCCCCCGAATTTTCCCCGCCTTCCCCCCTACCCAAAAGTCCCCCACACCGTCCCTTTTACACCCTGCCGCAGTCCTCATTCCTCTAACCAAACTGGCCCCCCCCCTTGAATTCAACCAAAGGGTCCGGATTGAGTTTTTCTTTTTTTCTCTAACCCCAGCGTTTTTGATTTTTTTTCTTGTTTCGACTTCCCCCCGCCACACTCATTGCGTAATTTCCCTCTTTTAAGGAGGTTTAGAGCCCCTTCCTTTTCTTTTCCACAGGTTGCCCCGTTCTTTATCAGGGCTTTGACGTCTCCCTTTTTCCCCCCATTTTTTTCTTCTTTCCGGAATAGCCTATCCCGCCCTCCCGAACGTCAGCCCGGCCCCACCCTACGGAAAAGTCCCCCCCCCTTGCCCCCCCTCTTTTTTGTCGTCGTTTTCGTACTTCCTTGTCTTGAACTCTTTTTGCACCAGACATTCTTGTTCAAAAAAGTAAACCCCACTTTTTTCACTTTGTTTCCTTTTTTTTGCCTTCCCCTTTCTCTTTCACTGAAGTCTCCCTTTCTTTTTTTAATGAACCCTCAGATGCTCCCCAACCCTACTCAATAATCAACGCACATTTCGTATTTAGTTTTTATTTCTCTATTTTCCACAAATTTTTTTTTTTTTCGTTTTCGAGTCCTCCTCCCTTCCTTTAACTGGAGGTTCTTGTTCCTGATGTTTTTTCCAATTCATGTTTTTTTTATTATTTGAGTCCTACGTTATGGACCACCCCTTGGGGGTCTCCATCGTATTTTCCTTTCATTTTGGTTACTTTTTCCCCCTATTTACTCTCCCATCGCTCATCCAAGTAACTAATCCGCCACAGTCAGTGTTTACTAGCGACCCCTCTCGTTCCGCGGCTTTCTGCTCTTTTCTATTATATTTTCCTCCTTATCCTCCCCTTCTCAAACCATTTCTCGGTCCAGCCTCACCCGATCTTTACTGCAACCTGTTTACCTTTTGACCCGGCTTTCTGTTTCTAGCACCGTCCCTTCCTTTCTGTTTAATTCCCTTTTTTTTTGTTTCTTTTGCTTTCCCCAGCAAAGTGAGCCCCCCCTCTTGATCTCTAATCCAATTCCCCAGGCCCTGTGTTAACTGTCTCTTTGCTGCTTCCTGGCTTCAAGACCTTCTTTTTTTCTGATCTCCCTTTTCCCTGGTCCCTCCCCCACCTCTTTTTAGATTCTTCTTTTCTCATATTTGTTTACCACACCCTTTCTTTTTTTGCTGATGCTTTCCTCCTTTTTTCATCCGCCCTCTCCTTTCGTTTTCTTCCACGTGTTCTACAAGCATTTTCCGCAGATTCTACCCCTCCTTTCTGTCTGCCCATTCAAGTGACCCCCTGTTGATCCCTGTCTTTTTTTGTAGTAGCCTCAAAAACAGCACCTCTTACCCTTTCTGACTTACCCCTTGTCATTGAATTCTGTCATCATTATAACAAGTATTAGATTTTCCCCGCCCTTTTTTACCCGATCTTTTTTCACAGTCCTATTCCCTGCCTTCTCACCAATTATTCTTCTTTCCCCAAGTATACGCCCGCCTCCCCTTCGGCATGAAGTCCAATTTGATTTCGAACCATTACCACCACTCTTCCCCCCCTTAGAAAATTCCCCCCTTTTTTTTTCCTACCCCGGTCCCCTTGAGGTGTGAATCATATTCTACTCAACATTAGTTTTCCGAACAAGTCCACTTCATCCAGTTTGTAGCATCCCTCTTTCTTTTGTACTGACCTTGTTCCACAGACATTAAATTACTTTGGAATTCCCCTCTAACTCGTCAGAGAAAGGAATGTCCCTTCCTGAGTACTTCCAGTTGTTCCTTTCCCCCCCCAAACCCTTCAGTTTCACCTGTTTCCTGATTCTTCCACCCTTTCCTCCCCCCCTGTCTAGATATTCCAATCATAGATGACCCCTGTTTTCCTCTCCGGTACCCTTATGATCCCAACCTTTACCCACATCTCCCTTTTTTTCTTTAACCCCCCCCGATCTTCCGTTATCTTACTTTTCGAGACTCTAATCCGTCCCACACCCGATAAGAGACCGTCTCACCCATGAGGAAGTTTTCGCTGGTTGCTATCCCCTGTATCCCGATAGAAGTTTTTTTTTTTCTTCCCTTTCCCCCAAGCCTTCCCCAAGCCGGTCTATCTTCCCCTCAACTATATAAGCCTGTTCCCCCCCCCCAAAGAATCAGTTTACCTCACGCTTCGCTTTAACAGACCCGCCAGCTATCGCCATTTAGCAAACCCCCCCCCCCCACTGTGACCCCCTCTTTTTATCGACCCCTCTCAAGAATCCCAAAAATACCACTACTACCCTCGCGGGGATCGAAACGTTACTGCCGCAGCTACTTCATCCCCGATTCACTTACTTTGGATTCGACACCCTTCTACATTCCAGTTTTTTATGACTATTACTCCCCTTCATTTCCCCTTGATTCCCCTCCCCCGTCTTGTCCTTCCTCATAGTCCTCCTTTCTTCCGTATTAAAAACAACGCTGTCATCCCAGGCCATTTTTTCTTAACTCGTCCGAGAACAGCAGTTGTCCAGTTCGCTTAGACCCCTCTCCGCCTTCATACCTTTTTTCTACCGAACTTCTTGCTGTTCTCTAAGTTGGGACGGTCTGTGTTGTCCCCCATGTGGTCTGGATTCCCCTTTCCCAAATCGCTCTTCTTCTCTGGCCCCCCCAAGGGATCTCTTCCTGGTCCTTTCATTGGCTTCATTCTTTTCAAACTCTAACCCCACCATCCCCTACGACGACGGTTTTACATACTTCCTTGAGTTTTCTCGAGCCGTTCTGATCTGATAGTAACCGAGGTAAGCCGCGACTCCTTTCTTATCCTCTTTTTCTGATTTTGTTTCTCCCATTCTGAGAAGACTACTTCTTTTCCTTCCCCCCTGAATTTTTGTTTGGTTTTTTTCGAGTCGATCTTCGTTCCTTCCCCCTGTCGACCTTTTTACCCCCTCCCCCTCAACCTCTTTCTTTCTGTAGTAACTCGTTCTTCTGTCCAGACCATAAGGATAGAGACTCAACTCCCGTCTTTATAACGGGCTTTCTCTTCCCTTTTTTTCTTCCTCTTCTAGCTCCTCATCTACTATACTCCATCCCTCCCTTGAATTAGCCCCTTTTGTGCCCAGTTCCACACCCCCTTATCCTTGACACCTTCTTCCCCCCCCCTCCCCCCCCCTCCCACCAAAAACCCCCCCCCCCTCCCCCCCCCCCCCCCTCTACTCCCTTCGAAGGGTTTCTTCTCTTTTAATATTTCGAACTCTCCACTGAAGATGCTTTATTCCCCCGACTCTTCAGACATCCTTTCCTTTGACCTCTGTTTTAGTTCCTAGTAAGCATCTCTGCCCTCTTGACTGGCTCCACTTCCCGATTTTTTACCCTTTTTTGTTCATCTTTTTTTCCCCTTGCCGGTTCCCCTGGTTTTAGAACGACCGTAACGGTGCCTTCCCCTTTTTATTTTGCAAGAGATTATTCTTTTCCCTCCTCGTAACTATTGTGTCCTTCCCCTGAGTTTGGTCCTTTTGGAGGCTTCTTAATTTGTTTTTTATTCCCTGACCCCTCTGTTCCTTTTGGTTTTTTTCTGAAGTTATCTCGACTCTTTCTGCTTTACCCTCTCCCCTGGTCTTCCTGTGCCGGTTTGATAATTTTCTCCTTTTCTGCCTAGTCCCCCCTTCTTTTTTTTCTTTTCTTTTGCTCTCTTAACTCCCTCCCCAACCCTCCTTTTGATCAACCCCCGGTGCTTAGCAGCCCCCTACCTCTCGAGTCCTCTTTTACTTCATCTTTTTAGTAGATGTCTTTCACTTCGCTCCGTTCATATAGAACTCTTCCTACTAACTGTTTGTTCTTCCAAATTTCATTGGGCCCTTTTTTTTTTCCTCGTTGAAATGGGCTCTTTGACATTTCCCTCTCAGTGGTTTTTCTTTATGACTCCTCTTGGTATCTTTCTTATTGTTGGGACATTCTCTCGGGTGTGTCAAGTAAGTTTTTTTCACCTTCCTTTTCCTTCTATGCGCACCTGGTTTTTTACCGTTTAACCCGGTCTCCCATCAATGCTAGGAGTCCCACATTCCTCCTTCGTCCCCTGCCCACCCTCCCTAAAGTACACCGTCTCTCTTAAGAACACTCCTCATTGATTCTTTTCCTTATTAACCTTTATTTTTTCTTCCTTCCGCTGCACCCCCCCATCTTTCCCCTTGGCTTAGCTTTTCCCTTTTTTATGGTATTGCGTTCGGTAGATGTGCTTTTAGCCCTCTTGCCCATACATTTTTTTCCCTACCTTATTCTTGTCTTTTTTCTACGTCCCTCCACCTTTGGCCATCCTTCTTTTCCTGGATCACCCCAGTGAAAGTCTATCCGTAATCAGGCAGTCCTTTCTTCCTCCGACTTTCTTGCTAAGTAAATCTCCTCACTTTCCTTTTCTTTTCTTTTCTTTTTGGCCTTATCAAAGACCTGAAGCCCCCTCCTTTGCCCCCAAGTTCCCCCCCCCGTTCTTTCCCTCCTTCAACTTCTTTTTTTTTTACTTCAGCTTTTGAGAAATTCTTTTTTCTTGACCCTTCCCATACCGTCCTTCCCTCTTGTCTTTAGTTTTTGATCCTTGGCTGGATTGAAACTTCCCTTCCTCGGACTCTCCTTTCACCCAAAGATGATGTTTGTTTCTAGTAATTCTTTTCACCCCCCCCCATTTTATAATACTGACACTCCTTTTCTGTGCCCTCTCGTTCCCCCCTCACCCCCCGAACTTGCGCCCCCCAACCACTAAGTATGCCCCCTTACACCTAACCCCCTGTGCCCAAGGACCTTTCCCACTGTTAAGGATTTCTTTTTTCTCGACAAGTTGCTTTTTCTCCCCCCCCCATATAACTCCCCCTTTGCTTAATCCCCTCCAGGTTCTTTTTGATTTGTCAAACGGACCCTACTTTTTAGGTCCCCCCCCCTTTTTAAAGGCCCTTCTTTTCTTTCCCCCCGTCTCCCTTTGACCTTTAGATCCGTTCTGTCCTCTATCCCCTCATCCCTCCCTTCCCTCGTTTCATTATTTTTTTTAATTTTCCCAGAATTCAGTCAACCACCCCTGTTTTTCGCTTAGACCTTTCCCGCCTTCCTTTTCTCGTTTCCATCTTTGAAAAAGTCCCCCCCCATTGGTCCCCCCCACCCCCGTCTCCACGAAGTCTGTCTTCCCCCCTCTTTTTTTCCGTCTTCCCATTTCCCCCCTACTTTTTAGCGAAGCTTCTAATAAAGAGACCTTCCTCTGTCATGTCACCCCCCCCTCTACCAGCTTTCCCTCCCCTTGCTCGTATTGTCTTCCTTTCTTTTTTCATAATAATAAGTTGTGTTTTCTCGATCTACTGCCACCTCCCTCTCCCTTTGACCTTTTATCTCTTTTGTATGATTTGTGGTTTCATCCCCTTGGGATTCCCACTTCGGTCGCCTTTCCTTTGGCCAGCGGTCCCCCCTTGGTCAAATAGTAGTGCTCCCCGCCCATTTTTTGGTTCAGTTTACCCACTCCCCTCTCCAATGACTAGATCCAGCCGCCCCTCCCCCACCGTTTGTCCCCCTCTGTCACAATTTTGTTTCCCTCTGAAGGCTCTGGTCGTGAGTTTGGATGATTTTCCCTCCTTTCTCTGGCCAAGGTGCTCTTTCCTCTCCACCATGACCGAACCAGTCCCTCCTCCACCCCCCCCCTAAACCCACCAATCCAATTCCCCCCCCCCCCCCCCCATAACCACCTCCATCCTATCCAAAGTTCCCTTTTTACCACGTTTTTTTTCTGTATAGACCCTCCTTTACCCCTGATTTTTCCTTTCTTCCTTTTGGTCTGGATTGATCTGGATAACTCGTCGAAAACCCTCCTTAGATATTCACCCTCACCCTTCCCCCTGTTTTTTACCTTCTTTCCATTTCTTTTTTTTAGAAGTTTTTCCTTCTTACCTCTTCCGGTTTTTCTGTAGTCCCCCTTCTTCTTCCAAGCCCCCACCCTTCTTTCCTCTTCCTTTTCTTTCTTTAAGGTCTTCTCCCAAAAAATAATTTTTTCAACTATTCATTTTTCTTCCGAAGCCCGACCCTGTCCCGAACCCGCCCCTCTAGTTTTTTTCCTCATTCTTTTCGCAAGGAGTCCCCCCCCATATGAGCTCCCTCTCCTCCCCCCCCCATGTCCCCAGACTGTCCCAATTCCCTGTCCCCCTCTTTGAACTCAATGTAGGCTTAGTTTAGTATTTCCGCCCCCCCCCCCCCACCCCTCGACCCCCTCTCCGCAACTTCTTCAGTACCCCCATTACAGAATCTCCCTGCTCTCTTTTTCTAAGTTCTATTATATCCCTTTTCCAAGATCCTCCACTAATTCCCCACATTATCATGATTCCCCTTCTAAGACCTCCCTTCCCCCCCTGGCAATGAGTAACCTATTTTAGACTTCCACATCTCCTACCCCATCCCCCTTCCACGACCTGAGCCTCTAAAAGTCATCTGTTTGTTTCTTTGCCATTCGCCGCCCCCCTCCCCCGTCTCAGAAACCTCCCGCCTCCATTTTAGTATAAGAGATTGTTTTTGAGTCTCTGGCCTCCCCATCAATGAAGTCCCGGTGAGTTCCCCTAGATATTTCCCCCCTTGCAGTTCCCCCCCCTTACCCTCCCTCCGATAGCCGGCCCTTAGGAACCCCAATCAGTTCCCAACCCTGAGACTCTTTAAACCCCCCTAACCAACTTCTCGTTCTACGACCCTCTAGATTTACCACTTTTAGTCCCCTGGTTCCCACTCTGATAACCCCCCCCGGAAAAATTCCCTTTTTTTTTAATCCCCCCCCCCCTTTCCGTATCCCATCTACCTGAAAGTCCTTAATGCTAAATGCTCATTACAACTCCTGTATTCCTTCTCTCAGCGCCTTTTCTTGTTTCTTTCCTCTTGCCTACGTCCTTCAGTGGTATGTCCTATTATCTAAAGTTCCCAACCCAAGCTTAGATGCCCTCCCCTCTTTATAAGTCCTTTTCCCCCCCACCATGCCCTTTTTTTTTTTTCCCCTGTTGTTCCCCTTCTTTCTCCTTCCCATCCTAGCCTCTCAAGGGCAACTAACCCCCCCTCCCAAGTACCCCGGAGTATCCGCCCCTTAAAAGAATCCCCACCCCCCCCCACTAAGAAACTTCCTTCCTCCCCCGGGACCTCTCCTTCCCCCTCCCTTTCCTAGAAGAATGCAGCCTTTATTCGACACCCCAGGTTGCTTTTTGCCAGTTCGACGTTCCCCCCCGATCTTGCTACCACTTCTTGTGTCCTGCAGCCCCCTTGGCCTACGTTCTTACCTTCTCCCCCCCTCTCTGATCCCAATTCCCCGGATGTCTGAAATCTTTTTTCTTAAGCCCCTCAAGAGGGACCCTTTTTTCTCGTCTCACCCTCTGCCGATCCGACAGTAGCAGTCTTCTCTTTCCCTGTTGTTTTTTTTGTCCTTTTGTCTTGTTCCCAGGTCAACCTATCTCGGCGGTGGTGTTTTCACCCCCCCCCCTTGGTCCTTCCTTCCTTCTTGTTCCTTTTCCCTTCCCTGCATCTCCCCTGTACACCAACCCTGTCAAAGCAGTCCTGCCTTTCTCCTACTAAAGGCTTTTCCTCTTATTTTCTGGAGCGCCCCATGATTTCCGTACTTGGCGAATCTATTTCACTTTTTTCCTTCCGATTCGCCCTTCTGCCGTCCTCTCTCGCCTTTTTAATCCCCCCAATACTTTGTTTTTTTTATCTATACTAGGAATTTTTACCTGTTTCTTAGAAACCTTCTACCCTCCTTCGGTTTCCCTCTTTTTCCCTATCTTTTTTTCTCTTCATTCATTCCTTCCTCCCCTACAAAACGAAAGGGATCCTCTCCCGTCTATTTTCCGGTTTACTTAAGAGTTTTTGATCCGTCCTTTCCGTATCTTTTTTCCCTCCTATTTCCTTCGTTCAAGGGTTGGGTCGTCCCCCCTAGATCTTTTCCCGTTGCACCCCCGAAACCACAACTTCCCCCCCCCGCCCTCTCTTCCCTTTACGTTTTTTTCTTCCCGTTCGAAGACCTGGCCTCTTCTTTTTCGCAGAATATTTTTCCTACCCCTTCCTGTTCTGCCCCGCTTTGAGTCAAGCATGAAGCCTTCTCCTCATTGAGGCAGAACACTTTGATCCCCTTCTCTGTTATTATTTCCCTTTTCCTTTTTCCCCCTTTGTTTTCTCAGCCCTTTTAGGTAAGGCGGCTTTTCCCAGTAGATTTTATCTTTCATTTTCTCTGAACCAGCTTGGTACTCTTTCTCTTTTTTTCTTTTTCTTTTTTGACTTTAAGGGTTTCATTTTTACACTAAGTTGGATTTACTGTTGGTGTGATAGGCCCCGTCTCTCCTACTGAGTAGTCTGTTCACCAGATCCCTCTTTCCCTTCCGTGTTTCCCGCCTTATTTTTGATAAGGAGTTGCTCTCCTTTCCTGTTTGTTCATAATCCCGTATTTCCAGAATAAATTAGCCGTCTGATCTTTTCTACTCCCCTCTACTTCTCTTTCTCCGCGTCTTCCTCTTTGTAGTAGATTTCTGAGGTATTTTCCCTCCTCAAGATCGATCCTTTTGGTATGACCCACCTTTTGTTTCCCTGTTTTTTTTCTTTACCTATTCCCTTGGTATTTCCCCTTTTTCAGAAGATGGATTCGCACATCTCTTCGGTATATTTTTTCTTTATCATTTGGCTAGAGGTTTAACTTTGATTTGTTTGGCTCCCTGGAATTTTCTCTCTCTCTTTATTTCGGGTTTAGGTTTCCCTCCCTCTCATTTTAGTTGAATTACCCTCCTTCTTCCAGGCCTCTTCCTCCCGACAAGTTAGTTATTTTCCATTGCCATTTATTCTTAGGAGTCACTGATTGTAGCTTTAATTCCAATAGTTTCTTCCCCCCCCTCTTTTTTTTTCCCTTCGGCATTCTCTCCTTTATGGTCGAGTGGTGACGCTGTCCTTTTTCTTTGAGGATTTTCTTGACGCCCTTTTCCCTTTTATTTTTTGTCGTCCTTCGAAGATAATTGGTTTCCTCGTTATTTCCTTCCTAGATTTTGTAATACGGTTCCTGGATCCTTTGCTGCCTATTCCTCCTTTCCCTGTCAGAGCCGTATCCTTTTTTCCCTTTTTTTGCGTTTTTTCGTTTAAGAATATCCCATCCTGCTAGCACCACGCTGGCCATTGCCTTTTTTTTGCATTCCCTTCTGGTTTCTGAACTTTTTCCCTATGTCTGCCGACTTTTCTCACTACGGTCGACGCGGTTTTTTTTCTGGGTATCTCGATTTTCTGAATTTTTTAACATTCAGAGCAGTTTCCCCCCCACCATCTGTTTTGGGTCTTCCTTTCTGAACTTCACCCCTTTCCTCCCCTAACCTTTGAACCCCCCGATTGGTTCGCCGCGCCCCCCGAGACTACACGAAAACCAACACCTTTGCCACTTAGGTTTTTCCCCCCACAAGACTTTCTTCCATGCTTTTTTTCAATCCAGGTGTTCCCCAGCGTCCCCCATTTTGTATTTGATTTTTTTTATGGCAGCAAGCAGTTGGCTTCCGTGAGTGTCCCATGATCCCCTCCATCCAACTTTTGTCCTCAATCATTTGGTTTCAGTCTTTTGACCCTTTTCACGGTTTCATTTCAACTTTGCCGGTCCTTCCCCCGTTGGGCGCCGAGCACTGTTCAACCTTTCTCGCCGTCTTCTCTCTCTCCCTCCTTCCTCTGCGTCATCGGACCCTTCCGGGAAAGTACATAGTACCACGCCGGTGGGCGTGCGTCTCCTACTTTCTTGAGATTGTTCATTTGTACACAATCCCACTTCGTATCACGAAGTGTCAGTTTCTGTTCCGTTCCATACTATACTTTGATGACCTCCTGACTGTCATGCCTCACCATCAACAGAACCTTGCTATGCTTTCTATTCTCTTTACTAATAATACGTTGCATTTAGCTTTGAAGAACTTCCCATTCTGCGGTATTCTTCTGCTGCTTGTGTTCTTAAGGTCCGCGGTATTCCCTGCTCTCTACGTTTATGGATGGCCGTCTCCCCACCGTGGGCTACATCGTGGTTTCTTTTCATTGTGGTAGGTCCCTATTTAAGCTTATCGTGTACCGGCCCGATACTTTTTTTAGTGATTTCCTCTGGTTGTTTTTTTACTCTGCGTTTCTGTCTATTAAGAAGGTTTATTCACATGTTTTCCCGTGAATGAGAAGCATGAATCCTGAACTGTCCACTCCCCTATAAAGGCGTTTTTTTCTCGCACCCGCTCTTGATTGCTTCAAAGTGTCTGGCTTGATAGGCAGATTCAAAAGCGTGAAATCTCACCCGCATCAGGCCTTTGGGTAACGGCGTTCCCGGTGATTGCTGCAGTGCCTGAGGATTGTCTTTCCGTGAAAGTGCTTTTTGTGTCAGTCTTTGTGTTGCTTTACAGCACAAATTATTTCATTCTGACCTGGGAGGCAGATGCTTTTCTCACCAACCCTTTTTTCTTTGCAGGAGGATTTGCCCCGACATTGAAAATTTTCGTCGCCGTGGGACTGACGCCTACAAGAATTTCTGTGGTCCGCTCCTCGCCGCGGTCGATGCCCCCTGGCCCTTTTTTCGTCTGTTTGCTCCACTGGTAGGCGCGGTGCGAAGGACCAACTAACCTGCTACGAGACTGACCCCAAGCTGTTGGACTTCGGTCCATAAGGTTTTGCTTTTCCGATTTCGTTCTACGTGCACCGCCTTCGCTCCATCGCTGAGTCGACGGCCGACTCATATCTGAATGTCTCAGATGGCCGCATAAACCCATGACGCTCTCGACCGGACCATGAGCTAACAGTTCAAGTGTGTTTCGATGCATGCCGGACCCATAGGCCCATTCCCCTCCCACCGAATTAGGTTTCCCGCATTTGTCTGATCTTTTTCCTCGCCGAAGCCGTTGTTTCGGCTTCCCTCTTTCGCTCGAAAGTGCAGACGCTTCGACGGACAGGAAGGCACCAACGACCCTTTCCCCCGCGCGTTTCCTATCCCCGGCTCAGAGACGCTTGCGTGACCAGGTCCGCGCCCAGGCAAAGAGGTGCGACCACCGGGGCAAACTGCCTGGTCTACCCCCCGGACTCGTACTTGAAGGCGAGAATGCGCCCACTTGTTCATTCGGACCGGCGGCCGCGAAGGTATTGTTGCTTCAGCACCGGGCCATCGAGTCGATGAGTTTGGCGCTAGATCACTCCAACCAGCGTCCCAGATCTCCCCCTATCCAGCCAGGCAATTTTCAGCCCGCTGGCGCGTTCCCGTTCGCCGGGCTCGATTTTTTCAACACCCTCAACAGGAAACAGATTGATCCCGACCTCAACCGAAGCCTCCACCAGACACCCGAAGACCAGATAGGGACTCGCCCCGTGACAGCGCCGCTAGTGCTCCGCCTGACGGATGCCTCGAACACCCCCGGTGCCCTTCCAAGATTATTACCGCCCGTCGCCGTGAGCACTCGCTGCCGCTACGCGTCCGCTTCCAAAGCTGCCATCACCGCTGTCGGAAATTTTACTGATCTCGTTGCCTGTTCGTTAGAACTCGGACGAATCACTCCCGTCGCCGCCGTGCGGTGGAGGTTTTTTTCGGTGGTGTGGTTGGATCGTTTTCCAAAATATCGCGAGGTGCGTCCCCAACACGTTCCTTCGTTCGTGTATTATCGGCGGCTGCTGCACCGCTGAAACCCAACGGACAAGGACGCCCGTGTCATCTCCCGGTTCGCAGAAGGTTGGCGAACCGCGAAGGATCTGGGGGGAGGTATACTTTTCGACGTCTCCATGGACCCTTCGTCCCCCAATCTTCTATTTCATCCTCCCTGTTTGTCTGAAATTTCTTGTCCGTTGAATCCGGTTAGACGTCGACAGTATTTAACTTGGGTCGGTATTTCCCGTCCCTTTCAGCCAGGCATCCCTAACGTCGAGAACAATTTTTTTTTTTTTAGATTTCTCCTTTGTTAGTTGTCATCAGGTTTTTGGCATTCCCGATAGCGCGCTTAGGCTCCTTTTGGTTCTCCCCCCCTTTTTCTCCGATAGTACCGACCCACACGCCACCACCACCGCCACCACCGCCACCTCTACGGGGGCGGGTTCTTCATCGTTTCGCATACACTGTTTTTTCGCGCCATTTCCGACATGAATGTTGTGCTGAAGTTTGCTTTTTGAGGAAGCCGACGGCACGGATCGCCGCTGGTCGTCCTGCCTGTATCAGGCGCGGGTTGCTCGTCGAAAATTTCGTCCCTTGGGTTTTCATCTACGTCAGGCGTCCTGCACCGAGGCGCTGTTTCGAGCCTTGCGTTAGGTGTTTAGGCTTCGTGCGAGGGCGGAATAACGGCCGGTGCAGGGGGAGGGTTTTTTGCTCGTTTTTTACGTTGTGCGTGGCGGGAAACGCCAGCGGCTTGACGGCGTGCGGATAACTCAGATAGTTCGTGAGCTTTTCTTCCGGATTGTTGGATATTATCCGTTTCGCCAGAACCACATCGTACGTCGATCACGTCTGAATGCCCTAACTGCGCTGCGCCGGCCGGATTGTTTGACTATGGGGCGCAAGTGCGTCTTCATATAGAACTAGCGCTCAGGTTGGTATTCACCCAGGCATTGGCCCTTTTGTTTCTCCCCTTACCTTTGAGAGATGTTCCTCGACCTGCTGTGCTCGCCGTGGGTGGTGGATTTTTAGATAAGAGCTTCTTGGAGTGGTTAACGCGTGTTGCCTTCCTTCCGTAACTCCGTTGGCCGGACGTTGACACCGCTTCCGTTTCCCAATTCACGGTACTTTCGGCAAGGTCCTCTGTTCAAGAAACGCTGCGCGTAGGCTACCTACTTCTTCTTCTTTCCTGAATTTTATGTCGCTTCGGTTATCTTCGGAACCCCCTCTTCTTTTGTACGTCTTCTGAGTCTTTTAGTAGTTTTTTCTATTTTTTTCTTTTCCCCCTTTCCCTAGCGTCACCCTTACTCTTTCTTTTTCTCTTTCTCAGACTGGCCGAGATCTTTGCGTGCTGATGTTCATTGATTTTCCCCTTTCCCCTCCCGAAGAATCCTTTTCTCCCGTTTTGCGACTTTTTCCTCCTTCCATTTCCAGTCCGCTTAAGTCATATTGTTTAGAGGGCTTTGGGCTTTTTTGCTACGACATCCCCCCCTCCCATCCTCCCCCTTTCGCACCCCTTGGAATGGGCATCTCCTTTTTTTTTTTCTTTTCCTCTGCCTCTCCTTCGTTAGGAGACCGCTGCAGAACCAAGAATTCTTTTTTTTTTCGTTTCTTTTCGCATTATCTTTAGTCCGCCCTTCCGTCTCCTTTCCCCAAATGAGTTTGTTGTTTTTTTCGCTCCTTTGAAATACCCTTAGCAGCTTCCCCTCCAACTGTCCTTTTATCCAACTTTTCCCCTCTTCGTATTCCCCCTCCCACAACCCATTCAATTAGGGGTATCCAACCCAAAGAAGTTGCATTTCTCCTCCCCGTTCCTTTTTCCCCCCCCATTTCGTCCTTTTCTTTTCTCCCCTATCGTTTGGATATTTCTTATAAAGATCATAAGTCCCACTTCTTTTACGAAACTTTTCTTTGATCTGAACCCTTCCCCTCCCCCTTTTTTACTTTCCCCTGTTGCAGGTACTGGATAAGGGTCGACTAATAACCGGGGAACAGGTCGATCCCGCTTCCTTTTCTGATTCCGACGTCCCCCTGCCTCCTTCCTTTCCCGTTAAGTTTCCATTTCGTCACACCTTTTTCCGTTCCCGGAGTACTGTCCTCTCCTTCGAGGAAATAATTGGGACAACCACGTCCCCCATGGCGCCTATCCTCCGCTTGTTTATCCCTTTTTGGCCTTCCGGTCTCCCTTTCCCCTTTAGTCCTCCCCGAGGTTTGAGGTATCCCGAGACCCATTTAGAATTGAAAACACCCTCTTTCCCGCTATTCCCATTCCCCTTTT
>Ga0179591_1315277_pt1 | contig 20246 bp, 13 predicted proteins | sample CZOMad2_1_08_16f_FD_182891 | JGI IMG/M metagenome (GOLD analysis project Ga0179591, IMG submission 182891) | Vadose zone soil fungal communities from Angelo Coast Range Reserve, California, USA - CZOMad2_1_08_16fungal (PacBio error correction) | ecosystem: Environmental > Terrestrial > Soil >... | reverse complement strand
TTGACCAGCATGGATGAGTGCTTTGCCTTTTTTTTTCCATACTCGCGCGTTTAGTTGGGAAGTCTCGTGTTGATCTGATTGTGTTTTGTTTATGCTCCCCTCTCCCTTTTTTTGCTGATGAAGGCTTTAGTTTTTTTTAACCTTCCATCTATACGCCTTGATTTTTTTTTTCTTGGTGTTGACAGGGCACAAGGGACGTTGTTGGGAAGTGTTACAGAGTCTTTGAGCGCTTTGTTCTGAGCTTATCTGATACCCCAATTTTCGGGTTTTCGGTGTCTTTCCCCACTAACCCCCTTCTCGTGATGGTAGTTTCTTTGACAACCACAGAGTACTGGCTTTTTGCTTTAGAGTTGTTTGTTCGCGCTGGACGACCCTTTTGGTTCTTCTCGCACGTAGGAGGGGGTTGCTTAGTGCCGGGGTTTTGTTACTTAGGATTTCAGCCGGCGATGCATAACTGTCTGCGCCCCCAGAGTCATTTGCTAGTGAAGCCATTCAAGGAGTTTGTGATGGGGAGTTGATTTTTCCTTTTGATGCACGCGTCCCTTCTCCCCCTCCATTTTTTGGTTTTTCCGCGCACGCGCGTGCTTGCGACTTAGTGGTCCCCGGGCCTCCGGGTGGTGGAAGTGGAGAAATTTCGGCCCCGACTTTTTGTTCCAATGAAAAGCGCAAGCCGTTCGGGCCCCCCCCTGACGAAGAGAGCGTCTCCCCAAATGTCCGGATGGCGGCTTCGGACTTTCCCCCCTGCCACCAGTGACTGTCGAATTTTCCCTTATAACCGTCCCGGGGGACCCCGTTTCCTAGTTTTTTTACGTTCCCCTTTTCTTCTGCTTTCAGACCCTCTTATGTCAACAGGTGTTGACTGCCCCCCCGTGTATGGTTGTACCTGATCCTCGGCCGCCCCAAGAAGGCCCCGGTGTCCACCGCCTTTCCCCCCCTGCAGCAGATCCTGGCAATCTCCGGTTGTTTGTTGCACCAACCGAACACCTTAGAAGTTGGACGCCGCTGGAACAGTTTTTTCCCTTTTGAGGCCAAGGCCAATAAGAACGTTCAGGGAAATTTGCGTTTTGGGAGAAGAATGTCTCAGGTTCTTCGCAACTCTTCCTCTTTTGTATGTTTTGCGGGCTACTACCCTCGCTTGAAGTGTTTTTTGTTTGTGTTTAGCACTTCCCCCTTGATGACCACAATTTCCGGTCAGGACCAAAAACAACCCCCCACCCCAAAAACCCCCCCCCCCCCAAAAAAACAAAAGCGTCTTCCAAATCTATCTTCTGAATTGTCTTCGTCTTAAAACGTTTTTTTTTTTTTCGGAATTTCAGCCGGGCCACGAACCCTTTTTTTTTTTTAGGTATTTTTTTTGATGTATTCAGTTCCCCCCCCTTCTCCCGAGACCGGGCGTTTTTAAGGCCGTAGTATGCGTGTTCCCTTAACTTTTTTTACCCCCCTTTCAACTGTTTTTCATCCTGTTGTCCTCGGAAGAGTTTTTGGGGGGATCCCCGCCATGGAATGTTTGCAGAGAATGTAGCATGGCGCTCCCCTTCCCGTCCCCCCTTTCTTTGATTCGTTGCCGAACTTCTGATCACCCCCCTTCTTGCGTTGTTCGACGCCTTGAACTTCAGGACTCCCTCGTTACTCGCTCTCGCCCTGAGCGACTAAGCTGGGTTCGTACTATTTTCGTTGGCGCGCCCTGTTTCCTTGGCTTTTTTTGTCTTTTCCTATCAACCTCCCCCTTAAGCGCGGCATTCTTCTTTGTATTGTCATACGGTTCAACCCATTCCTTGTTGCTTTAAAGGCTGTTCCCCCCTGGTTTTTTTTTTTTGGTCCTTGCCGATACCCCTCTTTTCGAACTAAATCCCTTCGGTTGAAATGTCCTCTTCCCCACCTGCCTTTTTCTGCCAGGGTTTGGCTTTTTTTGGCTTCCCTCCCCCCGAAATTACGATTTTCAGGCTTCACTGACTTGACCCATTCTTGAGTTTCCGGTACGCATTCGGTCTCTGTTCCATTCCTGTGTTTCACGGCCCTGGCGTTGGTCCGCCCAAACGCTTGGAGATATATTTGTATTTTGACCAATCACTTTGGAGATCATTCTCAGTCTTTCGCTCAAGCGTTTGGAAGCGTCTGCCAAACCTGCGTCCGTTTGTTCTTTTCCCATCCCCCATTCGAGGTTCACACGACAGCCCATTGAGCATCGTCTTTCCATTCTTCCCTTAGTTACCCACACGGTTTGCCTCTCCGTCCGAAAGGATGGCGGCCTTCTTCGTTTGTTGTTTGGTTTTGCTTGATGAATTTCCCCGCCATCCTACAGGTGCTTTGGGTGCCTTTTTTTTACGCGGTGTCGGCGGAGCTATTTGGAGGACTGGTTCTTTGGACCCCCCGCGCCCGCATCGAGTTCGTATGGCAGTCCTGCCAGGTTTTCGTTTGATGACCGTTCCCAGACCGTAGTCGACGGCCACCTTTTTTCTAGCCCGATTTTCTGTGAACGCCTTTGAGGTTTTCTGTGGGGGGCCTCCCCCCCAGGGCCTTGTTAAGTTAGGGTGCTAGGCGCAGGGTCCGCCCCCCTTTCTTTTTCCAATCATACTTATTTTCCCGGTTCCTTTTTAGTTTTGCCCCCCGACCTGTTTTCTGGCGGCACCATTGATTTTTTCCCTCTCATGAGCTTTTCCCTGTTGACCCACTCTTTTCTCCCCTACTCTTTGGTTGTTTTTCCTTCCTTATTCCGATTTATTTCCCCGCGTCCTTCACCTCGTTTTTTTTTTCCTTTTGCGGGTGAGGCACCTTTTTTTCTATTGTACCCCCAAAATCCCTCCCCGCATTGTGTCAAAGGGTTTTCCCTCCCGGCCCACCCGTAGGGCTGACCTCTCCTTTCTTTTTTTTTTTGGCTCGACTCAACCCGGGCGTCCTCGGTCTTTTTTTTCGCAGACGTTGGGACGGTAATCACACGGAGTACCCCCCCCCTGCTTTTAGGCAGCGCGGCTTTCGTTAGATGGGTGGCCCAACCCAGAGGCGCGCCAGTATTCGTCTTTTTCCGCTCGTTTTTGCCAACCTAACATCATTCCCCGGTTGCCATGCGTGGATGACTTTCGCGCCCTCCGCCTGCACTTCTACGTACGGGCGCCTAGCGTGGTTTTTCCCTTAACTTTAAGCCGGCCGTTTTTCTTGTCACGGCGATTTCTGCGTGAGACCCTTTTTTTTTGCGATTTTTCCGTTGCGCGCAGCCATTTTCAGATGATGTTAGTAGCGCTTCACCGACGTGCGTTCTGCGGACTAAATTGCGCCTGATGGTTTCTTTATCTAGTTGGCGTTTTCCAACTTTCAATTTTCTTCTGCCTTAATTGGGCCCCCGACCTTTTTTTCAGTCCCCCCACTTTTGAAGATGTTCTCGTAGTGGTGTGGCAACTGTACGCTCTCGTAATTTGGTCCTCCCAGCGGCAATTTTGCCCTCTTCCAAAAAATTTCATGTTTCGGTTCGCGCTTTTCACTGTTACTCTTGATTTTTGAACCCGGATTGGTATCGGCGGTTTTTTCCCCTTTTCCCTTTTTTTTTCCTCCCCCTTTTCCGCGTAGTGAAGTGTTTTACCGTACTTACCATTGACCACACCAAAGGTGTTTTGCGTTGTGAGAAAGACCCCACGTGGAGTTTTTGACGAAATAGGTCAGGCCTGTCTCCCCCGCGCCAACCCTTTTTCTTTTTGCGTTCCGCGCTTTTTGACCGTCCCGGACTTACTTTTGCCTTCTTTATGTGATTTGCTTTTGCTGTCGGGCCTTCTTTCTTCCCCCCCTTTGCATTTAAAACATTTCCCGATCTTGGTTTGTTGGAATCAGTATGCAATCCTTCCGAGTTTTTTGCCTCTTGCCCCTTCCGGCTACCGGCTCTTTGCACAATACTTGTACTTTTCTGCTGCTTCTTGCCCACCCCCCATGAGAGGCTTTTTCCCTATAACGTCCCAGCCCCCAGTGTCACGCTTCCCGACGACTGAATAGACTCTGTATGAGTCGTGGGACGTCCCTTCACGCGGACCCAGTCAAGTTTCGGCCCTTCGGTCAGATTCCCCCCGGTTTTTTCACGTTTTCGTGTGTGAGCGCCTTACCGAGTTGCTGGCTTGATGACGCGTCGAATGGTGTTAATCAGGGCTCCAGTTCCCCCACAAACCCAAGGCAGTTCGCTTTCCTGCTTATTTCCCTGCGCCCTCCCCCTTTTTAGGCCGTTGGCGCATGCCAGGCTTCCCATCTTTTGGGCCGAAAGGGTCTTTGTGTATGCTTGTAAGTTTTTTTTACCATGCTCTGCCATTTGCCCATGGCTCGCTCGTCGGTTTGACCCCCTTCTTTTAAGAAGCTTCTCTTTTCGCAGGATCGGTTGGGGTTGGGACTTGGCGTCTAGCTTTCACCCGCCTATTGGGGCGCGGTAATCTTTTTCGATCAAAACGCCATCACCATGTTCCAACTTTTGCCCCATCTTTTGGGTTTTCCTCACGTTTACAGCATTTTTTTGTCAGCTTTTTCTCACCCCTCCTATTTTGTACAATGTTTCTCACCCCACGTTGGCCGCGAAGCCTTCATTTCCCCTTCCTTTTTCTCCTCGGTGGTGGAGGCCCGCTCCTTGCTGCGTTTTGTGCTTCTTGATGCTTTGGTAGTTGTCCTTAGGACTTTTCCCCGCCCCGCATGCTTCCGTTCCAGCAGTTATTTTCGCCTCCTGTTGAGATTGCCGCGCTGGCGCGGCTGGTTTTTCTTCCGTTTTTTCCATCCGCCTTACTTGTGAATGCTTCCGTTTTTCCTTTGACCGTCAGCTTGTTTCGCCCTAGTACTAGACACGGACCATTTTTTTCAGTCCCCCGTTTCAACCCCTGGGCCGTTTGATCGTAAGGTTCACCAAACTCATAGCAGAGACGCCACCCTGGCAACGGTACGTTTCTTCCCCCTCAACACAGCTGGGTAGTTTTTCCGACCCTTTTGCCATTTGTATTTTTATTTTGCCTTTGATCCCCTCTGCGCGGGCCATGCCCCAACCGTCCAGGGTGCCGCTTCCACACGCACCCGCTCTTGTCTCAATTGGTTTTACCGGCTCGCATTCAGAGTCATTCTACCAAGCTTCACCCAAGATACCCCCCGCTTCCCTACTATGCCCAATTATATCCGAGCGAGAGGGTCTTAGTGATTTTTTCATTGCATCCAGGCTTTCACCTCCCCCCCCTACCTCGTTTTTTTGTTTTTTTTCTCTTAGATTGTCTTTTTGACTCTATGATAAGAAGAATTTTTCGGATAGTGGGCGAAGATTTAGTCTAGATTGATCTATGTGAATCTTTTTGTCGTTGTCTACTAAGCCCCGGTTGGCTGCGCTTTAAGGGTACCGTAAACTTGATAAGGGATGTGTTGCGGTGGTGCTTTCCCCCCCCCTGGACAGTTCGGTGTTTGAGGGCCTTTCGCGCGAGCTCTTTTGCCTCCCTGTCTGGTACCCCAATGTCTGCTGTTGTTTTTCTGGTCAAATAACAACATTCGTGATCTTTGGTTTCCTCACACGATTTGGATTTTTTGTCTGAGCTTGGTTGCCTGGCTCTTTAATTTTGTTTGATGGACCTTGACGCGCACGGTCTGTGGTTTTGTTCTGTGCGTTTTTTTTTGTTTAGACGTTCATTTTCGGCGCGCTTTGATGGCTAATTAGGCAGTTTTTTCCCTTCGAAATCTCTTTTTAACTTTCCCCTTTCTCCCTCATTGTCACGGCGGGGGATCCGTTTCCGGGGATGGCCAACAAGCCCCTCGACATGGAGGCGGACACGCGCACGGTGTCAGATCGCAATTCCTGGGGTTCGCCTTTTTTTCTGTCCGTGCGTAGAAAGTCAAGAATTTCCCCCCGCAATCGCTTGCCCCAACTTCCGTCTTTCGATTTTCCCTCCAAAGCTTTCCTCCCCGCTCTTGTTCACCCCTTGAGGAGTGTGGCGTATTCCGTTCGGCCCTCCCAATTCACATCATGTAGAATGTCCCTCTTTCACGTATTGGTGTTTCTTTTCCCACTTTTTTTCATGTGAAATGCTTTTTCCGATGCTCGTTAGACCCCCATTTTCGGTTCAACAGTTGGACTCCCCATTACGGTATTTTTGTTTGCGCTCTTTGCTCTGGGATAACCGCGGCTTTTTTCAAAGGCCTTTTTAGCCGGTCTAAACCCCCCATCCCCCACAACAGCCGATGCTCCGTTTCACTATTTCAGGCGTTTTTCTGTTCAAAACAGACCACTTATCTTTGGCTCTTGGACACGATTGCATTTTCCCCTTGGCCCAAATACAAACCAAGGTCCCTTTCGGAACACTTTGATTTGCGAATCCATTGCCTGCTAAGCTTTGGTTTCAGCGCTTTCTTTTTGCGCGGTTTCTCACGCAAGCGCGGTTCCTTTTTTTTTTGTTTTTTCTGAAACCACTTTTGCAAACCTGGCGCTGCGTCCCATTTTTTTGCCGAGACCCACAATTCTTTCTGAAATCGCGACGGGGCAGAATGCGCCTGGTTTACCGAAGGTCCCTGCCCGACCTCAGGGCCCTTTCACCCTTTTTGCTTGTTTTTTTGACTTTTGACTTCCCTCGGGCCGACCCGACGCGTTGCGTCTCAGCCCGGTCTGGCTTTCATTCCCTTTTGAACCCCTAAGTTCCCCCAGCCCTATAAGGTTGTCTTTTACCACGCGAAGGGGATTGTGTTCCTTTCAAGGTCCTGTGCCTATCGGTTTGGTTGCGAATTCGGCAGCACGATAGCTTCTGTTGCCCTACCTTTTGCATCCCGCTGCGGCGTGTTTTCCTATGGTTGAATTGTATTGAGCGCAAAGTTTAATAGCGTTTTGTTTTCAGTGCGTTCAATGGGTCCACTGCCATGGCGTTTTAGATTCGACGCGCCTCCGCCTTTTTTCTTTCCCAGGATACCTCACCGCCTTTTTTTTCGTATTTTGCACTCTTGTCGTGTAACGTTCAAACTTAAACGGCCAGCTTTTTTTGAAAGTGCTTGTTCCAAAACGGTGTTGTTTTATCCCCCCCCTTTTTCCGTTGGTCCCCTCCCTTAACCCCCCCCTTCTTTCCTTCCATTTGACCTGAGGTCAAAAGTTTGAACTCTCGCTCCACTTGAATTTTGGACATTTCCCCTTTTGCCGATGATTCAGCCCGAAATGATCGTTCCAGTTTGAGATTGACTTGTGACCTCCCCTTCTTCAAGACGTAGTCGGGACCTGTTTTCTTAGGCCCCACTTCAGGTGCCCTGCTTTCGTTTTTGCCGCCCCTGTCTACCTCAGTAACAAACGGGCCCCCTCCCTTCTTTAGTCCATGTAGCCGCCTTTCTCAGCTCCCCTTCCCGCTCCACCATGGGCGTCTTTCCTTTCCCCCCCCCCATCCCACCCCTATGGTCGTTATCCGAACAGCTGTTCGCATCGGCGAAGCTTCCGGTATCCCCCGCCTCGCCACCCTCTGCTCTTTTTAGAAGGTCTTTGGCCTGTGCTTTTTCCCCGATGGCTTCTGAAGGATCCACTCCATAAATAAAGGTTGTTGATGTTTTAGGTTCCGCCGCTTTGATGCGGCTTTTCTAGATTGTCGCTGAGTTTGCTTTGGCACCCTCCCGTCCCCGCTTTTGCGGCCAGTCCCAGTTGGTCCTGCTCTGCCCGGCCCCCCCCTTCCCCTTCTGACAGGCCCCATTCTTGATGTCTCCGGTATCTTCTCCAGCCAGGCCGCGCCGCGGGTTCTGTTGCTGGCGGCGGCCACCCCACCTTTGACTTGTATAGTTGATTTTTACTTAGTTTTCCGTTTTTTTTTTCAATCCAGCTCCAGGTCTTTCTGTTTTTCCGTACTTCAGTCCCATTTATTGTTCTACTTTTCTCTCATACCTTTGTGTTGATTCGATCCTTCACTCAGCCTGCTGCTTTGTCGTTTCAACTCCTGTACCCTCCCCTTCTTTCGGGCCTCATGCCCAGGGCTTGTCTCCTAAAATATTCCTCTATTTGTTGTTCAATTTGTGTCTGCTACCGCTTTCACCGCGGCTTCCGCCTGCTTTCTTTTTTTAGCACATTCACTACAAAAGTTTTGCGTCACCCGCCTCTCGGTGGCAGTCTTTTTCCTACTGATGGTGGTGCCCTTTAAACGAGCGGAACCAATGGCCTGGCCGCCCATCGTCTTTTTCATGCCTTTTTTTGTTACAAAAGAAATTTTCGCGCTGTCCCGGAAGACATTTTTTTTAGAGGATTTAAACTCCCCCTCTGACCCGCGGCATTTCTTGCCTTCTTCCCGATTTCCTGTCAACCCGCCCGCAGAATCTGTTCCCGGATGTGAGAATCTTTAACGTTTGAACGTTGGTGTATCCGGGCTTTCCACAAACAAAACCAAACACCCTTGTGGCGCCGATGCCCTTCTTTTCTCCCATCGTCGTGGTTTGCGCGCGCCGGTTTTTTCAGACGATGGGCCCTGCCCTGTCCCTCTTCTGCGTCATGATGAGAATAAATTACCCTTTATTGGTACTCTATCTCCAAGTTTTTTCCCCCCCCCAACGACCATTGGCGTGAGCACCATTGGTTCTCGTTGACTTCTTCCGAACTTTGAGGTTATACCTGGTCGTGCGTCAAGTTCCTTTTGTTGTTCATCTTTCTCCTTTCGGGCTTTTTTTTTTTCACCCCTCCTGCATTGTGCAACAAATTTTTTTTACTTGTTTTCTAACGTTCTATTGATGTAGCAGGAACCCGGTGCTGGGTATCCGGTTGGTGGCTTACCCCCCAAACTCCGTTTTTTTCCCCCTGTCTTCAGTCTTGGCACTCTGCCTTTATTCCGCGTGGAAAATACAAGCTGTGCCTGCGCGTTTTTCTGTTTTTGCGAAAAGTGTTCGGGCGTAGGCCGTGCAGAGCCCCCCTGGCCGCTGCGTTTCGTTCCCCTCTTTTGCCTTCCCTACCCCCAGATTTCGCTTTTTCTACCGTTCCGTCTTTGCCGGACGAATATTCTCGAAACCGCCTCTCTTTTTTCGCCCATAGGCTCCACCTGAATTGCAGCACGGTGCTGCCTCCTTTTTTGCCAAGAAACAAAAAAAGCGCCTATGGGAGAACAGAGTAGGGAGAGAGGACGAAGGGTGCGAGGCCCCATTTCCAGTGGAGATCATCCCCCTCTCGCCCTGAGAGGCTGTTACTTTATCCTTCCCTCCCCCCGTCCCCTGATGATACCGCCTCGTTGCCTGAGCCCCCGTCAGCTTTGACTTCGGCCTTGACTCTATGTACCCTCTCCATTTTCCTCCGGCGCCTCTCCCCACCCTGCATCGTTTTCGTCCCCTTCGTCTTCTCCCTCTTGGTTGAATGTCCGCAGCGACAGTGTCTGGTCTTCTCCAGCAAACACACAACACTGCACGCTCCCTTTTTTGAGCGTTCCATCTTTGCCGGTCCCCTGGCAGCAGAATTTGCCACTCGTTTGACCTTGTCCCTTGCGAGGGGGGTCCCCGCACCCAAAACCCCCCCCCCCCCCCCCCCCCCCCGACAACCCACCAAACCCCCCCAACCCTCGTGGGTGGGTGTCCCATGCTCTTTTCTTCGTCCCCCCCCCGTCCGTGTTTCCCAACCCATAGGTAAGATTGTCTGACTTGCGAAGCTCGGGTTTTCCTGTTGATAGTCAATTCCCCTCAGGGCCTCCCTTTTACCACTTTTCTGAGCTGACCCAACCAGCAATCCATGTCCTTTGTCATCGTTCATGGGTCTGCCCTTGGATCAAGCCATTGAACTCCGCATTTGTACGTAACCCGACGCTTTCTCCGGCTTTACGTCTCCCCCCCTTTTTTGGGCTGTCCGAAAGCCCTATCTTCGCCCCCCGTCCGCGATGGGGTGATTCCCCGAGAAGGACGTGCCTTCTCGCTGCTGATTTGGCACCCTTATGGACGTTCTCCACTCCCCCCCCTCTAAGGACCCCGTTCCATCCTTCCGCTCTCGCGTGCGCCTTTTGCCTTTCTCCCGTGGGGACAAGCCACGTCGGAAGCAACAGCTTTTATTTGTGCAACATGCGCGTACGCCGACCTGTTTTCTGCCCAGAGTACTTATTTTTTCCTTTTTTCTAGGCCATACCTTCACTTGCCCCGGCCCCCATGGTCCAACCCTCTTTAGTGAGGTCTACCCCACAAACTTCATTAAGCAGAAAACCCCGTTGTCAGACCCACAATAAAGTCGCCTAGGTTGCTTCCCCTCCCTCACTTTGGTCGTTCAGACACCCGACCCAGCATTTGTTCCCCCCACCTCTCTTTCCTCGGTGCACCCGCACGCGTCTGGCCCCTGAAAAACCAGGGTTTGCTAGCAAAAACAGCCCAAAAACCTCTCCTTCTAAATGGAGTGTCCCATGCTCGCCTTCCCCAGATCTGGTCTACATACAGCGCTCAAATCCCTCCCTCCATCTGCACCATTAGCTCGCTGATGGCCGCAGAGATCCCCTCATGATGTCAATATATAATTTCCCCTCCTCCCCCTTTTTGTTATTCTCAAAGCATGGTTAGTACGGACTCCCCCATCGCGAGATTTCCCTATGGGAGATCAGACTCCCCGCTTTGATCTGAGTAGATAGCCCTAAGTCCAGGTGGACCCTCGCCCCCCCCTCAATTTGGATCCGGCCAGGGGTTTTCGTTGTGGATGATGCCCCCCTGGAAGGGGTTTAGTCAACGAGAGATTGAGCGCATTGTTTCCCCGCGAGATCTTCCCCACAATGGGTGGTCTTTTTCACTACCCAACCCTTAGTGATTTCCCCCTTTTTCCTCACACCGAGCGTTTTTGTAGTCTCGCTTGGTTCGGTAGCTGCTCGTGTGGTTCACCCCCCAAAAAACCCATGCCGCCCAGATGTTTTTGCTCGAATGTGGCCCCCGCTTCCTTGAGGGCCTCTCATGGAATTGTATGGACCTGCAAATCGCCCTCTCTTCCATCCAGTCAATCCCCATTCCGGCTTTTCTTGCCTGGACCCCCCCCACGCCGAGAAAAAGGGAGGAGAGAAAGGAGGCATGAGAGAACTTTTTCCTTTTCCCTTCTTTTTCCAAGGTCAGACGGCCCCCCCAGAACTCCCTCTGTAACCCCTGACCCACTCTGCGAAGGCTTTTCCCTCCAACCGATACGAAAGCCGAGTTGATCCAATTCTATCCCCGTGGCCCCCCTGACCTTTCCTTTCTCCTTTACCTCTGGATAATAGTAGGGTGATGAACCCCCCTCTTAGGATTGGCCCTTATGGAAAGAAATCCCCCCTAGTTTTTTGGCCAGGTCCTCACATACTTGACTTGTTCTAGCTCTGTAGGGATTTACCGCGGCCACGCCCCACTCAGGTCCCTGTGAACGTCCTCTCCTTCCAACCAGTCACTCCGGCGCCTTCTCCCCCTCCCTTCCTTTCCCTGACTGAGTGTTTTTCCACCCACCAGACAACGCCTTGGCGAATGGACAACAGCTCCACTTTTACACCCCCCGCGGCACAAGGCCCCTCCCCCCTCAGGCGTCCCCGTTTGAACAATTTGGCCTCCCCACGGGGATGCAGAGTTGCTCGTTTCGACCAGTTTCCTTTTTTTGGTTCTTTTTCCCATAAATAAACCCTTCGCTGTCGTGCGGCAAAGACCCATCCCCGGTTCTGAAGCGCGCCTCCTAAAACGGCTTTTTTCCCTCCCTGTCCTTCCCCTTCCCCTTCCTTCATGGCTGTTGACGTCTGGAAGTAAGGGTAAGAGCCCTCCCCGGCTTTAATCGTTTTTTGAGGTCATCCCCCAGCTTCTTACCTTTACCCTCTCCCGGTGCCAACCCTCCTCATCTTTCTAGTGACCTCAAACTTTAAGAGAAGCCATGTCCTTGCTGCCGAAAGGACCAGCCCCCGATATGAATTCGTTGTCATATCGCCCAAACCCTTCCCGGTTGGTTCGACTCCTCGTTAAAATGGTTCTGGACTTACCCGAGACGCTTTCTCTCCCCCTATACGCTTGGTCTTACTGCATTCTTTCTGCGCCTCGAGTTGTTCACGCTGTTGCAATTGCTTCTCTCACCTTCCACTGTTTTAAGCAGTTACCACCTTATGTTGTGTTCCCAGGTTTCCCTTCTCAGTGAACGCTGGGAAAACTAACCCCCCCCCTTTTCTTCCGTCCTGGGAAAACGCCGCTACCCATAATAGTTTTGATCCATCCAATGAGGAACATTGAAGCGCGCCCGAAAACTTCCATTTTTTGCAGATGGCCATCTCTTTGTTTTTCCAGGAATTACCTCCCTCCCTTTCCTGATTTCGTCCCCCCCTTAGCCACCTCTTGCATAAGCCACTAGTCTTTTCCAAGATGCTCCGGAGGGACCAAAATCTAAAGGCACATTTTTTTTTTCCTTATCCCACTAACCGTTCCAAGTTTCTTCCCCCCCAGACCAATCCCTGCCGCTAGCGTCCTCGTCTGCCACACCCTCTCTGCGGGATCGAACTTTCCCCCCATATTTTCTAAAGAAAGCCCCCCCCCCAGTAGTTGGACCCCCCAAGAACTGTGCTTAAAGGAAACCACTTCTTCTATTTCCCCGGGCCCTTCTTCTACTTTTCCTATTTCCATGAAGAATACACCTCATAAGTCCAAGATTCGATGAGTTAATTTTCAGAAGAGGATTTCTTCTCGAGATGCTTTTTCCCCAAAACCTCCTCCCCCTCCGCTACCTGTGGATTACCCCCTTCCCGTTTTTACGAGATGTCAACAAATCAAGTTTTTAGAAGGGGACCACTTATACCTCTTTTCACCCGTTTTTATTACTCTCTTCTCCCCGCCGTTTTTTTCCCTCCTCCTTGCTCAGTGTCTCTCCAAACTTGACCCCCAACAAATAGTATATGTGTTTTTTAATATCCCCTTCCCCTGTCTCGGCCGTCCTGAGGAAGACGCTTGACCTTTACTTCCCCCAGAAAATCGGTCCTTGGCTCTCTCTTTCTCTCCCTCCCTTCATTTTTTTTTATATCTTATCTTTTTATATGGCTTCTTTCCAGTAAAGAGGAGTACCCTCCTGTCTTGCTCTCCCGGGACTTTCGGTAAAACACTTTTAACTCTTTTTTGGTCAAATTTTTTCCTACGAACGAAAGAACCAGACCTTTTAACTCCCTCTTGGGTCCTTCTCTCCTTCACCCAGTTGATAGGACTATCCTTTTCCTAGAAGAAGGGCGTTGTCAGTTTCCATCCCCCGGACCGAACCAAAGGGTCCCCTGGCAGACAGAGGCTTGGTCTGAGCTTGTTAAAATCCCTTCTCCTCAGGTTGTGTCTGCCCCCTTCCCCTCCCTCAGAGGAGTCCCTCAACATCAGCCCGGGTCATGATATGGATTGGATTCAATTAGCCATAGTCCCCCAGTAGCAGGCCGAAATCGCTATAATTCTGTCATTCCTGCCTTACCTAGGCAGCCGTCACCTCTCCCCGCCTGAGTTAAAGTTTGGGCTGTTTCGTTGCACCATGTTTTGATTGTTTGCTCTCCTTTATAGCCCTCTTTTTTTTCCTTTTCTGTCTCTTACGTTACAGCTCCTCTTCTTCCTGCTGGATCTCATACTTGCCATAGAACGTATTTGCTTCTATATCTATCAATGACGTTCTGATGTTATCCCCCTCCCAACTCCGGGCCGAGCGCCCCCCTTTTCTTCTTTCTCCATGGGCCCCTTCTCTTTTACACACTACCACCATAAGGAGTGTCCTAGTCCGTCAGGGGCGCTGATCATCTTCCCTTTAGGGTTTATTTGTGAACTGGCCACCATCGGCCCCTTCTTTCCTGTCCTTCCCCTTCCCATCTGTTAACAATTAGTGTCTTCTCGCTTAACTTGGTTCCTCTCTTCCTGGTGGACCCTTATTCCGGTATAGTGGGTTACCCCTCTCCGCTTCCATTTTGTTTTTCCAAGAACCCCTCCTGCTCTCCCCTGTATTTCCGTATTTGAACTACAAAGCTTCGCGATTACTTTTGTTTCTTACTGCTTCGACTCCCATGCCCCATAGCCATGAGCACTTTTCTTTCTAACCCAGAAGGCGTACTCACCAGCTTATTCGCTACCCCCCCTGTCTAATGGATTCCTCTTTTGAATTGCCTTATTTTCGTTTCTACAAACTATTAGCTTATTGTTTTTTTAGAGACTCACTAATTTCATTTTTTCTGTCATAGCCGTCATCCGCAAGGTACCCTGTCAACATTAATCAACTACTTAATGCTTCTCTTGTTCACTGTGGGCTTTTCGTTTCTTTTCCCCTTTTTTTTTTCCTTTTTTTTTTTTCTTTTTTTCCCTTCTTTTTGGAAATGATAAAGTTCTCCCATTATATAAAGAAGACTCCTCCTCCTTTTCAGTACTTCTCCCTCGCCCTCTCCATACCTTTTTACGGTCCCCTTCGTCAGAGGATTCCCCAAGGAGAAGTTTTCTTTACTTTTTTATTAGACTAAGTTTTGGAGAGACTGACATCTCCCCCTTTCCTTCTTCTCCATCCACCCCCACCACCCCCACCTAATTCCCTTTATTGATCCCTAGAAACGAACCCTTTTCCATTTTCAAGGTGTCTCAATTCTCATCAAAATAGAACATCCTCCTTTTGTATGTCCGGTCTTTTTTACCATGAGATTTCCCTCTGCCCCAAGGCAGCGTTCGCCAAACAACAAAACAAAAAACCCATCTAGGAAGATGATTTTCCTCCTTTTGATGCGGCTTCTTCTTCCTGTCAGAATGACTTTTCCCCTTAAGCCCATTCAATCCTTTCTAGAGAAAAGCCCTCCCCCGTAGTTAGACCTTGTTGAAAAATTAGCTTCCCTGGGTATGAGAACTCATCCTCTGACCTTCCTCCGTTTGTCACTTTACCCCCCCCCAAGGGACGATATAAGGATGTATGACATTCACTGGTCTTTTTTGATGGAAGGCTGGCCCCTCCTGACCTTTGAAGAGATTAGAGCCCTTGGTTCCGGAACTCCCTTTAGCTTTTATTTTTCCCCATGTTTTGTGGGTCCGGAGGAAGGATCCACCTCCTATTGACCCTTTCACAGCGTTCGAGAGAAGAAGAGGGACCTCCCATGAGAGCGGTCTTTTTTCCCTCTCGGAAGACAGCCGCCCTTTCCTCTGACATTCCTATACTCTTTCTCTCTACCCCTTCCCATAGTTATAGATCCTCCTCCGAATAGGGCGCTCACCGCAACCCCCTTCCTTGCCTTCTTAAGGGTCCCACACAAACATTAATTAAGTCTCCTCTCCGAAGTTAAACCCCCCCTTCCCCTCTTTGGTTCTTACCCTCCCAAATTTGTTAGTTTCCCGCAAGAGAGCCTTTTCTTCCAGATGGATTTGCTCCAGACAGGGCCTTCCAACACGGTGGCCCCCCTGCCAAATCACCACCCCTCTTCCGCCTGTCCGGTGACAACCAGCCCCCTGACTTTTTAATCAGCGAACTCAGATCAAACGAAGATTTCCGACGTGCGCTTTTTCCCCTGCAGCCATCCATTCTTTTTTTTTCAATATTTTCATCTCCCCCCCCTCTGTTGTCGAGCTTTTTCTCCTGGATGAGCGGTTGCAGGCGAACTTGCTCCGCCTTCTGCGAGATTGTGATCGCTGAATTGAGTGCCCCTTTTCTCTCCACACGCCAGCAGGTTGATGGGTGAGGCTCTCCGCCCTTCTCCCCTGTTGTCTTTTGTGACGGACCCCCCTTGAGGGGTGTTGCCTTACGGGATTTTTTCGAGTCCCCATCTGCTACCCCATTCTGGGGTTTTTTTCGTTCCCTCTCTTTTTCCTTGTGTCGGTTCCTGGATGGGTGGCGCGTTGTGGCGGATCTTGATGAAGAAGGTGTTTGGACCGGACGCGCCCGGCCTTCTGTTCCCGACAGTGCGTTCTCTTTCCCCCTTGCGTGAGACCGCCTTTTTAACCCCAATTTGCAGCCACGCGGAAGAGACCCGTCCCCATCCAGTCCTCTTGGCTGCCGAAAGTGGTTCCCCATCCGCCAGAGCACCGTTCCCGTCGTCGGCTGCTTTGGACTTGTCCAGGGGTTCAGTTTTTTTCTTTATGGCAACTCCCCCTCAACAGGGAAATCCATCCGGGACGCGACGATTCCCCCCCCCACGATCCGAACTCTCCTCGCTAAAAATGTTGTTCTTTCGTTTCCTAAGGAAATCCAAGTTTAATGCTCCTTCCCCGCAGGATCCATAGTAGGTTTGAGTGAAGCACGATTTCTTGCATGGACTCCCCTTTTGGCAGCCTCCCAGGACTGTTGCACACAGGTGGTTACGAACAGTGATTTCCCCGTTGCTTCGAAGCGGAACGAGGCCTCGCAGGCTGACCTTTTACGCCTCCCCCACTCCCCCCTCTCTGCCAATCGCCCTCCCCTTCTGACTCAACTCAACAAGCCCTCGGTAGGAAGACAGCGCCCTTTTACACCCCCGGTCTTGCCCCCCCAAACGCCCGGGAGGACGCGATTGGTCCTCCTTCCTGCTGCCACCTCGGCTCTGCACCTTGCTGTCTTTTCCCCGCGCGGTCTTTTTTGCTTGGCTCCTAAATGATTGCAACAATGCTGACTGACGTCAGGTCGCGTCAACCATCTCTGTGCCCTTTTGACTAACCTTCTTACTTGGGGCAGCCTTCTGAGATTAAGTTTTTCCAACCTGTTATGGTTCGGTTGCTCTGGACAGTCAGGGACTCACCCTGACCCGAGGCTCCTGCGCGTCTGGCGAGCCCTTCTCTGACCTTCCTAATATACCGTTTGACACTCAGTCCTCTTTAGGGTCTCGACACAATTTTCTGTTTGAGGCCAGGGCGCCGGGCTTGAGTCCAGGCTTCCAGAACCTCTTTCCTTGACTCTGTCCACAAACCACTTAGTTGGTTTTCTTTTTAGCTCGACAAATCCGTCAAGCCGCTCTTTTTTTAGTCTTCTTCTTAAGCTGTTTCGCCATTTTTCGCCTGCGACGCTTCCTTGGATCTTTTTAGGAATACTCACCCCCCCCTCCATGTTATTAAGCAGTAGAAGTGCACGATTGTATGTTTCCCCCTCCCTCAATTTAAAAGTCGCTTCAGCCTGTCCGTACGGATTTGGAAAACCAGGATGCTGGGCTTTCTTTTTTGTCCTGCCGATACCCCCTCATCTATCAATTACATCCATGAGGAACATTTTTGCTCCCCATGATTTTCTCGTCAGTGGCCGCTGTTGGCCAGATTCAAGCCTCCCCCGATGTCTCAGTGAGCCCACTGACTTGAAGCCCTCCGCTTTTCAATCATCCGGGTCGTTGCAACACCCAAGGTGATCACGGCCAATTTGTTTTCCTTCCAAGTTTTTTCCTACCCTCCTTGACACACAATGGTTTTTCTGCCTTCGTAAAGAAGCACTTTGAACGTATCCCCTATCTTTCCCAATGTCTGCCCCCCCCATTTCTTTGCTGTCACCCACCCCGCTTGGTACGCCCGAAGCAAACTTTAGCAGTTGACACGGCTGGCTTGCAGTTCACGGCCACCTTTTCTTCTATTTTTTGGCTGATCGCGTTTTTTTGTTTTGTTTGTTGCGATGCGATTCAGGTTCCCCTCATACTTTGTTGGCTGATTGTGACTTTTGTTTTGACTCGTTCTTTCTTCGGTCGTATGTTGCGCGTCCTGGGTTGGTCCCACCATGCTCCTCTCCGGATGGGCTATTCGGCATTTTGGTTGCTCGTGTTGTTTTTTTCACCCCGCCCGTTACGGACCACAGATATTTCGGATTGACCGCCTTTGCGGTACGATTCCTGTCCAGGCGCGTTCTTTTCCTGGTGTTGCTTTCGCAGGGCGGTCGGCACCCTTTTAACAACCCATCGGTAACTTGATTTCCCCTTAGCACGGCTTCCTCTTTTCCCTGGCTGCGCCAGCTCGTCGTGTTGACTTTCACGAAGATATAACCCAAGCGGTCAGTGTTGTCCTCCTCCGTTGTGGTTCCGCATTCCGCTTTTTGCTGTGGAGTCACTTTGATTGCTGGCCGCTGGTTCGTTTCCTTTTTCACTTTTTTTTACTTTGTACCCCACCCCCCCCAACGAGGTGTCAAGTGGTGCCGTCTTTTCCCGCCTTGTTTTTTGCATGGCAGGTTTGATACCCTCCCATCCGGTGTTCACTTTACTAGCCCTTTGCCGTTGAAGACGGGCTGTGCGGTATCCACGACGTCTTTTTCCCACTTCCTGGCCGCCCCCCCCGTTGAGTAGATGTTTGGTCAACTACCAGTTTTTTGTGCCCCCTAGCCGCCGGAAGACAGCGGGGTCCGGCATTCACTCAGCACCCGTTCCCTTCATGGTTTTTTTCCTCATCGCCATGGCAAACGCCCCGCCAGGGTCCGCCCAATACCCTTTTGGTTCCCGTGAGGGCAGCTGCCTTTGGCTACGATTATTTTGGGCTGTCGTATCAACCCGGTGGTGGATGGGGCGCGCTAAGCCAGTTGCCTCGCGTGATCTTCTCCTTAGCCGATTTTTTTTTATGGAATAGATTTAACTCTCCCCTTTTGGTATGTTACCCTCTTTTTTTGCCCCCCCTCCAATGGACCCTTGGGGAAATTTGACTGGAGTACGGAAATCCGGTAGTGAAGCTGGGCTGATGAAATTCTGCCTGGTCCTCCAATCGTCCTAGGGCTGTTAATCTTGCCCCCAGCCCTTCCAACCTTTTCCCATCCTTTCCCAAATGTTTTCTGCGAGCTTAATAATTAATGTTTGAGTAGGGAAAAACTTCTGTATTACCCGCCCTCCTCCCCCTCCCCCTCTTTTTTCCCCTCTTCCAGCTCCAGGCTGTCCACTCTTTCATTGTATTGAAAGACTACTTTTCTCCGCTTCTGAGAAACAGTTTCTTTTGAGTATCCATCCGCCACCCCAGGTACGTTGAGCTTCTCTCCTACCAAGTTCCTTTCCTCACACAGATCATGAGATAAGAGGATGCTGTTCTGGTAGGACTCGAGCGTCTGCCAAACTCGCTAGTTTTTTGCTCTTTTTCCTTCACCGACTCCCTCCCGCGTGCAGAGCTTTCGCCCTGCAGGCTCCTTGAAGGACGGATCTCACTCGCCACCCGCTTCGCGTGTTCCAAGCTGAAATTAGGACCGTCATCAAGCAGTGCCTCCCTGAATCCGGCCGGCCGCGGTTCGGCAGTCCAGCTGAAAGCCAAGACCTTTTACGGCCAGGTAGTGTTAATTGGCTGCCCCCATGCTCACAGTCCTCTTCTCATCAGTACCCTATTTCTTTTCTCTCCTTCCCTAGAGAAATTGCAAGGTTCTCTAAAGACACACAAAAACCCATCATCAGGATTCTTTCATCTCACATCAATGAGCCTTCCTCGTTTTGAGCCAGCAAGTCACAACTAGAAAGGTCCGCGGTCGTTTTCATTTGTGCCATTCCCATCCCCCCCCCCCCCCACACAAACCAAACATTTGACGGGGTCTTAACCTCGGGTTTCCAATTAGACTCTTGCGTTGGCGGTTGGTCCCCCACCCTTTCCGTTCCGGTATTGATTGCGCATTGATGTCTTGCTTTGGGGGTGTTTATCTCCTGTTTTTTCTCCAACACCTGAGTGGAGTGAAGTATCCCCTCCCTTTCTTTCTCTTCCACACCGCCATCCATTTCCTTTTACACGTTGCCAATAGAGTTCTGCTTTTTGCGCAAGAATCGCTCCAGCCGTTATCCTTGTTTTTGATACTCAACCGACGATCTCCTTGTCACTTCCCACTTCCCCTGTAGTTTTGAAATCCAGCACTCCGCCATTTTGAGCACGCCCTGATTTTTGACCCTGTTTTTTTTTAGGACAGTTTTTCACGGTTGCCTTTTTTTTGCTTCAAGCTTGATTTGTTGTCTTTCCATTTGAGCCTATTTTCCTCGTTAGCTACCGCGCGTTGTCCTCTTGCCTAGACCTGGTTCGTTTTTCTTGCCATGATCTTGCTTCCTTCCTTCTTCTTGTGCACATGCGCTTTTTGCGCATTTCAGACCTGCTCTCTGTGCCGCCGAAAGTTTTACCCCTACCAGGCAATGGCAAGCATTCTCAACCCCCCCACCACCCTCTTGTAGTTAGGTCCCCCCCCCACCCCTCGAGAGACACAAAGCTACGCCCATCAGATCCCCGGTGTGTCTTCACCAGAAACTTTTTGTTTTTTTTCTTGACAAGAAAACCGCCCTGACCTTTTGTAGATGATAAGCGGCATCCCGAATGCGCGTTTCCGCAAAAGCCAGGGTGGCCCATACCTACCCCACCGAGACGGATAATTGAGTTTTCCCCCGGCTAGCAATTCCACCGCGCGCTTCCATCCTCTCCTCAAGATAACCCTATATCTGCCCGGAAGACCTCTCTATTGTCTGCATCAGCTATAAAGGTTCCAT
>Ga0179591_1366041_pt1 | contig 20251 bp, 22 predicted proteins | sample CZOMad2_1_08_16f_FD_182891 | JGI IMG/M metagenome (GOLD analysis project Ga0179591, IMG submission 182891) | Vadose zone soil fungal communities from Angelo Coast Range Reserve, California, USA - CZOMad2_1_08_16fungal (PacBio error correction) | ecosystem: Environmental > Terrestrial > Soil >... | reverse complement strand
AAGTTGGTTGCTCTATTTTTCGGAGGTGATCGTGTATTAGTTTCTCTCCCCTTTATTTGATCGGTGTCCTCTTTTTAATTTTTAACCATTTTGGTCACAAAGCTTTTTCTCAAGTGAGACCTCCTTATCTTATGGGGAATTATATTCTTTTTGAATCCCTTTTCCCCATCACTTTTCTTTTTCCAGCTACTTCCCCTTCTAATGTGTCCTCTGCAAACGGCGGTGATTCCCCCCCCCCGCCTGTCCCTAATCCGGTTGGACTGGTTGCCCCTAATTTTTTAACCCTTTCGTTTCTTTTGACCCTTTTGGCGCCTTCTCTATATATTCTCCTTTCCTCTCACCAATTCAGAACAATCGGCAAGTATTAATGTTGAGGAACCTGCCCTTGGCATCCAAGAGACCAGATTCAAATGCTTACTTCATTGACTTTCTCCACCCTGGCCACCCCTCACAGTACCAATGGTAAAACAGTTTTTCTAATAATTTTTCCTTCCCCCATTTTTAATGCCATGATTCCAACAATAGTCCCCCCCCCCTTCCACCGGTGCGGAGTCAGTGTCCGTCTCCTCAAGATTCGGCCTCCTGACCTTGCCATGCGTTGTTCGGTCCTCTGACCTTTTTATCCCCCTATCCCCCCCTAGCGAAAAGCTCATTCAATTAGTAGTCCCTCCCGTCCCCCCCCCGCTAGATTTCGCTGACGGTCTTTCTTTGGCCTTGAGTTCCGAATTTCTTCTTTCTCCTCAAAGACGCCCACGACCTCCCCGGCTTGCAGGGGACCGCCAGGGCGGCTGCAGGTTTTTTCCAGGCTGTCGTGCCCCCTGGTTAACCTCTGCCAACCGCTGTGCACTTTATTTGTTCCTTTTAATATTCGCGCCCTGACCTGAGTGAACGTAGGGTACTCTCTCAACCGTTTGGTTTATAAAGAATTGGCGTGCTCCGCTTCAGTCTTCCCCTCGTGTGGATACACCTTTTGGAGTTACTCTTTTTCCTTTTTTGGCGAACCCTCACTGGGTCTGCCCTTATGGAGTATGATCCTCATATCTGGCTAACATCGGATCTTGATCCTGGCAACCGCTCCTTTCAAAGCCCCTCTTTTTTCTTCTGACCTGAATCTGCAAATGCGCTTCCCTTGGAAACTAATAGTATGTTGCTGTGGCGGTCTTTATATCTCCCCCTCGCCCACCCCCCCCCCCCCCCCCATGATTTCATGCATTTCTCCTGGTGTCTTTCAAGCAGATCTCACCGTTTCAGAACCTTACTTCTGATTTTGACGTCCTTAGTTTCTACTGCAGTCCTGTCGGGAGTTGTTTTTTTGGTTTTTCTAGGACTTCTCTATTTTATGTGTGTCAGGTCGCGCGTTTTAGATACCCCTTCTGTGTTACGAGTTTCCCGCCGGGGGCCGCTTTCACGGGATGTCGTGCTTTATTCTCAAGAGCCTCCCTATGAATTTGTTACGCCCCTGAAGTAGTACCCTTCCCATTGTTCGGAAGCAGTTCTTCTCAAATGTACGTGGATCCTCCTGTCGTTCCCCAAAAAACCCAATCCCGGCGCTGATTGCCGCGGAATGTAGTCGAGACTTTCCCCCAGTTCACCTTTCCTTCCTTATAGAGACTGTTTTTTCGCTCGGTCGATCCCTTGTGTTCATGATCGAATGATTGTCCTATAAGAAACCCTCCTCTTTATGTTGATGCCCCTTTTCACAGTTTTCATAAGTCTTTTACTACATCCTCGGGCCTCCCTGGGGTTTTCCTTAAGCACGTTCGTTCCTGATTTCATCCCTTCTCTCTCTTTTTCCTCCTATGTTTTTGTTGTCTCTTTTCCTTTGATGTTCATATCCACCGTTCCGCCGTGTGGTTCTCTGGGAGAACCCCGCTAGGAGCGCTTCCCCCTTATATTAGTGCTTCGATTATGATGTCTCTTTCTCCAGACAGCCCGCTTCTTTTCGAGGTTCGTCAATCACTTCTCTTTCCCCTCAACCCCGGCCGCCCCCCTCGTCCATCCGAGGCTCGCCTCCCTTCACTGCCCCTTTTTTTTGAACTTTGAAGATGGGTCGCGACTCAAGTTCCAGGAAATCATTTGCGTTTGATTCTTCTGAATGACTCCGTTTATTCACTCGACTCTCCTCTCCCTAGTCTGACCTTTGACTCCCTTTTAGGCTGAAATCCCCCCAGTCTCTTTCCTCCTCGTTTCTACATTTCCTTCCAAATGTACCCAGCGTACACTCTAGGCGTTTGCTTTCCGAATTCCTCTTTCTCCATGATTTCTCTTCTCCTTTAGGCTCCCACGACGAAACCTGTTCCTTTGGATTGTCGTCATTAGCCTTAGTTAGCACCCCGTGATTATTTGAGTGCTTCTCCCTTTCTTGCGCCCACTGGTTCTTTTAAATAGCTCTGTCTCACCACCAACAAACCAAAATTCTTCCCTGAGAGTCAGATTTTCTTTAGAGACTGCTTATGCACGAGTCTTGTTCCCTAGTCTAACTTTTTTTTTCCCTTTTTTCCGTGCCTTCTCTCTCTTCCTCATGTCTCACCCGGAACCCCAAGCGGAAGCGCTGTTTCGTTCCCCATCTTTCACCCATTCGCCCCCTGTCGTATCCCAAACTTTTATCACTCAGGCCCAGAAGATCCTTCTTACTCCGCCCCTTTCCCCAGTAATATATTAACTCCCTTTTATAACCCCCCCTTTCTCCCCCGTTGACATTCCATGTTCCAAGTGGTTTCCCCCCTTCACCCCCGGTAGGAAGGCGATGTTACCATCCTTGATGTGCTATTTACTCCGTCGCCCGTTTGCGTAATGTCCCTTCTTTGAGATAACAATCTTCGCACGATCCCCAAGAAGACAGGCGGATTTGCCGTTTCTTGACACGATTTTGATCTTTCTCTCTCTAGTGCGTCACCTTTCCCCGAGTTTTTTTTAAGGAAAAAAGCATGGCCTCTGGGCGATTTCCTTTCCCTATTTACACTACGCCTCGCTCCTACCCCCCGTATGCTCAACAGTCCGCTTTGCTAAGATCCAATTTCAATGACCGCCCCCCAGATTAGAACCGATTTCTTTAAAATGTACTTCTTTTGGAGTCGGAAGGCAAGTCCTTTTTTTTTTTTCCCCTCCCTCCTAGGACTGTGGAAATCCTGCTCGGGAGCGGTGTTCTCAGTAGACGAAACCTTTTAGAGTGTCCTCGTTTTTCGGACGATTTTCTTCCCAACCCCCCAAACCAGAAGAGCTGCCACAAGAATTTCCACATCAAATGTTTTATTACAACTACCAATCAAAAGGGTTCGCTTTTCCCCAGGCTTGCCCCCTCTTCGTCGTTGTTCCTCTCTGGATCCAATCAGTTGATGCGAGGCCCCCACCACAGGGATTGGTCAAAGGTAGATCGAAAAAGCCCTACTCCCCCCAAGCCTAGAAATCCTATGCCCTTCTTCTTTCCTTGTTCCACACATGTTATATGGACAACCCTTCCCCCACTCTCGAACAGACCCAACCCCCCCCCCTCCTCTCCCTTCCCCTTCCACTCCCCTCCCATTCCTTTACCCTTACCGTGGGTACCCATACCAGATGCTACCATATACCCTATCCCCCGTACCGATTCTACCCACTTATCCCTTTCAGGTGACCGAATAATCCGTTTTTTTTGTACTCCTGAGTCAAGTGTTGGTATCGTATGTCGTGTATTTCGAGTCTTTTTTTGTATTCCGTGCATCGTTTCGTTCCTCCCACATGTTCCCCCAGCCTTACCCTAAGGCGGACTTTCTTGGAGTGTTCCGATAGCAGATATAAATTCCTTGGGTGATGCTACTTTAAAGGATTGCTCTCTTTCCCTCCCTTACCCCGGCGATGCTAAGTCAGGGTTTTTTTCCTTCTTCTTCCGCAATTCCAATTAGTTTTACAGCCTATTTTGGCCCTTCCTCTGGCTCACTTATCTTTGTCAAATTTCCCCCCTTTATGCCAACCATTCGCACTGACTTGGAGTTCCCCGTCCCTTTTAACGACGGCCGACTTCGCAGACCTTATTGACAAGGGAATTTCTCCGACTTTTCCCCAAAATAACCAGTCCCCGGGTTAAACGATTTTCTCCTTACTTTTGGTTCATTTCAAGGAAGATGACCCCGGATGTGCCTTCTCTCGTTGAGGAGCGCTTCTGATTGTTTTCCCAGAGTAACTTGTAAGACCCGCGGGACATCTGTTCTCTCTTGACGCTCTACCGACTCTATCATCGCACCCCGGCTCTCATCTTCTGTGCGTTTCAATCCCCGCACCCCTGAGAGATCGCCCACCGGCTCTTGCCTTTCGAGCAGGTGTTCTTGACCACCCCTCCGTCCATAAGACTCACTGGGGGACATTTTCACTGACCCAGGCTGTCTTAGCTTTTTTCCCCTGTCTCCCTCCGGTAAGCCCTTTCAACCTGATGAAAACGATGTGCCCGGCTTTGCCTATGATCAGCGCGCTCCAGTGTACTTATTTTTCAAGATTTCTTTTTGTTAAAGCTTTTTTCTTTCTACGTGATTCGATCTCTTTTTCCTGGGTACCACCACCTTTGTGTCCTGTTTCCGATGGTAAATCGGTTTTCATTTTTTCACAGCCCCCCCAGGCACTCGTTGGTTTTCCTTCTTCTCTTATAAGTCTATCGTCTAAACGGACCTGGGGATCGATTTCCCCCCCCCCAAGAGTAACAAGTCTTTCATGACGCCCTTAGCAGACAAATCTGTTAGGCTTTTCTCGTGTCGGTTATGTTTGGAGGATTTTCATCAGCATGTGATACATCCCCCAGGCTAGGACCCCTCGCAGTTTGCGCAGCTCACATAATCTCACGCTTTACTGTAAGCCATTGTGACCGGCAGCGGGTCTCAGGTCAGGATGGCTTTGGTCACCCCCGCAATTGATCCAGATGATTTTTTCCTCTAATCGAGCTGTCCTTTCGCTCCACATGGGGTCTACGATGTCGCCCTTGGGTGACGATTTTAGGCTGTCGATGGACTCCAGATCCCCACCCCTTTCCTTAAGAGCCCCTCGTCAATGTCCCCTTGGCGCGGCGCCTCGATGTTTTTTTTTTTTCGTCTTCTGTCGTTCCGAATAAAAAACCCTTTCCCCTTTCTCGGCCGTTCCTTTGAATTTAGTCAGAGCCCTCTTCTTCAAGTTTTCCTTGAAGGCATCCGTCTAGCGTTAGCCCCTTTTTTTCGAGGATGATCGCCTTGTTTCTTTTAGGTTTTCAAGTGCTCTCCCCCCAGGATGAATATGAATAAACAATCCTGGACGTAGAGTACGAGTAACTCCCTTATACCCCTTCCCAGCTTAGATTCTCCTCGTCTTGGTTCGCCCAGAGACCCCGTCGTACGGTAACCCAATTTCCAGATATTTTTCCTCCTCCTCCTTTTTTGTGTTTTCCTTTTTTCTTTTTTCCCCCTAAAAATTTACGCTCGTGGCTTCCTTTTGCACCACAGGAACTTCTTCGCACCTTTCCGCTTGTCTTGGAGATATATTCTGTCTCGTTTTTTTACTCCGACCTTCGGCTTCTTCTCGCAATCAGTTATTAACCGAAAGCACACGTCGCTACGAGTTTTTCCCCAAATGTCTCGCTATCTTCCTTCCATGAACGGCATGACCTTTCTTCGCGTCTCGAATACTTCCAGCGGCCATTCAGCCTCTCTTTTTCCTGTCGACCCTTTCTTCATCCCGTACTTTATTCGACCTCTGATTTTATGAAACCTTTTCCCCTGAAGCTTCTCCGCTTACCAGACCCCTAATAGTGAGCTCCCCCCCTTTCCTCTACCTCATGAAAGAGATCTTCTTGACATTCGTCGCCGTCTGCTCGAAATCGTCTGACCAGCTCTCCCAAATCAGATCTTTCTCTGACCCGCCCGCCTTAGATAGGACCGGCTTGCCTTCCCCCATCGTTTAGAGGATTGGCTTTACAATCTGTTCTGGATTTCGTTTTCGCAACTCTCCGGGTCCCCTTTCCTCCTTTTTATGTTACTCTAATTGGGATATCCTCCCCCACCCTCCAATACTGAGAGGCCCGGAGCGCTTTTTGTGCTCCCCTACCCTTCAGGGTTAGCAGAGTTAGACCAAGTGCTCCCCGTTGTCTTCCCCCACTTTAAGCATGACTCTGCGCAGACGCTTTATAGACCTCCCGGTGAAAAACCCTTCTGGTCGTTTCCTTAAATTGGTCTTCCTGCCCCCTTGAGTATCATCAACGTGTATCCACGCTGTTTTCCCTGGGACGGAAGCGCTCCGTTCTGTCCCCCTCTATTCAACTGTGGAATAATTAAATACGTCCCACTCTTTTTGCGCGCCTGATCTTATTTCCTCTGCAAAGCTTTGGCCCTCTCAACCGGGAGCCGCGCTGCCTGGACACGCAGGGTTTTACGTGTACATTTCCCGTTCGCCCTTAGTAATGTCTTCTGTTCTCGACAGCTTTCGCCTTAGTCCCCGAAATCCTTATTGTTCCCTCTCTAGACGGTGTCTCTTGAACGGCCCTCCATTGTGTTTTACGTTTCGGTCTTCCTCTCCCGTATCTTTTTTTCCAAAAAGCATGCCTTTGGGCCGGTTTGATCCCTTGAGGAAATCCCCCGCTGATCCTCACGTTTTTAGTCTAACCTATATCAAGCGGTGAATTTCACCTGTCATTGTTTTGCAAATTATTATAAACTCATTACCTTGTACTTTTATTTTTGGCGGGTCGTCGTTCCTTTCAGAGACTATGTTGCATGTACTATGCGTTTTGTGAGGGGCGCCGGGATTTAACACTTATCTTTGGATGTTGTCTATGAATATGTCCCTACAAAAATTCCTATCATTACGTTTTTTTTGCTCACCCCGACCTTCTGCAACCAGTGACAAAGGATTGTCCTCCGACCTTTCAACCCTGCGTAGATTGCTACGGTCTGCCTGCCCTGAGGTACCCTTGACTCCTGCCCCCCTACCGGTGTGGTGTGAAAATTTCTATCCTCCTCCTCCCCTCTGCAAAGCCGCCCCTTTAGCTCTTTTGTAACTGTTTATTCTTTCAACCCCCCCCGAGGCCAGCACCAATCCTCTAAGCTCCCCCTACATTTTTCCCAACCGACCTCCCCCACTTCTATCCCTCCGTGATGTTTTTCGAGACACTGATCCTTGTGGGCCCTTGTATGTCGGTTTGATAGGTAGCAGTGTATTTGTCCTCGTTCCTTTATGGTTTCCCAGGGTCAATAATAAACAGTTTTCAACCACTCTCCTTCCCCAGTCGTGGCTTTGCGAGGTTCCTTTTCTATCTCGAGAACGTTTCCCCCAAACGTTTTGGCCTCGACCCCGATTTTCCTTTCCGTTCCTCGACATACGGCGAAGATGCTGGTCAGCGGGGGGCATTGTCGTCAGAACTCAACTTTTTGTAGTCTTTTTTTTGCCCTTTTTCCCGATTCTCTGATCTCTTTTCATCTACGAGATACAGAGCCCCGCCAACCTCCCGAGAACTTGGTCTGTTCCCGCGACCCCTTCTAATTTTCCCTTTTTTTTTCATTTCACATTCTCCCCTCTCCGGCCTAACGGGATACCTCCCTCCCCTGTAAAAAATCAAATCCCCCAGGGTAAAAAATTCTTTTTTCTCCACTTTTTTTAGGGGTCATTGACCTCCCCGTGTAAACACATCGAACTATAGCATATTGTTCGGGTATCTCTGCGGGATGGCTAGCCCTACTTCCCGAAAGCAGCCCAACTCGGAATGCGTTGTTTCCGATCTCTTACATCCAGCTTATCTCAACAACTCCCCTCGCTGGAAGTTTAAAGAGCCCCCCCCCCCCTGGCAGGAGGATCTCCGCCGTTCTGAATTTCTCTTGCGCGTGTTTTTTTTCGCCCCCCCCCCCCCTTTACCTAAGCCAGAGGTACTGACCAGTGGCAAGCCACCGGATGATCAGGATTGGGTCCTGCCAGTCCGCTTCCCCGTTTCCCACACTCTTTTCCACTATGTGAGACCCCCCTTGCTCCTTGACCGTCAGAGAAGTATTTCTCATCCCCGTTTTGTTCCCGGGAGCTGGCGAGCTCTCTTATCTCTCTTTCGTTTCTCCCCCACCGTTGCTGTGATACCCATTTTTTAAATACTGGACCCGCCCGCTTCCAGAAGTCCCCCTCTTAACATTTTGTTCCGTATAGAGTCTTATAATCATCTTCTCAAACCTTCGTTTCTAGTTTCCACAGCCCTGTCATACTCCCTTGGCTAGATGTCACGAAGGCCCGTAAAAGCGCTCTTCTCCGATCCCCCTTCTCTGTCGATTTCGTGTATTATCAGCGATACTCCCCCCCTACCCGTCTTCTGAAATCGCCGCGTTTTTTAGTCATCTTCCCTTCCCATCACGATCCCTCACATCCTTCTACCGGGTTGGAAGGTCCGCCTTTTCCCAGAGATCAGGGGCTGTGTTTTGGGATAACTGCCTTCCTCCGATTTGCTCTCCGCTGCTGGGTCTTTACGATAAAATGTGTGTTTCTAGTTGTTTTCAAGCAGGGTTCCCTCCCCTTTTCCCCCCTTCTTCCCTCTGCAAACCTATGGAACTTTCTTTCCTAGCCGTCTCTATTTCGCGGTTTTTTCGCAGTTCGATACCTTTACTGTTCTATTTCTTTCCCCCAAAAAATCCCCCTCCCCTGTGATCCTTTTTTTGATTGAGTCAGACCCCCTTCAAAAGTCTTTTAGTTTTGAATTGCCCCCCTGATTAGAGAGGCCTATTTTCGCGTCGTGTATCTACATGTTTAGTGATTTCCCTGCTTGACGAGATCCAATCGAAGTTCTGGTTTTCCTCTCCATGCATAAAGCGCTCAATACATATTTCTGATGATCTTTTTTTCGCAGCTAACCCCAAAGATTGTTCGGTGGGATATCCCCCCATATTCTTTTAGTTTTTGTTCTGAGAGTCTTTTCCTATCCACTGAAGGGCTCTCCCTGTCTCCAACCCCCTTTGGAGAGAGAAATTATATGTCTTGATGCGACTTCGACTTTTTCTCCTTGACTACTCAAGGTCTATCTGAACCCTTACCATGAATTTTTTTATCGACCTGAAAACCGATTGACGCGGCAATTCCCCTCCTTTCAATTGAAGCGAGGCATTGACTAAATTCCGCGCCCGACCTCTCCTTTCTTTTTTCTGATGATAGAAAGGACGCAGATCATATCGAACTTCTCCTCTCAACCTGCTTTTTTCCCATTACGCCTTTTTTCTCTACCGATCCTAGTTCGCCTCTTTCTAAAGAAGGCACGCGTCCCCAGCTCTTTTCCCTATTAAATTATTTTATTCGAAATCCGAGGACCTCCAATCATCCCTCTCATTAGATTGAGTTGGGTGGGGACCCCCCGACCGACATCTGATCCTTATCCCCAGTGAGCCTCTTTAGGGATGCCAATCTGTTAGATTTTCTTTTTGTTTTTTTTGCCAAAGCTGTATGGCAGCAGCCTGTTTTTTCTCGGTTTAATTCTCGCTGAATCCGCCCCCCCACATAAGCCATGAGCTGCCCTTCTGCTTTAGCGGATCCCCTTCAGGCTCGAGCCCTTGCCTTAAACCCGAGCGTTGGCCCCTGGCTAAATGTCCCTACTACTATATTTATAATTCCCCCTAAAACTGCCAACCCAGGATTAATAGGCGTTTTTTTCGCGGGTTAAGATGTGTCCCAAATTTTCCTTTTTTTTTTTTTTTCTTCTCTCACAACCGTGGAGAAAGCTTTTGGACCAGAGATCCCTCCCTCTAGTCAAGTTTTCGTTCCCAACCAGGGACCTACCAACCTTATCACCCTTACCAGGGAGATTTGATATCTCCATAGTGTTTCCCCCCTTCTTTTGGTCCCTCTTTTACCCGGGAGGGAAGCGGACGGACAAATATGGCGGCCATGACTTTAGCCCCTTTTTTACTCTTATTCAATGACGGATTTTTGTCCCCACCAACGCCGTCGATCGCAAGGTTCCCCCCTATGCATCAGGAGTATTCTCTCGTCCTTTGTGCGTAAACGGACAGACATATGCGCTTTCCTAGATACGATTCTCTCCCGTCCCAGGTCGACTCCCAAAGCATGGAATGCTTTTCGGCTTGACCCGTTCCCCCTATTTTTTTTTAGCCTTCCCGATCCCCTCACCTGGGATTACCCCTTCTCTCCGCGCCTGCATTCCCCAACCTTTTCCCCTAAAAACGTAGTACCTCAGTTCCTGTCGTTATTTTTGTTGTTTATACAATTCCCTGTAAGTGTTTCATGTCTCCGCTCTTGGCGCGGTTCTCCCCCCTTCTAGTGTTTCTCCGTATCGCTGCGCTTTTTTTCTTTTTCCCCCCAAAGAGGAGAATCGTCAATTTACAAATGAATGCTTTGCAACTTAAAGTAAAGGAGTGCGACTGAAGTTCCCCCGGCCCCCCGGAAGATTAGCCTTAAGCCCCTCACCTACCCCGCTAGAGTGAGCGAGTGCCCAGGGGTTTGAACAGGTAGCTCGAAAACGCCCCCCCCCTCAGAAATCTCAAATGCATTCATTTCCGATTTTGATGTTTATTATGACAAACTTCCAAACGTCGACCCCCCTCTCCAAAACTCGCTAATTCGAATACCCTCTTCCCCTAGACACCCATATCAGCTCTTTCTTCAATAACTAAAGTTTTTTTCGTCGCGATAAGTGTGGATCCAGGTCTCCAGGTGATAGGGTATTGATTTTTCAGGATTTTATCGCATCTTGTTGGTACGGCTTCCCATAACCCTTCCCCAAAAGTCTAACCGTCCCCGTACTGTTGAATTTTTGTAACCTCTTTCCCAGACTTGTACCACCCTGCCTTTTCCCACCGGCTAATAGGATCCTCTTCCGATCATATATTAGCCCCCCCTTGTATCACCGCTCCTAATGCCTTTGAACGTTTAGAGCCAATTCCCCAATTTATTCTGAACAGCATTTCCTTTTTGATTCGTCGAGTGATCTCCTTTGTCTAGTAGACTCATGCGATAAATCGAGACCCCACTAGTCGGAATTTCTTTCCCTGGGACCAGGCTCACCTTCTCGCCCCCTTTCGCAGATTCTTCCCTTTGCAATTCTATCCCCTTCAAACCAACCAATACCCCCCAGGGTAAACCCCACCGCCCCCCTTCCACATTCATACAAGCGGATACGAATTTAGACTCCGGGATCTCGGCGGTCCCATTAGGGCCCCAAGATCCCTGTAACTCGCCCCTCGGCCGATGTTCTTCGGCTAATTGCTCTCACCTGACTACCGCGTCCCCCATATCCCAACCAGTTTTCCCCCGTTAAATGCGACCACGGCGATATTGAATTTTTTTGAATTGCTCCTGCTACGGGTTTTTCCCCCCCCCCAACCCCCTCCATTAATACCCTGGCGACCTGTTATTTCTCACCGCTGTCCAGTGATGTCAATGTTTGTCCCTCAGGTAAAGTCTTCTCCAACACCCTTTTGCCACGCGAAGAACATTTCCTCCATGAACTGTTTGAATTCTTGTATTTCGTTTGGTACCTTCCTCGATTTTTTTAGCTTCTCCCTCTCTTCTTTTCCCGGATACAACGTTGTCGTACCTCAGTTAAATCGGTGACAGTCGTGGATTCCATTTCCCCCATTCATCTGTTTTCCCGTCTTGATAGTGATGCCTCCCTTTTTTTCATATAGAGCCAATTCGTGAGAAGCAATGCCACCCCTGATTGTACTTAAGCAAGGGCGCGTATCATTGAAGAAGTTCTCAAAGCCTCTCCGGAAAGAAAAGTATATTCATTGATTTGTGTCTCCCCAGCGAGCCCGATACAGAACCCGTGCTGCCCCCCCTCCACTGTTTCTCTCTCCCCAAAGAAGCCCGAGTTTTCCTCAACGTATTACTTTTCTGAATGCTTCCCCTGATAAGTTTTCGGGCGGGGCTCCCAACCCTCATTTGCCTATTATGTTAGCTCAGTTTCGCCAGTGATTTCGTCCCCCTAACTTTGTACTGCTCTTGGGACGTTGAGTCTATTTTTTTGCCCCGTCCACCCTTTTACTTTCTTTCCTTTGAATGACCTTCCTTCCAAGGTAACTTAATCTTGATCGTCGAGAATGCTTTTTCCTTATGATCCCAAAACCCATAAAGCTGTTTTTCGCCTGATTTAGCCGGCCTCTTTCATATCTTGTTTTCACAGTTTCATGGGATCCTGCCCTGCGAGCCTAGGTTTTTCGCTTCGTGAGAGAAGTTTACTTTCGGTTCCAGATTCGAACTGCCATTTCTTCCCTGACCCCACCACCCTAAGGTTTTCTGAGGACGATCTTTCCCTGGCTCAAGACAGACTCTATTGCTTGGTCGCCAGAATCCTCCCCAGTCTCTTACGGGTTTAGTAGGACCATACAATCTATCTTATCGTTTGTTTTTGAGTCGACTTCATAATCCAACCGGACGTTTACTCTTTCGTCCTTCCCCAGTTAGCACGGCTCTCTGTCTTACTGTTCCTCTTTTCTTCCCATCCCCTCTCTTCATTATAGTCCATCTGGAAACCCCGAACTCCCTGATAAGAGCTCCAACTAGTCCTTTCTCCGCAATGGCCAGGCCCAACTCTTCTCAGGTCTCCTCACATTCCTCTAAAGCGCTTGTCTTTTTCTTTTTCTGATGCTCCCGACAGGTAGACCCTAATATCGTAACTGCTCCGTCACTATTACCTTTGAGCATGTCCAAATCTTTGATCGCTTTCATCGCCATTTCCCCTTAAAGTCTTCCCTCTAGGACTTTTAATTTCTCTAAATCGGCGCCGACCTGACTCACCCCCCCTCAAAATTTGAGCCCCTCAAGACCGACAAGATCCCCTTCTCCCTCTCTTTTGGCAATCTTCCTTTAGTTTATAGTTTTCTCACACCCCCTCCTGCTCAGAAGTTTGTAAAATAGCTTTGAACCCCGTCACTCATCTCTCCGTACTTTGTCTGTAGTTCTTCTCTAGAATGATCTCTCTAACAAGCGCGTTGTTCCTGTCCGGTACGAAGTCGCCTCTATGCCTTATCCCTGACACTTCCACAACTTTTCCTCCAGTGCCCTTTTCCCTTTCACCGGGTTTTTCCCTATGTGACAATTTTTTAATCACCTTTGTCAACGCTTTTGCAATCCACTCGATATCCTCCTAAGCTCCCCCCCAAACGGTCAACCTTCAGGGAATAAGTTCTCCACTCCATACCTTTTTTGCTGTCCTTTAACATTTATGCCCCATAGGTCCATGCTTCCCCGTTGCAGGAGACGCAATCCAACCCCCTCCTGGAGCAAGATGGCTTCACTTTGATTTACTGCAGTTATGACATGCTTTTTTCTATCAAAAGTAGCACCCTTTCTCCATTCAAGCAGACTGATCTCTTTCAGTTTTTTCCCGGAAGCATTCTTATGCTTATGCGAACCCTTTTTCCCGATCAACTTTAAGCTCTCACAAACGTCCTTTCAGTTAAGTACATACATCTTGCGAGACATTTGCAAAGGCTTCTTCACTTCTATTCGAGGTTTGCATATTCACATTCCCCTCACAAAATTATTCTCCGCGTTTTTTACCCTGTGTTTCTTGTAGCGAGACCCTTCCAGGGCTATCTCTGTCTGAAATTTTCCTGGCGACTTTACTCCCCCTTGATCTTTTTCTATGGATCTGATGACTGACCCACACCTCGGCTCACGATTCCCAAAGGTCCATGACGTACCCCCCTCCTGTAAACACTCTTTTCTTCCTCCGAACGTAACCCGGCTCTTTTTGAAAGAGAATAGTCCTCTTTTCCTCTCCCCGGTACCCCGTTCGGCTTAGGCCAATTAATTTGTGTTCCCAGGTGATACCCCTGAACGCATTTAATAAAATCAAATCCTTCCCAAGAAGCCGGCCCTTTGGAGTCTTTGTGTCCCCTGTTTATCTTTCCCCAAATTCCCCCCTCTTTCCCCCCTAGACATAAAGCGCTCATGCCCCCACCTCTTCCCCCCGTCAAATCAATCTCTCCCACATTCTATATTTTAATACTTATATTTGTTTTTGGATAAGTTTTTTTGGGATCATTATTCGTTATTGGATTAGATTATTAGCTTTTCTTTGTTTGCATCTTTTTGGAAGTTTTCACCCACCCAAATTACCATCTCTACGGTCCCAAGTCTTTGAGAAGTGCTTTTCACCTTTGTCTGCCCATTTCCACCCAGAACGATGCTTTTCCTCCTCAGTCTCCAGGCCGATTCCTCCCGGCTATCCTCTCAAGAGTTTTTGACTGTATGCCACTTCCTTGGCCCTTTTATTGTGACCTTTTCTTTGGAAATTCTTCCGGATAGGAGCCATTTCCCTCCTTACCATAGTCCCAAATCGCAGAGTCCTTTTCCGCTTTCCCCTGGTCCGCCTTTGTCACGATACTCTTTACGACAGAGCGTTTCCCTTCCCCTTTTGGAAATTCTCCGGCCCCCCCTTCCCCAACTCACGTGACAGGGTATTCTTTTAACACCGATTTCCTTTAATTGCTTTACCTGTTCCACAGAGTCTCGAAGTCGCCCCCCCTGTTCTCTCTTTGGTGATTGATCCTCAAGCTTTCAAAACCTCTCAAGATTATGCTTTTTCTTCTTTAGGAAAGTTGCTCGACCCCTATCGCCCCGAAAAGCCCCCTCATAGTAATTTTTTCCCAGCTGCCACCTGCTGCTCTCTTCTTCATCTCCTTGCTCCTCGTTTAGAAAAAAGTTCCATTACGTGACTTTCCTGCAGGAAAGAAACCATTCACCCGTCTTTTCCATGATAGACCCCTAATCTTTTAAAAGATTGCCCCCCGTTTCAAGTATATGCACTATCATCGCCTTCCATATGGGACTTTTAAGAATTCCCCTTTGTCCATTGGACGGCTCTCCTCTCTCTCTCCAAGCTCTTGCCTCCCCCTGTTTCGATTATCCCCCCAATCTGTGCCCAGACCTTAACCTCCACTAATCCGTTTAAGTCTTTATTCGTATGCTCTCTACCAGAATATATGATCCCCCTTTTCGAGCCCTTCCCCCGATTTTTCCCATCCCTTGTAATCACAAGGGCCCGATCCTCACCTCCCCCATTTAGGCCCGCTCCCCCCTATGTGCGGAGTTTTGTTTTTTTCGCTATGGATCTATTTACAGCACAGGATGAATCGCAGTCTTTGAGCAGACCGAATTTCCCTATTTGGAAGCCTCTATTGCGGGAAGCCAGGGTATTCTTCATAGGATTGGGTTTTCCAGCGAATTGATCGTATGCTTTTTTCGCTCAGATTTTTCCTCTTAATAATGGTCTTCCTTCGTCTCATCGCTCTGTAACTCCTTCAGGACGTTCCTGCTGACGAAATCCATCTTTAAATTTGTGTAAGCAGAAATGCCCGGTATTATTCTTCTCAGTTCGAAATCCCCGGATTCTTTTCCTTTGAGATACCCCCCCCCCCATCAAGCGCTGATTGGCCCTCCTTAACGTATCTGACCCCCCAGTTCCAATGATGGGGCATTAGTTTTCTCTCTATTCTTTTCTTCCTTCCTTGCTTTGTAAAGAGTCCATTATTACTAGAAGACCCCCCCTCGAATGGATATGCGCCCTCCCTGAAGTAAATAGCCCTTTGTCTTGGCTTTTCCGACCGTAACGTTTCTTTCTTCCCCTTCCACCCCCTCTTCTAATACTACAGTTTGTTTGACGATTTGTGATGGAACTCACGTTCCTCTCCGTGGTTCTTCTTTTTTTCCTTGAGGTTATTTTTCTTTTCTCGACTTATGCCTCCCCCGTCCCCTCTTCAGATTATTTTTTTCCTCCTTTTTCCTTGGAACCGAAACTCAGTGAGCTCCCTCCTGAGGAACCCCTCTTGTCGCTACGGTCAATGTCCTCCTGACTAGGCGCTCGACTCATTTCGCTTCTATGTTTGCTTTTTCCTCCTCAGTAGGATCCTTCCCATTTATAACTACGTCCCTCCCTAGATTTACCTTTTGACGGATTACAGTACAAATTAATCTGGCGGCTTCCATCTACCCCTTTTCTGTTAAGTCCCCCTCTGGTGCACAGTAGTACCCCCCCCTCTTTTATCGAACTCCATGGAGAACTTCCCCTTCATCATATCCAATATGAGACCAGCACGCCCTTTTCTTTCCGACTCTTGCTCTTTCCGTTTTCGTACCTCTTTATTATTTTTTATCTAGCCCCCCCTTGCGATAGCTGGTTAGGATAGAATAGCTGACCCCTCCACCTATGAGCGGCCCTTGCCCATTTTTCCTGATCGCTACCTTCCCCTAGAATGCTTCAAGCGTTGGAAATGCACAATGTAGATTTTCCCTCGATATTATCTCCTCCCCTCAAAGGACCCCCTTTGTCAAGTTATTTCTCCGGGGGTTTTCGCTTTTGTTCCCCTTGCCCTTTTCTTATCAAACCGTTGTATCCGACCTTCCCTCAGATCTTTTCCTCCGTACGCTTCGTTTTTCCCCCCACAAACTTTTGCATATACTTAAACATACTCTACCCCTTTAATTGGATATCTTTCCCCCTTACAAGAGGATGGCACTGTTACCCCCATTTCTTCCTCGACCTCCGGTTCCCATTCTATTGAGTCAGTTTCCCAGAAGTAGACGCCCGCAATTTCTTATGGTCCGCTCTTCCAACTCTCTCAAGTGACTGAACTTTAGACGTGATTCTCTCGGATTGAGATTTGAACATTCCTCGAGAGTTTCCCCCTCCCCTCTCGAAGCGGATCCCCCCCATGTCTTCTCATAAACCCCTCCCCTTTTATAGTTCCCGTCTTTGCCATTCACATCTGGATACCATAACCCGAAGATCCTTCCACTACCCTCTTTGATCCTGCTTTACTTCCCAAATTATTTCTCCATCGTTTTAACTTCCCTCTTATTTTTTTTGCACTGCGGTTTCTTCTCGTACGTGCCCCGATCCTAGAGCATGTTCAGACCCCCGCGTGGCCGTTTTTTCCTGCGGGACTTTAATTCTTTTCTCTGGGCTTCTTCCTTTTCTGACCGATTGATCCCCCCTACCGAAGTAGGTGTTGGTGGTCGAATCCCAGACATGAAACCCCTGTCAACTTTCGGCCGACTAAACCCTGCTCCTCATCCCCTCGCAGTATGTGTTTTCCCCTATTTGCTCACATCCTTTTAGTCTCCACCCCCCTTGGGCTGTGTGACCAAGGTACTAAAAAGAACCCTTTCCCTCCATCGCAACTTCCTTGCCCCTCATGCACCCCTTCTCTTGCCCCCTTCCCACAGCACCCTTAACCCTTCCGCCGTCTCTCCTAGCAACCCCCCCTGACCATCCCCTCTCTCCAACCCATATCCTCTTCTCTTTGTTTTTTTGTGAGACAAGTTTTTTCTGTTGTCCGGTATGTTGTTATTCGATTCTCTGGTCTTTTCCTCAATGTGTTTTTTCCTTTTTTTCCCCCAAAAGGTTAAGTCTTCTCCCCTTTCAAGGGCTTTCCGAACTCTTCAGCTCCATTTTAAAAACCTCCCCTTGTCTAACCTACTCTCTTGCTCTTAGAATAAGTGTCTCGCTCCCTTCCCCCTTTTTTGTCGTGGCGAAATAATTCTAGACATTTTTTTGCATCATTTCTGAGAATTACTTCGTTCTTATCTACATGAAACTATACCCTAACAACCCACTCCCCGAGACTTTAGTAATGAGAACAAGGCCCAGTTAAAATGTCCTCGCGGTATAAGGGAATTTTCTCCCTTCAACCCACCTTCCCTCCCCACAATGGGGTTCCAACCCGATTTCACTATTGTTACATTGACCTGAAGATGAACTCCGTATCGAAGTAGCGCTGTTCCGGAGAGGTTTTCGATTCTCAAGATTTGTACTTTTTTTTCAATACGCCATTCTGCCCCTGCTGTCTGAACAGTATGAACCCGCCCCCGACACTCCTCATTTATGAGGGTCGTCTTTACTATCCAAACTATCGATCGCAGCCTTGCTTTTGTCATAGACGGCTAAGTACAACCACTTTCCTGACTTTTCTTTCCCCATTCCCGCTGCCTAAAGGTGGATGAGATTGGCTCCCTGGTTTCTTTTTTTCAAAAACGCTTTGGCACTAGTTCCGCCGCCAATGAAAGATCCTTATTTTAGATTATCCTTTTTTCTTTTCAGCCGTACTTCTCAGGGCCTCGTTTCTTCCAAAGTGTGTTGAGATCCCCCCTTTTCATCTGGTTCCCCCTGATACCTCAGGGATTACTAGTTTTTTTTCCCGAGCTGGTATAAGCATACAAACTTCTGGACCTCTAGGCCATTTACCGCTCTTCATCCAGGGCAGTTTGTTTCTGAGAGCGTTTCTACAAAAAGTAAGGGCCTTTTCAGTATTTTGAGGATTATTATTTAATCCTGAATTATGATACCCCAGAAACAGTTCTGTTTTCCCTTCGCCGTTCTTTCCAAAGAAACCTCACCGATTTAATCCTTTCCCTTTATGGTCCCCCTCCGATGTTCAGGGATTTCTAGTGCGGGTGGGGTCTAATTTCGGAAGCTAAGTCGTCTCTTCTTTCATACTGGCCCCTATCAGATGGGGCGTACTCTTTCAGTTTTCTCTGCAAGCGTTCCCCCCATATCGTACTTCCGTAAGGATTCAGGTCGATAGAGCTACAGATTCTGCTGTCGAGAACGACCAAACCCTCTCTCTTTTATGTCGTTATTAGTAACCACTCTCACACCATTTCTTAATTCTTTCTGGATATAGATCCTTTTTTTTTAGAGTGTAAGAGCTTCTTTTTTCTTCTTGTTCCCCTAATTCTTGCGTATAATCACCAAATAGACTTTTATTTGATTGAGAAATTACCCCGCCTAGAGACGTTCTGAAAAGACTTTAGAAATAGAGCCCACGTTATTAATTCCTCCTTCTCTCCCTCCCGTGTGTTTCTTGATGGAATATTCCCCAAGACCTTATTGGCTCAACTCCGGTGAGTAGACTCTGCCTTGTTTGATCCTCCTTTTATGATGTCCCTTCTCCGCACATAAATTATTCCCCTCCCGTTTCTGGAAACTGAAATCCCCCCCCCACATTCGCCGACGAGTGCAAACCCCGAGGCTCCTCTATCCGGATGGGCATACTTTTGACCGAGATAGTAACATCCGTAGGTCTTTGATGTTTTTTGATGGATGCTCGGAGTCCCCTTCATACCCCCCTGATTTCCTCTCCCCCTAGATACTTGCTCATACCCCATTATAGTGCCTTTCCTCTCTCAAGGTCCCAAGAGGCTTATCACTCTTCAAGTGTGTGCCCCGCGAGTACCCTCGATCATCTAGACCATTCCTCATGAGCAATCCCTCCTTATATAGCTTTTGAACCCTCGTTCGGACGTAGAGTAGGCCTCGTGCTTCTTGATCTCGCAACGTTCCGATGGCAGCTCCTTTTTCATCGAAGGTTCTCCCTCACCATCCGAAACTGTCTTCGTACTTGGCTTTGTGCCTCTTCATAGAATTGCCCCCCCCTCTCGTTGGCTGGCTCAAGTGTCCTTTTTTGACGCATGTATTAATTACCCCTCAGGTAAACCCACGTGTTGCTGTCCCCCTCTTGGCTTGTCACCTATTTGCAACTCGACCTCAAAACCGTCTCAACGACGACAGAGAAGAGAGCACGCACTTAAGTTAAACAATCTATATCCCCAAGTATAAATCTTCAGGTCGCGCTCCTCTTCGCAAATCGGTCAACCACCTTCTTCAGGCCCTTTCCGTCTTCCGATGTTCTTTAATGAAGTAGTCCCGTTAGCCATGGCTTTTCTAGAAAACAATAGCAAAGGTCGCAGGAAGCCGTTGTGATTTTGGTGGGTGAAAGTCCCATCCTTAGATTTTTTCCTAGCGCGTTCGATCAAGGTAAGCCGAAAAACGGCCCCGCTGGTTCGGATTACCCGTACATTCGCGCAAGAACTCCGCTCTACAGCTATGATACTTTCGATGATGTCACATTTCAAATGACACTCCCCCTTTACGAAAGCGGGTTTAAGTCTGCTTTTTTGCTGGTCCCTCCCTGTTCCATTGGTCAAGAAGATCTGTCATTTTTTCTCCTACTGCGATGAGCGTTTCGTTCACTTTCCCCTTACTTTCCTGGGCTATCGCGACTCTGAGACCCCACAGAGTCCTCGAAGCCTAACATACCTGCATTACAGTTCAACTGTCGACCGTCCATTGTAAAACGGGGCAATTTTTTTTGAGTTGTCGCATTGAACAGACCCCCATCGTGAGCTGGCTAACGTTTGGAAAGGTATCTATCCAGTTTCTCATCCATGTCCAAAGAACATGTTGTCGATTAACTTCTTTCTTATGTCCCCCCTTCAACGATGAAAGCGCAAATCCACCAGCTAATAGCAAATCTCACGATACCGATACAACACG
>Ga0179591_1278285_pt1 | contig 20252 bp, 18 predicted proteins | sample CZOMad2_1_08_16f_FD_182891 | JGI IMG/M metagenome (GOLD analysis project Ga0179591, IMG submission 182891) | Vadose zone soil fungal communities from Angelo Coast Range Reserve, California, USA - CZOMad2_1_08_16fungal (PacBio error correction) | ecosystem: Environmental > Terrestrial > Soil >... | reverse complement strand
AATCTCCGTCCGCAGACACCTGAGGATTCACCTGCCCTTTTCGAGGGGGGCATCGACCCAAAGTCTCATCTTCACGGGGGGGTGAGCTTTAGTGACCCCTTCATAGGCCGGACTTGGGTTAGGAGGTTCCTGGACTGGACCGCGGTTAGTTCAAGAAGTGATTTTGTTTCGGGTGGTTTGGTTCCACTTCATTTTCTAGTCGTTCCTGGTCGTCGGCAATAGACCCCACGATACATTTTCCTTTCCTCGTTCTTGACGAGATTGAGATAGAGCCCGCGCGGTCGGATTAGGACCTCGTCCTCGCTATGTTTTTCCTCCGGACAAGCGTTTTTTTTGCCGCTTCCTCCCTTCACTTCTCAAGGCCCTTCCCTAAAAGGCAGCCTGAGGGTGATGTCCCTCCGTATTGCCGCCCGTTGTCTGCTCGACCACTTCCTCCGGCCCTTCCATCGGTCCAGAGTCTTCCCGTTCAGTTCAGCGACGGCGGGTCGATAGACCAGCTGATGAAGTTTCAAGATAGAATCTGCAGGTCAACCCCTTCTGATCTCTTTTTTCAAGGGCCGAGAGCGGGGCCTGGTTGAACCTGAACTAGACCCCCTCGACTGCAACTTCGTTGTCAATCACCGTTTCCTATCAGTGGATGTCATAGAATAAGTTGCATCCCGGTCCTCTCGAGCGACGCGACCCCGTTATAGTTCATCGTGGTTGCGAGCTGCCTAGCAGAACACGGACGAGTCGTCTCGTTCAATAGATACGTTCTTTATGTCATTGCCCCTCCCTTCCTCCTTTCCAAGCCCCCACAGGGATTTGGCTGTCCCTGCTTCTGAAAGAGGTACTCCGCTTCCTTTCTCATAGACCTTTCCGCCCCCGCTCCCAGGGCTCTGCTGAGGGCCCGGCGTGCTGCTGCCTTTGCTCGAGAAAGGCCGGTAGACTGGTAGCTCCCGACAAAGGCATTTTCTTTTTTTGATGTGGTAAGTGGTCCTTATGTTCACTCGTATCGTTACTTCACTTCCCTCCGGCCCCCCCTTCGTCTTGCTGGCCGTTCAGTGGTGCACAGGGGCCAATCTTGTTGAAGCTCTTCCTCCTCTACCCATTGGTCCTCCCCTCTGATTCAATCGTCTTTTTCTTTTTTTCTACGCCTCCGGTGATTGTCCAGGAAAGCGATCTAAAGTTTGCTTTCCCCATGCACCTCAGGGTAGGTGCGCCAGTTTTGGCCGTGAACCGTTACCGCATAGTCCATTCGCGATTGTTTGGTCCAGTCGCAAAGTCTTACCCTTGTGGGGGAGGCTTATCTTCTCTTAGCGGCCTCGGTCCGCTTGCAACGATGCTTCGGAGATTCCCTGGTTTCGTGAGCAGGACCCCTGCCTTCAAGGGCAAGAGCACCCTGGTCTCCCCTATTGGCCGGCAATGCCTACTTTTGTCAGATTCGTTACTCTTCTTTGCTGCTCAAAACTTGAGAATTGAGCTCACTTGGGCCGCGAAGGAGTGCTCAGATCGTAAAAGCGATTTTCAGAGGGGCCGACATTCCGTCGAGCTAGGGTTTTAAGCTCGTTTTTGAGAGTTCGAATCGGTTCGTTTGGTGCAGAAAGTCCCCTTATCCCATTTTTTGGTAATGTGCCGTTCTTTAGCGGGGCAACCTGACTAACCCCTCTCGCATTACCGGAGCGACAGCGGTATCATTCCGCCAGTCATAGAAGAACATCGACCTACTCGCCCTCCCTTTCCTGGTTTCACCTTTGCCGCCCTTTCTCGGTTCTCGGTCGAACTGGGACCGGCCCTCCCCCCGCGATGTAAAGCAAAGAACTGACTTGGCCATTGCTCGCGACCGCCCCCCTCATGCCCAAACTTCGTTGATCCGTCCTAATACCACGTGCCGTCCCTTGAGTGGCGCCGCGTGCTTCACGCTTCGCTCGAAGACCTTCTCCTCTCCTCCTTTTTTTTTTCTGACCTCTCGAGCGTCCAGGTGAGACCCTTGCGGTCCCCTCACGTCAGTAGGTTTAGGATCAACGCCGAATTTTTCCTTTGCAACTTCCGAAACCTGGCAGCGCGTTCCCACCTCGGGGAGGACTTTTTCATGTTCTCCTCGCTTAGTCCGGGTCTTTCCCATCGTACGAAACCCCGAGTCCCCGGTAGGGAGAGTGTCCGAGTCTGCTGGAGTCGTTCTGTCCTTTTAGCATTTATTACCCTCCTGTTGAGGATTCGGGTGCTTTGGCCCCCTTCCATTACCAACGGAGATCACCTCCCACATGTTTTAGGGCTCGCGGTACTTCTGACCACTCGATAAACCCCGCTTCTCCCCCCCCCTCTCGTGAAGAGACGGTTACGTATGGCGCTCTGTTGTCTGGACGGATCCTTGACACACTTCACCGCGTCTGTTTGGTCTTGCCGTCATAGGCTTTGCTCCGACGCATAAATCGCCGCCCTTCGTTACTCATTAGCCACATCGACAGTCGATTCTTTGCCTTGCCGGGCGTTCTGCTTCACATTCCAGCCCTATTTAGCCGGCATCCTGTTTCTTCCCGAATCCAATTCCATTTCACCCCCCCCCACCTCTCCCCATCAGGTACGGAATTTAGCGACTGGCCCCTATTATGCGCGTAAAAGGGTAACTTCCCACCTTGCGCCCCCTTATGTGGCCTGGCCCCTGCCGACTTATCGCTTTGCCAACCTTTCTGCTACCTTGTTCCATTTTCCTCAAATATTCTGCCCAATGGGATTCCTTATGAGGACTGTAAAGATGGGCCCCTGAGGGATGAATCAGCCGGAAAGGGTCTCCCCTTTTGAGTTCTGAGGGTTCTGACTTAGCCTCTCAGCATCCCAGGCTTGGACCTCCCAGAGGTTGCCATTGGGAGGGGAGCCCCCCGTGAGACACGTGGTGGCCTACGAGACCAGCAACCGTCAGGCCTGGCCAGAATATACCGTTCCCGGCCGTTCCTCGGCTCCTTGCTGCTTCTTTCTCCGAGGGATTCGCCTTCGAGCGAAGCCCGAGAAAGCCCCTTGGTTCTTCCCTTCGCTTTTCGGGGCAGAAAGGACCGCGATTCTGACGACTTCTCCCTCCTTGTTATGCCTCCGAGCATCTCTCACGATTCTTCGATCGACCGCCCCAACGTGGTCGAGTCGTTTGAGATGACGGACCATGTGTTATCCCAGCCCAATTCCCGATTCTTCCCACTTGCTCTCTGGGTGCCTCCCACCAGGCTTCCTTCTGATTTAGTTAGTTCACCGCCGCCGTCCATTGCCCGATCCTATATTAAGGTCGAACAGGCTGACCGATTTTTTTGCTTTTTGGTTCTAATGTTTTCATTTCGAACCCCCGGTCGCTGGTCCCCTGTCGCATGGCGACTCTTTTCTGCTGGCCCCCGCGTTCATGGTCGTCTACCGCCTGAAACGAAGATGAAATCACCTCCTGCCTTTTCCTGGCGGGAGCGGCGTATTCCTGTGAGGCTCTGCACTAGACGCCCGCGTCACACCTTGAACCAGGCGACGCGGAGCTAAAGGAAGTTCTTACCAGGCGAGGTGGCCTATCTACCATCTTCCCTCACCCTGTCGCCCAAAAGGTCCTAGCTTGTCTATTGCTAACCCTACCCTCTTCCTCCCGAGCCCTTTAAGTAATCCTCTCCCATAGGAGGAACTCCGGAGGTCTCCCTCCTCTGCGAACGCAACGAAACCCAGTTCTGGCCTTTTCCCTCGCACCCTCATTTTTTTTTCACCGTTTCCCTTTTTTTATGGTTGTTTCTACTGTTTGCGAAATGGTCCAGGTTACTATTCATCCGCTCTCAGGCGATGTTGCAATTGATCCTGGCTTCGGTCGGCGTTAATGTCTTTGAGAGTAGTCGGCGACATTCGGGCGTATAAGAGCTTTGTGGGCGTGCATTTGCCCCGTGACCTATTTATTGGTTTTCTTTCATCCTAGCTCGGTCCCCCACGGTTAAGATAGAATTTCTGATTTCTGGATAGTATTTGGGCAGCTTGCACTGGCCGAGACCCCCACATCTCGGCCAAGACATCATTTCCGAGTTCCTCTATGCCTAAGGCCGTTTCTTTGACCTCCCCCCACATCCATTAACGTATTTCTCGTAGTCGCAGCTACAGGTCTTCTCTTTCGACTCTACCAGCCCGCATGCTATGCTGGCGCAATTCCTTCTCCCCGCGGTGGTTCATCCCCCTCCCGATGCGTCGTCCTTCTCTGTCTCCTCTCGCCATCTGTAGGTATAGGGCCCTCTCTACGCATTGAGGTCCACACGGACCTGCAACTGTAGTAGATCAATCGGAAAGCCCTGGGCTTCGTCCCTACCCTAGCTCCTTTTTCTTCTTTCAAGTCTCGGTCTTGCCTGTTTCTATCTTTCTCCTGGATTGCAGATTCCGTTAGATAGGAAATCTTTACTTTTTCCCGATTCCCTCCCAGTTAGGAGGCTCTTAAGCTATATATATGTTACTTCCTAACGTTTGTTGTGAGACTTCGCGCTCCGAACTTGATCGCCACCTATGGGCCCAAGTCTTCCCAGATTTTACGCTCTCACCTCTACGTCTCCGCTCTGTCAAGAGTCCCCGTTTCGCCTCGAGGAAGGGATTCAGTAAGAAAGTAGCGCTTCTTTTGATCAATGGGAAGCATAATGGTATTCCTCCCGAGCCACGTTTATTCTTTTCTTGACCGTGAACTGCCGGAGCCACGAGGTCCTATTACCTCCCCCCCCAAAACTTTAAGAGGCGCCGACGAGTTTCTGACAGAGCCGATAGCTTTTGACCCCCTCGGCGAGCCCTTGATCCTTGCTTCCCTTCCAAGCGGGCTTCTCGCGCCCTTGACTTCTCGGAAGGATCCCCCCTGGCATTTTTGGACGCGAAATAGCGCGTATCGGCTACGTGCGCGCCGCTGTGTGCGGTCCCATCCCGGATATCAAGGGACTCGAGGAACCTCCCTTTCTTGGCCGCTAGGGATTTGTGTCTCTGTAGTCCCTGCCCAATCTCCTGGGACCGCCCCAGATATCCACGAAACTCCCATCTTCCACTTTTGGTTCCCGTTTCATAGCTCGGCTAGTCCCGAGAAAGAGGGATGCCTGTACGAACACTCTCTCTGGAGACGGACCTCGCTTTTTGGTAGACGACCCCTCTTACCCCTATCGCGGAGTCGCTCTCCCCGATACGTTTAAGTTTTCAACCTTCAGGCCAGCGACGAGACTTTTTTATCTATCTCACTTCGAACAGTCATTCGCCCCCTCAATCGAGCCGGCGGTTGCGCTTTACTGGAGGCAGACCGGCAGAAGCAAGGACTTTGGGGTTTCGGCCTTTGGCGATGCGCCGTTCTTTGACGTTTTATTTTCATGCGTCCCACCCCATGATCGACCCTCTCGTATGTCTGTCAGCCGGTCCAACAGATCATTTTTTGCTCCTTGCCGAGATTGAGATAAGCCGCTCGCAGTTATAGCGGGTTATCTAGGTATAGCAGAGATTCCCAGCTTCGCCTAGCTTGCTTTTCCCCGAGTTCCATTCTTGCCTTCCAAGCGCCCTGACCTTTTCAAAGTGAGATTCGACGGGGTTGGTCATGTTCGGTCACGGCGGTGCGGACCCACTATAACAGGCCTTGAACTAGCCTAGCTCGGCCCCTCATTTGACAGCGACGTTTATGCCGATTTCCAGAGCCCCCAAAAGATATGACTCCTCGGTCCATCCACCTGAACTCCTTCAAGGCGGTAGCGGAGTCCGTTCCCCCTACCTACCTCGACATTCCCCCCCCTTTCCGGTGTACCGATCCCCAGCAATAATCGGGGATGTCTTTAACTGAGAATCATGTAATACGGGGACGGTACCCCTCTCTACACTTTTCGCGGTAGTAGATCTCATAGGTTGCTTCCTAGACTACCTTCCGACGGAAGTAGTCTTACCCAATAGATAGTTTGATACTAGACGCAGACTACGAAAAAAAGGGCGCGAAGGGTCTGTGAAGAGTACTCTCCCCCTTTTTATCACTCCCCTTGGCGCATCTTCCTTTCTAGTGGGGAAGGAGGTGTTGTCTAAGTGATAAAGGACCCAGGGTCTCTTTTGCTAATCCCCCCCGAACCCGTCCCCGGACTTGAGTCGGTTAGTCGGACATCTTAAGTTATCTCGGCAGAGCTAAGTCCCGACACTCAGCCGTGACAAGTTATTGCTTCAGTTTCCCCCCCCCTCCCTTCCCCTCCCTCTTGGACAGATCTTCTCAAGAATCCCTTTTCGACCATTCTTGAGAGAACCGGCCTTGCCAGACAGAAGTGTGCAGATATACCAGGGGATTGTGCAATAAGGGTAGCCGTATTTGGCCAGTCTTACCCTTTAACTCATTGTCTCGCGCTTCACCGAGGCCGGCCTGCTCGAACCATGGGAGGACTGTGTTGCGCTCTCGACTGAGGAAATTCGGTCCCGCTCACGGATGCGAGGTGAGGGCGATACATGGGCTGTCTGTGACTCTTAATCTTCCGGGAGCCTCGACCTTTCTGATATGTGGGCACTTCTCCCCGGTGGCGTCTGATTGGAGTAGGGGCTGAGGGCCCGGCCGCGTCCCCCCCCCGTTTCACGCCCTTCGCTACTGGGTCCGCCCTTTAGATCACAGCATTTCTCCAGAAGACTATTTCCAGAGTTTACGTAGATTTTTTTTGAGATCGTGTCTGACGAGGTCACGTTTATCTCGTTCGCTCGAAGTAACCGAGACTTGTTTTTTCGTTTTTCTCCCTCTATGGCCCCCGTTTTTGGGGCCCAACGCCCCGAACTCAAAACTTTTGAGAATTAGGCTACCGCTAAACGGTACGCGCGAGCACGCGCATACACAGACCTCTCTCCCCACTACATAATAAGGTGACTCTGTTCTCCTTTTGCCTGATCCGTCTAGAGAGGTTCACGGGGACCCCCGGCCTCTATGTCGCAAGACTCCAGGTTCCGGACCCTCCGCCCAGTCCCTGCAGAAAAAAGTAGGATTATCCCCTAAAAAGTGACGGATTGCTGATCTCCCTTTATGGACCTGATCCTTTTTTTTCTCCCTCTATTCCTCGTTTTTTGTTCTCTCTTCTCTCTTTTCCCTACGTTCTCTGCCCTCCGGAGCAAATCTGTATTTACCGGTCAAAGCCGAAGGGGGCATGGCATTCGGAGTCGCGACCTGTTTGCTTCTTTTCAATCGCGGCTATGTCCCTTTTCGCATCGCTTATCTCTCGGCTTTTCTTTCCCCCAAGGCCTTATGCCCGAGTCCCGGTTCGGGCGAGAGTGTGTTCTCGATGGTCTGAGGAAGTAGGGTACTGATTTCGTGCTTCCCTTTCTACCGCATCTCTTCCTTTTTTGTGTAGATTAGGTTGCCTTTCCGCACTAAAAAACGGTCGATCCCTTAACCAACCTTGTGATTTTTTCTGTTGTACGTTTCCCCCGAGAACCGCTGTCGTCAAAGAAGACACGCCCGGATCTCGAGTCTGTTCGCCCTAATCGTCGTCTGACATTGACCTCCGGGCGGCGGCCCCCCTTATCATCCCCCCCACCGGCTTTTTGCTCAGGCCGGCCTTTTTCTTTATTCAGAGAAATCCCTCATTCCCTCCCCAGCTTTCATTGAAGAAAATCGCACCAAAATTTTAGAGGATCTTTATGGTTCCCTTTTCTTTCCCCAACTTCCCCTTTTTTTTCCCTTTCCTTTATGCGACCTTTCCCGTTGCAGAGGTATTTGAATTAATAGAAGTTCCGGATCACAACAGGTCATCACCTCTGGCGAAGTCTTCCCCCCTTCCCTCCTGCGGCCAATTAGTCTTCATGTTAAAGTTTCACTGCCAGACTTTTCACCCTACATTGGGGAATGGGAGCCATCTCGCTCTGCAAAACACATCGCTGATCCGATTTCCAGCCATAGGTCCCCAAGGGCTTCCCCCCTGATGAGGAAGAGTTTCCCCCCCTTTGCCTGTCCTTAACCGACAGCCGACCCGGTTCTTTCTGAGGCTTTTTTTGGGGCGGGGCCATCGATGCACGCTCGTAATCCGGAACGCCTCAGTGCTCCGTCGGGGATGCGTACTTCTCCCCTTTGTGCCGTTATCGCGCCCGGCATCCCCCCCTCTCCTCCCCGACAGCGATAAGACGCGTGATGCTCGCGCAGGGTGAGTCAGGCGTAGAGAAAATCCCCGGCTCCGAGCCAGCCTTTTGTTGCTCAGGAGGGGAAGGATCGACGACCGAGCGTCTCTACGACTCTTCGCCTCTGCATCGGCGCATTGTGCCCCAACACGAGGAGTCTCCGCCTAACATCCTATACTTTGTCGCGTCGCCCTCTCTGCCGTTGCCATGACTAGATACCCGGGGAACACTGTGATAGGTTTTATGAAGTTGCAGGTCGGTAGAGCCTTAGTGACCCCCCCATACGCCCTTGTCCTAGTCTCTCGGGATGGCGCTGAGAGGAGATATTCATTTTTCCAGATCACCCTCGGCTTTTATGTCTTCAGGCCGTCTCCGATGGCAGGCTTTGCGAGTTTAGCTTCCGCCGGGACCCAGCGACGATTCAATTCATGGCGATCTGCTTTTCCCGGGCTCCGCTTGATAGGTTTCCAGCCCAGGGAATGGTGCCGCGGGCACCCCCTGCTGTTGACCCTTCGAAAGCTCTCTTAGGGAAGCGCGACGCTCCTAAGCATGAACGCCCCGAGGTCGGCTCGATCTCACAGTGAAGAAAGCGGGGAAATTTAGCTTGCTTTTTTCCTATGGAGACCCGACCTCCCTGGACGTCGCAGAGTCTAAGTGACCTCAACTGGTCGGAGCTACCGGCGGGTCCTTTCTCCCTTCCCTCCCTTTCAACCCAACATCTGCTCCAATTGCCACAAGCTCACCCGTGCTTCCTGTCTTTGCGTGGTGTAGTTTTCTGGGTCAAGGGGCAGTGGCCAGATTGTCCCTGCGCCGGGTCGAGATGTGCAGAACGAGTTCCTCGGGAGCCCTCCCTCAGAGGGCCTCTTTAGAAATAGCGGGCCGTCAGAGAGCTTGGTAGTTTTCTTGAACGTATCCCTTTACATCTCTCTGGGTGCTCGAAGCCGGCTGACTGTCCCGGATTCTTTCCGTGGGTGATTACTCTTCTTCGGGCCCACCGCTTGCCGAGACATTCCCTCCCCCATTCCAAAGACATCCGTCGGCCTTTCTCCCGATTTCCTTCGGTTCTTCCCCACCCCACCAGGCTGCTCTACTTCATCCTCTATAGAGCTTCTTAGTAGAGGAGTCTCCCAGGGAGCTCTCCTCCCCCTTAACCAGTGCGAGAGAAAGACTAGACTGGCTATTGCTCGGTACTCCCCCTTTGTGCCCTCCGCTGAATCTTCTCGGTTTCGGAACCTGATTGTCCGGCTCTTCGACGGAGGTCTCGGCCTCATCTTAGCCTGTTAGCCGCGTAATGCCAAATTAGAGCTGTCCTCTCCCCCCATTCCGCACTCACGGGCCGGCGTGTCTCAGCAGCGCGCGCCCCTTCGACCGCCTCGCCGCGGTTCCTTCCTCCGGTGCGTTTGATTTGAGCTGTGGTAGTTCAGCTTTCCCCTCTTCGTCCTTGCCATTTGCTTTTGTCGTCAGTTTCGGCGCTGCCTTCCCTCCTCCTTTTTTTTTTTGCGACTCGATTCGGTCTTCCTTTTCCGCCCTATCACAAGCATTTGCCCAAGTCAAGTTGGCCGAGACGACCGAGCTCAGGATCAGGCGGATCTCCCCCCGGCTCCGCGGCCGATTTTTCGGCGGAAGAAGGGGTCTCTTGCAGGCGATACGCCGGCGTGCTTTTGCATTTCTTCGAGGACTCTCGAGTGGCTCGTGTACTCACTTTTCCTAGTGATCCAGGAGGCCCCCTGACCTACGTCCGATTTTGCGCAGGAATAAGTTAGAATTCTCCAGTCAGAGGGGCTGACACCGAGGAGGTAGTACCCCTGCCGATCCCCCATTTTTCTAGCTTCCAAGTTTGCTCTCTGCTATTCAATCCCTCTTCTTCCTTCAATGGTCGCAGCGACCTCGCATATCGGCTACTTCTTTTCGGCTGTTTGGTCCCTGCCCTCTGCAAGGGCCTCTTGAGTTCTTCGTTGTTCTTTGTGGGGTGTCGAGGGATTTCTCCGAGGTCGTCCAGTAGGGTGGGGGGCCCGCCATCCCACGAAAAGCAACTTGGTCCTTTCCCCCTTTTTCCCTCGCTCGGCTCCCTCCCCTCTCAAGCTTTCCCGTTCAGACCCACGAAGCTCTGAGCCGGGCCCCGTGAGTCCTTCTATCGACATAAGCGAGAGGGCATCCCGCCGTCCCACCGCGGATCAAGTGACCCCCCATCTGCCTTGCATCTCTAGTTGATTTCCCCCCCCTCCCCCCCTTAGCTCAAGAAGGCCTCCAATCAGCCGGGCCGGGTGATTTACGTCGACGAATTGGCCGGGAAGAGGATGGTCGGGCCTTCCCGATTCTCCGCGCGGTAGATCTTTTTTCCCCGTTGCTTTTTGCATCTGTCACTTCCAGCCTTTCTCGCTTCGTCAGGCTTTTCCTCGGCATTATACCGGCCCAGATACTTTTGCTGGAGTCTTGAGACTGATGCGCCCTAGAAGTCCGCGGGTGTCATTTGGCTCTCCTCGGTTCATGATAGACGAGCACCGGAGGCCTCGGCTTTTCTATAAATACTTTCTCAAGCGCGTCCCCTGCCCCCCTCTGTCCTTTTCTGCCTATCTTTTGTACCGGCGGTAGCGACAACTCGTCCGTCCCCTTGCCTCGGTCCCACGGCCTGGATCATTAGCGAAGGCCGTCTCTGCTATGGACAGCCTATGCGACCCCCATCGCCCTCTTCGCCGAGTCATACCATGACTATCGGCAGGGCAGAGCGGCTTTTGTCCGAACTCGACCTGGACACTCGTGTGTCACCGATTCCCCAGCTCCCTGGTTTGATGTACTTGATTCAATTTCCTCCGTCTCGAACTAAGAGACCCCCGTCTGAGTGTAGTAGATCACTCCCCCCCCCGTTTTGTGCAGCTGTTCGAATGAGGAAGAAGTCAGTCGGCACGGTGTTCTGATCCTCGCCCGAAAGACAACAGTACAAGGGCTTTCTTCCCCCTGTCTTGGCGAATCTTTACTCCTTATACGCCTTCTCATAGCCGGTCTCGATGTTTTCCTTTGCATTAGGAATCCTTTCCCCGGCGGGGTGTGGCTGAGTGAGAGCGAGAATTCAAGGGTCGGTTATCTCCTCCTAACCCGGGATCCCGTTTTTGTATTCGCCGTCCCGATTCTCTCATCGAGTCGCTTCGATCTCCCGCCGCCCGAAGACGAAAGAGACCTTTTTTTTTTTCTTGCTTTTTGTGCAGCTCCCACTTGCCCCCAGCTTGATTTCTCCCCCCATTTTTTCCCCCCCTGGGCTCCCCTATTCCCCCGCTAGCTACTAGGAGCAATGCAGGTGTTGACAGCCAAGCCCTATAAGGAGGTGCTGCCCCTCAGGGTACAGTCTGTTTTCCCTCACCTTCTCTTTCCACTCGAGGGTCCTTTCATTCGACTGATGTCTCCGACTTTGGGAACTGTTCTCGAAAATCTGACTGAGCCTTTCGGTCCGCGCCAAGCGGCTATAGTCGATCCATGGGCTTTTTGATTTCACGCATGACCTTCCAGTCCAGAGCCCTCGACCTGTGACGATCTCGTGCTGGTTTGCATGTTAGTACCGACGGTTTGGCCTTTCTGATTCTGGCGCGGGAAAGCATAAGAGCAGTCCGAGCACGCCGTGAGCTCATGGTCCCGACGCTTTTCTTTTCACTTTTTTAGCCTTCTTTCCTCGTCCTTCCGTCGTTCCTCCGGGAGCTCGGTTGGCCTAGGTTCTTAATACGTGATCTGTGTCCCTCCTGTTCCGAAGTTCCCCGGCCCCCCCCCTCACTTTGTGGTGTTCGGGTGATCTACGTTTTCTTGACAAAGGGCAACGAATCTTCTTCCTCTAAGCAGTGCCCGTTGGCGACCTCTTTTACGAAGGACGTTCGACGCCCAGTAGACACGATCCCTACTCGCCCAGACCGTGGACCTTTCATGACTCTTTTTCGTTCTTGATTTCTCGACTGGTGTGCCGCCGCGAGAAAGCTAACTTGCGAACGCTGGCAGGTTGGCGTCCCCGCAGTGCCCCTGTTGCCCCCTTTCGGATGATCGTCTCCCCTTAGGGAGTGGCCCCGCCTTGTGGAGCTCACTTTCTGTTTCCGATTGAAATCTCTTCCTCATCCGTTTTTTTTTTTTCGAGAGTCTTTCCGAGGTCCAGGACCTTGAGACTCCCCTCCGGCGCCGGTGTATTATTCACTATCCCAGCACAGGGGCTATGTTCAAGCGGCGTCGCGTCAACCAACCTCCGTTCTTGCGTTTCCTCTGCGGTGGTCCAGTCGCATTAAGATCACGGCTCGGCACCTTTACCATGCAACAGAGTCACTTTCGGGCCGCGGCGTGTTCTCTTTGTCTGGATCTTCGATGCGGCTCCTGGTTAACAGCTCCGCTCCCTATAGCCCTTCCGGATCCTGTGTTATCGGTTGAATTGGCCCGCGGCCACAAAAGGAGATAACCCCCCCTTTTTTCTTTTCTTCGCGGTTTCCTTCTGCACGTTTTTCCCCACGAGCCCTATTCGTACCCAGCCCGAGCTACGAGCTACGTATGTTCTGAAATCGTCGTTTTGTTTGCGATCTGCCTTACTCCGGGCGTGGCCCCTGATTGCTCACCCTTGTCTTTGCGGTTGCTCCGCTCGGTGTTCCCTAGACATACTAATGACGACCACAGGGCTCATTGCAGCAATATTTTTCGCCAGGTCGATGCCTAAATTGAAGGGCATTTTTTTCCCCCCCCCCTCATGACCGATCTCCCTCTAGCAGCGCATTTTGAATTTTCCAATCCCCCTATGCAGATTCAGGCTCCCACACAGGTCCCCCATATGGAGCGACTCCTCCCGAAAAGAGAGAATGGCCTCGCTTGCCGCGGTAATTTTCATGTACAGACTGGGCGTCTGTGTGGGAATTTCTCATCCAATTTTTCGCACCACCGCTTGCGCCTCCGCTGATCTCGATATTTTCGCATGGGATTAAGGCAGGTCGGGTCAACGGCCCCTTGTGTCCGGTTACAAGGAAAGGTTGTCGTGTGCTGAGTGTTTTTTGCTTTCGCTCGCTCTCGATGCCCCTCTTTTTTTTCCGACGGACGCCACACGTTATCCGTGTTCTTGATACCTTTCTGATGGTGGACGTTATATGCTTGGCGAGCACCAGCGCCAGCGGTCCCGCAAGCGATCCCACAGTCGGAATGATCGATCCTGTTGAATTTTCCGCACTTGATTCCGACTCTCCCCCTGCCGCCCCAGGCTCAAGCCCTGGTTCTTTTCCCGTGGGCTGAGTCCAAGTTATCATCCCCCTGACCGAGATGGGACGACTCTCCCGGTCTGAGATAGGCTCGGCAACCACCTCAGTCTCTCCCTCCTAACTCTATACTGTGGTCGAGTCCTGCCCCGTCTAGTCCCTGCCGATGACATGTGCAATTTTACATCACCGGCGGAGGCCCATGTGACCCCTTACCCACACCTTTCGACTGTCGAGTTCGGTACTCTTCCTCGCCCCTGCCCACCGCGAGGGTCCTAAAAGGAGAGACGAGGAGGGATTTGTTGTTAAGATGGTACGCTCGAATATTTTTTTCTTTGCTTTGGCCCTCTATCTTTTTACCGAGCACGGCCTGTCCTCGTTTTGGTATTATCTGTAAAGCCTTGTTACAAAGAACGGTCCACACTGGAGACCCTTCCCGGGCCGGGCCCCCTCTGTTTTTATCGAATGTAGTAACGGCCTGCGTTCTACCTGAAGATCTTCGTTTAGCGGACTTTACGAGGGAGTTATAAGAGGACCTGTAGTCTCTGTCGTCCTTCTCTCCCCCCGATCCCTCCCGAACTTGTCACTTGTGAAAACAATGATCTTGGGTATATGCGACTCCTTGCCTTAAGAGGACTCGGATCCTGACAGTGCAGTACCAACGGCTGGTCAGGATTAAGGAGGTGTCCTTCCATAGACCCAGCCTACCACCAACCCCTTTTTGCCTTTCTGCGTCTCCGTAATCTAAAAAAGGTAGGATAGATGACGTTTTTTCTTAATGAGTGTCTACGCAGGCTCTGCCATTAGTAGAGCGAAGGTTGCCCCTATTGTTGAACGTTATTCTTGCAGTCGAGAGGATGCCCATATCTTCTTTCTCCCGTACCTAGCGGGCCTCAGAGAGATTGTCGTGGTAGTGCCCTTCCCTTTTTGTATTCGTGTTTTATCGAGACGAACTAGGACCACGATTCGAGAGACGCAAATGTGCTTTTTTCGTGCGTCTGTGGAGGGAATCCCGCCGCTGAATGGCGACCCTCGGACCAAATAAATCCTCCCAGACGTCCTCTTATAGAGGCTTCAATGTGTTGTCGTAGGTGTACCGCCCCCCAACCACCTGTTCCGCGCCCATTAGAAGCAATATCTAGACTTGGCAATCTGAAAGGGAGAGAGAATTCAGATCGCCCCCTAATTCTGCATTGCGCTATCCGGTCAAGTTCTCGGTCTCCTCTGTTTTGCCCCCAGATGAATGCGTCGGTCGTCCTCGATTCCCGGCCTCAACTTCGACTAGTTTCTCTTCCTCTCTATTTGCAGTTAGGTAAGCACGGGCCAACACTCGTGAGCTTCGATCCACTCTTCTCCTCTTGCTTCAGCCGTCCAATTCCCCTTAAGGAAAGAACTTCCGAGCGGCGCCCTCCTATTTTTGACTTAGCTTAGTTAGTAGGTAGGAATCTTCGAATGGGAAAATGCTGGCACTTATTTTTCGTGATGGTAGAGTCGTCACCCCATATGACTAATACCTCTGTTGTTGTTCTCTCCTTAGTCTCACTCTAATGATCTGAACACGTCTGGGCCCATTCTGAGTAGGGACGAGCACCTGCGCTCAGCATCTTTGCTCTCGCCCGCCTAGTGACAGACGTCCTCCAGGAAGCACCGCCTCCCTGCTGATTCTTCCCCCGCGTGTCATGTGCTGCCGATTGCTTTGCTGGCTTACGAGTGTTTTTCCCGGGGCTGACCCCCGAACTTTCCCCGAGATCATTGCCTTCCCCTACTTTCCTTTTCCCCATTTTCGAGCTTAATCAAGATGTCGCCCTCACGTTATAACAGTAATCTTTCTGCCTGACCCGAGGAGTACTCTTGAGTCGACCAATCATCGGCTATCGATTTGCTCTTGACCTTCGGGAAGACTCCTTCCTGGAAGGCAACTTTCTTATCGGCTTTTCCGTCACTTTAGGTTGTGCGTTCACTACCGTATCCCAGGGCCAGACTCCCGTGCCGTGTAGCCGAGAGGGTAGAGGTCTGTCGGCAAGCGTTTTCCCTGCCATACTATTCCACGAAAAAGCCTAGTAGAGTTCTCTCCCGGGGACGTGGGATGCTCTTTTCTTCGAACCCAGAGAGGTCACGGGCCCTCACCTACCAAACCAAGATCTGTCCGGCCCCCCGTCCCTGGTCTCCACTTACTCTACCTCAAGATTTGAGGGCATCCGCTCGCCGACTCCACTTTTGGATCAGTGAAATCGCCACCTTCCGTCCGAGACTAGCGCCCAGCCCCCCTCGTGCATTACTCCCCAAACGCTTCCCGGAGAGGTCCGGTTTTAGCCTATTTTTTGCTCCATTCCTGAGAGCAGAATTTTTTTTTTGCGGGATCGTAATATTAGGACTGAGCCCTCCCCCCCTTAGCCTCTCCTGGTAAATGTTCCTGAGATAGGCGACGTTGTAGTCGGTCGTCGGAGAACTTGACAAGATACTTCATTTTTTGGCGTTCGGGACGCCTTATCTCTCGTTTACCTTTTTTTCAGCGGGCCTCCCTTTAGGCCTGCTCCTCCGTTTCGAGCTTATTGGGATAGACTCTGGTAGACCGAGTGCGCGTCCCCTCCTTCATTTCTCTACTGCGGCCTGAAAAGTGATCAGTTGATATCATCGTCTTTGTCCCGGCTTTCCTCTCGGTGGACCATTTCCCCATGCCCACTTTCATCCCCCCCCCCCGGTTCTAGCTCCCTTGCATGCTCAGGACCTCCGACCCGAGGGTCTTCCTGGCTTTCCATGCAGCGCCTCATTCCCCCCTTCCTACCCTGATAGATCCCGGGCGAGTGCTCGTCTTTCTGACCATAACCTTTCCCCTGACCTGCTCCTGTCAACCGATCACAGAGGGTGTATGAGGCCTTCTGGATCGGCAGAGTCCGACGGTCTCCATCACACGTTCTCTGTCTCGATCTCCTCCTCGTTGTTGACGAGTCGCGCTTTCTCTCAGGACCGGCAAGTCTGGCCTTCTCGGAGTTATGTTCCCTCCTTGAAAGCCCAGGTTGCTCGTTGCTTGGCTGCGAATTCGTCTCCCTTCGCGTCACGCTTTCTTTTTTCCATTAGCGCTCTGCCCCGTGGGATCGGCTTTGCGATGGAGCGAGTGCTGGGGCGAGACGGCCACACCGGCGCTTTTAGGCTCACCCCTGACCGTTTCTCCTCTTGAGGAGGGTCTTTTGGCCGAGGATCATTCCTGAGCTGAAACACGCGCCCGCCGACACTAAGCCCCTGAAAGTTAGTCTTGATGCAGCCCCCTTCCCACCCTTGGCTGCGTGACAGCTTCTCTTCTAAGTTTCTCCATTGCACTATTCGTTGTAGAGACCCCCTGGAGCAAGCGAGGGGGAACTTTCCCTGCGTAAGGAGGCTGACAATGCCATCAGGTGGTAGGTTTCAGTGGGGAAAGGTGGAACCGTCCGCACATACGGAGGTTCCCCTGCTCTTCATTGCCTGACGTCCTTCTCTTCAAAGCCTTTGAGTTGACACTGGGATCTGATTGCTGCTTCCATTATGCGGTAAAGATGACAACTCATTTGGCTATGAGGACAGGTGGTGTTTCTTTGTGTGTTTAGACTGCTCCCCCCCTTGTTTCGGGCAAGAAGCTCTCCTTTCGAGATCGACTGGATTCTCCTACAACAGGGTACATTTTCGCGGTGGAATCGAGTTCAAGATTGGAGCTGATTTTTCAGGCTGAAAGTGGTCCTTTTTTGCCACAGAGCAAACCAAAACAAAGACCCACCCTGGCTACTGGGGCCGCCGCCCGAGCCGCTATCAGATCGTCCAGACGACGATTTCAGTAGCGCCATACTTCCTCGTCTGGTCCCTTCCCGTGGTCGACTGTCGAGTTCGAATCGGTATTCGTTGTCAGCGTGCCGACGTCACGAGGATTCAGGTGTGGTTTTTTCCTGGTGATTTCTGAAGCTTGTGCCCAACCTTCCCCCTGAATACCCCTGGAAGATATTTCGCCTGATACCGGGAGCGACCGGCCTTACGACAGGACGACTGCTCTCCTCCAGCTGATCGTAACACGACCTATACCTCACCGGGAATCGGTTCATTGTCCTCCTTTGCCTGAGCGTGATACTTTCTCGCCGAGGCGAAATTCCCTTCCGTTCCGGAGGTACCCTCCCCAGACAGATTGCAATTCGTGAGCCCAGTTTGACATGCGCCCCATTCGCTTGACCCAATTCAACGGTCATCACTCTGAGTGCGCCGGCGTGGAGCCTCAAGTTTTTGTACGCTTCGACACTCCTCGTCTCCTTCTACTTTTGTTGTGTTATATGTCTCTTTTCTTCAGAGTGAGTACAAGAAGGCGATTAACCCCTCCTGTGTGGCTCTTCAAGAAGTTCATTTGGCAAATGCGTTGCCTCGGTGAACAATGGAAAGTTGAGTCCATAGAGGCGGGCTTTTTCTTTTCGCCTAGCTTAGACGGATCCTTTTCGATGCAAAAGGGTTAAACGATTCCCTGGTTCTTTGCCTAGTATTTTTTTTCTCCGCTTTGTGGTTTTTGAGTCGCGTAATAGTACCCGCTGCGATCCCTTATAGGCAAATGATCTCATGTTTCTTTGGTTGCTTTGGACCCGAGTCCCCCCCCCCAACCGGAGATACTAACACCCTGGTGAGGGGCTCGCCCCAGGTGACACCGGCCAGATGACAAAGTTTAGCCTTCGAATTATCGCAGCTCCTAAGGTTGACCTGCTTATGGAGACTATGAAAGTTCGTCTGGGACGATCTGATCGCGGCCCTTCGCCCCCCCCTTTCAACGCCGTCGGTTCCCCGCGGCAGGCCCTCGCTTTTTCTTTTTTTCAACCTTTCGCCATCCTTCCGACCAAAGGCGTCATATTGCCGACAACTCTAATTGTCGTAGTGCATTCTCCTTGCTTCCCCTTCTCCCTCCTCCCAGTCTATCTCTCTAGCCCCGATTGTTTCCTCGTACAGAATTTCCTCGAATCAGGCTCCCACCAAATCTTTTTCTCCGCCTCCAGGTCTTAAGCGCGATTTGTCCCTCTTCGTGCCTGCTGTAACGTTTCACTTTTTACCGCCCTTGCTCCCACCCCTACCCCATGAGGTGGGGTTAAGGTTTTTTAGTATCAGATTTCTAAAACCTTCCTCCTCTCATTTCATCGCTTTGGTCTGACCAATGTTTCTTCCTTGATGCCTTGCCTGCGTTCAAGCTGTTTTTCCGGCTTGACGCCCCTCCGTTTGTCTTTCTGAGTGTCGGGGGCGGAGTCGCTACTCGATGCCCTTCGTGCCGACGTCTGCAGTCGGGATCCCGGGGTCGTTTCCGTCACCTCCTTCTTGTGGTGTGTGTGGGGTGTTTCCTCTTCCCGGCAGCCAGCACCCGCGCCTCCGCAGAGATCCCAAGTCCGCCTTCTTCGGCGGGATATTAGGAGTTCGGGGATTACGCCTCCTTTTTCCGACCTTGCGAGCCGCCCTTGGTTTTTTTTCAAGGAGGCCGTGCGAAGGATCAGTTTTTCCCGTCCTAGAGAGGAGCGAATCTTCGCCGGTCTGCTATCGGCGCAGCTCCCCGTCCCAAAAAGAGGTTGTATCGAACGATCACGTGTTCAGCCGCCTCCCGTCGAGGCGGATGCCTCTTAAGTACAGGCGAGCCTGTGTTGGGTGCACCGTACTTGCAGTTTCTTTTTTTACGTTTCGACCGCACTCCGAACTGACCGGACTTTTTTTCTTTATTTGAAAGTTCGTCCCGAGGCGATCTTTTTTTTCCATCCTGATGGTCCCTCCCTTCCCTCGACCCCTTCGCTGGTCCTGAGCATTGGTCCGAGCTCTGACCTCTTCAAGTGTCTTGGGAAGGTAACTGTTCTAGATGACAGCACGGGAAAAAGCCGATGGACCTTCACCCTGTTCGATCTGACATTTTCAGGCTTGCCGGGCGCCCTTTATTTTCAGCACCTTCCTTGATTGCCTCCTGGCACTGAGTCCCTCGACGCTCTTCGATTCCTTAGCTACTATCTTGGAGCTACTAATTGGGCGCAAAAGAGATGTCTTGCCTCTCTTTCAACATAGAAAGACCGCGCCAATTCCACCCAAACCCAAGGATTCTTGGTTTGTCTTGCCGACGCCTTATCCCGTAGGGATTTTCCGAGCTCATGATACTTTCACTGATGGTCGCCCATGAGGCTCTCCCTGACGTCCAGCAGACCCAGTCCCTCCCTCTCCCTTTTGTTTCCCCCTCCCGTCTCCCCCCCCGTGTGTCCTTCCGCTTGCGTGGGGTCGACTGCTGTCTCCTTTGAAGCACATAGATACTATCGCCTTAAAGATGTGCACTTGATCAGTTTTTTCTCGAGCGGGACAGCCACACCCCTCGTGATGAGATTAGAGGCGACCTCGTTCTTATCAGCTATTTTTTTTTGTGTTTCATTGAACGTGGACCTTTTCTCTGGGTTCTCGCCCTAGCTGTTGGTCCTTCGAGTTGAAGATGTGATTCCTTTCTGTCTTCTGTCCCCGCTGGCACTGGTCCGACATCGGACCCCCCCCACTGCATCCCATCACTCCGGTACTCGAGTCCCTTTGACTTGCCCCGTGTTGACCCCGCCACACACCCCTTCCTTCCTGCAGCGAAATTTTTCTCCGATTTATCGTCGTAGTCAGCCCCCAGCTTTTTTTTGGTTTCTCAACACTTCTCCCCTCTCGCGAGCCCTTGCTTGCGCCCGATCTAATGCTCGGTACTTGGGGGTTCCCAGATGTGGAATCCGTCCGTTCGAAATATGATCGTTCGCTGCTTTTCTGTGTCGGTTTCCGGTCCCCTCCCCCCGCTGATCTCTCTCTTTACGTTTTTCAGCCACGGGTCACACTGCCACTCGTAGAGTCGCCATCATCGTTTCCCCAGGGCAAGGTCAGCATCAGCGCGAGCCCTATACGAATCAATCGGCCGCGGTTCCCCTGGTTTTCTCTTGATACGGAGATTTCGTGAGGGCTCGGCCCTCTTCTCGGCCCATGCTTCCCCGTTCGCAGTTCCGA